>Ga0213820_1001379_pt1 | contig 11356 bp, 4 predicted proteins | sample MC6MC0910MG_FD_179889 | JGI IMG/M metagenome (GOLD analysis project Ga0213820, IMG submission 179889) | Enriched soil aggregate microbial communities from Iowa State University, Ames, United States - MC6-MC0910-MG | ecosystem: Environmental > Terrestrial > Soil > Unclassified | place: USA: Iowa... | reverse complement strand
AGGCTAAAGACCTAGGCAGGATCAACATTAAGGATGGCACCAAAGGCGGTCGCGCCGGAGCCCCGACGCCGCGTTGGATTGCGGTGGACAGCCATGTTCGAAATTCACCTAAGTTTGCGAGGCAGATTTCGCCTGAGGGTAGCCGCAACCTGATTGCGCCACACGAAAGCTATCTGACTACTCTGCAAGCAATCATCTGTCCTGCACTGGACATCTTGCAGGCATACAACCTCAAGGGCTTCCATGAGCTACGAGCAGCGTACGCATGTGAGCGCTACGAGCAGATCCCCCAACACCACGCACCTATCAACGGCGGTCAATGCTGTCAGTTAATCAGCACCTTGATCGCGAGGCCCGGAGGCGAATCAGTTACGAGCTTGGGCACGGTCGGATCGACGTGGTCGCGGCCAACATTGGAGGGCGAACATGAGCAAGCCATTCAATATAGAGTTGTTCCTGGCTGGCGTTCTGAACGGCTCGCACGCCACACGGCAACTCCATTTACGGCAGGCTAAGATCATCCAGGCAGGGATCGCTGAGCGCTGGCAGCGAGAGACACCTTGGGTTTGGCAGAGAAAGCATGTGCCTTGGTTTCTCGAACATCGCCTTAATCGCTGCAGTGAAGAGACTCGATATTACTGCTTACTGACGATCCAGCTGCTCGCTCGGCGGTTAGAAAATGCATGGGCCTTCAATCTCTGAGTGAGAGCGGTTGCTATCGTCCCATAGCCTCCGGTGACCAACGGCATCCAACGTCCAGTAGCGGCCCTCCCGAAACGAAAAGCCCGGTTGTCGAAGGCGAGCCCCAATAAAACTGGACTGTTTGGTCCTGTATTAATTGCGACTTCCAATCTTTGTCGAGGCCCTCACACGATTAGCAAGCGCCTACAGCCGGTCATCGGTTAGGTACCATAGTTAACGAGTTTGAACTACATTGAGGGTAGCGCTGTAGAGCTTGTTAAGCAACTGCGAAAAATGTGTTCGATTTCAGCGTAGTTACGTGTAAGGAACCCCAAGCGTAGTTGAATCAGACCCTCGACGAAAGCTTGCCAAGGCCGCAAAAATGCCACCTAGGGCACTCTCGAAGAGGAACCTCAATCAGTGCAATCGCCATGGCCATTGCGCGGATCGGAGATCAAGATGAAAAAGCACGCTCAAAAGGGCGGGCGCAATGCCCTCCCCATGTCAGTACATAACGTTGGATTCCTTCTCGATCGCCTCGGACAGGACTGTGCCCCATTGCAGTTCTTGAGGGAGCTTACTCAGAATTCGATTGATGCCATTGCTCGAACGGGAGAGCCCGGCCACATTGTATGGGACGTAGATTGGATCTTTTACGATTTCAGCAATGTTATGAAACTGTCGATCATTGACTGCGGCGATGGAATGACGGGGATGGAGATGCAAAAATTTATAAATCAGCTATCCTCCTCTGGATCTGAACAGTCATTTACCAGCAATTACGGCATCGGTGCGAAAATCGCCGCCGCAACTCGAAATCCTTGCGGGGTGGTCTATCAGTCTTGGAAGAAAGGAGATGGATACCAGGTCATTCTCGAAAAAGATCCGGAGACAGGAGAATATGGCCTGCGTCAATGGGAACTGAGTGACGGCAGTTATTCCCACTATTTACCACTGCTGGACGAATTTAAACCGGACGAAATATCTGAATCAGGAACCAAAGTGACCCTGATTGGGAAATACGATGAAGAAAACACAATGGCTGCGCCTGCGGAGGCAGCAGCTCCATCTCGTTGGATTTCCAAGTACCTGAACACTCGTTACTTTGATTTCCCCAGTGATGTACACGTGAGGGTGCGTGAGGGCTGGGATTTTCCAAGGTCTGACTCCGATCGAAATATTTTGAGGACAATTACCGGGCAGCGGCCGTACTTAGACACACACGCTGAGAGCGCAGGAGTATGTGAGATCTCGGGAGCACGGATTCATTGGTGGATTCTCAAGGATGAGCCCGCTATCTCGAACAATAGCGGATTCATCGAATCCGGCGGGCACGTAGCTGCCCTGTATCAAAACGAGCTCTATGATCGCGAAACTGCACGTGCGGGTACCGCGAGGTTGCAAAACTTCGGCGTTCTCTTTGGTACTAGATTTGTTGTTCTCTATGTGGAGCCAGTCGCTGCTCCCGAGGTAAGTCTCACTACAAACACCGCTCGCACTTCGCTTCTACTCAACGGCTCGCAGCTCCCTTGGGCCGATTGGGCTTACGAGTTTCGTCAGAGCATGCCCCAGCAACTGGCTGAATTCGTTCGTGAAAAGGGTACTTCATCTTTTGAACAGGATCACGTTAAATCAATCAAGGAGCGACTCAAGGGCATTATCGACCTGTATAAAGTAAGTCGGTACCGCCCGAACCCTCAGGGAATCTATCTTTCGGACGAAAGCTCACACGTAACTACCGGCCCGTCTTCAGACTCAGGTCGTAGGAGCAAAGGGGGAGGCGGCGCTGCTGGAACCGCTTATGGCGGTGACTCTCTCGGCGTTCGGGATGGTGAACTCGGAAGTATCTACCATTTATTCGAAAAGAAAGGTGGTGTACCCAGCGATAAAGCTGAGACCGATCCTTTTCCAGTTGTACAGTGGGTGTCGCTCCGCGAAGGGACACGCGACGAATATGAAATGGAAGACCGGGCCGCTCGATACCTGCCTGAGCAGAACATCCTGCGCGTGAATGCCGATTTTCGCGTGTTCACAGATATGGTCTGCCGTCTCTGCAAGGAAAGGAAGGACGCGCCTAGCGAGACCATTGAAGGGGTGGTTACGGACGTAGTACACACATGGTTCGAGCAGGCTTTGATTGAAACTGTTATTGGACTTCAACAGCTCAAGGGCAGTAAGGAGTGGGGGGCGGAGCAAATGGATGCGGCGCTTTCCGAGGAAGCTTTGACAGCAACAGTCATGCAGCGATATCACGTGCACAATCAATGTCGTCGTGATCTGGGAGCGAAACTTGGTAAATCGCTTCAGGCAGATTAATGCGAACTTTTGTGGTTAGGCGCAGGGACCTCACTGGGACGTCCGCGCTTGCAACCTGGCAGCTCTAAGCTTGCGCTAGAGACTGGTTTTTGCAGATAGCAGCCTTCATTGAGGGGCCGCTATCGACCATGAGCGGACGCTCGAAAGCGTCCAGGGAAATAGGGACTCTTCAAAGTTTTCGACCAGAGGAGCCACTGCAATTGTGCGCTCAGCTGCGTCAGTCACTCAGAGATTTGATGTATCTCGAATATCGCCAAATAGAGCTTCTGCTGCACGGTCGAGCCGCTCAACTTCATCCTCTAGGTAGTGCTCCCAATTGGCCTCTTTAAACAAACGCGACTCGACCAACACATAAGATCCTGGATCCCGCTCCAGCACACGCATGATCGATTGGGCGCGATACCAAGACATAGGCGCCGTTAGTACTGCCTCCAACTGTTGGGGCCAATCAGGAATTGCTCCGAAACGAGGGTGTTCACTCAGCCGAGCAAAACCACGCCACAGGAGATAAGCCTCATCGTTTTTTTGTGAGCCCGCTTGTAAGTCAAGTCGCTGAGTCCAACGATGGAGCAAACCCTCCAAGACAGGTTGAATTTCAGGAGCGTCGATGCATTTAGCAAGGATGCATAGACCCTCAAAGAAATCATCACCACCAGCATGCAGAAAGCGAGCTAAAGCAGGAGCGAGGCGGACATCAATCACAAGCTGAGCCGATAGAACATAGGCTTTTTGGCAAAGCACTGGCATCAACACCTGCTCCGCCTCAGCCAGGGCCACATAGAAACGTGACGCGTCGTCCTGGGCCGCCAAGCACTCAAGAAAACTAGCCGCATAGGATTCGCCAAGAGGGCCCTCAAGTAGCTTCGTGTGCCACGGAATTGGAAAGCCGGAACAGCTAGCAGCGACTATGGCCGGACGTAAGCGATCCGGTAAGGATGGCCCGCCCCTAGAAGTAGTTTGACGCTGGGCGACTTGATGCCCCTCCTTGGTGAACGAGACAGCAGGGGTAAATACTGTTACCCCACGCTCAAAATCTTTTGTTGGATCAGCTAAACCAATGAGAATTTCGCACTCCTCAGCCGTTAGCGGCTCGAGGATTATAGGCCCATCGGGTAAAGCATTAATGGCGCTACCAGTCAAAAGGCTAACCACCGTCTGAAAGTTCAGTGGTGAGTCCTCTCCTTTCTTGGGAACAAGTGCAGAAACTGCAGCAGGCTGCTCGCCTGCATCCACCTCTGTTGATGCACCGAGCCGATGGAGATAGTCTTTAACCGCACGGTCATCCGCCCATCCCGCTCTGGCTACCAGAGTGTGCAACCTTTGTTCCAGCACTGGACCACGCTCCGCGAATTTAGAACGCTCCAGCAAGGCTCGGAAAGCTAGCCAAACATGACTAGCTGCCCCCAGTTGTACGTCGATCCTGTCTGGCCGCCCGGATAGTCGAAGCGAGCGCAACACCGCGGCTTGCAGCAGTGGGACATGTAGGGAATTGAGGAGCTGATCCACTGGAGAGCAGTCTTGTCCGTCTCCGCGAACAAGCATGTCATATAACCACCCGGCAGCATCCTCACCAGATGGCAAGCCAGTCGAGTCAAGAGTCCCACTCCAATTATCTTCGAAGTAAGACCTAATACAACTAACGAAGCCAGCGCGATCACCTTGATAAGAGCGCTCCAGATCCCATGCTGCTAGGGGGGCGATATGCGCCATTACAGAGTGCGCCAAAAGGCTACGATGATGATCCAGAGTGAATGGCGACTGCTCTGCCATGACTGTGGGTTCGATACGCACAAGTGCTAACTCATAGGGCAATCGACCCGCAGCGGTGATTGCGGCCCTCCGAACCTGCCATAACTGGCGGGGATCAGTTGCAATTGAAACAAGCCGATCGGCTGCGTCAATGTCTCGGGTGCGGTGAGCCAGGATGCACCACCACAGATCTATCACTGGAGCACCCATATGAGCGGCAAGGTCAGCTGGTGACCTGGTCCCCGAAGCAATAACTGCGGTTGCTAGTATGGCTTGAAGTTCTGGAATCACCTCCTGCCCATAGCACTCGATCAGCCGTGACAAGGCGGAGCGATCACGCCGACGGGCAAGGGCAAGCGCCGCGCTAAGACGAACCTGATGGCTGCGATGGCTCAGCGCCTGAAGAAGCACAACCGTGGCATTAGCTCCAAGAGTTTGCCCTTGCCGTGCGATGATGACAGGAATCTGAGCAGCCTCTTTATCATCTTGAGATGCCAAGGCACTCTCCAGCAAGGGGATCGCGGCAGCGAACGGCGTCAAACTAGTAATGAGCCTGAGGGCACCTCTCCAACGTGGCCAACCTGACGTGTCACTCGCCTGGAGGCGATTGAGCAAATCGTCGAGTTGACGACCAGACCAACCTAGGTGAATCAGTGTTTGTAATCGGAGAGAGAACTCCGCTGCCTGGTCCAGTACTCTCGCCTCATAGGGCAGCCAATCTGTGAGGGCCGGAGCCATCAATGAGCTGAGGCTCGCTAGCGCACCCAAATCACCCTCCCGGCTATGAAGGGGGACGCACAAATCTAATATCTTCGGCTCACCTAGGTAGAGCAGGATCCTGATGGCGTTAACCAGTGCATCACTGTCCAGCTCTTGAGCCTGCAGCACAGCTATGCAAGGACCTCGCAATTCCTTACGAGATTGCCAGACTAAGCCACCCAAGGGGCCAAACAAGGGGCTACCAGCACGAATCATGTCGGAGGGGCGCACCACCGGAATTGCCGAAAGCAGGTCAGCAACATCCTCGGCATGTTGAATTCCTAAGCGAATCGTAGGCCAACTGTTGCTACTACTTGTCTCGAGCAATTCCGGATGCGTCTTGAGGTAACTGAGCGCATGCCGCATTGCAGCACGTCCCCCCTGCAGAAGGAGCCCCAGCAAGGCTCTCTGGACCGTTTCAGGTTGACGATCAAGAGCGGGTAACGTGGAGGGCCCGATTTGGCTCTTCTTGCGGCGCGCGGCGATTGAGAGCCAAACCAAAGCACCTGCACATGCCTCAGCTCCTGGTGCAGCCTGAATCAGAAATCCGATCAGATCGTTTAGACGCGACGGTGTCGCCGCCAGAATAGCCTCAAAGATTGGGAGAGCCCATTGAGGATCCGCGAACATGCGCGCGGACTGCTCACGAACGAAGTCCATAAGCGTTTCGGTGACCTGCGGATCCCTCAGTTCCTCGAAAATATCAGGTAGCAGGTAGGCGCCCCCAACCCTGCTAGTACCGGCAAGGACGAAGATCACCTCTTTTGCGGATATGAGTCGGTGCCGGGCTACGTACGGCCAGAGTGCCCCCCAGCTCTTTCCCGCCAGGAAAGCTTCCCGTGCTTGGGCCTGAGCCTCTTGATTTCGACCGGCCCGCTCCAAGTGGAGAATAACAGCACCTATCTGGCCCTGATCTCGATACCAGGTAGCCAAAGCACTATGGGCGTCCCGACGAATCAGCGGAGCGATCATCTCCTCAAGACCGGCACGTACCGTTTCATGCATTTCGAAAGCATCGCCGTCATGCCGACGTAACAGCCCTAAATCTATGAGTCCGTGAATCGCCAGGCCGACATTCTCATTAGGGAAGACGTTTTCAGCATCAATCCGTCGGAACGGAAGTGCGAAACAAGTTAGCCTCTCAGCGGCAGAGAGTAAGCCGGCAGCCAATCGGCTGAATCGACTACGCTCTGCATAAGCTAGCCGCTCCTCGGCAGGGCGGGCTGCAATCACAGCCATTTCATCTGTTGTTCGGGCCCGAGCGAAGGCATGCGCCAGACTGACGTTTAGACCTGCCGCACGGCCGGCGGTTACTTGTTGGTAAATCCTCCAGAGTCGAGACCGATCCGGCTCAGCGTGTCGTTGCCCGACCAGAGCGACAAATTCCTCATAGCTCAGACCAGGGGCATCTAGACTACGAACACCAAACTGCATCTGCTCCAGAGGAGTTAGCTCCCGAAGTCCACGCTCCTGTCCAAAAACAATAAGGCGCAGTGTATTTGGCAGCTGCACTCGAATGAACGCAGCGAGGTGCCGCGCAAAACCCGGCGGCTCACTACCCTCGACAAGGTCAAGCAGAAGCAAACACTCACAGGGCAGCTCAGAGAAGGCCTTCGCAAGCGCAACAAGTACACTCTCGTCAGTCTGGTCGGGCTGGATCGCCACAGCAAAGGGCTTCGATATACCCCTACGCCTGAGGTGAAAAGCTGCACCCACCAAGCAATCGCGCAGGCTAACGCCTGTGCGTACTTCGGCATAGAGGGCAACACGGTCCGAATTGACCAGTCGTGACCGCTCGAGGACCTCGGCGGCTAACCGGGTTTTGCCAGAACCGGATATTCCGACAACCTCGACAGCTGTTCCAACCCGTGGATTGCTGAGGTCGGAGGCCAGCGCAGGCCGCCTTACATGGTCCTCCCCAAGTGGCGGGGGTGCCTTGATGGGGACCATATGCGGCCAGACGCAACGCAGCTCCGTCTCTAATTCTTCATGATCGAACGACCGCGCTGGCTGTTTGGCAATGTCACTAATGAACCCTCGCAGATTACGAAAGAGCGCATGTTCAGTAATCGATCGCTGCAAACCATAGCGCTGCTCCAAGCGCTGCATGACCCGCTCAGCTACCTCGATCTCTGATCCATTTGCGTCCCGGATGCTGATTCGGTCGAGGATCCCCGGCAGGAGCATATGCAGCCGCTTTACCTCTTGCCCATAACACTGCATAAACCGCGCACCTTCGGAACCATAACGCTGCCCAAACGTACTTGCTGCGTCGGTCAGAGCGCTCTGAGCCTCAAGTGGGTCGGCGGGGAATGACTTTGGCGACTTCCATTTCGCAGAGGCCTTGGCTATGTCTGATTTAGCCGGAAGAGGCAATTGAGCTTCTTTGCGCGCGAGGTAGTGAATGGCAGTCCAATATACTTGGGGGGCTTTGACGAGCACGCCCAAACCAGCTTCGACGAATTCTCGAACCTCTGCCGCAACTTCGTCACCGAGCACCCAGACTTGGTCATGCTCATTACCTACGAGGCGAGCTACGGCGTCTGGCAGGAGCCCCCGAATGACATCCATCAGGCTCCATAATGATGGATTCGAGAGAGCCTGAGCATCTTCGGTGGGTTTCTTTACCTGCACAAAGCAGCGGCGATCAACGCCTGCTTCGACCCAAAGCAGATCAAGATCGTCCTCCCCCTCAGGGCGAACAGAGGCATTCGCCCCATGGCGATCGAAATGGTCGAACAGCAGATCCAAGATAACCGTGGCCTGATAGTCGAAACCACGAATGGCGCTGATCCCACCTGACATGTGACTGTATTGCCTCTAAATCGGAACGATCAGGTAAGGCTCTTGTTAGCCGTAGGACCAGATAAAAATCTGTAGTGGTGCGGAGTCGGACACGACCAAGAAGTACCCTATTGCCGAACTGTTAAGCAGGTTTGACGCCAAGGTCTTTAAACAAGAGTCAACACATGGGCGTAGCGGACATCATTGCAGGTGTCTTAAGCGTCCGCAATGGGTCGAAAGCGGGCCTATAACAACCATAGCTTTGGGAAGCTTACAGTCGATTACCATAGTTGGACCGCCCAGCCATCCTGCACGCATGAATGGCTGCCAAGGAAAATGCGGATAGCGAACAATGTCAAGCAATCCGGTCGATAGTCAACAGATGAGAAAACACAAAAAACCTGGAAATACAGCAAAAATTCTTACAATCTAAGGCCAGATGTCCTACAAAATCTCCTAACCGATACCCAAGAGATACCCTTGTGAGTGACTCAGACAGCACATCCGAGCAGTTGGTTGACCTAGTAAAGCTTGCCTTATCCCTCCAACAGTTCGCAGATGATCGCGACTGGCAGCAGTTCCACTCCCCCAAAAATCTCATCCTGGCTCTAACTGGCGAGGTAGGCGAGCTGTGCGAGATTTTCCAGTGGATGAGCGATGCCGATTCGATCTCCGCCGCAACAAATCCCGAAATCGGCCAAGCCGTTAAGGACGAATTGGCGGACGTATTGATGTACTTGGTTCGCCTGAGCAGCGTACTCGGCGTTGACCTCAACGAGGCGGTGACACGGAAACTCGCCTCGAATGGCCAGAAGTACCCCGTGGATAAAGCCAGAAGCAGCAGCAAAAAGTACGACCGACTCTGACCAACACGCATCTAAGGACAACCCGTGATCGTTTACGCTGCGACCAAACAGCAATTTCTTAAAGACAACGATAACGATGACATTGAGGAGGTGATCCTCAGGCATTACAAGGAAGCTACTGGCAAGAACGTTGGCTCCTCGGAAATCAGGTCGTGGCAAGGATCCCTGACGTACATGGCCAAGGTCCTTAGAGATGAGGGCCTGCCGAGCGATGCAGGCCTGGCCATTGAATTGCACATTCCGCAGTCGTCGAAGCGAATCGACTTTCTGCTCACCGGTCGCGACGAAAACCAGGCAAAAAAGGCCGTACTGATCGAGCTGAAGCAATGGAGTAAGGCCAACGCCACAACCAAGGATGCCATCGTCAAAACGACATTGGGTGGCGGCCTTGTTGAGACCATTCACCCGTCCTACCAGGTATGGTCATATGCAGCGCTGCTGGAAGGCTTCAACGAGGCGGTGTATGACAAAAGCATCGATATCCGTCCGTGTGCCTACCTTCATAACTACGTCAGCGACGGCGTCATAGATGCAGCGCACTACGAGCCCCACATCAGCAAGGCTCCGCTGTTCCTGAAAGGCCCGGAAGAGCTCAGTAAACTCAGAAGCTTTCTGAAAAAACATATAACTCATGGCGACAACAAAGAGGTTCTCTACGAGCTCTCCGAAGGAAAAATTCGCCCGTCCAAAGCACTAGCCGAAGCTCTCAGCGGGTTGATGAAAGGCAAACCCGAGTTCGTATTGATTGACGATCAGAAAGCAATTTTTGAGTCGGCGCTGGCGGCGGCAAGCGAGGCCTCGGACCAAGCACCCAAGGTGATGATCATCGAAGGTGGACCTGGCACCGGGAAGACCGTTCTGGCTATCAATCTCCTGGTGAGGCTCACCGAACTGAAGCTGATGAGCAAATACGTCTCCAAGAACGCAGCCCCACGCAAGGTTTACGAAAGCAAACTGGTTGGCACCATCAAACGCAGCCATTTCTCGAATTTCTTCTCAGGTTCTGGGGCATTCATCGGCACTGAGTCCAACACATTCGATGCGCTTATCGTGGACGAAGCTCACCGGCTGAACGAGAAAAGCGGGCTTTACGGAAACCTTGGGGAAAACCAGATCAAGGAGCTGATTGATTCAGCGAAATGCTCAATTTTCTTCATTGATGAAGATCAGCGTGTAACCTTGAGCGACATCGGCACCAAGCAGGCAATACGCGCCTTTGCGAAAGCCAAGGGTGCAGTGGTTGAAGAACACGTGCTGTCTTCGCAGTTTCGCTGCAGTGGTTCCGACGGTTACCTGGCATGGCTGGATGACACGCTAAGCATTCGCTCGACGGCAAATCCGACGCTTGAGACTCAGGAGTACGAGTTTAAGGTGTTCGACTCACCTCAGGCGATGCATGAAGCAATCAACGAGAAAAACCACGGAAACAAAGCGCGTGTGGTCGCGGGCTATTGCTGGCCTTGGTTGAGCAAGAAAGACCCCACCGCTGCTGATATCGTCATTGGTGACTACAAACGCCAATGGAACCTGGATCAGGATGGCAGCCTATGGATCGTCGCTGAGAACTCCGTCGAGCAGGTTGGCTGCATTCATACCTGCCAAGGTCTGGAAGTCGACTACATCGGGGTGATTATCGGGCCAGATCTAGTCGTACGTGACGGTCAGGTAGTGACATCCCCGGATGAGCGCGACAAGCACGATAAATCGATTCGCGGCTGGAAAAAAATGATGAAAGAGCACCCTACCCTCGCGAGAAATGAAACAGACCTGATCATCAAGAATACATACCGAACCCTGATGACACGCGGGATGAAGGGTTGCTATCTGTACTGCACCGACAAAGAGACTGCGCAATACTTCAAGAGCCGGCTTAGCCAACACAGCAATCATTGATTCTATCGTTTGATTCTGGCGCAGCCGGTATTGGCAAAGGGTGTGACTACTCCACCTGCACCTTAAACGCATCGTACGCCGATAAGGGCAGGCTGATACCCTCATGAACCGCACGAGCATAAGCTTGCTCTTTACCCTTGCCCGGCAGGTAAACACCCAAGCCTTCAAGCCGGGCCATCTGCTCACCCAACCGTGAAGCAAAGCACTCGTCCAACAACCTGGGAGCAATCCCAATCACCAGCATCCCAGCCCCCGGCGATTCGCTACCAGCCCGAAAATCGCCTGCATCCAACGACCAATTGGCCCCC
>Ga0213820_1001373_pt1 | contig 11383 bp, 7 predicted proteins | sample MC6MC0910MG_FD_179889 | JGI IMG/M metagenome (GOLD analysis project Ga0213820, IMG submission 179889) | Enriched soil aggregate microbial communities from Iowa State University, Ames, United States - MC6-MC0910-MG | ecosystem: Environmental > Terrestrial > Soil > Unclassified | place: USA: Iowa... | reverse complement strand
TGTCGCGCCAGAACTGCGAGGTCTCGAGCACGTTGGCCTTGTCGACGCTGCACAGCTTCTTGTTGCGCTTCTGCGCCGATTCGAAGCCGATGCGCGCGATGCGGCGCACTTCGGATTCGGCATAGCGCATGGTGTCGTAGCCTTCGCGCTCGCCGGTAAAGGCGCCGTCCGGCGACGAACGCACGCCGCGCGGCGTGCCGAAATAGATGTCGCCGGTAAGTTCGCGGATGATCAGGATGTCCAGGCCCGACACGATCTCGGGCTTGAGCGACGACGCGCTGGCCAGTTCCGGATACAGAATGGCCGGACGCAGGTTGGCGAACAGGCCCAGCGCCTTGCGCAGGCCCAGAATGGCCTGTTCCGGACGGAATTCGCGCGGCAGCGTGTCGTACTTCCAGTCGCCGACCGCGCCGAACAGCACGGCGTGCGATTCCTTGGCCAGGTTCAGCGTGGCGGGCGGCAGCGGATGTTCGAACTGGTCGAACGCCGCGCCGCCGACGGGCGCCTGCTTGATATCGAAGGGCACATCCAGCGCCTTCAGGACGCGCACGGCCTGTTCGACGATTTCCGGGCCAATGCCGTCACCCGGCAAGACTGCGATGTTGTGGGTCATTGAATAGCGATCCTGTGACGATGGTTTGATCAGGCGATGGGGCGGCTTTCCAGCCACGGATGACGGGCCAGGCGCTCGGCCTCGAAGGCGCGGATCTTGTCCGAATGGCGCAGCGTCAGACCGATGTCGTCGAAGCCGTTCAGCAGGCAATACTTGCGGAAGGGTTCGATGTCAAAACCCATGGCGCGGCCGTCCGCGGCGATCACGACCTGGCGGTCCAGATCGATGTTCAGCTTGTAGTTCGGGAAGGCTTTCACTTCGTCGAAGAGACGCGCGACTTCCAGCTCGGACAGCACGATCGGCAAGAGGCCGTTCTTGAAGCTGTTGTTGAAGAAGATATCGGCGTACGACGGCGCGATGATGGCGCGGAAACCGAACTGCGTCAGCGCCCAGGGCGCGTGCTCGCGGCTGGAGCCGCAACCGAAGTTCTTGCGGGCCAGCAGCACCGAGGCGCCTTGGTAACGCGGCTGGTTCAGCACGAAATCCGGATTGAGCGGACGTTTGCTGTTGTCCATGCCCGGCTCGCCGTGATCCAGATAGCGCAGCTCGTCAAACAGATTGGGGCCAAAGCCCGTGCGCTTGATGGACTTGAGGAACTGCTTGGGGATGATGAGGTCCGTGTCGACGTTTTCGCGGTCGAGCGGCGCCACCAGGCCTTCGTGAGTGGTAAATGCTTGCATGATGTCTACTCGGTGCTTGACGCTTAACGGAACGTGCGGACGTCGACGAAATGGCCGGCGACGGCTGCGGCGGCGGCCATGGCCGGGCTGACCAGGTGCGTGCGGCCGCCCTGCCCTTGCCGGCCCTCGAAGTTGCGGTTCGAGGTCGAGGCGCAACGTTCGCCGGGTTCGAGGCGGTCGGCGTTCATGGCCAGGCACATCGAACAGCCCGGTTCGCGCCATTCAAAGCCGGCTTCGATGAAGATCTTGTCCAAGCCTTCGCGTTCGGCCTGCTGCTTGACCAGGCCCGAGCCCGGCACCACCATCGCCTGGCGCACATTGGACGCCACGCGCTTGCCGCGCGCCACGACCGCCGCGGCGCGCAGGTCTTCGATGCGCGAGTTCGTGCACGAACCGATGAACACGCGATCCACGCGGATGTCGGTCAGCGGGGTGTTGGGCTTTAAGCCCATGTATTCCAGCGCGCGCTCCATGCCGCTGCGGCGCACGTCGTCTTTTTCGCGATCGGGGTCCGGCACGCGGGAATCCACCGGCAGCACCATTTCGGGCGACGTGCCCCAGGTGACCTGAGGCTTGATGTCGCGCGCGTTGACTTCGACGACGGTGTCGAACTTGGCGCCTTCGTCGGTGTGCAGGGTGCGCCAATATTTGACAGCCTGATCCCACACGACGCCGGTGGGCGCGAACGGGCGGCCACGGAAGTATTCAACGGTCTTGTCGTCGACGGCGACCATGCCTGAACGGGCGCCGGCTTCGATCGCCATGTTGCAGACGGTCATGCGGCCTTCGACGGAGAGCGCGCGGATCGTGCTGCCCGCAAACTCGATGGCGTGACCCGTGCCGCCGGCCGTGCCGATGATGCCGATGACGTGCAGCACGACGTCCTTGGCCGTACAGCCGAAGGGCAGTTCGCCTTCGACCTTGATGAGCATGCTCTTGGCTTTCTTCATGAGCAGCGTCTGCGTGGCCAGGACGTGCTCGACTTCGGACGTGCCGATGCCGAAGGCCAGCGCGCCCAGCGCGCCGTGCGTGCTGGTGTGCGAGTCGCCACAGACCACGGTCATGCCCGGCAGGGTCGCGCCCTGCTCCGGTCCGATGACGTGCACGATGCCCTGGCGCAGGTCGTTCATGCGGAATTCCGTGATGCCGTACTTGCCGCAGTTGGCATCCAGCGTATCCACCTGCAGACGCGAGATCGGGTCGTCGATGCCCTGCGCGCGGTTCATCGTGGGCACGTTGTGGTCGGCTACCGCGAGGTTGGCGCCGGTGCGCCACGGCTTGCGGCCAGCGATCGTCAGCCCCTCGAACGCCTGCGGGCTGGTGACCTCGTGCAACAGGTGGCGATCAATATAGAGCAGACAGGTGCCGTCTGATTCCTGGTGGACGATGTGGGCGTCCCAGAGTTTGTCGTAAAGGGTTTGGGCCATGGATGCGCTCTGCAAATAGACAATCCGGCTTGAGTCCGGCGCGATGGGTAAAACGCTTCCCTGCCGCGCCGGCTGCTGCGGCATGAAAGGGATTATGCCCAGCCACCAAACCTAGTACAAGCACACCTTATATACCAGTACCACCACTACCATGCTGACCCCACTACCAAGGGGGAACGCGCTCGGTGTGTCGACTTGTTGCATAACCGGTAAAACACGCTCCCATATTTGCGACAGATACAAATTGGTAAACAAAATAGATACAGAACTCTCAAATAGATATAATCGCCAAACGCCCCGAAAACGATTGCTTCGAAATAGTACGTAATAATCCGTATTAATAGAAATAAATACATTTCGGTTAGGCAACGTTCGTGCAAATTCGAAGAGGTAGCTAGATGTTGCGCGAAATTCATCTTATGGACCGCCAGTAACAATCCTCAAGACTTAACAAATCTTGACTCGCCAAAACTGACATTTACATACAACATGGCGGCCATTCAATCTCAACTTGACTCGCGAATAATCACTATGGCTTCGTTTTTGCTCAAAAGCACGACCTCGGTCCTTGCCCTTGCATTTGCTCCCGCCGTTTTTGCACAGTCCGCGACGCCCGTCGCTGCCGCACCCGCCGGGCAACCGCAAGTGACGTTGAATCAGATCGTTGAACAGACCCTGCTCAGCAATCCGGAAATCCAGGCCAAGTACCACGACTTCCAGGCGTCCCTGGAAGGCCAGGCCGTCGCCCGCGCCGCCTACTTCCCGCAGATCAATGCACAGGGTTACCTGGGCCGCGAATGGCGAAACAACGTGCCCGGCGTCGGCTCGCAGAGCTGGAACCGCCCCGGCTGGAGCGTCGAACTGCGCCAGCTGATTTTTGATGGCTTCCGCACCACCAACGACGTCAAGCAAGCCGGTTTCGACAAGCTGGCGCGCTTCTATGACGTGCTGGCCACCAGCGACAACACCGCGTTCACCGCCGTGCAGGCCTATATCGACCTGCAGCGCTACCGCGACATGGAGCTGCTGGCCCGCCAGAACTACTCGCTGCACGAAAGCACTCTCAAGCAGATCGGCGAGCGCACGGAATCCGGCGTCGGCCGGCGTGTCGACCTGGAACAGGCCGGCGGCCGTCTGTCGCTGGCCCAGACCAACCTGATGACCGAGACGGCCAACCTGCTGGACGTGCAGCAGCGCTTCCAGCGCGTGACCGGCGCCTTCCCGCCGGAATCGATGCTGCCGGCCCCGGATATCGCCGACAAGCTGCCCAAGGCCCCCGGCAACTTCAATGAATCGCTGCGCCGCAACCCCAGCTTCCTGTCCAAGCAGGCAAGCCTGCAGGCCGCGCAGGCGGGTGTGCAGTCGTCCAAGGGCGCGTTCTCGCCGAAGTTTGAATTTGTCGCCAACACGGGCCGCGACCAAAATGATCCGACCCCGCAGAGCCGCGACATCCAGAGCTCCAGCGTCCAGGTCGTGATGAGTTACAACCTGTACCGCGGCGGCGCGGACTCCGCCCGCGTGCGCCAGACCGCCAACCAGTCCTATGCCGCCCGCGACATCCGCGACTACACCTGCCGCAACGTGCAGCAGGACCTGGCCGTGGCCTGGAACAACATCACCAGCCTGAGCCAGAAGCTGCCCTTCCTGCGTGACCACGAAGTGGCCACGACCAAGGTTCGTGATGCGTACGCGCAACAGTTCCAGATTGGCCAGCGCTCTCTGCTGGACCTGCTGGACACGGAAAACGAACTGTTCGAATCGCGCCGCGCGCTGACCAATGCCATTTATGATCTGCGTCTTGCGCAGTACCGCTGGCTGGCCCTGTCCCACACCCTGCTGCCGGCGCTGTCGCTGCAACCCGCGCGCAATGAGATGCCCGAGGAAAACGGCAAGCTGGAAGTCTCGGACGAAGTGATCAAGCTGTGCAATTCGACCGTTCCGGATACCGCCCGGTTGGCTCCCGTGCGCGTGCATTACAACGAAGGCACCCTGCCCCCCACGCTGGTGCCGGTGAACGCGCCTGCCGCCCGGCCCTGACCGGAGCAGCCGCAAGGAGGCCCAATGGCAAACAAGGGCAGTGATTTCTCGCAGTTGGACGCGGACTTTGTCCGCGTCCTTGAAGACTTAATTGACGCGTTGATCGCCAACGGCACCTTGCGGATGACAGACCTGCCTGTCCAGGCCCAGCAAAAGCTCACCCAGCGCAAGCAGCAGCGTGCGCGTCTCTCGGAACACCTCGACCTGTTGGATGACGAAGATGGACAAGTTATCTGAGAAGGCCGCCCGGGATTGGCGCGCTGATGCCCGCGCCGCGCACGACGATCCGCTGCTCGATTGCCTGGTGGAAATCACCCGCCTGCATGGCGTGACGGCCACCGCGCAAGCCTTGTCCTCGGGCCTGCCCCTCGAAGAACACCGCCTCACGCCCGCCCTGCTGCCTCGCGCGGCCGCGCGGGCGCAGCTTTCGGCACGCGTGGTCAAGCGCACGCTGGATGACATCTCGCAGGACCTCCTGCCGGCCATCCTGCTGCTCAAGGGTGAGCGCGCGTGCCTGCTGCTCAAGAAGGACGGCGGCAAATTCGTCGTCAGCCATCCCGAACTGGGCGGCAGCTCCTTCGAAATGGATCCGGCCGAACTGGCCGAGCAGTACAGCGGGCTGGTGTGCTTCGTCCGCCCGCAATTCCGCTTTGACGCCCGCGCCCCGGAAGTCGCCAAGGTGCGCGAGCGCCACTGGTTCTGGGCGGCCATCATGGAGAACCGCCGGCTGTACCGCGACGCCCTCGTCGCGGCGCTGCTGATCAACGTGTTCGCCATGGCAATGCCGCTCTTCACCATGAACGTGTACGACCGCGTGGTGCCGAACAACGCCGTCGAAACGCTGTGGGTGCTGGCCATCGGCATCACGCTGGTGGTGATCTTCAACATGATCCTCAGCACCGCGCGGTCCCATGTGGTGGACAGCGCCAGCAAACGGGTGGACGTGCGCCTGTCCGCGCAGATCATGGAACGCGTGCTGGACCTGCGCCTTGAAGGCCGCCCGGTCTCGGTCGGGTCCTTCGCGGCCAACCTGCGCTCGTTCGAATCCATCCGCGACTTCATCGCCTCGGCCACCATCACCACGCTGGTCGACCTGCCCTTCATCCTGCTGTTTCTGGCCGCCCTGGCCTGGATTTCGCCGTGGATGATCCTGCCGCCGCTGGTCGCGATCGTGCTGATCCTGCTGGTGTCGCTGGCCGCGCAGGCGCGCATGGAAGCGCTGACGATGGCTTCGTTCCAGGCTTCGTCGCAACGCAACGCCACGCTGGTCGAAGCGCTGACCGGCCTGGAAGCCGTCAAGACGCTGAACGCCCAGGGCGCGATCCAGCGCAACTGGGAACGCGCCACCGAATTCATCGCGCAGACGGGCGGCAAGCTCAAGCTGATCTCGTCGTCCACGGTCGGATTCGTGCAGGCGGTGCAGCAGCTTGTCTCGATTTCCGTCGTGATCATCGGCGTGTATCTGGCCCAGGAATCGGCGCTGTCGATGGGCGGCATCATTGCCGCCTCCATGATCGCCGGCCGCTGCCTCGCGCCGCTGGGCCAGGTCGCGGGCCTGCTGATGCAGTACCAGAACGCGCGCACGTCGCTCGGTTCCATCGACAACTACATGAAGATGCCGATCGAGCGTCCGGCCGAAGCCGAGTTCCTGCATCGCCCCGTGTTCCACGGCGGCCTGGAATTCCGCGACGTGACCTTCGCGTATCCCGGCAGCACGCAGCCGGTGCTCAAGAAGGTGTCGTTCAAGCTCAAGCCGGGCGAAAAGGTCGGCATCATCGGCCGCATCGGCTCGGGCAAGACGACGCTCGAAAAGCTGGCGCTGGCCCTGTACCAGCCCACCGAAGGCGCCGTGCTGCTGGACGGCGTGGATGTGCGCCAGATCGACCCGGCCGACGTGCGCCGCGCCATCGGTCACGTTCCCCAGGATCCCCTGCTCTTTTACGGCAGCCTCAAGCACAACCTGGCGATGGGTGCGCCCTACGCCGACGACGCCAGCATCCTGGCGGCGGCCAACATGGCCGGCGTGACCGAATTTGCCAACCTGCATCCCAACGGTTTCGACATGATCATCGGCGAGCGCGGCGAATCGCTCTCCGGCGGCCAGCGCCAGTCGGTGGCCGTGGCCCGCGCGCTGATCAACGATCCGCCGATCCTGCTGCTGGACGAGCCCAGCAGCAATATGGACCACCAGAGCGAAGCCCAGCTTCGCAAGCGCCTGGGTGAAGCCAGCGCGACCAAGACGATCCTGCTGGTGACGCACCGCACCGCGCTCCTTGAACTGGTCGACCGCCTGATCGTGATCGACAACGGCCATATCGTGGCCGACGGTCCGAAGGAACAAGTTGTCGAAGCCCTGCGTCAAGGACGCGTTGGACGCGGAAGCTGAGAAGACCATGCTGAACAATCCTGGAGCCCCCAAGCACGGTTTCTTTGGCAACCTGCTGCGCGCCCCGCGCAACCTTTTCGTCTTCTTCTTCGATCGCCTGCTGGACGGCGCCGAGAAAGGCAAGCCCGCCCAGCGGTCGGACTACATCGGCAACGCCGAATGGGTCATCCACGAGTCCCAGGCGCGCGGCTCGCGCATCCTGCTGTGGACCTCGCTGCTGGCCACGATGGGCCTGCTCATCTGGGCCGGCTTTGGCAGCATCGACGAAGTGGTCCGCGGCGAAGGCAAGGTCGTGCCGTCCCGTCAGGTGCAGATCATCCAGAGCCTGGACGGCGGTATCGTCCAGGAAATCCTGGTGCGCCCCGGCCAGGAAGTCGAGGCCGGCGAAATCCTGCTGAAGATCGATTCCACGCGCTTTACCTCGTCGCTGGGCGAGAACAACGCGGAGTACCTGTCGCTGCTGGCCAAGTCTGCCCGCCTGAAGGCGCTGGCCACGGGCGAGCCCTTCGTCACCCCCGAGGAAGTGCTCAAGCAGGCGCCCGGCCTGGGCGAGATGGAACGCAACGCCTTCCAGGCACGCAACACGGAGCTGAACGCCACCGTCAACGTCGCCCGCGAACAGCTCAAGCAACGCCAGGAAGACCTGCGCGAAACCATCGCCAAGCGCGACCAGGCCTCGGCAAGCTGCGGCCTGACCTCGCGCGAGCTGCAGGTGACCCGTCCGCTGCTCAAGAGCGGCGCGGTGTCCGAAGTCGACCTCCTGCGTCTGCAACGTGATGTGGCTCGCTATTGCGGCGAGCAGAAAGGCGCCGAGGCGCAGATCGACCGCTTCCAGGCCTCCATCAAGGAAGCCGAGAGCAAGATCCAGGAAGCCGAGTTGAACATCCGCAACCAGGCGCGCAGCGAGCTCTCGGAAACCAACACCAAGCTGGCCACGCTGCGCGAAGGCAAGGCCGCGCTGGTCGACCGCGTCAAGCTGGCCGAAGTGCGCGCCCCGGTGCGCGGCACCGTCAAGACGCTGTTCAACAACACGGTCGGTGGCGTGGTGCAGCCCGGCAAGGACATCATCGAGATCGTCCCCAAGGACGACACGCTGCTGCTCGAAGTGCGCATCCAGCCGCGCGACATCGGTTTCCTGCACGCGGACCAGAAGGCCGAGGTCAAGTTCACGGCCTACGACTTCGCGATCTACGGGGGCCTGGAAGGCCGCGTGGAACAGATCGGCGCGGACACCGTGACCGACGAAAAAGGCAACTCGTTCTACGTCGTGCGCGTGCGCACCGACCGCAGCACGGTTGGCGACAAGCTGTTGCCCATCATCCCCGGGATGGTGGCGGAGGTTCATATCCTGACAGGCAAGCGCACGGTGCTCCAATACCTGCTCAAGCCCATTCTGCGGGCGAAGTCGAACGCCTTCACCGAACGTTAATGGAGAGCTTCAAGGCCTTATGAAACCCATTCCCGTCTTGTTGATTACGCACGACGACCTGCTCTGGCAGCACTGGCGCGCGCTTGACCCGGCGCGCTGGATGGCTGCCCGCGGGCGAGGCCTGGCGGATCTGCAACGCTGGCGAGAACAAGGCCGTACGCTGGCGGTGCTGGATGCCGACGTGCCCAAGCTCCCCTCCTGGCACGATCCGGCCTGGACACCGACGCTGGCCGGCCTGCATGTCGTGGTCGCCAGCGCCAGCCCCAACGACGAGCAAGGCACGCAGGCGCTGGGCGCCGGCGCCCACGGCTACTGCCACAGCTATGCGCAACCCGCCGCGATGGCGCAGGCGCTGGAAGTCGTCGCCTCCGGCGGCATCTGGATGGGACGCTCACTGGTGTCCCGCCTGCTCAAGCTCGTCACCGAGCGTGCGCAGGACGCCCACGCCTGGGACGGCGGCCGGCTGACCGAGCGCGAAATCACCGTTGCGCGCTACGCCGCCAGCGGCCAGGCCAACGCCCAGATCGCCGATTCGCTGGGCATCACCGAACGCACGGTCAAGGCGCATCTGTCAGCGGTTTTCGACAAGCTTGGCGTGACCGACCGCCTGCAGCTTGCGCTGCTGGTTCACGGCATTTCCGCACCCACCGACGCGCGCAGCAAAATCACTGCGTAAACCTGTCCTCAAGGACAATATCCGCCGGCAGCGGCGACCCGTAGTATCTGGCCATCTTGGATAACTCCCTGAAACGGAACCAACATGGCCAACTCCTCTCCCGCAGTCGTCAACGAAATCTCCGGTCGCGCGTGGATACGCAATAGCGACGGTTCCCTGACCGAACTGCATCAAGGCAGCAAAGTCCCCGCCGGCAGCGACATCGTCACTGCCTCGGGCGCCACGGTTTCGCTTCAGGTCGAAAACGGCATGCCGATCGTCATCGGCGAAGGCCGCGAAGTCGCGGTCAACGGCGACATGACCGGCCCGCTGGCCGATCCGACGGAAGCCGCGGTCGCGCCGCCCTCGGGCACCGATTCCGACCGTCTGTTGGCCGCCCTGCAAGCCGGCCGCGACCCGTTCGATGAGTTGGATCCCACGGCCGCGGTCGTGGCCGGCGGCGGCGAAGCCGGCGGCAGCAGCTTCGTCCGCCTGGCCCGCATCCTGGAAACCACCAGCCCGCTGGACCTGGCCTACCCGAATCCGGCGCGCGGCGACGACACCCTGCCCCGCGTTTCCGGCGCAGGACTGACCGGCGCTGACGGCGACGCCGCCGCCACGCCCACGACGCCCACGACGCCCGCCAACAACGCGCCCAACGCGCTGAACGACGCCGGCGCCGGCAACCAGGGCGCGCAAGTGCGCGGCAACCTGCTCGCCAACGACTCCGATCCCGACGGCGATCCCCTGGCGATCACCTCGATCAACGGCCGTCCGATGATTCCGGGCGGCGTCTCCGTGCTGGGCTCCACCGGCGGCACCTTCGTCGTCCAGCCCGACGGCAGCTACGTCTTCACCCCGGGCGGCCAGTACGACTACCTGGCCGCGGGCGAGACCGCCACCAGCACCATTTCGTACACCATCACCGACCCGAGCGGCGCGACCTCCACGGCGACCGTCGTCGTGACCATCACCGGCACCAACGATGGCCCGGTGTCGTCCGCGCTGACCAACCAGTCCGGCGTCGACGCCCAGACCGACGTGCGCTATGACGTGTCGGACCGGTTCTCCGACACGGACACCAGCGACAAGCTGACCTTCTCGGCCACCGGCCTGCCCCCGGGCCTGACCATCGATCCGAACACCGGCATCATCACCGGCACGATCGATCATTCCGCCTCGCAGGGCGGCAACAACGGCGTGTACACCGTGGTCGTGACCGCGACGGATCCGTCCGGCGCCTCGACCTCGCAGGAATTCCAGTGGGACGTGACCAACCCGGCCCCGACCGCGGTGGCCGATAGCGGCACGACCGACGAAGACACGTCGCTCACCGTCAACGCGCAGAACGGCGTGCTGTCCAACGATACCGATCCGGACGGCGACACGCTGACCGTTTCGCAGGTCAACGGCAATGCGGCCAATGTGGGCACGGCCGTGGCCGGCTCCAACGGCGGCACGTTCACGCTGAACGCCGACGGTTCGTACAGCTTCAATCCGGGTTCGGCGTTCCAGAACCTGGCGGCAGGCGAGACCACGTCCAGCTCGATCACCTACACGGTTTCCGATGGCCAGGGCGGCTCCAGCACCACGACGCTGACGGTCGAAATCACCGGCACCAACGACGCGCCCACGGTGACGACGCTGGAAAACCGCAACAACATGGACGGCGACACCGTCGAGTACAACCTGTCCGGCTTCTTCAAAGATGTCGACAATGGCGATGTGCTGACGTACTCCGTCGATCACATCCCGGGCGGCCTGACGTTCGACGAAACCACGGGCACGTTCACCGGCAAGTTCGCCAACTGGGCCTCGGACCACACCAACACGGGCGTCAAGGGCGAGTACCTCATCACCGTCACGGCCACCGACAAGTCCGGCGCCTCGGTCTCGCAGACCTTCCTCTGGAAGGTGGGCAACCCCGAGCCGACCGCCGTGGCGGACACCAACGCCACGACCGAAGACAACATCCTGGTGGTCGAACACCGCACCGAAGGCGTGCTGGGCAACGACACCGATCCGGACGGCGATCCGCTCCACGTTTCCGAAGTCAATGGCGTTGCCGCGGGCGTGGGATCGGCAGTGACCGGCTCGAACGGCGGCTCGTTCACGCTGAACGCCGACGGCACCTATACGTTCAATCCGGGCACCGC
>Ga0213820_1001372_pt1 | contig 11394 bp, 7 predicted proteins | sample MC6MC0910MG_FD_179889 | JGI IMG/M metagenome (GOLD analysis project Ga0213820, IMG submission 179889) | Enriched soil aggregate microbial communities from Iowa State University, Ames, United States - MC6-MC0910-MG | ecosystem: Environmental > Terrestrial > Soil > Unclassified | place: USA: Iowa... | reverse complement strand
TATCGCGCTTATCAACGCCGATAACCAAATCATCGACCTGGGTGCTGGCGAAGATGTCTCCGCTGATCTGACCGTCGATGGTGACGGCGCTGGTACTGCAAACCTAGCGTTGCGCGCCTCGTATGTAAGCAATGGCGAAGCCGAAACTGCTGGGGTTGCAAATGCAAGTCTGCCGTTCTTGCTGACCTACGAGTAATACACGCGCGGTTTAAGTTTAATACTTCCCCTCCATATATATCATGTTCCATGGTTTGCAGCGGAGGGGGAGTTATAAAGTTTGCTGATTCTCACCTTGGTAGTTCATTACGTCCTGGTGACCGAGGTAAAGCCTTAGGGCGTTATGTTTTAGGTGGTACTCTTGTGAAAGTTTATGCTATTGCAGCGCTTGCAAGTATAGCGATTAGCTCCGAAGTCTTCGCCGATATAGGTGAAAATCCATGTACTTTTGGGTTAATCAAAATTACAAACAGTTTTATTGACGATATTTCAGGTGCGCCTTTGGGGGCTGAAATAGGGGAGGTAAATTTTGATATAACCGTGGATAGTTGTGAGATTGTTGGGCCGGGAAGCGTTGGGGGGTTCTTTTTAGCTGCGCAGCCTACTTCGAACCTCAGCGGTTGGTGTAACACCACGGCTGATAGTATACAAATATCCTCTGGCGGACTTTCTTCCTGTACCACAAGTTCAGCAAATATTGGTTTGGTCGGGCCGAGCTTAGGATTCTGGGAATTAAACGGCTCATCGTATCCTAAACAGTTTGTTGGCCGTCTGACATATAGAAAGTTTGATCAGATACCCGTTGGAGCAACTCAGCTCAGTTTGCAGGATCCGAGGCTTCAGTTCGGATTTGGGCATAACGGAACCTATACTGGATTAGTTTCAGATGTTGCTACCTTTCCACAAGGTGAAGTGGTGGGAACTAAATGTTCGTTATCTTCAAGTCTTATACCCGTCGATTTTGGGCCGATCAGTAACTCTGGTGCATCCAAAGAGTTTGAGATTGCATTCAGTGACTGCGGTAGCCGAGAAGACGCGACTGCTTTTAATAATGCCGTAAGTGTGGAGTTCCGCTCTGAAAACATACGCGAGGATGGGACTGCCTTGCTCAACTGTAGTAATAGCGATTGCGCTAAAGGCATACAAATTGGACTAAAGGATAGCAGAGGTCGGAGCGTCAATCTTTTATCTGGTTTTAAACTTTCAGATAATAGTCCTGTAATTACTGATAGTGAAGTAACACACACGTTTACTGCTGAAGTAGAGTCCCGAGTAGACGAAGCTGTGGCGGCTGGCAAAATTGACACTCAATTAGTGTTTGAGACGATTGTAGAGTGATTCTTAAATCGAGATATCGGTTGTCTCCGAACAGCCATCGACGTCTTCAGGTAGGCAGTTATAATATGCGAACTTATTTAAATATATTTTTGGCCGCTATCTTCATGCTTGCATTTCATGCGCAGGCAGGCATTTCCTTGAGTCAAACAAGATTAGTGTTCGAGGCTGAGAATAAAGAAGAAAACCTTACCGTGCGTAATGAGACAGATCAGCCCATTCTCGTGCAGTCTTGGTTGGATGGAGGTAAGGACGACGACAAAGCAGTACCTTTCGCAGTCACGCCGCCGCTTACCAAACTCGGTGCAAAAGGCCAGCAGTTGCTGCGATTACTCTATAAAGGTAGTGGCCTACCTCAAGATAAAGAGTCCGTGGTATGGCTGAATGTACAGGAAATTCCTGCGAAGAGTGATGCTTCGAACACACTGCAAATTGCAGTACGTCAACGAATTAAAGTGTTTTATCGCCCATCGAATCTTATGGGAAATGTCGCAGATGCACCGTCAAGCCTACAGTGGCAGGTGCAAAAAGATGGTAAGTCTATTAGTGTATACAATCCAAGCGCCTATCATGTTTCAACATTACAGATTAATTTGGGTTCTGGATCGGTAAAGACCTTAATTAGTGATCGCCGCATGTTCGCGCCAGGTGAAAAGGCCATTCTTCCGATTCCTAGTGGTTTCAAGGGGGGCGAAACATCATTAAGCTTTTTAAGCATTAATGATTGGGGGGGGCAGCAAATCTTCGGTGCGACACTCCAGCCGAATGTCTATTCTAAGGCTGCATTGATCAATAAATAAATTCATTCCTGCAAGCTCAAGTAAAGCGCTGGTTGAAAGCCCGCGCTAAGGGGCTTCTTGTCTCAAAATAGTTGAATTCAGGTTTAAATCATGCGCAAAGTAACGCAATCATCCAATGTTAGCCGCAATATCGACCATTGGAGATTATCTCGGCTATCCCTAGCTATTACCCTTGGGTTTTCTGGACAGGTATTTGCAGAGAGTGAAGTAAAAGAAGACTTCCCGTTATTGGCGTATAACATGGCGTTTGTACACGGGCTTGGCGAACCAGAAGACCTCAAGCAGTTTATTGAGGGCAATAGCGTTATGCCGGGAACGTATCGAGTTGATGTCTACGCCAATAGATCGTTGGTTGCGCGTCAGGATGTTACGTTCGAGCGCTCATCAGATGGAGAAGTGCGTCCTTGCCTGACATACGAGATGTTGCAAAGCTTCGGGGTCGACATGGACAGTTTAAAACATGCGGGAACGTTTGCTCCTGGGCTTTCGCAAAGCGCCTGCATTGACTTGAAGAGTATAATTCCTCAGGCGAATATTGAGTACGAGCAAAATTTACTGCGCCTTCATGTCAATGTTCCCCAGGCGAGCATGACGCGGTCATCTCGCGGTTATATTAATCCTGAACTTTGGGATGAAGGTGTTTCAGCTGCGTTCAGCAACTATAGCTTAAACACGGGGCGTCGTAATACCGACACTGGTACTACAGATTCCTTAAGTTTGAATATGCGCAATGGTATCAATGTTGGGCCATGGCGGTTGCGCAACGAGTCAACGTATACAGATAACAGTAGCCGCAGCGGTGAATTTGCCAGCAACCGGAACTATGCTCAGCGCGACATCACTAGTTTGAAGAGTCAATTGACTCTGGGCGAAACATACACCGATGCTGACGTCTTTGATAGCGTCCGTTTTCGGGGCGTCTCGTTGGGCTCTGATCAGGCCATGCTGCCTGAAAGTGAGCGTGGATATGCTCCAGTTGTTCATGGTGTTGCCAACAGCAACGCTAGTGTCGAAGTGAAGCAAAATGGCTATGTCATTTACAGCACCAACGTTTCTGCGGGGCCTTTCGAAATCACAGATATTTATCCAAGTGGCTCAAATGGTGATCTGGAAATTTCTATTACTGAAGCCGATGGCCAGATTCGTACATTTACGCAAGCTTTTGCATCGCTGCCAGTAATGACTCGGAAGGGGAATTTCAGATACAGTTTGGATGTCGGGCAATACGATTCGTTTCGGGGCAAGGATGAGCAACCTCTATTAGGTACCGGGAACTTAGTTTATGGTTTTACTGATGATGTAACGGTTTTTGGTGGCGTGATGGCCAGCGACGGCTATAGCGCTATCAACGGTGGTGCGGGCCTAAATACGTCGCTGGGCGCTCTCTCTGTTGATGCCACGCAATCTCAAAGCAATAGCAAACAAGGTGATAATAAAGGACAGAGTATCCGCTTCCTTTACAGCAAAACGGTACCTGATACGAATACCACTTTTACTTTGGCGGGGTACCGTTACTCAACCGAGGGCTACCGAACTCTTTCCGAGCATGTGGACAGTAATAGCCTAGATTTTGGTGACCGTCCGACAGGGCGAGCTCGCTCAAAATTCAATTTGACCGTAAACCAGCGCCTTGGTCTTCGAGCTGGCACCATATACCTCACGGCTACTGATCAAGACTATTGGAATCTTTCCGGTCGAACTCGTACTTTGCAAGCTGGCTACAGCGGTGCTTGGGATAAACTAAATTATTCACTAAATGTTACGCACAGTCGATATGCTGATAATTACTCCCACAGATATGGGAATGATTCAGGGAATGACCAAGATACCCAGGTTACTCTCACTGTGTCGTTTCCGTTGGGTGAGGAAGCAAGGTCATCCCGCGTCAGTTTCAATGCGACGCATGACAAGGCCGGAACGAGTTCGCGCGGCAACGTAAGTGGTTATGTCGCAGGCCGAGATGACATAAATTACTTGGTCGGTGCGGGACGCACAGCATCAGGTGAAAATAGTGGCGAGGCGAGTATTACTGCCAAAACCCCCTATGCCACTGTGGGAGCTGGATATAGCCAAGGATCTAACTATGACAATGTTAGTCTAAGCGCCCGTGGCTCTGTAGTTGCACATGGTGGTGGAATTAATTTTGGTCAGCCCGTAGGGGAGACTTTTGCACTAGCTGAGGTTGAAGGAATATCTGGGTTACAAGTGGGAAGTTATGCAGGTGTAAGAACGGGGGGTAATGGGTACGCCATTATTCCTAATGCCCAACCTTATCGCTCTAATTGGGTCAACCTGAACACCCGAGATCTTGGTGCGGACATTGAATTGGAGACAACGAGCCAGCAAATTATTCCAAGGCGTGGCGCCATATCAAAGGCAAAGTTTAAAGCGAAATCTGGTATACGGCTTGAAGCAATATTCACCTCGATCAGTGGCGCGAAAGTTCCTTTCGGTGCAGTCGTTGAGAACGAAGAGGGACAACAATTGGCAATTGTTGATCCGCGCCAAACAGCACTTATTCTTTTAGAGAAGCCAGAAGGACAGCTAAAGGTTAAATGGGGCAAAGAAAGCTGTACAGCGTCTTACTTGCTTAAGGATTTTGAGGCTGGTGAGAACTATCAAACTCAAACACTGACCTGCAAATAATGTGAGCTCTTGTGCGCCAGTTCGCTGGCGTATTTTGTACTATAAGCTTCTGATGGTTTTGAATGAGCATATTAGCTATTAGTAATAGCAGACTTCCTAAGAAGTAACCTCTAGATTAGGTAATTAAAGGGCTTGCTCCGCTTTTGAGTTGAGGCACACTGAATGGTAGCTAATGATTTTCGCGTGATGATTGTTGATGCTGATCAATCTCAGCGTCTTTTTATCGAGAGAACTCTCAATGGGCTCGGATACTTTTCTGTTTTAGGTTTTGGATCGATGAGGGAAGCTTCTTCAATATTGTCGCTTACTCACATTACTTTTGATTTACTGATGGTTAATAGTTTGGAGGTTCTAGAAGAAGGTTTTGACTCGAATGCATTTTGTAATAGTCGCCCGATAGTTAGAAATGCGGTATTCTATGGGAATTTCGTGCCGTTATTTAGTCAGCCATCAACCTATAGCGATCTGTTCTCAAATGGGATTATCTCGCCCTACTCTATAAAGATGAATACGCTACGCTCTTTAATGCTTGAGCTTGATGGCTCGGTCGCCCGAGATGGGTCTAATTTTAAATATATTGGACGATCTAGATAGCTGCTAGCTACTACAATTTTGCCTTTTGGAGTTGAGGGAGTAGGTTGTTTTTTGACTATTTATATGCAGCCACGAATATTACGTCGAGCTCATAGACACATATCTAGTGGGAGACGGCAGCGACTTCGTGATCCAGAACGTCCTGCCTCAGCTTAATCTGCCTGAACATGGACAACCCTTGGTCGAAGCTCAAGCATCTCTACTCGCTTTCCTGAGCAACCTTGAAGGCCCGCTCCAGATTTGCTCGGACGCTCCGGATTCCGAACTCCAGCTTTAAGGGCGAGGGTGTGAGCGTATTTTTAAGCGGACGCAATAGCGTTACCCGGGACGCTTACGCTGGTAATGAAGCAGGGAAGAGAGCTGTCGACGTATGACATCGTGGCTCCGTGGGAGAAGGATGCGTGACCAATCTCCGGGCCGTACGTGAGGGGGCGTAGTGTCTTCGGGCCTTGTGCTCGCCTAACCTAGCGCTGGCAGAGGCTATTGAGATCTATGACGCATCTTTTCAGGTCGTTCCTTCGGGGCGATAAGCCCCGGCTTACCTAATCAGCCGAGCATTTCCTTAATGATGGATGCAACGTTCTTGGCATCGTCGATCCCTCGGTGATAGGTACCCTGCCAAACCAGGCCCAACGACTCTACCGTTTGCTTAAGTGATTTAGGTCGATCGTCATACAAGCCAGCATGCCATTTCCTGGCGTTGAAATGTGGTAAGCCTTCGAGCAGGGAAGGGCACCCAGCTAAACCAGCATCGCGCTCAAGCTGTCTTGCATCATAGTCACCCCATGACACCCAGGCCGCATTTGGATAACGCGCAGCGAACGGTCGTAACTCTTCGCCAACCTCTTGATAGGTTCGTGCACCGTCCACGTCTGCTTGTTTAATGGACGTAAGCTTCGTGCTGAAATCGGTCAGGGTAGGGTTAATCTGAGGCCGAACGAAGCGCTGGAATTCGTCGACGATCTCAAGCGATTCCAAATCGATTACCACCAAGCCAATCTCAATCGTTTCCATCTGATCGGGGACGACCACGAGCGACCTTGGAGATTCGTTTACCCCAACGTCATCACAGGTTGCTTCAAGGTCTACGCAATAGAGATAGCGGTATGGCGCGAGGAGGTTATGGATTGCTTGGAGGTGAAGGTACTTTGCTTGGATGCTCATGGTATGGGAGACCTTGCTTGGAGCTTGTTGAGATTAACCGTCCCATCTATGTCGATTGAATCACTCACTGCCCACGACGAATCGCCTAAAGCACAAGTCACGACATACCCACAACCATTACGGACGTGATTATCAATCTCGTACCTGCGCCACTCGATCATCGCTTGGTCATCAACCTGGAGTGGCTTACGCTCGATGAGCCAAGCTACCGCATTGAGAAATTGTCCGTGCGAAAAGACTAGGATGTCTTGCGCCGGGAGCGTGGTGAGGCGATCTAGGAACGATCGTGCGCGACCAACAAACTCCAGAAACGACTCAGCACCTTCTCCATCAATATAGGAATCGTCTACTGGGAAAAGCGCTATTCTGGAGATATTTGACTACTGCCTGGGCAGCAGCGAGGATACTATTCCTGATGGTAAGCTGACGGAGCGTGGCGATACTTTTTTCACCGTCCTGCAGTTCCCGAGCCTGACGCTTGTGGTAGCACGCGCAGCGGCTTCTAAACGTTGCTTCCTGCGCGAGGTCACCGGGCCAGAGGCGGAGAACGTCTTAGAGCTAATGGGACATGTTGAGTACTTCTTTGACGATCGTTTTTACATCCATAAGGATGCGTTCCTAAAGAGCCTCGGAAAGTACTTTGGTGTAACTCTGGAGAACATCGACAAAGACCCGATGTACAAAGAGGTAACGGGTAGTAAGGGCGCCACGCCATCTGTGCGTAGCTTCCCCTCGTTTATGCTTCAGCACCAGAACCTGGTAGCGAACAAACACGCAATTTTCTACCGGTTTGATGAGAAGGTTAAACGGGATCAGGCCATCGACCACTTCAAGATATTCATGGGTATCGTGAAGGAAGAGTATTTTGATATCGCCAAAGATCTAACCGAGGCAGCCTACGAGCTTCGTCGGGTTGAGCTGAAAATTCCCAAAGACGAGAAAGTCAGGGAAGAGACCGTTGGGAAGTTCGAGAAACTGCTCACGGAGTACCAGGCCCTCGCGGGAGTTCCCCTGTTCGATATGACGCCTGATGAAATTTTCATCAAGCCAAGTCAGGCGCTCAGGCTGATGAAAGGTACCCCAGTCATCGTGGATGGTTTGGCCGATGATTACGAGAAGACGCTCAACTCGCTGCGTGATCAAAAGGCAAAACACGTGGCCGACCTGCGTTCGGCGATAGGTCGACTCAATCTACTTGAGCGATCTGTTGAACAGGCGAAGGGGATTGGTGCCTCGTATGCCTCGCTGACGATTCCCCGCTCCACGAACCTTGAGCATACGTTCTGCCCAGTGTGCGAGTCTCACTCCGATATCCCGGAGGATCAGGCCAACAAGCTGACACAGGCCATCGAGTGGCTCAACACTGAACTGAAGCTTTCGTCGTTTGCACGGGAGAGTCTGGGGCAGGAGAGTCGCGACCTGAGGAAAGAGATCAAGGACTTTCGTCAGAAGCTCAAAGATGTCCAGGACTCCCTCAAGCCTTTTGAAGAGCAGGAAAAGCGACTTGCCCAGGCCAGTTCGTTGGAGGATGCTCCGAAGAAAACGAAGCTGCTGCTTGAGATCGAAATCGACAAGTTCATCGAGAACCCGCCTTCTGATTTGAAGAAGATGAAGGATTATTGGGAGGCGCAGGTTAAGAAGTACCAGGCTCAGCTTGATGAGTATGATGTTGATATCGAGCTGGACAGGCTGGCGAGAGACATCAACAAAAAAATGAAGGAGCTTGGTCAAAAGTTCCACTTCGAAGAAACGTACAAGACAGGCTCTCTGAAGTTTGACGTGAACAGCTTCGACTTGTAGCATGAGAAGGAAGCCTTCAAAAAGGTTTTCCTCAGGTCTATGGGAAGTGGTGCAAACTGGGTTTATTCGCACCTTACCTTGTTCATGGCTCTGCACTATCAATTTGCTGCTAGGGCCGATAAATGCAAAATTCCGCCGATTCTCTTCCTTGATCAACCTACACAGGTTTATTTCCCTTCCAAGGATGATGGCCAGGAATTTGTGGCTGATAATTTAAGGCCTGATGACACCAAGGGTGTCGCATTGCACGACGACATCGATGCGGTGTCGAACATGTTTACTCAACTTGCTAAGTTCTGTGATGATACTGCAGAGCAAACTGGTATGAGGCCGCAGATTATCGTTTGTGATCACGCCGACGGACTCGACCTTGGGGAAGGTTATAACTTTGGTGATTTTGTGAGGCAGCAGTGGCGTACGCGTGGTTTTATCGCTGACTGACTTGCAGCTTTGAAATGTTCGTTCACAAACTGAAGGTTTAGAGGCTTCAGGTACGTAATACGTAAGTAAATTACGTGTTATGAAGCCTCTAGTGCCTGTTGAGATTTATCAGTTTTGGTATGCCTTAAGGAAAAAGCATGTATCAGCTTTCGAGCCACGGATGGGGCAAGTCCTGAAAGCTACGGCGTAATGCTCCCCAAAAGAGGAGAGTTGTATCCACCGCAGCGCCATCGTGGAGCATTGCGCCTGAAGTCCTCGGGGCTGTAGCTTGGCGGTTAATGCTTTCCATCTAAGTAGTCCTTGAACCCTACCGGTGATTCATTTTCCTCTCTAAATGGGTTCGAGTAATAGAAACAATAGTCTTCAGCTTTGGAGCCATTTTTAGGGGGATTCAAAAACTGGACGTCGTGTTTCTTAAGGATCTCGAATGTCGGATCGTCCGTGTACGGGTTGTTTATCTTCTCGTGGAAGAAAAGCTGGTATAGAAGAATCCAGCTCTGATCAAGTTCGTATAGGGTGCAGTTTTCAGTAATTTTGTTTGCATACGCTACTGCAGCGTCTACACCAGCTTCAAAGCTACTAAGCAGTGCAATCGCTGTAGCGTCACCGGTCTGAATAACTAGTTCGATATTTTGTTGTGTGGGCTGAGAACTTAGTTGCTTCAAATAATATAGCGCCCAGCACATACCATCCGAGCGGCGGTGTAAGGCATTAATTTCGAGGATTCCATTGAGTTTTCTAGATACGGCTTCTTTGTCGTAGTAGTCCGAGGTGGCATCGACTTTTTCAAGCACGGGCAATAGAATTGGGTAGTGCCAGCTCAGGCTGAGAATATACTGGAATACTGTAGCCGCTGTATCACCTTGAGCTCTATGGCAAATTAGACCTGCAGCAAGCTTCAATACGCTGCCGTCGGGCTCTGCCTTGTTTAAATGCACGGCATAGTCAAGAAAGTTTATGGCCTCGTGTGTAAGCAGTTTCAATGCTCCATTGGAGTCAGTTCTCCAAGGTGTAGCATTGTTTAATTTAGTAACCCAGGAGTCGATCAAAGGCTCTGGTAGTTCAGTGATTTTAGTTTTGCTAAGGTTAAGCGTTAAACGGTATCGCGACAAGGCGTTACTAAGGGCACGAACAAACTCCTGGGCCTGAATGTGTGTTTCGCAATAGGCCGTATAGTCATCAATATAGCGTACGAACCGATATTTTCCTGCCAGCTCTCTATCAACTGCAGCTAGAATTATTTCAACCGCAATGCTTGAGGAACTTGGCCCAATAGGAAGGCCCGAAGTCTCATTGCGTTTTGCATTTCGAAGCGCAACGTCGAGGGCGGTACTCCAGTGCTTTTCTCCTCCACGTTCGCGTAGGCGCTCTTTGGCCTCTTCATAACCCTGAATAGCCCATTCCAGTGAATGCGTGTAGATAGAGCCAAAGCAGTTGGCCACGTCAGCATGAGCTCGGAAACCAGCGCCAAAACTAATCTCCAAAGTGTTTTTGGTTTTAGTTTCATGGTCTTCATAATTCATAATAAACATGCGGCCATCATTGTGCTGTTCGGCAGTAATGGCGCTATTTTCATCCTTCATCAGCTCGAGTATTTCTTGTCTGTTCTCCTTTAGTCTCGAGTATATTCGTGAGTAGGCTAGGGGGTGTATCAGGCTGAGCACCCTTGGAACGTTGTTGAATCGTGTAGCTCTGTATTCTACGAGGTCGAACCAATAGGCCTTACGCTCTCTGCTTAAATCTACATCAGCCAGTTCTTCAGCAATTTCCGGAGTGAATCTACTTGTTGAGAAGCAAGGCGGCAATTCAGTCGACGAGTCTTTTTGATTTGGAAAGTAATTCCAGCGGGTCAGGGCTTCTAAGAAGTGCCTTTCCTCGTCATGAAATATTGCAATATTTGATACCGGGCTGGTGAATTCTTTTACGGACTTCATGTCTCCTGCGATGCTTGGCCGGCAACTGGCGTCTGCGGGGTGGTGGGGATTAGTTGTATTTTGTTGATTTTGGATTTATGGAGCGTTGTGATGGTCGCTCGAGTTTACTTGGTTGTCGAGTCAGTTTTAAAGTGATTGAGTCCGTGCTGATTTTTTGCGGCCATCAGGTGGTGAGATTAAAAGTTCGGAGTAATGCATGCGAAACCAATCACCACACTTAAAGTGCACTGCCAAACTAATTGCTTGAGTCATTGTGAAACAGGTTGTGACGAAAATCCGTACTCGGTTTCCCATGTCAGGCTGGTCTCTGAATGTCTTCGCGCTCATGCCCGCTCTGTTAGGTTGTCAATCCTTTCAGGTCGAACGAGCAAGCTCGCGTTTTCTGGGTGTCAATGGAGATGAGTTTTCAACCTGATTATTGTCAACCGCGCCTGCATGGATTGACTGTCAATCTGCGTCACTAGCATGTTCGATAATGGCCCGGTTTTCTGGGCTCTAGAGGTTGTCAATCTTAAGAGCACTCACGTGGTGCGGGCCATTACTGGCCGGATGATCCGTTGGTGGCCGAGGCAACGGCGCGGATCAAGCCCCGCAAGTCGTAACACCACAGGCTCCAAATGTGGGAGGGGGCTTGCCCCCGATAGCGGTCTGTCAGCTAGAGAGGTATTGGCTGGCACACTGTA
>Ga0213820_1001369_pt1 | contig 11408 bp, 9 predicted proteins | sample MC6MC0910MG_FD_179889 | JGI IMG/M metagenome (GOLD analysis project Ga0213820, IMG submission 179889) | Enriched soil aggregate microbial communities from Iowa State University, Ames, United States - MC6-MC0910-MG | ecosystem: Environmental > Terrestrial > Soil > Unclassified | place: USA: Iowa... | reverse complement strand
CCGCACGGCGGCTTGTTCGTGCTGCTGATCCCCAATGCGATCAACCATGCCTTGCTGTATTTGCTGGCGATCGTGGCGGGTAGCCTGCTGACGGCGGTGGTGTATGCGGTGATCAAGAAGAGCGAGCGGGTAGAGTTGGCCGTGGCGCCCGTGAAAGGCTAGCGACTTCTGTAGCCTTTACTGGCCTCTTCGCGGGCACGCCCGCTCCCACAGGTTCCTGCACATTTCGAGATCATGCAGACCTGTGGGAGCGGGCATGCCCGCGAAGAGGCCGGAGCAGGTCAACGCCCATGCTTCTTGCGCAACGGTACCAGCAGATCCCCCAGCCCGTTGTGGTCGATTTCATGCATCAACGCCAGCAACCCGCCCAGTTCCCCCGTGGGGAAGCCCTTGCGCGCAAACCACGCCAGGTAGTCCCCCGGCAGGTCGGCAATGATGCGCCCCTGGTATTTGCCGAACGGCATGCTGCGGGTCACCAGCAATTCGAGCATTTCCGGCTTCATCTTCGGCGCACCTTCAGTGGAAAGCGCCGACCATACTGCAATCTGCACGAAGGCCCAAGCGGCGATCATGCAGAACGCCGGTATCAGCCATTCTTTTTGTTTCGACAAGTAATTGAAAACTAAAGAATTTATTTTTTTAGAGAGCATGGCACGAACGCTGCAACTCTGTAGATGACTATCACCTGCCAAGGAGTTCGACCATGAGCAACCCCAACAAAGACGTGATTGACGTACTCAACGACCTGATCGAATACAGCAAGGATGGCGAGAAAGGTTTCAAAGCCTCGGCCGATGATGTGAAGAATCCCGAGCTGAAAGCGTTCTTCGTGCAGCGTGCCGGTGAATGCGCCAATGCCGCTGGCGAACTGCAAAGCGAAGTGCGCCGCCTGGGTGGCGACCCGGAAACCTCCACCAGCATCAGCGGCGACTTGCATCGCGGCTGGGTCAACCTGAAGTCGATGGTCACCGGCAAGGACGAAGAAGCGGTGCTGAACGAGGTCGAGCGCGGTGAGGACCACGCCCTCAAGGCCTACAAGGAAGCGCGCGAGAAGCTGGTAAAACTGGGCCGCAGTGCCAGCGACATGACCTACAACCTGGTGGAAAAACAGCTGCAAGGCGTGCAGCGCAACCATGACCAGGTCAAGGCCCTGCGCAACGCCGCCCGCGCCCGCTCCTAAGCGTCGGGCCCCTCTACCCGGTTGCGGCCCTTGGCCTTGGCCCGGTAGAGCGCTTCGTCCGCAGCCCCCAGCACACTGCTCAGGTCGTGCTGGGGGCCGGACAGGCCTATGCCGATGCTCACCGTCACCGAGTGGGCGTCATCGGCAAAAGGTGCCAGCGCTTCCACACTGGTCCGAATGCGCTCGGCCAGCAGCCGCGCACCGGCAAGGTCGGTTTCCGGCAGTATTACCTGAAACTCCTCCCCCCCATAACGAGCGGCCAGATCTGCAGGACGGCGGATGCTCGCCTCGATGGTTTTGGCCACCTCCCGCAACGCGTGGTCACCACCGGCATGGCCGTGTCGTTGGTTGAATGCCTTGAAGTGGTCCACATCCACCATCAGCACGGCCAATGGCTTGCGATTGCGCTGCGCACGCGCCCATTCCTGGCGCAGCACCTGGTCCAGACGACGGCGGTTGGCCAAGCCGGTCAGGCTGTCGGTGGCGGCTAACGTCGCCAGGCCCTGTTCGGCCTCCTGGCGGCGGCGCAGTTCGCGGCCCAGCAGCAGGGTCAACCAGAGAATGCCCACGCACAGCACACCTGTGGCGACGCTCACCAGAATCGCGGTGCGGCGCCAGGACTGGAACACCTCGTCGGCCGAGTGCACCACCAGCACGATCAGCGGCAACTGCGCGACCCGGGCGAAGGTGTACATGCGCGGGTTGCCGTCGCTGCCAGAGCGGGCTGTGAAGTTACCGCTCTGTTCGCTGAGAATGCGCTTGAAGTTGGGCCGCTCGGCATAGTTGGTGCCGATCAGCGGGTCTTGCGGGCGTGAGGGCTGGCGGGCGAGGAGCTGCCCGTCGGTATTGAACAGGTTGATGCTGCTGTCGTCACCGATGTCCAGGCGCTGGAACAGCTCACTGAAGTACGACAGGCGCAATGCGCCTGCTGCCAGCCCGGCAAACTCGCCATCGGGGCCGGGGATGCGCCGGCTGAAGCTGATGCACCAGTCCAGGTCGCCGAGCTTGGCCTTGAATGGCGGGCCTACCAGCAAGCCCAGATTGGCGTTGGCCTGGTGTGCCTTGAACACACCGGTTTCGCTAAAGTTGGCCTTGCGCGGCACACTGCTGGTGGAATCGCCCACCACATTGCCTTGCTTGTCCAGCCATAGCACGTCACCGCGTTTGCGGTCGACGAAGGCTTCATTGAACAGCAGGCGCTGGCGCAGCGGGCCGGGTATGTCTGGCAGCTCCTTGCGCCCCACGGCCCAGATCAGGCCCTGCAGTGACTGGTCGTAGAGTTCGGCGTTGCGCAGGATGTCGCTTTCGATCAGCTGGACTATGTTGTTGGACGAGCGAATCGCCGACAGCTCGACGCTGTCACGTTCACGCGCCAGCAGGAAGCTGACGATGGCCACGATGGCGAGCACGGCAAGGCAACTGCCCAGGTTGAGGGTCAGCTCGGGGTGCGACCTGTGAAATAAGAAGCGCGGTAATCGGGTGGGCATGCTCGCTACTGCGTGGGCAGGGCCATTCGCGGCGGCGACATTCTAGGGAAGCAGTGATTGTCGGACAAGATTTGTCCGACGGAATCACGTCTGGGGCTGCTGCGCAGCCCTTCGCCGGCAAGCCAGCTCCCACAGGTACAGCATCAGGCTTAGCGGTTATGCAATACCTGTGAGAGCTGGCTTGCCGGCGATCGAGGGCGGAGCCCTCGCTAGCGGTCCTGGATCAGAACACGTTCAGCGGGTAGTCCACGATCAGCCGCAGTTCATCGTTGTCGCTGTTGCTGTCGATCGACGCATAACCCTGGCTGCCACGGTGGGTGGCGTAGCGCACCAGTACCGACAGGTCCTTCAGGTCACCCTGCTGGAACACGTACTTCACGTCCAGATCACGTTCCCAGTGCGTGGCGTTCTTGCCATCTTCACGGTAGTAGTCGTAGTGACTGGTGTCCTGGGTGGCCTTGGTCAGGTCGGCCTCACCGCGCGAGTATGACAGCGAGGTGGTCAGGCCAGGCACGCCGACACCGGCGAAGTCATAGTCGTACTGCAGCTTCCACGAGCGCTCGTTTGGCGCGTTGAAGTCCGAGTACATGCGCGAGTTGTCCAGGTACACGCTGTCGCCCAGGTTGATGTAGTCGAATGGCGTGTTGCCATTGACCCGCTGGTAGGCGGCGGTGACGCTGTGGAAGCCTGCGTTGACGGTGAAGTGCACGCTGTAGGTGTTGTTGTCGATCTTGCCCAGCAGGGCCTGGCCGGTGTCCTGGGTGTGGTAGAAGTGCACGCCCGGGTTCAGGCTCACCAGGTCGTTGACCACGTAGGTGTAGTCGAAGTCAGCGTAGTACTGGTTCCAGATGTCCTTCAGCTCGGCGGCGTAAAGGTTGGTGGTGATGTTCTCGGTACCGCTCCACGACGCGCCGGCCCAGTTAAGGTGCTTGCTCTTGTCGTGCTCGTCCAGCGACCCATAGTAGGTGTCGATGCGGCGGTGGCCGCTCTGGTTGTACGGGTGGGTGAAGCTCACCTGGCCGCCTTCGAGCAGCAGGCCGTCGATGCTGGTGTTGGTCAGGCTCACACCACGGAAGGTCTGCGGCAGCATGCGGGTTTCGCCGCCAGCGATTACCGGGTTGGTGAGGAACAGATCACCGGCTTTCAGCTCGGTGTCGAACGCCTTGAGCTTGATCGCAGCACCGGCAGTGGAGAACGAATGCGGGGCAGCGCCCAGCTCACCGTCGTCCTTGATGTGCTCGGGCAGGATGCTGGTGCCGGCATGGCCGCCACCGCCGTCCAGCTTGAGGCCCAGCATGGCATGTGCATCCAGGCCAAAGCCGATCACGCCAGGGGTGTAGCCCGACTCGAAGCGCGCAACCGCGCCCTGGCCCCACTCGCGGGTGTCACGCACGCCAGCGTTGTGGTTGTCGCGGTTGAAGTAGGCATTACGGAAATGCAGGTTGAAGGACGAGCCTTCGATGAAGCCATCAGCCTTGTCTTCATCTGCCTGGGCGGCGAAAGGGATCGTTGCAGTCAACGCAATGAATAGCGGGGTAAAACGAAACGCGGAAGGCACCGGTACTAGCTCCTTTGGTCTGACGGTGGGGCAGTTTTTATTTTTGAATGTGCTTCTTTTTTATAGGTAGACGTTACAGCGTGGCTGAGAGTTAAAGCACATAAAAAAAGCCGCTGATCGGCAGCGGCTTTAAAAGGCTAACATATCGGCACCGGTGGTGCCCAATGCGTTGCCAAGGGAAATCGGGAGCAGTGACAGCGCTTGATCAGCTGTCGGCGTTGGCATCGACAGAAACTTTGGAAGCTGTCTGTTTTGCGTCTTTGGCGGCGTCAGCCTGGTTTGCAGCTACCGCGTCGCGGGCATCTTGATGGACGGCGGCGAGCTCTGCATTACGGGTGACGAAAGCGCTGGATTCTTCGGCCATGGCCAGGGGCGACAACAACAGGGAAGACAGAACGAAGACGCTGGCAATACCCATACTGTTGGACATTTGAAACTACCTTCTTGCGGGGCAAGTGCTAATGAGGACAGGGGTAAAGTTAGTCCTTTCAGTACACTTGAAACAGAGCGAAGTGCGATAAGCACTGTTGCGCAAAAGGTAACGATCCAAAGAAAAGCAATAGTACTTTCGCCGCAAAGCCCCGCACTAGAGAGCCTGCGCGGTCTTTGTAGGAGCGGCCTTGCGCCGCGAATGGGCTGCGCAGCAGCCCCGGCAATCTTGGCCCTGCCAAAGAGTCTGGGGCCGCTTCGCGACCCTTTCGCGGCACAAGGCCGCTCCTACACAGAGCGCGCAGGCCTCAAGGTCGGCAATTGGATACCGAAGGTATTGAGCCCGGCCCCGCTGCGCACAAACACCTCCCCCCCATGCATCAGTGCAATCGCCTTGACGATCGCCAACCCCAACCCATGGTTACCCCCACCGCTGTTGCTGCGCGCCGCATCCACGCGGTAGAAGCGCTCGAACAGCAACGGCAGGTGCTCATCGTCAATCGCCGGCCCCGGGTTGCTCACGGCGATGCTGACCTGCTTGGGCCCGGCATCGATCTGCACCTGGATCACCTGATGCGGCGCGGTGTGCTGCACGGCGTTGTTCAGCAGATTGATCAGCGCCCGGCGGAAATGGGCCTTTTCGATGGGCGCCTGGGCATCGCCGATCACGCTCACGCTGACCTGGGCGTCTTCGAGGATGAAGTCCAGGTAGTCGAGGGTGGTTGCCACTTCCTCGGCCAGGGAGGCCTGGATCAGGGCGGTGGCCTTGCTGCCTTGGTCGGCGCTGGCCAGAAACAGCATGTCGTTGATGATGCCGCGCAGGCGCTCCAGCTCTTCCAGGTTCGATTGCAGCACTTCGAAATAATGCTCGGCACTGCGGCCGCGGGTCAGCGCGACCTGGGTCTGGCCGATCAGGTTGGTCAGCGGCGAGCGCAGCTCGTGGGCGACGTCGGCGTTGAAGGCTTCCAGCCGTGAGTAGGCCTGGCTGACCCGGTCGAGCGCGGCGTTGAAGGCCCCCGCGAACTGTGCCAGCTCCGGCGCCAGGGCATGGGTTTGCAAACGCCCGTCCAGGCGTGGAGGTGCCAGGGCCTGTGCCTCGTTGGACAACGCCAGTAGGGGGCGCAAGCCAATGCGCGCCACCCAGTAACCCAGTACTGAAGCCAGCAGCACGCCGAGTACTGCCAGCCCGACAATCGCCACCAGCAAGCTGTGCTGGGCCTGCCAGAAGGTTTCGGTGTCGATGCCGATCAGAAAGCGCAGTGCCGGCCGTTCGCCCAGCGCCGGTAGTTCACTGACCAGCACCTTGTACGGGTAGGGTCGGTCAGGCAGGTGCAGGTCGCGCATGCCCTGTGGCCCCTCGGCGAAGGCGCGCACCAGCTCGCTGGGGTGACCGTAGTCGTAGGCCGGGTTGCTGCTGACCACCCAGAAGCGGATGCGCTTGTCCTCTTCGCTGAGCAGGTTGAGCTTGTTGTTGATCTTGGTCCAGTGATCTGGCGTGCCGAAGCGGTTGAGGGTGGATTCGAGCACGCTGAAGCGCGCGTCCAGCTCCGCTTGCGGCAGCAGGTCGAGGCTGCGGTCGACCTGGCGATACAGCGCCCAGCCGATCAGCAGGAATACACCCAGCGCCACCAGAATGAACAGCGCCGACAGGCGCAGGGCGATGGAATTACCCCGCACGGTTTTCCAGGACATAGCCCATGCCTCGGATGGTGTGCAGCAGCTTGTTGTCGAAGGGCCCGTCGAGCTTGGCGCGCAGGCGTTTGATCGCCACTTCCACGACGTTGGCGTCGCTGTCGAAGTTGATGTCCCAGACCAGCTCGGCAATCGCCGTCTTCGACAGGATTTCACCCTGCCGCCGGGCCAGCACGCTGAGCAGCGAGAACTCCTTGGCAGTCAGGTCCAGACGCTGGCCGGCGCGTGTGGCCTTGCGTGCCATCAGGTCGATCCACAAGTCTGCCACTTGCACCTGCAACGGTTCATGGCTGCTGCTGCGGCGGGTCAGGGCTTGCAGGCGGGCGACCAGTTCGAGGAACGAGAACGGCTTGCCCAGGTAGTCGTCGGCGCCTTCACGCAGGCCATGAATGCGGTCTTCGACCCGCTCACGGGCGGTCAGCATGATCACCGGCGTCTGCTTGCGCGCGCGCAAGGCGCGCAGCACACCATAGCCGTCCAGGCCAGGCAGCATCACATCCAGCACGATTACCGCGTAGTCGCCCTCCAGGGCCAGGTGCAGGCCATCGATGCCGTCCCGTGCCAGGTCCACGGTAAAGCCCTGTTCGCTCAGGCCGCGATGCAGGTAGTCGGCGGTTTTTTCTTCGTCTTCGATGATCAGCACACGCATGGTCTTGTCCTAGCTGGCACTTGGCGCTGCCGCAGGGGCGGCCTGGCGGCGGTGGAACAGGCGCTCCAGGGCCAAGTATATGACCGGGGTGGTGAACAGCGTCAGGGCCTGGCTCACCAGCAGGCCACCCACCACCGCGATGCCCAGTGGCTGGCGCAGCTCGGCGCCGGTGCCAAAGCCGAACATCAGCGGCACTGCGCCCAGCAGCGCGGCCAGGGTAGTCATGATGATCGGGCGGAAGCGCACCAGGCAGGCCTGGCGTATCGCCTGCTCGGGCGTCATGCCGTGATGGCGCTGGGCTTCGAGCGCGAAGTCGATGAGCAGGATGCCGTTCTTCTTGACGATGCCGATCAGCAGTACCACGCCGATCAGCCCCATGATGCTGAAGTCCTGCCCGCTGGCCCACAGCAGGATGATCGCGCCCAGGCCGGCGGAGGGCAGGGTGGAGATGATGGTCAGCGGGTGGACGAAGCTCTCGTAGAGCACGCCGAGGATGATGTACACCGCCACCAGCGCGGCAAGGATCAGGTAGGGCTGGCTCGACAGCGAGCTCTGGAACGCCTGGGCGGCGCCCTGGAAATTGCCGGTGATCGAGTCGGGCATGCCCAGCTCGCGCTGCGCACGCTCCAGGATCTGCACCGCATCGCCCAAGGCCACGCCGGGGGCCAGGTTGAACGACAGGTTGGCGGCCGGGAACAGGCCGTCGTGGCTGATCGACAGCGGCCCGGTGCTTGGCGCGGCGACATGCGCCAGGGCCGACAGCGGCACCATCTCGTTGGTCAGGGGCGAGCGCAGGTAGAAGAAATTGAGGCTTTCAGCCTTGCCACGCTGTTGCGCGTCCAGTTCGAGGATGACCTTGTACTGGTTGGTCTCGGTCTGGAATTCGCTGATCTGGCGCTGGCCGAAGGCATCGTACAAGGCCTGGTCGACGTCGGTGGTGGTCAGGCCGAAACGCGCCGCGGCCTGGCGGTCGATATCGATGCGGGTGACGCTGGCGCCCAGTTGCAGGTCGTTGGACAGGTCGCGCAGCGCCGGGTTTTCCCGCAGGCGGTCGGTCAGGCGCTGGGTCCACAGGTTGAGGGCGACCCCGTCGTTGCTCTTGAGCACGTACTGGTACTGGGTGCGTGACGGGCCGGAGCTGAGGTTGATGTCCTGGCCGGCGCGCATGTACAGGACGATGCCCGGCACCTGGGCGAGTTTCGGGCGAATCCGGTCGATCCATTCGCTGGCCGAGACGTCGCGCTCGCCACGGGGCTTGAGCGAGATCCAGAAACGGCCGTTGGCGATGGTCTGGTTGCTGCCGGTCACCCCCACCGAGTGCGAATAGGCGCGCACTGCCGGGTCGTCACCGATGATCTTCGCCAGCGCCAGGTGCTTCTGGATCATCGACGGGTAGGACACATCCGCCGCTGCCTCGGTGGTGCCAAGAATGAAGCCGGTGTCCTGCAGCGGGAAGAAGCCTTTGGGGATGCCCACGTAGCCGGCCACGGCCAGCGCCAGGGTAATGCCGAATACCCCGAGTGTGGTCCGCCGGTGGGCCAACGCGCGATCCAGGCCTTTTTCGTACCAACCCAGCAGGCGCTGGCCGAAACCGCCCTGGTGGTCCCCGGGTGGTCGGCGCATGAACAGCGCCGAAAGGGTGGGGGCCAAGGTCAGCGATACCACCACCGAAATCATGATGGTCGCCGTGGCAGTCAGGGCGAACTCCTTGAACAGCCGGCCCACCACACCGCCCATGAACAGCAGCGGAATGAACGCGGCGATCAGCGAGAAACTGATCGACACCACGGTGAAACCGATCTCGCCGGCGCCTTTGAGCGCCGCGGTGCGGCTATCGTCGCCGGCTTCCAGGTGGCGATGGATGTTTTCCACCACGACGATCGCGTCATCGACCACGAAGCCGACGGCAATGACGATGGCCACCAGGGTCAGGTTGTTGAGGCTGAAACCGAACACGTACATCAGTGCGCACGTGGCGATCAGCGAGACGCCGAGCACGCTGGAGACAATGAAGGTGGCCGACCACTGACGCAGGAACAGCGCCATTACCCCGATCACCAGCGCCACCGCGATCATCAGGGTCAGCTCGACCTCGTGCAGCGAGCTGCGGATGGTCTGGGTGCGGTCCTGCAGCACCGACACTTCAACCGAGGCCGGCAGCATTTCCTGCAAGCGCGGCAAGGCGTCGAGCACCCGGTCCACGGTGTCGACGATATTGGCGCCGGGCTGGCGGAAGATCACCAGGTTAAGCCCCGGCTGATTGCCCGACCAGGCCCTTACATACGCGTTCTCGGCACCGTTGATCACCTTGGCCACGTCCTTCAGGTGCACCGGGGCGCCGTTGCGGTAGCTGACGATCAGCTGGGCATAGTCTTCGGGGTGAAACAGCTGGTCGTTGGCGGCAATGGTCGACACGCTGTGCTCGCCGTACAGCGCGCCTTTGGCCAGGTTCAGGCTGGTCTGCTGGATGGCCTGGCGCACGTCGGCCAGGGTCAGGCCGATGGCCGCGAGTTTCTCGGGTTGTGCCTGCACCCGGATGGCCGGGCGCAGTTGGCCGGTGATGTTGATCAGGCCGACCCCGTCGATCTGGCTGAGCTGGCGGGCCAGGAGGGTTTCGGCGTAGTCGCTGAGCTCGTTGCCGGGCATCTGTGCAGAGCTGACGGTGAGGATTACCACCGGGCTGTCGGCCGGGTTGACCTTGCGCCAGGTAGGCGGGCTGGGCAGGTCCTGGGGCAGGCGGGCGGTGGCGGTGTTGATCGCCGCCTGCACTTCCTGGGCGGCGGTGTCGATGTTCTTGTCGAGGGTGAACTGCAGAATCAGCGTAGTCGAGCCCAGCGCGCTGCTGCTGGTCATCTGGGTCATGCCGGGGATGGCGCTGAACTGCACCTCCAGCGGCGTGGCCACTGACGAGGCCATGGTTTCCGGGCTGGCACCGGGCAGCTGGGCGGTGACCTGGATGGTCGGGAAATCGGCCTCGGGCAGCGGCGCCACGGGCAACCGCGGGAAGGCGATGGCGCCCAGCAGCACCAGGGCGAAGGTCAGCAGCAGGGTGGCGATGGGGTGGTCGATGCACCAGGCCGAGACGCCATTGCGGGTGTTCATGGCTGGCTCCTGCGGTCGGCCATCTCGGCAGGCGCCGGGGCATCAGGGGTGATCTCGACCCTGGAGCCGGGTTTGAGGCGCGACTGGCCATCGAGCACCAGCTGGTCACCGGCCTTGACCCCGGCGACGATGTTCAGTGTGCTGTCCTGGTACAGCACCTTGACCGGCACGCTGGTGACCTTGTCGCCGTCGACGCGGTAGACGAAGTGGCCATCGATGCTGCGTTGCACCACGGGGGGCGGTACCACCAGGGCGTCTTCGTCCATTGCCGTGCGCAATCGTACGGTGACCAGTTGCCCCGGCCACAGCAGGCCGTCCTTGTTGTCGAACTCGGCCTTGACCCGCACCGTGCCGGTGTTGGCCGAAACCTGGTTGTCGATCAGCGCAAGGTGGCCTGCGCCCAGCAGGTTGCGCTCGCCATCGGCATCCATGTAGGCCTCGACCAGCGCAGGGGCTTGCGCCTTGAGCAGGCCTTGCAGGGTCGGCAGCATCTGTTGCGGCAGCGAGAACTCCACGGCGATCGGGTCGATCTGGGTCACGCTGAACAGCCCTTGGGTGTCGCTGGTGCGGACCAGGTTGCCGGGGTCGATGTTGCGGATGCCGACGCGCCCGGTTACCGGTGAACGTATCTGGGTGTAGGAGAGTTGCACCTCGGCATTGGCGATGGCCGCCTGGTTGCCCTTGACCGTGGCTTGCAGCTGGTTGACCAACGCCTGTTGCTGGTCGAGGGTTTGCTTGGACACGCCGTCATCGCTGCTGAGCAGGCGGTAGCGCTTGAGGTCGACGCCGGCCACCTGGATCTGTGCCTGGCTCTGGCCGAGTTGTGCACGGGCCTGGTCGAGGCTGGCGCGGATGCTGCGGTCGTCCAGGGTGGCGAGCAGGTCGCCTTGCTTGACCCATTGGCCTTCCTTGACCAGCACTTGAGTGAGTATGCCCTCCACTTGTGGCCGGACCTCGACGCTGTGCAGCGACAGCACCGAGCCGATGGCGCTGGCATAGCGCGGCACGTCCTGCTGGGCGACGCTGACCACGCGTACCGGCACGGCGGTTTGCGCACGATTAGCCGGTGCGGGTTGGCGCTGGCTGAACCAGATGCCTGCTCCCACCAGGGCCAGGAGCGCCAGGGCGGCGAGGAAGGCAGAGCGGGACGGACGTCGCATCGGTGCGGGCACCTTGGCCAGAAGGGAGGGAAACGGTTGTCTGTACTCAATCTTATAGCCCCCGAACCGGGTCGGCAGCGTGACGGCTGGCTGACAGCGCTGTCAGTTTCACCTGGTGGTATGCGACCGGGGACCAGTGTGGGAGCGGGCA
>Ga0213820_1001366_pt1 | contig 11419 bp, 13 predicted proteins | sample MC6MC0910MG_FD_179889 | JGI IMG/M metagenome (GOLD analysis project Ga0213820, IMG submission 179889) | Enriched soil aggregate microbial communities from Iowa State University, Ames, United States - MC6-MC0910-MG | ecosystem: Environmental > Terrestrial > Soil > Unclassified | place: USA: Iowa... | reverse complement strand
TGCATGACGAACAGCGCATTGACCCGGCGCTGGTGCAGCAGCGCCATCAGGGCGTCGAGTTCGCGCAATTCGTCGCGGCCGGTCAGCGGCTGAGGCTGGTAGGCAGTCTTGCCGCCCTCGGGGATGCTGCGCAGGTACTTGTTGAAGAATTCGTCACGCACCGCGTAGCGGTTGTCCGTCATGAGCGCCTGCTCGGCGGCCTGCGCCTCACCGGCCAGGGCGTCCCAGTCCACCACGCGCGCCGCCGCCGCGGGGCCTTCGCGTTCCCGTTCGGGAACGGGGGCGGCGTACGCCGGCGCCCACATGCTGGCCAGCCGCTGACGGAACACGTATGCCTGCTCGCCCGCCATCGACCAGTACACGCCGGCATCGCCCTTGGCGTCCAGCCACCGCAAGACTTCGGCGCGGCCATCCGGTTGGCTCAGCAGGCGGGGCAGCAGCGGATTGGCGTGCTCCTTGAATTCGTCCGGGCCCAGGCCGCCCTCGCCGTCGAACCAGCCGGGCGACAGCATCACGACCACGCGCGAGGCCGGCGACAGATCGTCGGCCAGCGCCGCCAGCACGAACTGCATGCCCAGCGACTGGAAGCCGGAATGGCCATACGCCAGGACGGGCATCTGCAGCTCGTCGGCCAGGAAGCGGTAGGGCACGAAGCGCAGGTCGTTGCTGGTGAGCTCGGACGACCCCAGGATCACCAGACGGTCGCCGGTGCGCAGCGCCTGGCTGAGCCGCGACAGGTTGCGCGTCTGCTCGTCCAGCGTATTGCCGAGGTTGGGGATGTAGATGCCAGGTGCGGCCGCGGGCACCGGTTCGGTCTTCAGGGCCAGCGTATGCAGGGCCGCCCAGCCGGCCACCGCCGCGGCGGACAGGGCCAGCGCCGCGGCAAGCGCGTGCTGCCGAAGAGTGCGTTTGAACATGGGAAACCTGAAAGATCCGCCGCGCCTCGACAATGGGGCGGGATTGTTAGCGGATGTTATCCAGCGCCCATGACGCGAACAAGCGCGGGAAACCCTGGACGGCACGCGGATTCCCCTTTTTGCGACACTTGGACCCGGCCATTCTTCGTCCACATCCCGCCAACACCCCGCGCGGACCCCGCCCGCGCCCGCCGCCTGCCGCCCAGCAGAATGCGATAGCATCGATGTCGCGCGGCCGTTCGGGTCTCCTGGTTTGCCGCGCCGCCTGCCGCCGCTGCGGCGCTTCACCGCCGGATTTCCCACCACGCCATGACCGACAATTCCCGAATCGCCCGCAGCCACCCCGACGAACTCATCGTGGGCCTGGTGTCCGTTTCCGACCGCGCCTCCGCTGGCGCCTATCAGGATCAGGGACTGCCCGCGTTGCGCGAGTGGCTGGACGGGGCGCTGGCGTCCCCGTGGCAGGCGGTGGAACGGCTGATTCCCGACGAGCCCGCCCGCATCTACGAAACCCTGATCGAACTGGTCGACAGCTGCGGTTGCGATCTCGTCCTGACGACCGGCGGCACCGGCCCCGCGCGGCGCGACATCACGCCCGAGGCGACGCTGGCGGTCGGCACCAAGGAAATGCCGGGCTTTGGCGAGCAGATGCGCCAGATCAGCCTGCGTTTCGTGCCCACGGCCATCCTGTCGCGACAGGTGGCCGTCATCCGCGAAACCGACGACGGCCATGCCGCCCTGATCGTGAACCTGCCTGGTCAGCCCAAGTCCATCCGCGAGACGCTGGAAGGCCTCAAGGGCGACGACGGCGCCGTGCTGGTGCCGGGCATCTTCGCCGCCGTTCCGTATTGCATCGACCTCATCGGCGGTCCGTACGCCGAGACGCGCCCCGAGGTCATCGCCGCCTTCCGTCCCAAGTCCGCCCGGCGGCCCGCACAGGCGTAATGTGCAGGCGCTGCCTGTCGTGGCATCAGGCCGCGGCAAGCCGCCCTGATAAGCCATAGCCGGACCAAGGCCCGCGTAGGCCGTGCGGTATAGTTGGCCGCCCCGATCAACCCCTGCTGACCGAGAGTTTTCATCGTCATGAAGGTTCGTACCATCCTGTCCCTTACCGCCCTGGCTGCCCTGACGGCCTGCGCCAATGTCAAAGACGTCCGCGACCGCGAGCCTGTGTTCTACGGCTCCACGCAGCGCACTGCCCAGGACTACACGCAATGTGTGGCGGACGCCTGGAAGGGGCTGGACCTCAACTTCGAACAGAAGCCGGTGCGCAACGGGTACGAACTCGTCTTGCACGGCAGCCTGGGTGTGGAGGCCGTCCTGACGACCACGCACTGGAAGGGCAAGACCGAGGCGCGCCTGTCGACGCGCATCGCCCGCCGCGACCAGACCATCATCGAACCGGCCAATCTGTGCCTGTAAGCGCCATGGTGGAACGCCGCGACGTCCTGCGCGCCGGGCTGGCCGCGGCCGCCCTGTGCCTGGCCTGGCCCGCGCGGGCGCAGCAGGGCAGTTACATCAGCCGCAAGCTCGACGCCCGGGTGCCGGGCGGCGTGGCCGTGCTGAACCTGGGCGACGGCGCGGCTGCGCCCCAGGTCACGTACCTGAACCGTCCCGTGCTGGTGGTGCGGGAGGCCGACAAGCAGTGGATCGCGGTGGTCGGCATTCCGCTCAGCGTGAAGCCGGGCCAGGAACAGGTGCAGGTCAAGGACGCCGGCGGCACGCGTGAGATGACCTTCACGGTCGGCGCCAAGGACTACGTGGCGCAGCACATCACGCTCAAGAACCAGCGCCAGGTGGACCCGAATCCGGACGACCTCAAGCGCATCGAGCGCGAACTGGCCGAGCAGATCGAGGCCTACCGCGGCTTTCGGGCCGGCGTCACGCCCAGCAACGTGATCCTGGACCGTCCGGTCAGCGGCGGACGCCTGTCCAGTCCGTTCGGCTTGCGCCGCTTCTTCAACGGTCAGGAACGCAATCCCCATTCGGGACTGGATTTCGCCGTGCCGGCCGGAACGCCCATCAAGGCGCCGGCGGCCGGGGTGGTGGTGCTGGTGGGAGATTATTTCTTCAACGGCAAGACGGTGTTCCTGGACCATGGCCAGGGTTTCATCAGCATGTTCTGCCACATGTCGGCGATCTCGGTGAAGGTCGGCGACGAGGTGCCGCGCGGCGGCGTGGTGGGCAAGGTGGGCGCGACCGGCCGGGCGACGGGTCCGCATCTGCACTGGAACGTCAGCCTGAACGATGCACGGATCGATCCGGCGATCTTCATCGGGGCGTTCAAGCCCTGACGCGTTCAAACTTTGACGCGCTCAAACTCTGACGTGTGCTGGCTCTGACGGGACCGCAGGCCGCGCTCAGGCCTGCTCGGCCTCGAGCGCGATGCGCTTGAGCACGTACTGGTGCATGCGCTCGGCGTATTCCATCTGCTGCTGCACGTTGCGCTGACCGGCTTCCTGGTCATCCAGGCAGTTGTCGTACTTGGTCTTGGCTTCGGAGTAGGTCAGGCCGGTGTTGCGCAGGCTGTTGATGAACGCCTCGCGCGACTGGCGCAGCAGGCGCAGGCCTTCCTCGCCCTTTACGAATCGTCTTCGCGACAGGGCAAGCTGGTCTGCGGCGGCTTGCAATTCTTCTTTCAGGTCCATCGTGCTTCGTGCGTATCCGGCCTGGCGTTGCGCCAGGCAAGGAGCGCCATTCTTTCATGAACAGGCGATCCACGCATTACGGCAGCGCGCGAATCCGGCTTAAGGATTCGCGAAAAGAGGGAGCCGGGCGCCGGCAAGAAGCCGGCCCGGGCGGCCGGCTTAGCGGCGGTGGTGCTGGGGACGCTGCATCGTGGGGGCGCGCTCGTCCTTGTGGCGGAAGTTGATGCGGCCCTTGGTCAGGTCGTACGGGGACATTTCCAGGGTGACGCGATCGCCCGCGAGGATGCGGATGCGGTGCTTGCGGATACGGCCCGACGCGTAGGCGCCGACTTCGATGCCGTTGTCCAGTTTGACGCGGTAGCGGCTATCGGGCAGCACTTCGTCAACGATGCCATCCAATTCGATGAGTTCTTCTTTAGCCATCTTCTACTCCTTGATCAAAACGCGCAGCCATGCCTGCGGCATGACGCGCCGCGCAAGGCGGCAAGCGCGTCGGACTCGGATAAACCGGTCCAGCGGTTTGAACGCAAAAAAACGTTCGGGCAAGCGTGGGTATGGGCCACGGCATCCGGGCGGATGTCTGAAATGGCGGATACTCGCGCCCTGAGGCAAGTGCGCGCGGTGCGCGCTGTGGTCGCGGCGGCGGTGCTGCGGGCACCTTGCCGGATGAAGCGGGGTTGCCGAGTCTGCGGCAACGCTGGGCGCCACGGGGACTGCAGCGGCGTGCTGGGCAGTGACGGGGTACGCCCAACAGGGGCGGCCCCAATAAAAAACCGGATCTCGTTCGCGTCGCTGACGTTCATTCAGTAGCGCCCTCTCGAGGGCGCTACAGGTTGGCACGCAGGATGACCGAAGTCCGGTTTTTGCGGAAAAATCACGGACTTATGTTACTGCAAAGCTGGCGCTTTAGCCAGCTTTTATGCCCGATTCGGCCGCGATAGTTGCGCTTGAACGACTCTATCGGCGCGGGATGCGGCGCTGGTATTCGGCTTCCCAGGCGGCATTGGCCGACCAGAAGGGGCCCGGATCGCGTCCGGCCAGGCGCGCGGCCAGCACGTTCAGGTGCGTGTGCCAACCCCCGGCCACGTCCACCATATCGTCCCGCGTGGCGAGCTTGCGGTGCGTGAGCACCAGCAGGGCGCCGTCGTCCTTCGGGGACACGTCGAACGTCACCTCGGACGGGGCGCCGGCCGAGCCGCCCCAGGTGTAACTGAGAACTTGCGGGGGCTCGCACCGGGTGATCAGGCCCTGCGTGGTCAGGCCTTCCTCGTAGGGCTTGTAGGCCTCGGGCGTCGGTTCGCGCACGGATGACAGGTCGGCATGCAGGAAGCGCAAGGTGACGCCGCCGCCTACCATCAGGTCCATGTCGCCAGAGGCCAGCCACTGGCCGCGCTTGTCGGATTCCGTCAGCCAGGCCCACACCTCCTGCACGCTCGCGGGCAGCCTGCGCGTGAATTGCAGGGTGGTGGGGTCCAGTACGACGCCGTAGTCGCTCATATCAGTCTCCTGTGAAGTCCGGAGCCGGACGTAAGTTCATCTTCCATGTGAAAAGGTCAGGGGCGGCACCTGCGGCTCGTGCTCCGGGGCTTCGTCCATGGCGCCGGGGTGCTGGGGCAGCGCGTCCGTGATGTCGTACCAGGGCGCCTTGCTGGCGACGTGGTAATGCGCCTCGGGCTTGACGCCCGGATCGTCGTCCAGCGCGCCCAGCGGCAGACCGTAGACGTCCGGCGTCTGGTCAAAGCGGCTGAGCAGCGGCGTGCCGCAAGCCTCGCAGAATCCCCGGTAATTGCCGGGCGACGAGGCATACCAGGTCACTTGGTCTTCGCCCTGCGTCCAGGCGAAATCCTTCGACTGGACTGTCGCGCGGCTGCGGAAGGCCGCGCCGTGCGTCTTGCGGCACATCACGCAATGGCAGTTGAGGGCGTCGGTGAGCGGACCGTTGATCTCGTAGGCAACGCGGCCGCACAGGCAGGAACCTTTGATCATGATGAGCGCCAGGCAATTGGGGAATAAGCCCAATATACCCGCGGCGCCGGGCCGCGACTTCGCCATTTGTGACAGATGTCTTTCAGATCGTTCCCGCGCGGCGGGCGATCCCGCGGCGGGCGTCGGCGGCGAGCGTCGGCGGCAGATACCGTGATGTTCACGGCATCTGCGCCTTCCCCGTCAGGCCGCCCGTTGCAGCGCCTGGAATGCGGGCAGCGCCAGCAGAGCCGCCACGCGCGCGGCGTGGATGTCGTCGTCCGACACCGCCGGGCGCGGCATCAGGAAGTTGACGGTGCCCAGGCACACGCCGTCATACGCCACCGGCACGTTGATGACCGATTGCAGTCCCAAACTGCGGATCGCATCGTGGTCGTTGAAGAACTCGCGGATGGCCGCCTCTCCCTCGCCCACGAACACCTGCTGTTCCACCAATACGTGCCGGCCCCATGCGGTGCCGGTCTTGTCCTTGCTGCCGCCCGGCGGGTAGGCCTGCGGATTCGAGCTGTACAGGCGCACCACGCGCATGGCGTCGGCGTCGTAGCGATTGACGGTGCACAGCGCATGCGCCAAGTGCAGACGCGCGTAGTCGTCGATCGCCTGGAAGGCGGCGGCCGGCTGGCCGTCCGCGTAGGCGCGGGCGATGGCCTGCACGCCGGCCAGCGCCGGGCTGGGGGATGCGTCCGTCATTCCGCCGTGATTCCCAGTTCTTTGATCAGCTTGCCGTACTTGTCGGCATCGCGCGCCAGGATCTGGCCGAACTGGTCCGGCGTGGTTTCGGTCAGCAGCACGCCCATGTCGCCCATTTTCTTGATGACGTCGGGCCGCTTGAGAATCACATTGATCTCGCGGTTCAGCCTGGCGGCCAGTTCAGGCGGCATGCCGGCCGGACCGAAAGCGCCATACCAGACCGCCAGCTCGTACCCGGGCAGCGTTTCGGCCACGGTGGGCACGTCGGGCAGCAGCGGCGAGCGCTGTTCCTCGGTGACGGCCAGCAGCTTGAGCTTGCCCGACTGCACGTGCGGCAGCGTTTGCGTGCCCGCGCTGAACAGCACCTGCGTGCGGCCCGCCACCGTGTCCAGCACAGCGGGCGCGCCGCCGCGATAGGGGATGTGCATCATCTTCACGCCGGCGGCCTTTTCGAAGAGCACCGCGCTCAGGTGGTTGGTCGAGCCCTGGCCCGCCGAGGCATACGCCACGGTGTCGGGATTGGCCTTCACGTACGCGATGAATTCTTTCAGGTTCGATGCCGGCACCGACGGATGCACGACCATCGTGTTGGTCACCAGGGCCAATTCAGCGATGGGCGTGAAGTCCTTCACGCCGTCGAACGGCATGTTGGAGTACAGCGCCTGATTCATCGTGTGCGTGCTCATCGAGCCCACCAGCAGCGTGTAGCCGTCCGGCTTGGCGCGCGCGACGAAGGCGGTGCCGATGTTGCCCGATGCGCCCGAACGGTTCTCGACGATGACGGGCTGGCCCAGCGATTGCGTCAGGCCTTCGGACAGCACGCGCGCCAGGATGTCGGTGGAGCCGCCCGCCGCCCATGGCACGACCAGCGTGATGGGTTTCTCGGGCCAGGCCGCGTGCGAGAGCGCGGGTGCGGCCATCGCCAGTCCCAGCGCGAACGTGCGCAGCAGTCGTTTGAAGTGCAGTGTCATGGTGTTTACCCCTTGCGTTGTGTCCGGCTTCTGAGAGTCGGTCGTATGGAAAGCGATTAGCGGCCGACGGCGTATCCCTGCATTCCGCGGGGATTGGCCGCCGCGCGCAGCAGCATTCGTCCGCCTGCGGCCGGCTCGCGCGTGCAGGCGCTGATGCGGCCTTCGGACCAGTCCGGGCCGACCTTGACGTCGTGGCCCGCGGCGCGCAGCGCGTCCAGCGTGGCGGCGGGCATGCGCGATTCCACCGTCAGGCGGTTCAGCGTCTGCGAACGCGGCCAGAACGAGCCGGGAAAGTGATCAATGTGCCAGGACGGCGCGTCGATGGCCGCCTGCAGGTTCATGCCCATGGCATGACGCAAAAAGAACGCGACGGTCCATTGGTCCTGCTGGTCGCCGCCGGGCGTGCCGAACGCCATGTACGGCAGCCCGTCGCGCAGCGCCAGGCCGGGCGACAGGGTGGTGCACGGACGCTTGCCCGGCTGCAACTGGCCCGGCACGCCGTCGTCCAGCCAGGTCATCTGCAGGCGCGTCGTCAGCGAAAAGCCCAACTCGGGCACGACGGGGCTGGACGACAGCCAGCCGCCCGACGGCGTGGCGGCCACCATGTTGCCGTCGCGGTCGATGACGTCGATCTGGCAGGTATCGCCCACGAAGAGTTCGCGCGTCGCCCACTCCGAGACGGGCGGCAGCGCGGCGAAGGTCGGTTCGCCCACGCCGTAGCGCGTGTCCGACGCCGCCAGCGTGCGCAGGGCCGCGTCCAGATCGGGCAGGCGCGGCGCCAGTCCGCCGGGGCTGCCGGGCTGCAGTGTCGTCGAGGCGCGCTCGCCGATGCCGGCGGCGCGCGCTCGCGCATAGTCGTCGCTGAGCAGGGCCGCAAGCGGCACCTGCACGTGGTCGGGATCGCCATACCAGGCGGTGCGGTCGGCGAACGCCAGCTTGGCGGCCTCGGCGACGCGATGCACGAACTGCGGCGACGACGGGTCCAGTTTGCCGACGTCCAGATGGCGCAGCAGCGCGAGCTGTTGCAGATGCACCGGCCCCTGCGACCACACGCCGCATTTGGCCACGGTGTACCGGCCATATTGCGTGGTCAACGGTTCGTCATAGGTGGCGCGCCAGTCGGCCAGATCCGATTTGCGCAGCAGCCCGGGGTTGCGCTGGCCCGTGGTGTCGAGCACGGCCTCGTTCGTATAGAAGCTGTCGATCGCGTCGGCCACGAAACCGCGATACCAGACGGCCAGCGCCGCGTCGATGCGGCCGCGCCGGTCGGTGCTGGCGGCGTGCGCTTCGTCCAGGATGCGGGTGTAGGTGGCCGCGATGGCGGGCGTGCGGAACAGCGCCTCGGGGGCGGGCACACGGCCACCTGGCAGCCAGACGTCGCCCGAGCTCTTCCATTCATCGCGGAACAGCGCCTGCACCGCCAGAATCGCCTGCGAGATCCGCGGCACCAGCGGAAAGCCGTCGCGCGCATAGCCGATGGCCGGTTGCAGCACGTCGGCCAGTTCCCACGTGCCGTAGTCGCGCAGCAGGGTCAGCCAGGCGCCGAACGCGCCGGGGACCGTCGCGGGCAGCAGGCCGATCCCCGGCACGAGGTCCAGTCCCATGCCGCGGAAATACGCCGGCGTCGCCAGCGCGGGCGCCGGGCCCTGTCCGCACAGCGCGCGCATGTGTTGTTCGCGCTCGCTCCAGAACAGGATGGGGACTTCGCCGCCGGGCCCGTTCAGGTGCGGCTCGACGATCTGCAGGACGAAACCGCCGGCCACGGCGGCGTCGTAGGCATTGCCGCCGCGTTCCAGCACGCTCATCGCCACTTGCGACGCCAGCCAGTGCGTGGACGACACCACGCCGAACGTGCCGCGTATTTCAGGTCGGGTGGTGAAGGACGGATTCATCGAGGGGTTCCGCATGGCTGGAAAGGATGCATGCAGTATAGGTTTCTGAAATAACTGGTTTTATCTTTGTGGGCATAATTGCATAACCAAATGGTTATTAGAAAAGCCGCCATGAGCCCGGATACCGTTCGTCTTGCCAATCGTCTCAAGCACCGCCATCTGACGCTGCTGGTCAACATCGACCGTCATAAATCGCTGACCCGGGTCGCCGCGCAGACCGGCATCAGCCAGCCGGCGGTGACCAAGGCGCTGGCTGAAATGGAGGACATCTTCGGCGCGCCGCTGTTCCTGCGCACCGGCAGCGGCCTGCAGCCCACCGCGCTGGGCAATCTGGCCCTGGTGCGCGCGCGGCACATGCTCAGCGACCTGGATCTGTGGGAGCGCGAAGTCGAGGCGCTGCATGCCGGGCGGTCGGCGCATCTGCACGTGGGCGTGGTGCCGTACGTGTCCAGCGCCTTGCTGACGGCCGCCATCAGCCGCCTGCATCAGCGCCACGGCGTGACGCTGAGCCTGCACCGCGCCACGACCGATCACCTGGTGCCGATGCTGCGCCAGCACGAACTGGACTGCATCATCAGCCGCGCCACGTCCACGGTGATGCACGAGGACCTGATGCATCGCGTGCTCTATCGTCAGCGGCCCCGGCTCATCGCGCACGGCCGGCTGGCCCAGCGGCTGGCGCGGCGCAAGCCGGACTGGGCCGCCGTGGCAGCCCTGGACTGGGTGCTGCCGGCGTCCAACACGCCGACGCGGCAGTTGATCGTCGAGCATTTCATCCGCGCCGGGCTGCAGCCGCCATCGCCGGTGCTGGAAGCCTATTCCACGGACGTGATCGAGGGAATCCTGTCGCTGAACGAATCGTCGATCTCCGTCGTGCCCGAGGACATCGCGCGCGAACTGTGCCAGCGCGGCAGGCTGGGCATGGTGCCGTGGGATTTCGGCTGGGAGCTGCCGCCGATCAACCTGATCCGGCGAAAGCGGGAACAGGCGTTGACGGCGGAATCGCAGTTTTCGGATATTCTGCTGGACCTGTGCGCCAATGCGGCCGCGCCTTCGCAAAACCCATGACCCCTATCGTGTCTGCCGTGGCGCTCAGCGCGTCTCATACCTTCACCAAACCCGTGACGCCGTCCATCCGGCTGCTTGCCCGGCTGGGCGTCGAGGGCGATGCGCACCAGGGCGTCACCGTGAAGCACCGGTCCCGCGTCCGGGCCGATCCGACGCAACCGAATCTGCGCCAAGTGCACCTGATTCACGGCGAACTGCACGATGAGCTGCAGGCAGCCGGCTTCAACGTGGCCGCGGGCACGATGGGCGAAAACATCACCACCCGCGGCATCGACCTGCTGAGCCTGCCGCGCGGCGCGCGGCTCCGGATAGGCGCGGACGCGATCGTGGAGATCACCGGCCTGCGCAATCCGTGCTCACAACTGGACAAGTATCAGAAAGGCCTGACCGCCGCGGTGCTGGGCCGCCATCCCGACGGCAGCCTCATGCGCCGGGCGGGCGTCATGGGCATTGTGGTGGCCGGCGGCACGGTTTGCGCCGGTGACCCGATCCGGGTCGAACTGCCCCCGCCGCCGCATTTGCCCCTGGAACGGGTCTAGCGACCACGCCGGTCTGGCAAGACCTGCGCATGTCCTAGGCGCAAAAACGTCGCTTCCCGCCACAGACGCAGGAGCCGGCATCTGGTTAAATGGCTGAAAGGCCTCACAGCCTGGGGCAAGCCGCTGCCTTTTCCGGCTTGCCGTTTCAATTTACGGAGCCCCCGATGGCACGATTCAATTTCACCCAGGACCTCGAAGAACCCGATCTGTGGGCGGCGGAAAACGTCCCCGCCGGAGAGGGCCGGCCCCCCATCCACGTCATGATTCAGACCGACGGCGAAGAACCCCTCGCCGGCGCTTCCAAGGTGGTCAAGGGCATCCTCGACAACCTGGACGAACAGATTCTCGCCGCGGCCGAGTTCCTCCTCGACAACTATTCGTACGAGCACTACAAAAAGCTCGGCATCGAAGATGACCAGCTCCTGGCCGAAGAAACCGCCGAAGCCATGGCCGAAAAAGCCGTGCTGCGCGCGCTGTGGCTGTTCGACGAAGACGGCGACGGCTACGAACTGTGGTTCACGCTGCCCTGGGATCCGGTGCATACCTACGACGTGGAATTCGAAGACGGCGCACCCGTCTCGTGTTCCGTGAACGACTAAGACGGTCATTCCGCGCAAGCGGGCAGGCTCAGCGCGCCAGTTCGTATTTGGTCGCCAGCGTCTGCCCCAGCGATTCGTCGTACTTGTAGCGCACCTTCAGCGGCTTGCCGCG
>Ga0213820_1001356_pt1 | contig 11502 bp, 7 predicted proteins | sample MC6MC0910MG_FD_179889 | JGI IMG/M metagenome (GOLD analysis project Ga0213820, IMG submission 179889) | Enriched soil aggregate microbial communities from Iowa State University, Ames, United States - MC6-MC0910-MG | ecosystem: Environmental > Terrestrial > Soil > Unclassified | place: USA: Iowa... | reverse complement strand
CCTGAAGGAATTCGTGAACAGCGGCCAGCCCGGCGTCACGCCCATCATCGTGGACGAGGAAGGCGCGATCCAGGCGCACATGAACCCCGCGTTGATCGCCTACAACTCGGGCGCGGGCGGGGCGGGCGGGGCGGGCGGCAAGGGCATGGTGTTCAGCCTGCTGGATCAGGGCGAAGGCCGCGCCGAGCTGCTGTCGGCCATGCATGCCGCGCAGGCGGATCCGCAGTCCGTGCAATCGGCCTGGGTCAAGATGGACGGCGTGCGCCAGCTGGTGTCGGTGGCGTACATGCCGGAGCTGCATTGGCACGTGCTGACCGTGGTCGACCTGGGCGCGGCCCGGGTGCTGGACACGGGCTGGCTGTGGCCGGCGGCCATCGGCCTGGTGTTGCTGTTTGCCGCGATGCTGCTGTGCTTCGGCTACGCCATCGAACGCCTGATGCTGCGCCCGTTGCGCCGTCTGCAGCAGTCGGCCCGGGCAATTGCCGACGGCAGCTACGACGTGCGCCTGCCGCCGGGCGGCCAGGACGAGATCGGCGATCTGAGCCGCGCGTTCGGCGTGATGGCCGACAAAGTGCGCAAGCACACGGCCGAACTGGAAACCAAGGTGCGCGAACGCACGTCGGCATTGGAAGACGCGAACCGCGCCATGGCCGCGGCGCACAAGAAGATCGGCGATTCCATCGACTACGCCAGCCTGATCCAGCGCGCGATCCTGCCGGACCGGCAACTGACCCAATCGCTGGGCGCCCACCATTTCGTGCTGTGGAAGCCGCGCGATGTGGTCGGCGGGGACTTCTACGTATTCCGCGAGGACGGCGCCAACTGCTTGCTGGGCATCATGGACTGCGCGGGCCACGGCGTGCCGGGCGCCTTGATGACCATGCTGGCGCGCGCGGCGATCGATCTGGCGATCACCGAGGTCGGACCGGGCGATCCCGCAGGCATTCTGACGCGTACCGACAACGCCATCCGGGCCATGCTGGCCGACGCGCAACTGCCCCGGGCCCTGGCGACCAATACCGATGCGGGGCTGGTATATATTGACCGGCAGGCCGGCAGGCTGCTGTACGCAGGCGCGAAGATCAGCCTGTACGCAAGTGACGGCGAAAGCCTGCACGAGGTGCCCGGTGGCCGGCGTGCGCTGGGCGACAAGCGTATGGGGGTTTACGAGAACAACGCGTTGCAGATGGAGCCGGGCTGGACGTATTACCTGGCCACCGACGGCTTTCTGGATCAGGCGGGCGGCGAGCACGGGTTCGGCTTTGGCAATACGCGCTTTGCGGACATGCTCAAGACACACGCCCGCCGGCCGTTAACCGAACAGGCGGCCGCGTTCAGCCAGGCGCTCGCCGAGTACCAAGGTGGCCGGCCCCAGCGCGACGACATCACCTTGCTGTCTTTCCGTTTCGAATAATCGTTATCAAGGCGGTACCCTCCATGAATGCCTCCGATCTTTACGCGTTGGGCGCGCGATTCGACCAGAACCGCACGTTGCTGTGTTTCAACGGGCCGATATCGCGCAGCCTGATCGAGGAAATCGGCAATGCGCTGAAGAACTACCTGAACGCCGAGCACGTCCGGCCCGCTGAAGCCATGGACGTGTTTTCGGTCTACATCGAGATGATCCAGAACATCCGCCAGTACGCCGCGCAGAACGGCGACGCGGACGCCTCAGCCACGGTGGTGATCGGCCGCCGCGACGAAAGCCGCTATGTGGTGTCGGCGGGCAATCTGGTCAGCGCGGAAGACGGCCACAGCCTGGTCGCCCGCATCCAGGAACTGGCCGCGCTGGACAAGCCGGCCCTGAAAGCCGAATACAAGGCCCAGTTGCACAAGCCGCGCACGCAGGGCGTCGCGTCGGGCGCGGGCCTGGGCCTCATCGACATCGCGCGCCGCGCCGGCGCGCCGCTGGAAGCCAGCCTGACCCCCGCTGCTCAGCCGGGCAAGGCCTTCTTCAGCCTGAGCGTGGTGGTCTGAGGACGCGCGCTCAACAGGATTATTTTCGGAGTATTTGATGAAAGACCTGAACATTCCCGGGACCCAGTCCACGCCCGCCATCACCGCCGACGTTGCCGGCGGCGTGCTGGCGATGCGCGGCGACTCCTACCCCGAGAATTCCTTCGAGCTGTTCGGCCCGGTCATTGAATGGGTCGAGTCGTACCTGCAGGACAACGAAGCGCCGCTGAAGCTGGAACTGGAATTGCTTTACCTGAACACCAGCAGCATCAAGTCCGTCATGGACATCTTCGACGTGCTGGAGGCCGCGCACCGCAAGGACCGCGAGGTCAGCGTGACGTGGTTCTACGACATGCGCAACGAGCGCGTGGGCGAACTGGCTGAAGAGTTCAAGGAAGACTGCACGTTCCCATTCTCGGTGGTTGGCCGCCAATGAAACCGGGCGCCGCCGAACTGGATCAGCGCATCGCCGCATTGCTGGCGGATCCGGCGCATGCCGGCCATCCGCTGCGCGACGCGCTGGAAGCGCTCTGGCGGCACACCGAGGAACAGATGGCGCGCATTCAGCGCGTCACGCAGCTTTCAGACGCTTATCAAAGCATGGCGCACGAACGTGAACTGGGTCTGTGCGACCAGTTCGACCGCCAACTGCGCCGCCTGACCCGCATCGCGCGGATCTCGGATCACTACCAGAGCATGATGCGCGACCTGAACCGCGCGCTCGAGGAAACGTCCAGCCGCGATCCGTTGACCGGTCTCTTGAACCGGCGCGCGCTGATGGAGATGATCAAGCAGGAAGTCCAGCGCGCCGCGCGCAGCGGCGACAGCTTTGTCGTCGCGATGCTGGACGTGGATCACTTCAAGGCCGTGAACGACCGTTTCGGCCACGAGACGGGCGACCGCGCTCTCGTCGAACTGGCCGGCGTGCTTGGCGAAAGCCTGCGCGAATACGACCTGTGCGGCCGCTGGGGCGGCGAGGAGTTCCTCGTGCTGCTGCCGCACACGCAGCCGGAAACCGCGCAGGCAGTCATGGACCGCCTGGTCGGCGCGGTGCGTGGGCTGGCGATGGCGGCCGGGGACGAGGTCCTGCGGCTGACGGTCAGTATCGGCATGGCGTACCACCAGTTGGGCGAAACGTTTTCAGAGACGCTCAGCCGGGCGGATCAGGCGTTGTATCTGGCCAAGCAGGACGGACGCGATCGCGTCGCCCTTGGTTTTCCGAGGCGCTGAATGAAACCGGAACAGCTGTTATCCGGGTTGGAGCCCCTTATGCTTGATTCTCATCTTGGCGGGTCGCAGTCGAACCCCCAGGGCGCCGCGTGGCATGTGGGCAATTACCTGACGTCGATGGACCGCGCGCTGCTGCTGTTCGATTTCGACGCAGCCGGCTCCTTGTTGAACGGCAATACCAATTTCCTGGCCGCGGTGGGTTACACCCGCGAAGAGGCCCTGACGCTGCGCCACGACCTGCTGTGCGACAGCATGGACGAAGGCCGCGGCACGCGCAGCGGCGAACAGGTCTGGGACCGGCTGCGCCGCGGCCAGCACTTCTCGGGCACCTGCCGCTACCGCAAGAAGGACGGCAGCTCGCTGTGGATCGAAGCCACTTACCTGCCCCTGCTGAACGACGCGGGCGAGGTCGGCCGCGTGACGGTGATTTCACGCAAGTCGATCGCGGACGCGGAGCGCCAGGAAGAAATCCGGTTGCTGATGCTGGGCATCAACGAGACGGGCAACGCGGTGGCGGTGTCCGGCTCCGATGGCCGCATCGTCTACGTGAACGACGGCTTTCAGCGGATGCTTGGTTTCTCCCGTAGCGACGCGCTGGACCAGGACCTGGGCGAACTGCTTTCCGGCGGCCGCGCGGATGGCGGCACGCGCGAGGAACTGCACCGCCGCGTGGCCTGTCGCGAGGGCTACCACAAGGACGTCCTGGTCTATGACCGCGGCGGCAAGCCGCTGTGGGTGTCGGTGATGGCAAACTCGGTGTTCGACGAGCGCGGGACGCTGGTCAACATCGTGGACGTGCTGACGGACATTACGCCGACGAAGGTGCACGAGGTGCTGCAGCGCCGGGTGCTGCAGGCGATGGTGAACGAGGCCTCGGTGGTCGAGGTCATGAACATGGTGTGCCGCGAGGTCGAACGCCTGGCGCCGGAAGTGGCGGCGTCGGTGGTTCGCGTGGACGACGCGGGCCTGTTGCGGCCGCTGGCGGCGCCTAGCCTGCCGCAGGGCTATTCGGACGCGCTGGAAGGCGTGCCGATCGGCCCGCAGGTGGGCGCCTGCGGCACGGCGGCATTTCTGGGCCGTCCGGTGATCGTGCCGGACATTGCGACGGATCCGCTGTGGGACGATTACCGCCATCTGCCGCTGCCGGAGGAATACAAGGCGTGCTGGTCGTCGCCGATCAAGTCGAGCGATGGCCGGGTGATCGGCACGTTCGGTTTCTATTTCCGCGAGCGCCGGCTGCCGGATGATTTCCATCACCGTCTGGTGGACGTGTGCGTGTACCTGTGCGCGCTGGCGCTGGAACGCGAGGAAGCGCGCGCCCGCATCCGCCAACTGGCGTTCTACGACGAGCTGACGGGCCTGCCGAACCGCAATCTGCTGCTGGCGCAGGCCGAGCAGGCAATTGCGCGGGCGGAGCCGGAGCGCAAGCGGGTGGCGGTGCTGTTCCTGGACCTTGACCGCTTCAAGCAGGTGAACGATACCCTGGGCCACCCGATCGGCGACGCGCTGTTGCGGGACGTGGCGCAGCGCCTGCGCCGCCTGGCGCGGGCGACGGACATCGTGGGCCGGCTTTCCGGCGACGAGTTCGTGATGCTGATGCCGGAGTTCGAACACGGCCGCCTGACCGCAGCGGCGGAACATATCCTGGTGGCGCTGGCGCAGCCGTTCTCGGTGGGCGGCATCACGCTGAACCCGTCGGTGAGCATCGGCATCAGCGTGTTCCCGGAAAACGGCCGCGACATGGATACGCTGCTGCGTCATGCGGACATGGCGATGTATCAGGCGAAGACGGCGGGCCGCAATCGCATTTCGTTCTTCAGCGCGGAGATGAATCGTCAGGCGCAGGAACGGCTGGCGCTGGAAGCGGCGCTGCGGGATGCGTTGGAAGCGAAGGCTTTGCGTCTGCACTATCAGCCGCAGGTGGGCTTGAAGAACGGCAGCCTGTACGGGGTGGAGGCGCTGGCGCGCTGGCGCCATCCGACGCTGGGCGACATTTCGCCGGCGCGGTTCGTGCCGCTGGCGGAGGAGTGTGGGCTGATCGGCGATCTGGGCGACTGGGCGTTGCGCGAGGCTTGCTCGCAACTGGCGATCTGGCGCAATAACGGTCTGCGAGTTCCTTCGGTGTCGGTGAACCTGTCGGCGACGAATTTCCACAATCTGAACCTGCCGCGGATGATTGCGGCGACGCTGGCCGAGTTTGGACTGGTTCCGGCGGATCTGATGCTGGAGATTACCGAGGGCGTCGTTCTGGATGCCACGGCGGGCACGCTGCGCACGATCGCGGAACTGCATCGGTTGGGCGTACGGCTGTCGATGGATGACTTCGGGACGGGGTATTCCAGCTTGGGTCACTTGCGCCGGTTGATCGTGGACGAACTGAAGCTGGATCGCAGTTTCGTGCAGGGGCTGGAGAGCGATGACGCTGCTCGGGCGCTGACTAGCGCTGTGATTCGGATCGGGGAGAGCTTGAGTCTGCCGGTTGTGGCGGAAGGCGTCGAGAACGAAGAGCAGCGGCGGTTCCTGATCGAGCAAGGGTGCGCGGCGGGGCAGGGGTTTCTGTTTTCGCCGCCGTTGCCTGCGGGGGATCTTGAGGAATGGCTTAGGGCTCGGGGGTGATTGGTTCGCTGTTGTTGGCGGATTTGGGTTTTTGAGGCGTCCGGCACGGTGGCGTCCCGGGGCGCGCGGGGCCACGATTGCGGTCCGGAGCCTTCGCTCCGGACTGCCCCGTCGTCATCTTCGTCCGCCTTCGGCTCCCTTCAGATTCCCTCGGGCTTATCGACGCCCCGCGCACCCCGGGCCGCCACCGCACCGGACTCTGGCAATTGAAATCTGATGGCCGCTGGGACGACCGGCCTGCTTGGCATTTTTGCGCAGAGACCTTCGGGCTAGAAGCATCTTTCGGTGCCCGTCTCCGATCGGCCGCGCGGGCGGCCTCCGGACACGTACGCGGCGTCTTGCGTTGTGGTGATGACGCTTCGCGCGTAGGTGACGCTTAGGTGTCTGACACCCGCATAGATGAACGACAGGCTTGAAGGGTGCTTCCAGGGTGTCAGACACCCATCCTAGCGACGGCGCTCGTTTTGCCAAGTACCAGGCACCAGCAGATTCGTAAGACTGATTCGGGTGTCAGACACCGGCGGATTTGTAGGACTGATTCAGGTGTCAGACACCCGGACGAGCACGACTCGCCGCTAATCGTCACTTGAACTCAACTGTCCGATGGGCGGCGCGCGTATAGGCCGGCAAGCTGTAGCAGACAGTCGCCGCGCGCCGCCCATCACCGCTTACCCCCCCCGGTGATGCTGGACCTCCAGAACCCCAATCCCCGCAAGCGCGCAAGCGACCACCCCCACGACGACCCAAAACGCGTATGCCGATCGTGGCCGCCCGCGCGGCCGCGACTCGGCGGGCCCCGCAAGACTCGTCCTTGACCACGGCTCTAACAGCGTCCCAAATCATGCACACCGCAGCTCCTCGGTGCGGGCGGCAGGGGGCCGAGCGCCGTCGATGCGCCCGAGGGAATCTGAAGGGAGCCGAAGGCGGACGAAGATGACAACGGGGCAGTCCGGAGCGAAGGCTCCGGACCGCAATCGTGGGCGCTCGGCCCCCTGTCGCCCGTGCCGAGGGGCGGCAGAAGAACGCAGCAACCGCCAACCCCGAACCAACGGTCAAAGCCGCCTCAACGACACCCCGTACGCACCTCTGCACCCACACCTATACCCCGCCCCTACACCCACCCTCCAATCGTCCCCATTTCCCTCCCCGCTCCAGCATCACTAAATACTTTCCCTCATTTGCACACCCACCACTTCCGATATATATTTCAAGCCTAAACTATCCAGACCTAAATATCTGCGGCTTCCGCTCCAGCACCATAGAGCGACTGTCGCGTACTTGGAGCGTATACGGCAATGAAGATAGTCTGCATCGGCGGCGGTCCCGCCGGCCTGTATTTCGGTCTGCTCATGAAACTGCAGAACCCCGCCAACGAAGTCACCGTCATCGAACGCAACCGTCCGTATGACACTTTTGGCTGGGGCGTGGTCTTCTCTGACGCCACCATGCAGAACTTGCGTGAGGCCGACCCCGTCTCCGCCCAGACCATTGGCGATGCGTTCAACCATTGGGATGACATCGACATCCATTTCAAGGGACGCAGCATCCGCAGCAGCGGCCACGGCTTCATCGGCATTGGCCGCAAGAAGCTTCTGAACATCCTGCAGGCGCGTTGTGAAGATGTCGGCGTCAAGCTGGTGTTCGAGAACTTCGTCCAGGACGACCAGGCCATCGCCCGCGAATACGATGCCGACCTCGTCATCGCCTCGGACGGCATCAACAGCCAGATCCGTACTCGGTACACCGATACGTTCCACCCCGACATCGATCAGCGCCGCTGCCGCTTCGTGTGGCTGGGCACCAAGAAGGTGTTCGATGCGTTCACCTTTGCCTTCGTGCAGACCGAGCACGGCTGGTTCCAGGCGCATGCCTACCGGTACGAGGATGGCATGTCGACGTTCATCGTGGAGACGCCCGAGGAAACCTGGCAGGCTGCCGGCATCGAGCAGATGAGCCAGGAAGAGGGCATCGCCTATTGCGAGAAGCTGTTCGCGCCCTGGCTGGACGGCAATCCGTTGATCAGCAATGCGTCGCACCTGCGTGGATCGGCCATCTGGATCCGTTTCCCGCGCGTCATCTGCAACACGTGGGTCCACTGGAACAATCTGGACACCGCGCGCGGCGAGCGTCGCGTGCCGGTCGTGCTGATGGGCGATGCCGCGCATACCGCGCACTTTTCCATCGGTTCGGGCACCAAGCTGGCGCTGGAAGACGCGATCGAGCTGGCGCGTTGCCTGAGCGGCGCGGAGGGCAGCGTCGAGGCCGGGCTGCATCATTACGAGGAAGTGCGCAGCGTCGAAGTGCTGAAGATCCAGAACGCCGCCCGCAACTCCACCGAGTGGTTCGAGAACGTCGAGCGTTACGCCGACTTGGAACCCGAGCAGTTCGCCTATTCGCTGCTGACCCGTTCGCAGCGCATCTCGCACGAGAACCTGCGTCTGCGCGATCCGGCCTGGCTGGAAGGCTTTGAACGTTGGATCGCGGAACGCGCCGGCGCGGCCACGCCCGAGGGCCGGCGTCCGGCCATTCCGATGCTGACGCCTTACCAGGCGCGTGGCGTACGGCTGAAGAATCGCATCCTCGTGTCGCCGATGGCCATGTATTCGTGCACGGACGGCGTGCCGGGCGATTTCCATCTCGTTCACCTGGGTGCGCGCGCCATGGGTGGCGCCGGCTTGGTGATGGTGGAAATGACCTGCGTGTCGCCGGACGGCCGCATCACGCCGGGGTGCCCGGGACTCTGGAACGACGAGCAGCAGCAGGCGTTCGCCCGCATTGTGAACTTCGTTCACGGCAACAGCGATGCGCGCATCGGCATGCAGCTTGGCCATGCCGGCCGCAAGGGGTCGACGCAGCTCGGCTGGCAGAAGATCGATCATCCGCTGGCGGAGGGTAACTGGCCGCTGGTGTCGGCGTCGGCGCTGCCCTACATCGAGGGCGTCTCGCAGACGCCGCGCGCCATGACGCGGGCCGACATGGACCAGGTGCGCGACAACTTCGTGGCGGCCGCGCGCCGCGCCGCGGCTGCCGGCTTTGACTGGCTGGAGCTGCACTGCGCGCACGGTTATCTGTTGTCCAGCTTCATCTCGCCGCTGACCAATCGGCGCGAGGACGAGTACGGCGGCAGCCTGGAGAACCGGCTGCGCTTCCCGCTGGAAGTTTTCCATGCGGTGCGCGCCGTGTGGCCCGAGGACAAGCCGATGTCGGTGCGGATCTCGGCCAGCGATTGGGTGGAAGGCGGCATCACCGCGGACGATGCGGTCGAGATCGCGCGTCACTTTAAGGCGGCGGGCGCCGACATGATCGACTGCTCGTCCGGCCAGGTCAGCAAGGAAGAAAAACCGGTGTACGGCCGCATGTTCCAGACGCCGTTTGCCGACCGCGTGCGCAACGAAGCCGGCATCCCGACGATTGCCGTGGGCGCCATTTTCGAGGCCGATCACGCCAACGGCATCATCGCCTCGGGCCGTGCAGACCTCTGCGCGCTGGCACGTCCCCATTTGGCTGACGCCTCTTGGACGCTGCGCGAAGCGGCGCGTGTGGGCTATGTTGATGTGTCGTGGCCGAGCCAGTATTTCGCCGGCAAGCGCCAGCTGGAAACCAACTTCGAACGCGCCGCCGCGATGGCGCAACTGGATATCAAATGAACGCACAACCGCTACCGCTCGCCGGGCGTCACGCCCTGGTGACGGGGGGCGCACGCGGCATCGGCCTGGCCAGCGCCCGGTCGCTTTTGCAGCGCGGCGCCCGCGTCACGCTGCTGGGCCGTGATGGCGGCGCGCTGGAGGCCGCCACCGACGAGCTGGCCCGGCTGGGTCAGGTGCAGGCCGTCAGCGCCGACATCGCCGACGAAGCCTCGGTGCGCGCGGCCTTCGCGCAGGCAGAAGCCGAATTCGGCCCGGTGCTGATCTTGGTGAACAACGCGGGGCAGGCGGTCAGCCAGCGTTTTGACCGGACGGACGCCGCGCTGTGGAACCAGATGCTGGCCGTCAATCTGACGGGCACCTTCCATTGCATCCAGGCGGCGTTGCCGGGAATGCTGCAGGAAAAATGGGGCCGCGTAATCAACGTGGCCAGCACCGCCGGCTTGATCGGCTACGGGTATGTAAGTGCCTACTGCGCCGCCAAGCACGGTGTCATTGGCCTGACGCGTTCGCTGGCGCTGGAAACGGCGCAGAAGGGCGTGACGGTCAACGCGGTCTGCCCGGGCTATACCGAGACCGACATCGTGCGCGGCGCGGTGGCCAACATTGTCGAGAAGACCGGCATGACGCCGGACGCTGCCCGCCTGAAATTGGCGGAGCGCAACCCGCAGGGCCGCCTGGTGCAGCCCGAGGAAGTGGCCGAGACGGTCGCATGGCTGGCGCTGCCGGCCTCCGCGTCCATCAATGGCCAGGCGATCGCCGTCGACGGCGGCGAAGTGATGACCGGCTGAGCCCGGCGCCCCATCCACCCAGATTCATGAACGGAGACACCATGAGCACGCAGCCCGAAGAGCACACCATGAAGCATCACAAGCGTCCCATCGCCGGTTATCAGGCGAAGACGTTCCTGTGGCAGGTGTCGGACGACGGCAAGGTCGGCACGATCACGCTGAACCGCCCCGAGCGCAAGAATCCGCTGACGTTCGATTCGTACGCGGAGCTGCGCGATTTCTTCCGGTCGCTGGTGTACGCGACCGACGTCAAGGTGGTGGTGGTGACGGGTGCGGGCGGCAACTTCTGCTCGGGTGGCGATGTGCACGAGATCATCGGTCCGCTCACGAAGATGAGCATGCCGGAACTGCTGGATTTCACCCGTATGACGGGCGACCTGGTCAAGGCCATGCGCGCCTGCCCGCAGCCCATCGTGGCGGCGGTGGACGGCGTGTGCGCCGGTGCGGGCGCGATGGTGGCCCTGGCGTCGGACATGCGGTTGGGCACGCCCGCCGCGCGCACCGCGTTCCTCTTTACCCGCGTGGGCTTGGCGGGGGCCGACATGGGCGCGTGCACGCTGCTGCCGCGCATGATCGGTCAGGGCCGCGCGTCCGAGCTGCTGTACACGGGCCGCGCGATGACGGCCGACGAGGGCGCGAGCTGGGGTTTTTTCAATGCGCTGCATGAATCCGGCAAGCTGCTGGAAGCGGCGCAGACGCTGGCGGCGCAACTGGCCGCGGGTCCTACCTTTGCGCACGGCGTCACCAAGAAGCTGCTGCACCAGGAATGGAACATGGGCGTGGACGAGGCCATCGAGGCCGAGGCCGAGGCCCAGGCCATCTGCATGCAGACGCGCGATTTCCACCGCGCCTACGAGGCCTTCGTGGCCAAGCAAAAGCCCGTCTTCGAGGGGAATTGACGATGCGCGACGCAAGCTGGCTGGACTGGCCCTTTTTCGACGACGCGCATCGCAAGCTGGCGCATGACGTAGACGCCTGGTGCGAGCAATCGCTGGGCGACGTGGACCATCACGACGCCGACGCGGCATGCAGGAAGCTGGTCAAGGCCATGGGCCAGGCCGGGTGGCTGCGCTACGCGGTGGCGGGCGGCCCAGGCGGGGCGTGGGGCGGCGCGCTGCCCGAAGTGGATTCCCGCGCGGTGTGCATCCTGCGCGAGACCTTCGCGCGCCATGAAGGGCTGGCGGATTTTGCGTTTGCGATGCAGGGGTTGGGCAGCGGCGCGATTTCGCTGATGGGCTCGGATGCGTTGCGCCAGGATTACCTGC
>Ga0213820_1001352_pt1 | contig 11535 bp, 9 predicted proteins | sample MC6MC0910MG_FD_179889 | JGI IMG/M metagenome (GOLD analysis project Ga0213820, IMG submission 179889) | Enriched soil aggregate microbial communities from Iowa State University, Ames, United States - MC6-MC0910-MG | ecosystem: Environmental > Terrestrial > Soil > Unclassified | place: USA: Iowa... | reverse complement strand
CGAACAGCAAGCAATAGGAAAACGGTTGAAGCGAAAAGATAACTACCCATAGCGAGTAAACAAATAGCAGTACCGATCATTAAAATGATTTTTTTATTGAATTTCTGTAAGGCGTTGCCAGTTAACGGTCTAACAAAAAGTGCCGCCACGGTAAACATGCCGACAACAAATCCGATATTTGAACTTGTGCCGCCAATTTCTTTCACATAAACAGGTAAAGTAGGAATTAACATTTGAAACCCTAAAAACATACATAAGTTTGCTAGAATTAGCGCAATAAACTCTTTCGTCCATAACGGTTCTCGTTTTACGAGTATTGCCTCTCCCATATATTCATCCCCTATATAAAAGTTTTCCGCTATTTGCGGGCAGTAAAACTTCCACCTCAAAATCCGGCTGGAGCAAAGAAGTTAGGTGGGAGTCGGGCTGCCCGTAAACGCCCGATTGGTGAAGGCTAATAATCAGTGGGGGATGAACAAAACCCCCACACTGATTAAAGTTTCACTTTATCTCTGTTCTTTCGAGTATATGTATTGGTCAACATAACAGTCAAGGAAGGTGTCTTGAAAGCGGATAACAATTTTTTAGGTGAAAAACTGACAAATTTGTGTAAAAGCTACACAACTATGAAAAAAAGATGTAAAGTATAGATGTATAGACTAGTAGTTGTTATGAATGATAGAAATTGTTTTTTCTTTAAAGAAAGCGTATTCAAATTGTAGTGGAGGAGAAGGGGGTACATACTTTTTCGCTACATATATTTGAAAAGGTTTACAAAACAATGAAGAAAGAGGCGTGTACATATGAGACGATTAGGTATTTCTATTTATCCAGAACATTCGACAGTAGAGAAAGATAAAGAGTATGTAACATTAGCAAGTAAATACGGATTTACACGTGTATTCACATGTTTATTATCTGTAGATGGCGAAAAAGAGAAAATTATAGAAGAGTTTAAGGAAACGATCTCTCATGCAAATGCATTAGGGTTCCAAGTATTAGTTGATATTAGTCCAGCTGTGTTTGAACAACTAGGTATTTCGTATAACGATTTATCGTTCTTCCATGAACTAGGTGCTTATGGCATTCGTTTAGATGTTGGGTTCTCAGGTTTAGAAGAATCAATTATGACGTACAATCCATATGGATTAAAAATTGAGATTAATATGAGTAATGGCACGAAGTATGTAGATAACATTATGAGTCATAGACCAAATCGTGAAAATTTAATTGGCTGTCATAATTTCTATCCACACCGTTATTCAGGATTATCATACGATCATTTCATTAAATGCTCGAAACAATTTAAAGATTACGGTATGAGAACTGCTGCTTTTATTTCATCATTTGATGCAACATATGGACCTTGGCCAGTAACAGAAGGATTATGTACGCTAGAGCAGCACCGAGAATTACCGATGACAACACAAGCGAAGCATCTATTTGCGACAGAATTAATTGATGATGTTATTATTGCGAACGCTTATGCATCAGAAGAAGAATTACAAGCACTAGGTGCATTAAATAAAGAGAAACAAACATTTGATATAGGACTATATGATACAACAACAGAATTAGAAAGAATTATTGTGTTAGACGAACCCCATTTTTATCGCGGAGATGTATCAGAATATATGATTCGCTCTACACAAAGTCGTGTGAAATATAAAAAAGAAGAGTTCAAACCGCATAATACACGCGAAATTAAGCGCGGTGATCTTTTAATTGATAATGAACAGTATGGTCAATATAAAGGTGAATTACAAATTGCTTTAAAAGATATGGTGAATACAGGAAAAACAAATGTAGTTGGCCGAATTGTAGAGGAAGAAATTTTCTTATTAGATTATTTACAAGCTTGGGATAAATTTGGATTTACACTAAAGAAATAATGAGAGCGGGATAAAGTGAAGCTTTAATCAGTGGGAATGTAGTTCATCCTCACTGATTATTAGTCTTCATTAATCGGGGATAAAAGGGAAAAAACTACTGATTTCAGTGGCTTTTTCCCTTTTATATAAAGAGCGAGAGGAAGAGCTATGACAAAAGTGCATCAGCGATTAATTTCTATTTTAGAGGAGTTTTTAGAAGAGAAATCGATGTTAAATCGAGCTTTTTTAGCGAGCCGTTTACACGTATCAACGAAGACGATTCAAAAGGATATAAAATTATTAAATGATATATTAGAAGAAAACGGAGGGAAAATCGAATCGCAAAGAGGGACTGGGTACGAACTAGAAATTATACAAACGAAGAAATTTGAAGAGTTTTGCGTGAGTCTATTTCAAAAACAGGTGGAAAAGATCCCAACTTCTTATGAAGAAAGAGTAGCGTACATTTTACAACGTATTTTAACGACAGATGGGTATGTGAAGCTTTCACAGTTAGCGGAAGAGATTTATGTGAGTAAATCTACTGTAAACTTAATTATGAAAGATGTTACGGATATTTGTAGTCGCTATGAGTTACAAATTGAAAAAAGACCATATTATGGTATACGTATTGTGGGAGAAGAATTTAATATTCGTTCTTGTTTATCACAATATGGTTTACCGCGGCATGAACATACTCCGTTTCATGAGAACTATGAGCAGACGGACACATATGTATCGTTACCCAATATTTCTCTCATCCGCTCAGTTATACTAAAGTATATCGAGGGAGGAACGATATATTTATCAGATATAGAAATTGATAATTTATCAATTCATATTGCGATTGCTTTAAAGAGATGCAGGGATGACCATTACATTCAAGCACTGCATGTAGAGGAATCTGAACTTATAATAAAGAAAGAATATAAAATTGCGAAACAGATTTTAGGGAATTTAGGGGAAGAGCTAAAACTTCAATTTCCAGAAGAAGAAGTTTTATATGTGACGATGCATTTATTAAGTACTGCTGTTATGGCGAGAGATCGCTATGAAAATGTGGAAGAGCTATTAGGGAAGGACGTATATGCATTCATGCAGCATATTCTTTTCAAAGTAGCGGAAGAACGGAATCTTACCTTTTATTATGATGAGGAATTATTATTTGGGTTTGGTGTTCATTTAAAAACATTATTAAACCGTTTGAAATATAAATTAAATACGAGAAATCCTCTTTTGGCAGAAGTGAAAAAGAATTATCCATATGCCTTTGAAATTGCGGTTCTTGTTGGAGACATAATTGGTGAATATACGGGTGAGTCGATTCCGGAAAGTGAAATTGGTTATATTGCTATTCATTTCGGTGGAGCGATGAGTCGTTTGCAAGAAAAGAATCAAAAGAAAAGATGCTTATTAGTTTGTGCAACTGGCCAAGGGAGTGCACAGCTATTGAAATATAAAATTCTATCACAGTTCCGAGATAAATTAGAGATTGTAGGGATTACAGGCTATTATCAATTGAAGGTAGAAGAACTTTACAAAGATAAAATAGATTGTATTATTAGTACAATTCATATACCGAGTGGTTTGCCTGTGCCAGTTATAAAAGTGAATTCAATATTTGATGATAAAGAGATTAAATCGATTGGTCAGCAGTTATTTACGCATGTGAATAGTAGTGTGCAGCAATATATTAAGGAAGATTTGATCTTCTTAAATCGTAATGCTTCTACGAAGGAAGAGGTTATTCAGTTTTTATGTAAGAAAGCTGCTGTGAAAAGTTATGTACCTGCAAACTTTTATGATTCTGTTATGGAAAGAGAGAATACATCTCCGACAGCGGTTGGAAATTTAGTTGCGATTCCGCATCCGATGCAGTTATTAAGTGAGAAAACATTTTTGATGTTTTGTACACTTGAGAAAGCAGTTGACTGGGGAGATAAGAAAGTACAAGTTATTATTTTATTTAGTGTAAAGCGCAATAATAATGAAGATTTACAAAAGCTTTATGATTTTTTATACGATATTATGTCTAGTCAAAATATGATAGAGAAATTAACTCAGGCTGAAGTAATTGCAGATTTCCAAGAGATATTATTATCTTTATAAGAAAAGTATATAAAAACTTCCGTTACATAACGGAAGTTTTTTATGTTTAATTGTATGCGTTTTCATAATAAGATAACAATATAGAAAAAAGATAGCTTGGGGGAATTTAAAATGACTGATATGCAAACTCCATTTGCGTTAATTTTACATGGTGGTAACGCGAGAAGCGCGGCACTTGAAGCAATCGCTTTTGCAAGACAAGGAGATTTTGAGAATGCGAGTGAAAAGATGACACTTGCTAGTGAAGAAATATCATCCGCTCATCGCATTCAAACAGACTTAATTCAAGAAGAAGCAAGAGGAAATCATGCAGAAATAAGTTTACTGTTAGTGCATGCACAAGATCATTTAATGAATGCCATTACAGTGAAAGAACTTGCTGAAGAATTTATTACTCTTCATAAACGAGTGGAAGAGAAAGTGACAGTATAAGATGTACATTTTATTATGTTGCGCGGCAGGTATGTCAACGAGTATGGTTGTAAGAAAAATGCAAGAAGAGGCAAAGAAACAAGGGAAGGATTATAAAATTAAAGCAGTTGATTCAGAACTTGTGAAGCTTGAAATTAAGGAAGCTGATGTCGTTTTAATTGGTCCGCAAGTAAAATATTTATTTCCGGCCGTAGAGTTTCTTGCAAATTCATATGATATACCAGTTGCTATTATAAACCAACGAGATTATGGCATGTGTGACGGTTTAAAAGTACTTAAGCAGGCAGAAGAATTAGTTTTAGCGTAATTATATTTTTTTAAACATAAACATTATAATGTTATAACTTTTTCGTCATATTGAACAAAGGGAGGGCTATTGATGAATGGGTTTATGAGTTTTATGGAACAGAAGATTATGCCAACGACGCAAAAGATTGCGGGACAGCGACATTTATTAGCAATTCGAAACGGGGTTATTTCTACATTACCATTAACGATCGTCGGATCATTTTTCGTTATCTTTTTAAACTTACCAATTGATGCATATATGGAGTGGATTGCACCGTTTCGCCATATTTTAGATATTCCATTCCGATTTACAGTAGGATTAATGGCATTATACGCAGCGTTTGGAGTAGGGGCTTCACTCGCGAACTTTTATCAGCTCAATCAATTAAGTGCAGGATTATTATCTGTACTCGCCTTTTTACTAGCATCAGTTGAACCAATTCAAATAACAAAAGCTGTACCAGGTGTTATTGATGCAGGTAGATATATTTCAGTAGGAACATTAAGTGCAACTTCTTTATTCGGAGCAATTGTTACAGCATTAATTGCAGTAGAAATTTATCACTTTATGATTAAGCATAATATCTCGATTAAATTACCAGATAGTGTACCACCAGCAGTTGCAAACTCGTTTGCAGCATTAATTCCAACTCTAGTAGTTATTCTTTTATTCTGGGGTATTCGTTACGGTTTGAAATTTGATGTAAACACAACAATCACATATTTAATCGCACCATTAAAATCAGTATTAGTAGGAAATAATTTATTCGGTGGTTTATTAACAGTATTCCTAATTGTATTCTTCTGGTCGTTCGGTATACATGGCCCAGCGATTTTAGGACCAATCATTCGTCCGATGTGGGATTCAGCAATTCTTGAAAATATGGAAGTATTCACGGCTACAGGAAATGCACATCAGTTACCAAACTTATTTACAGAGCAATTTATTCAATGGTTCGTATGGATCGGTGGATCAGGCTCAACGTTAGCTTTAGTAATTATGTTTATGTTCTCTAAATCTAAGTTCTTAAAAGAGTTAGGTAGATTATCATTCGTACCAGGATTATTCAATATTAACGAACCAATTATTTTCGGGGCACCAATTGTAATGAACCCGATCTTAATTATTCCGTTCGTTATTACACCGTTAGTTACAACGACGGTATCATACTTCGCAGTTGTTTCAGGTATGATTCCGCTGATGATGGCGAAGCTGCCGTTTACGATGTTAGCACCAATTGCAGCTATTATTAGTACGGACTGGACAATTATGGCTGGTGTACTTGTACTTGTTAACTTTGTTATCTCATTCGTTATTTACTATCCATTCTTCAAAATGTATGAGAAGCAACAATTAGCAGGAGAGGAGAAAACAGAATGCTCGGAGCAATTATCATCTTAATTACATTCGTGGCGGGGCAGTGTATTGCACATTATTCAAAATGGGTACAAAGTAAATCGCTATTAGTTTTACTACTTGTGTCGATATTATTTATCGGGTGTTCAATGGGGGCTTATGTGGCATTTAGTTTAGAATCACCGTACTTTATCATCGTACCAACGATTTTATGTGCGACATGTTTATCTGCAAAATATAGATTTACAAGCATGGCATTAATACAACGTGTGAAGGAGATGCAAAAGCATGGAGCGTAAATTAGGAATTTCACTTTATCCAGAGCATTCAACGAAAGAACAAGATATGGCATACATTTCGGCAGCGGCACGTCACGGTTTTTCAAGAATATTCACTTGTTTACTGTCTGTGAATCGTCCGAAAGAAGAAATTGTAGCTGAATTTAAAGAAATTATTAATCATGCAAAAGAGTACAATATGGAAGTTATTTTAGATGTAGCTCCGGCAGTATTCGATCAACTTGGTATTAGCTATAGTGATCTATCATTCTTCGCAGAGTTAGGTGCAGACGGTATTCGTTTAGATGTAGGCTTTGACGGATTAACAGAAGCGAAAATGACGAATAATCCGTACGGCTTAAAAATTGAACTGAACGTAAGTAATGATATTGCATACTTAGAAAATATCCTTTCGCATCAGGCGAATAAACCAGCTTTAATTGGTTGTCATAACTTCTATCCGCAAAAATTCACTGGTCTTCCGTATGATTATTTCATTCGCTGTAGTGAACGCTTTAAAAAACACGGTATTCGCACGGCAGCCTTTATTACGTCACATGCAGCTGAAATCGGTCCATGGGATATTAATGACGGATTATGTACGTTAGAACAACATCGTAACTTACCGATTGAAGTACAAGCGAAACATTTATGGGCAACAGGGCTTATTGATGATGTTATTATCGGAAATGCTTATGCGAGTGAAGAAGAGTTAGAGAAACTAGGAAACTTAAATCGTTACATGTTACAGCTAAAGGTACACTTTGTAGACGAAGCGACTGAAGTAGAGAAGAAAGCGACACTGCAAGAATTACACGTAAGACGCGGCGACATAACAGAATATATGGTACGTTCTACAGAAGTACGCAAAAAGTACAAAGACTATGACTTCCCAGTACGCGAAAGTGTACGACAGGAAAGAGGGCAAGTTGTAATTGGTAACAACTCATTTGGTAAGTATAAAGGTGAACTACAAATCATCTTGAAAGAAATGCCGATAGATGAACGGAAAAATATTGTCGGTACAATTGCTGAAGAGGAGTTATTCTTACTAGATTATGTAGGAGCCTGGACACAGTTTACTTGTGTGGAATAGGGCAGGGCAGGAGAGGATGCTATGGCATCCTCTTTTTTCTGTTGAAATAGTAATCTATCGTATATAGAATGCAAAGAGATAGATTTAATTTGGACGGGAGAGAAGGAGATGGAAGAGTATATAGATGATTTATTAAGGCGAATGGCCGATGAAGAGACAGATATATGGCATCGTGCATATGATGAAGCAAAAGAGCTAAATGACCTATTAACTTTTCCTTATTTACAGGAGAAGTTAATAAAAGCAAAAAAGGTATCTATGAAGAAAGATATTTATTATTTAATGACGAAACTCGCTGTAAATACGAAAGAAATCTATATTGCTGATTACCTTATAGATCGTTTGGAGTATGAAGAGAGCCCGACTCTGTTAAGTGAATTACTTAGTAATATTTATCCGTTGCCAGAAGTAAGTAGTACAAATAAAATTATTCCTTATATTTATCATAAAAACGATAGTGTTCGTTTTTGGGCAGTTTCTTCCTTAAAGTTATATAAATCGTTAGAAGCGGAACGTGCGTTGCTAAAGTTGCTGGATACTGAAGAAAATAAAGATGAGATTACAAATATTTGTTATACGTTGCTTGAGATTGGAACAAAGCAATCGATTTTGCCGTTAACAAAGCTTTTATATAGTAATAGTGCTTATGTTCGTTCAACCGTTATTGAGGTGTTAGCAAAAATAGGGGAATCAGACTTACAAATCGTTTATATTGAAGCTTTAAAGGATAGAAATGTTATGGTGAAATATGAGGCTGTTCGAGCTATTTATGCATATGGAGACGAAATGGCGATTAAGCCAATTTGCGAACGTGTGAATAAGATTGTTTCTAGAAGACGTAAAAATGAAGTAGAGCCTACTGATGAATCAGAGATCGTCATCGCTCTTCGTTTCTTACATAAGTTTGCTGATCAAGAAGAAGTTTTAAAGACGTTTGATAAAGTATATAAAAAACGAGGGAACTTGTTTATGTCAGAGAGAAAGTGGCTGCGGGATCATATTAGTTACTTTCAAGAGAAAGAAAGAATGTAAGAATCATAAAAAAGAGTTAGCCTCAACAGTGAGACTAACTCTTTTTTTAATAATTAGTTTAAAATTTTAACTGTAACTGTTTGGCGTCCCCAGTTACTTGATGTACTTTTATCTGGCATTAAAACATCAATTTTATTTCCTTTAATAGCTCCACCAGTATCGCCAGCGATTGCTACTCCGTAACCTTCAACCCATACTTTTGAACCTAATGGAATGACACTTGGATCAACTGCAATTAGTTTCATGTTTGGATTAGCTGTTAAGTTATGACCCATAGCTGATTTCACTTGGTCTCCTGCTTTGTAACCATTTTCAAGTGGATCCGCTGTGTAAGCTGTTGCTACAACGCGTAACTCACGAGAAGAAGATTGTGTGTTTTTCTCAGTTTCTTTTGCAACAGGTTGTTGTGTAGCTGGTTTTTGAGCTTTAGCCTCTTCACGAGCTTTAGCTGCCTCTTGAGCCTTAGCTGCTTCACGAGCTTCAGCTGCCTCTTGAGCTTTAGCCGCTGCTTGAGCTTCAGCTTCTGCCTGAGCTTTAGCTGCTTCTTGAGCTTTAGCTGCTTCTTGAGCTTTAGCCGTTGCTTGAGCTTCAGCTTCTGCCTGAGCTTTAGCCTCTTCACGAGCCTTAGCTGCTTCTTGAGCTTTAGCCGCTGCTTGAGCTTCAGCTTCTACCTGAGCTTTAGCTGCTTCTTGAGCTTTAGCCGCTTCACGAGCTTTAGCTGCTTCTTGAGCTTTAACTTCTGCCTGAGCTTCAGCTGCTTCACGAGCTTTAGTTGCTTCTTGAGCTTTAGCCTTTGCTTGAGTTTCAGCTAATTCCCCGGCTTTAACTGCTTCACGAACTTTAGCAGTATCTTGAACGTTAGTTACTTTTTCAGCTTTAACTACTGGCTGAACTTTAACTGGTGCTTTCCCTGTTAAGTAAGGAACGTGTACATAAGCTGTTTGACCGTTATATTCAAATTGAATCCAATCATTTTGTACTTGGTGTGTTGTTTCGATTACATCATCTTTTTTCAATTTACCAAGAATCGCTGAATCTGTATTCGCTCCAGCACGTACGTTTAATACGTTTGCTGTTACGTAGTAAGAATCTTTAGTGTAGTCAGCGCTTATGAAAGCTTCTTTACCACTATTTAATTTAACTTTTGACCAGCCGTTTTCTGTATGTAAAACGTTAACTTTATATCCATCTAATAACTTTCCGACAACTTTTGATTCAGTAGTTGGGTTTTCTCGTACATTTAGTACATCAGTTGTTACAATCGTTTCTGCTTTAGCAGATGTTGTGAAAATCCCAAGACCAAAAACCGCTGCTGTTGCTATACCCATAAATTTTTTCATAATAGCCTCCATTGCATTTGTTTTTCGTTGACCTCATTATAGCAACCATTATTTTCTTATTTGCGGAAAACACAAAACTACAAAGCATTCGTAATAGGTCGTTAATATTCTGTAATAATTCCATAAATATACTGGTAGCGTTTTCTTTGCGTTTTTTGGGGGATTATGACGTGTAATTCATACAAACAACACTATTTTAATTACATATAGATTAAAAGCATTTCATTAATGTTACATACTATTTGCTTAGGTGTTACGAAAAGGGTGGGAATTACGGTTAGAAGAGGGATATAGTTATAAAAATATAATTTTTTTGCTCAGAAAATTATATATATGAGGTGAAATTTAATAAAATAGCGATATAATTGTTACAAAATAAGTCGAGGTATGGAAAAAATTACGCCTTGATTTTAACCTATCACATATTATTTTTGCAATAATAGGATTCTATAATAGCTTTAGCGAGAGATGAAAGTTTAAATGATTAAAAGATATTCATAACATGAAGCCTATATAATAGAAGAAACACGATTTGAAGGGGAGGTTTATCCATTGGAAAGATCACTGGCAATAGTTCGTAGTGATGTGAAAAGCTGTATGTAAACTTCAATCTTAAATATGTTTAAATGATTGTAAGAACCTTTTGGATTTACAGATGAAAATGAAGGAACAAAAACAAATGTTATATTAGCTTAGAGGATTGATATAGTTATACTGTTTTAAAGAAAGGAGATTGAGATGAATAAAATCAAAAATTTGATGAAAAAACTATTATTTAGTGATTCGGAAAAGTTTAGCCAAAGTTTTGGATATTCTACTTGGAATGAGTTAATGGACAATTCATTTCATATATTCTTGATTCCGCCCGATGCAGAATGGTTTGCAACCCAATTACCGAATAAAAATTGGGCAGTATGGAATGATGAGGGGCACTCACCTTTCGAATATAAAGAGTTCATGAAATGGGAAGAAGCTATAAGGTATGTGAGGGATATTTTTGAAAAGAATAACTACCCAGTGGAGAATTGGGACCCAGAAGGTTTTGAACAGCAAGATGACTGTTATTCTCAAGAACCAGATAAAAACAAGCGGATAGTTGATTAAAAAGGCTTTCGTTATTCTACCTAAAAAAAGAAAAAAAGCATCTGAAATCGATGCTTTTTTCTATGTTACTTAATGTGTTAAGTAAGGCGCGAATTTAGGATAAATCAGTTTTTTAAGTCCTATACGTTTAAAACGACTCATATGTCCTTTTACTTACTCATATCGTAAACATTCAATTGGATCAAGTTTTGCAGCTTTGTTAGCTGGTAGTAGACCGAATATAATACCGATTAACATTGAGATACCTACTGCAAGGAGTCCAAGTTCTTTTGAGACAACGAGTGGCCATCCAGCAAAGATTGAGACGATCCAAGCGAAGAAGATACCGAGCATGAATCCGATGAAACCACCGAGTCCTGTTAAAATACAAGATTCAATTAAGAATTGTGTTAATACTTTACCGCGCGTTGCACCAAGTGCTTTACGAATACCAATCTCACGTGTACGTTCTGTTACAGATACAAGCATGATGTTCATTACACCGATACCACCAACAAGTAAGGAGATAGCGGCAATACCACCGAATACCATTTTCATCATACCGATGGATTCGTCTAATTGCTTCGTAAATTCACCTAAGTCCTGTGCTTCGAATTTGTGCTCAAATTTAGGAGCTTTCATTTCGTTT
>Ga0213820_1001340_pt1 | contig 11632 bp, 9 predicted proteins | sample MC6MC0910MG_FD_179889 | JGI IMG/M metagenome (GOLD analysis project Ga0213820, IMG submission 179889) | Enriched soil aggregate microbial communities from Iowa State University, Ames, United States - MC6-MC0910-MG | ecosystem: Environmental > Terrestrial > Soil > Unclassified | place: USA: Iowa... | reverse complement strand
CGCATGATGCGTTCGACAAAGTGATAGTCGGTGTCGCCGGCCTGCACGCAGTATTCGCGCGCCTGGTGTTCGGTGGTGCTGCGCTGCTCGTAATCCTGGGTAAGGCCATGCGCCTTGAGCACCATCTCAGCGATCTGCGGAACAGTGACGGACTGGAAGATGCGCCAGTCGGAACTGAGCTTCAGGCGGGCCAGACGCGGCTCGACGATTGCGGAGTAGCGTGAGCGGCGAAAGCCCGTGTCGCGCTGAGCGAAAGCGGAGACCGCGCCGTGCACGTACCGCACCGGCGTGTCGCCGTGCCAGAGGGTCAGCAGTGCGGCGCGGTCCAGGACTGCGCCGAAATCGATGGCGGGGTTGGCGCTGGCCAGGTCCACTTCCAGCAGGAAGGTCTCCGACAATCCTTCCTGCAGCGTGAATTCGATGACTTCGAAGGACTCTTCGCCGATGGTGAACGTGAAGCGCAGATCGGATTGCGTGGGCATGGTGTCTTTATCTCCGTTTCGGTGCGAGCCAGGTCACTGCTTGAGGATGCTCTCTAGCGAATCCAGCACCATCTGCGTGGCGGCGCCGAGTTTCAGGGAGAAGTACAGATAGGCGCCGGCAATAACGGCCGCCGCTACCGCCCACGGCGTCCATAGCGGCCACTGCCGGTGCAGTTTGCGTCGAAGTCTGGCGATGTTTGCAGGCGCGTCCACCAGCCGCTCGGGCGCGTCGCCCCGAAGTTGGCGCAGCTGCTCATGCAACCGGGTGATGATGGCGTTGAGCGCGTCCTTGTTGTTGTGCTGCTGGCCATACTTGCCCTGGTAGCCCAGGCACAGGCACAGGTACTTGAACTCGAGCGCGTCGCGGTATTTGGCCGCGTCCATCTGCATGCGCGCCAGCACCGTGAAGAACTTCTCGCCGCCCCAGGTTTCGTTGTGGTGGTAGCTGAGCAATGAGCGGCCCTTCCAGCGCGATCCCACCCCCCACGGTGTGGCCATTACCGCCTCGTCGATGAAGGCGCACAGGGCATAGCGGAATGACAGCTGCGTCGCCCCGTCATAGCCAAGCTGCCGGACCTCTTCGGACAGCGCGGTGATATGGTCCCGGACGTTCTCATAGAGCCGGCTGACATCTTCTTGCGGCAGTTCGATCATGCGGCGTACGCGAATCACCAGACCGAAGAGCGGCTGGGCGATGTCCACCAGCGGGTTGATGCTGTGGCCGCGCAATTGAAACTGCAGGTCCTCGTCCGCATTGATGCGAAAGACGCCGTCGTACAGGACACTTTCGGGGTCATGAACGATGGGGTCACGCGATGCGCGCATGAAGTCGTCGGGCACGTCGGGCAGGGCGGAACGCTTGGAAGGATTGTCGATACGGTCGTTGCCGACCATCACGGTTTGGCTCATCTCATTGACTCCGAATGGCCCAGAACTGCAGCTCCAGCTCCGGGAAGTCGCCGGTAATGTGGAAGCCGAAGCCGGTTGACCCTTGTGGCATCAGACGCTGCCAATGGGGATGCGACCGGTCGAGCTGGAAGTAGGTGAAGCCGGCATGGAACGGCAGATGGCGCGGCGCGACGGGCAACGTCATCAACGGAACCCCGGGCAACTGCAGGCGGATCAGCTCCTGCAGCAGCTGATGCGACGCCACCTTGGCCTGGCGCACGAACTGTTGCCGCATCTGTTCCAGCGGCATGCGCGCTCGGACTGCCAGGATGAAGTCGGCGCTCTGCAGCAGGCTGGGATCGTGCACTTGCGCGGTGTAGACGCCGTGCCCCTGCATGTCCAGCGGCAGCGAAACGGCGCGTGGCTGCAGCACGGTGCTGAGCACGCGGCGCAGGGTCTCCTTGAGCATGCGGAACGAGGTCTGCGGCGAGTCGTGTTGATACGCGGGATAGTCCTGCGGCAACCGGCCCTCGTCGGTGAAGGTGGTCAATTCACCGCACGCCTGGCCGCAGGCCAGATACGCGTCGACCGGACGGACATCCGCGTCGCGGGCCAGGTGCCGGAACAGATGCTGCCAGCGGTTCAGCGCCTGCAGCAGGTTGAAGTCGGTGATGTCCGCCACCCCGGATTGGCCGGGAGATCCGATCCGGTGCGCGATGCTTTTCGCGCGCTCGTGCATCAGCGCTGCGATCTCTTCCATGAAATGCGCCAGGGGACGGATGGCCTGCAAATACATGCCCGTGATGTGAAAGTCGCTGTCCAGCAGCAGGCTGCCATCGGGGCGGCGGTCGAGAATCCGGCTCAGCGCCAGGCCGGTGAAGGCGCTGCGGTCGTCTCGGTCCAGCGCCAGTTGCAGGTTGGGCACGGCCAGTGCGATGGGCGTGTGATTGCCCTGATGGCTATGGGTGTCGCGGATGTCTTCCGTGCGATGGATGTAGCGGGCGTTGCCCAGCGTATCGGGCCAGCGGACCTCGGAAATCCCGTCGGATCGCAGCGGCAGGGTCAGATACACCGTCTGGTTGGCGGCGGTCGCATCCAGAATCGACAGCGGCTCGGGCGGCGGCTGGTCGTGCGGGATGTTGAAGGCGGTGCCGTCGGGCATGATGCCGCGGGCTCGCACGATGGCGATCTTGCCGAACGACAGGAACTCCTGGTTCAGCTCCAGTTCGGAAAAGCCGTAGCAGTACCGGCTGCCCATGCGCACGTTGACGTAGTGCTCAAGGTATCGGTCGGTCTGCTGGAAATGCTGGGGTTTGACGAATTGCCCTTCGCCCCAAACGACGGGATTGCGGCTGGTCATGGCTGTTTTCTCGCTTGATTGCGGGCGCGTGGAGCGGCCTTTTCGGGCCGGTAGCTCTCGTCGGTGATGGCGACGCGGGTGTCTTGCAGGGTGACCAGCAAGGCGTACTTTCGGCTGCGCGGTTCCACCCGGAAAACGTCGTACCAACGCTGCGCGTCGGGTGCGTTGAAGGCTGCGACGACGGCGACGTAATGCGTGTCTTCGTCCAGCTCGTGATAGTTGATGAACTTGAATTGACCGGGCGCGAGCATGTAGTCGTCGGCCGTGATGTACGTGCTTCCCAGCGCCTTCTTCGGCGCGCTGCGGACCAGGTCGGGGTCGGCGTTCTCGAGCAGCGAATCGTCCTTCAGCTGAATCACGCGAAAGGCGATGGGCGTGGCGTTGACGTGATCGCCAGCCGCAAGCGACGCCGCAGGCGCCAGGGGAACCCCATCGCGGTATTGGCCCAATGCCACGTCCACGTCGTGACTGCTCGCGGCATCGCCGGCAGCGGTCGGCGAATCTTGCGCGTCTTCACCTAGGCGCAGATGCCACTGCACAGGGAAGGGAGCCCGGCTTGTCGCCATGGTTTCCGCCCACAGGCGATCAAGCGCGGGACTCGCGGCGACGGATCGCGGCTTGAAGACCTTGGTGAAACCGGACCGGACCAACGTGCTCGCGCCATCTTCAGACGCCGCTGCCGCCGAGGCGTCTTGATGCAAGTGGTCGAGCAATGTCTGCAGGCTGTGGACCAGATCCTCGCGGGATTCGCCCTGCACATTGACCGAGAACGACCGTTCATCCAGCGCCGCCGGCTCCGGATCCACGTCCGGCTCGGCCACGGGATTGGGATTCACGTCCTTGGCGGCATATAGACTCAAGGCCACCTGCGTCGGCTGATCCTCGGGCGGACCGATCTGAATGCCGGGATCCATCAGGACCTGCCCCGTCTTCGTGAGCACGTTGCCGACCGTGGTGCAGCCGGACAGCATCGCCACGGCGCACAGAAGTCCCGCTGCTGACCTCATGGCTCTTCCCTGCGCAGCGCCTGGTCGTAGGCCTGGTCAAAGACCTCCCAGAACAGCTTGTCGAAACCCTGCTGCCGGCTGGACTTCAGTTCTTCGTAGTAATGCCGGTACATCTGCCATGCCCAATCGCCGGGCAATGTCTCGGGGTGCTGGCCGGACCGGTACCGGGCAAAGCGGCGTTCCAGCTGGTCGGGCGCGAATGCCTGCAGCAGCGCGTTCAGGCCCGCGGCAACGGCCTTGAGCATCGCACGATGCTGTTCGCCGATCTGCTCCAGCGATTCCTCGACGGCGGCAGTGGGCGACAGGTGAACCATGCTGCGGTCCCGGGAAAAGAGTGCGCGCACGGTTTCAGGGTAGGTCTGCGCGAGGCGCAGCGGATTGTCTTCGATGGGCTGCAGGGTGCGTTTGGCCAGCGCGAGTCCCTGGCCTTCCGGCGAGCGGTTTAGTGCGGCGAGTCCGCGGATGAGCGCGGCGAGCGTGGTGCCGGCCTCGAACAGCAAGGCGTGCGCGGCGTGCGGGTCCAATGCACCCACTGGCGCGCCCAAGCCTTCGACCAGCGGCGCCACAAGGCCTGCTGCATCGCCCGTCTGATTGAACTGATTCCGAATCCATTGATCGGACGCGCCAGGGGCTGCAGAAGAAGGGGGGTGTCCCGACATGGGGGAATCTCCGAAGGCATGCAAAGGGGAGCCGGAAACGGCTTCGAATCGGGTGGTGGATAGGTCGGCTTGCGCGGCCAACTGCGTTTGCCCGTAGTGCCTGGAATCCAGCTCAGCGGCGTTGCTGGTCAGGGCGGAATCCGAGCGGGCGGCCTCTTCAAGCGCCAGCAAAGGGTCCAGCCGTTCCTGAGGCGAGGGCTGCGACAAGGCGTCGAACTCGCGCCAGGCGGGATCGGGCGTCCGGTCCGGCGCAGGCGCGTCATCGTTGTGGTGGAGCAAGGCCTCGATGTGTTCATTCGACGTCCCCAGCAGCTCCGCGACATCATGTTCAGCGAGATGCCGGGCAGGGTCGGGCAAGGCGTAGGTCTCGTCGTCCAGGTTGACGGTCAGGCGATACGGGCCGACATGCAGGATGTCTCCCCCGCGCAGCCGGGCGCTGGCGAGCGTGCCCAGCGGCTCCATCTGGTCGTTCACGCGGGTCAGGCCGCACCGGTCAATGACGAAATAGGAGCCGTCCTCGTAGCGGACCTCGCAGTGAATGGACTGCACGCGGCCGGACCGGTCATGCAGGATCCAGTCCGCCCCGTTGGCGCCTATCGTGCCGCCGGCGGTGTCGAACATGCACCGGGGCTGGCTGCCCTTCTGCAGGACTTGAGGGTTATCGACGACCAGGGCAAGGCGATGATTGGAGGATGCGGGTTTCATGTGCGCAGGGTGACTCTGACGGGCGGCGGGAGGGTCGTGGCCGGCTGTTCAAGAAAGCTGGTCCACCCCAATTGGGTGCCGTCGGCGTGCCGAAGATTGAAGGGAGGAACCTCGTCCTGACGCAGGCCAAGTTCGAGGTCGCAGGGCACCGGGTCGCGCAGCAGGAACACGACAAGCTGGCGCAGACGCTCGAAGTTTTCGCCTTCCGGCAGGAATTCACGGAAGCGCTCCTGGCTCAGGCCCGAAATCACGATGACGAAGCTGCAGTGCCGGGTACGGACGCTGTCGCCGATCTGGAAGCTCTCGCTGAGCTGGCCGTTGCGCTGGCCTAGCCGGATGCGGTCGGAGTCGTCTATGCGCGTGTAACGCAGCTCGAAGTCGCGGATTCGCACGTCCTGCAGATCGAAGCAATGCGCGATCAGTCCGGCCAGCATGGTGGGCGAGCGGCTGCGCAGGACCACGGCGCCGGCAAAGCTAAGCAGCCGGCTCCAGGCGATTGGCGTGTCGCCACGGGTCGCGTCATGTTTCAGGCCGATCAGGGCGAAGATCCGCCGCGAGAACTGATCGTCTGCACCGCGCCGGAAGCGGATGTAATACCGGTACTTGCGCCATGCCTGGTGCAGTAGCGTCAGGAGGCGATGGTTGAAAAAGTCCAGGAACGCCGGGCGGATGCCCACGCCTTGGCCGGCCTCGTACGCCAGGCGGTCCAGGTAATAGCTGGGCAGTGGGGAATCCGTGCCGTGCATGCCGAAGAACGTGGCCTGCACGCGGTACTGGTGTGGAACGTGATCCTCCAGGCGTTCGGCCAGGGCGACGTCGGACGCCGGAAAGCCCAGCCCGGCGTGGTTGCCGAGCAGGACGCGCTGGTGATCCGCATCGAAGCTGTCGGGCGATTCCAGATCGTCCTCGTGCAGCGCATGCAGGCGCTCCAGAAGGCGAAAGAAGTCATGCTGTTTGGCCTCGGCCAGCAGGGCATCACTTAGATCAGGGGCTGCGTGCCGCTGCGCATGGGCCATGCGTAGTGCTCCTGATTGGTGGTGTTGATCGCCTCCAGCACGTGAAATGACGACAGGCTGGCGTACAGCGACAGGAAATGACTGAGCACTGTCCCGAACAAGTAGAGATCGCCCTCGCAGGAGAAGCCGTTCTGGTCCAGCTTCAAAAGGGTGCGGGTGCCGCGGATGGGCAGGCCCTTGTACATGCGGTCGATGGGCTCGCTGACGACTTCCTGCAGGCCGTCCAGGCGCTTTTGCGTCGTCCGGGCGCGTTGAATATCGTGATGCGCCGAAAAGTCGTAGTTGCCGATAATGGCCTTCAGCGGTTCGGCCGACAGCAATGACAGGTAGGTCGGTGACAGGTTGGAGATCAAGCTCCAGTGCAGATCGCCATCCAGCACCGGCCGGTACGGCGGCGTGGGCGTGGTCAGGTTTTTGAAGCGGACAAACGCCGGGGTGTCCCGCGATCCTTCGCGGATATCGCCCACACCCAGCGCCAGCGGGTAATCGCGGTTGGTGCAGGTCAGTGCGAGCGATACCGTTTCTTCGCGTCCGATGTAGTGGTGATCGTCTCCCCGCACGAAGGCGATGCGGTGCTCGACACCGGAATCGACCAGGGATGACGACAAGCGCGTGCGGTAGTACAGCGTGGTTCGGCCGCGTTCGTGTTCGACCTGATGTCGCAGCGACTCGAAGGGCTCGTAGGTGCGCAACCATTCTCCGGGTTGCGCGCTGTCGCCGCTTTTCCAGCCATCGACCTTGTCGATACTGAAGATTTCGTACGCATCGGCCCGTTGTCCGCCGGGCATGAGGCGGTGCTCGGCCGCCTTGCCGGTCAGACGGATGGGCTCGGCATCGTGTTCGAACAGGTTAACTGCGGGCGTGCAGTACAACGCGACGTCGCCCGTGCGTACGCGCACGTCCGCCGGCATGGGCCGCGTGAAGTGAAACTCGATGCGCACGTTTGTCGTGGGCTGGTCGGGCCACAATCCAAGCAGATGCGTCAGGGAGAAGAAGTAGAAGCGCCTGGGAAAGAGAAAGTATTCCTGCAGGATGCGATAGCCATCCATGGCGTTCTTGGGGTATGGCAGCAGGGCGGCGTCGGACTGGAACCCGGGAAAGCCGATCTGATTGACCGGTATGTGACGCACCACACCTGCGGACTCCATGCGGATCTCGCCCAGGTACTTCGCGAGCCACAGGTAGAGCGTCTGCGCGGTGTAATCGCTGCCGCTCAGATAAAAACCGAGTTTGTCGCAGCCAAAGGTATTGGGTGGATTCTGGGTCAGGGTGGCGAGATCGACGCGGACAATCGATTTTTCAAGCGAATGGCCGTCATTGACGTCCGCGACCTCGAAAGGGAATATCGACACGTCCTGGCAGGTGCGGAATTGGCACTGCACGCCGTCCACGGGCCGCGACTGGATGCTGGTGCCGCGTGGCACGGTCTGGCGGCCGGTGATGGAATGGTCGGTGGGCTCGAACTGCATGATGGTGGCGCTGGGCAAGGGCCGCAGATAGTTGGGCCACAGCATTTGCAGCAACGAATGCGTCAGTTCAGGAAAATCGTCCTCGATCTTGAGGCGCAGCTTTGCGGTCAGGAACGCAAAGCCTTCCATCAGGCGCTCGACGTCGGGGTCCGTCGCTTCTTCGCCAAGAAACGGCGCCAACTGCGGGTTGTTGCGTGCGAAGACGCGCCGCAAGCGACGCAGGTAATCCAGTTCCTCGCGGAATTTTCCCTTCAGTGGCATCCGGTCAGCCTCCCATGGCTACGTGCTAGGTCACCCTGACCTGTCGGCCTTGATGGTGAAAGAGCATGCTGATTTCCACCTGCTCTTCCAGGTTGTTCACCGGCACCCGGCAGACCAGCCGAAAGCCGAGGTTCAGCGATGCGTCCGTCCCGGGAAGCGGTCTGACTTCGACGATGCGCGCGCGCGGCTCGTAGGCGGCCACCACGGCGTGGATGTCCAGACAGACCTGTTGGCGCAGGTCGACGGCGCCAATCGCCGCGTCGTTCAGATCACGCAATCCCAGACCAGGGCTGCTCTGCGAGCTGCCCTGGCGGGAATTGAGGATCCATTCCAATTGGCGCTTGATGGCGCGGATACGCTCGGCCGCCATTTCCTGGCGGGTGCGGTTGCGCCGCGGCGGAAGGTCCGGATCGAGGCGTTCGAACAGGCTTCCGCGCGCTGGGGAACGGGGCATGGCTCAGCTCCCTGTCAGTCCTTGTCCAGGCGGCCGACCAGCGACAGTTCGAAGCTGGCGCCCATGTACTTGAAGTGCGGGCGAACCGACAGCGCAACCTGATACCAGCCAGGATTGCCGGCCACGTCCTGCACGACAACCCGGGCGGCGCGCAGCGGACGGCGGCTTCGGACGTCGCTGGTGGGGCTTTCCTGGTCGGCGACATACTGGCGCAGCCAGTTGTTGAGTTCGCGCTCCAGGTCCTGGCGTTCCTTCCAGCTGCCGATCTGCTCGCGCTGCAGCACTTTGATGTAGTGCGCCAGTCGGTTGATGATGAACATGTAGGGAAGCTGCGTGCCCAGCATGTAGTTGGTCTGCGCGGCCAGGCCTTCGGGCGTTTTCTGGAAGACCTTGGGCTTTTGCACCGAGTTGGCCGAGAAGAACGCGGCGTTGTCGCTGTCCTTGCGCATGGTCAGCGGAATGAAGCCTTCGCTGGACAGTTCGAATTCCTTGCGGTCGGAGACCAGGACTTCCGTGGGGATCTTGGCCTGCAGCTGTCCCAGCGATTCGTACAGATGCATCGGCAAGTCTTCCACCGCGCCGCCGGACTGCGGGCCGATGATGTTCGGGCACCAGCGGAACTTGGCGAAGCTGTTGGTGACGCGGCTGCCCATCAGGAATGCCGTGTTGCCCCACAGGTAGTTGCGGTGGTCGCCGTCGATGGTTTCTTCGTAGGCGAAGCTGCGCACGGGGTTTTCCAGCGGATCGTACGGCTGGCGCAGCAGGTAGCGGGGCATGGTCAGGCCCAGGTAGCGCGAGTCTTCGGATTCACGCAGGCTGCGCCACTTGGCAAAGCGCGGGCCTTCAAAGATGTCCTTGACTTCCTTCAGGTTGGGCAGCTCTTCGAAGGATTCCAGATTGAGCATTTCGGGTCCGGCCGCGCCAAGGAAGGGCGCGTGCGCCATGGCGCCGACGGAGGCCAGGTAGCCCAGCAGCTTGATGTCGGGCGCGGAGGGACCGAAGTTGTAGTTGCCGATCATGCAGCCGATCGGCTGGCCACCGAACTGGCCGTAGCCTGCGGTGTACACGTGCTTGTACAAGCCGCTGCGGGTGATGTCGGCAGCGCTTTCAAAGTCTTCCAGCAGTTCGTCCTTGGTGACTGGAACGAACACGACCTGGATGTTTTCGCGGAAGTCCGTGCGCTGCACGAAGTCGAACAAGGCGCGCCAGATGGATTCAAGCTGCTGGAATTCCGGCTGATGAAGAATGGCGTCCATCTGCTTGCTGAGCTTGCGGTCGATCGCGGCGAGCATCTGGTCCACGAGCTGCTTGTTGACCGGTTGCTCGCGGGAGTCGGACTTGAGCATTTCGGACACGAACGCGGCGACGCCGCGCTCGGCAACCGCATAGCCCTCCTGGCTGGGCTCGATGCGGGTCTGGGCCATGATTTGCGCCAGCAATCCGCCTGAGGGCTGGCTGGCGGCGTGTTCCTGGATCTCGGCGGTTTGGGCTTTGGTCATCGGTGCGTCCTTGAAAACCTGAGGAGTGAGGTTGAGACGGGGCCAGGCATCAGGCCTGCGGCGCCGCCAGGAGTTGGTCCAGTTCCTGGGCCAGCTTGCCGCGGGCGCTGTCGTCACCCAGCAGGGTCTGGATCTGCTTGCGGAACGACGGGATGTTGCCCATGGGGCCCTTGAGCGCGACGAGTGCTTCGCGCAGTTCCAGCAGGCTTTTCAGTTCGGGGACCTGGCGGGCAATTGCGTCAGGGCCGAAGTCCTTGATGTTCTTGAATTGGAGGTTGACGCTGAGCGTGTCGCTTTCGCTGCCTTCTTCAAGCGTGGCCGGAACGTCGACTTTCAGGCTCAGGCCGGCTTCGGCCATGACTTCGTTGAAGGTGTCCTTGTTGATCTGGACAGCGGGGCGATCTTCCAGCGGCGTTTCGTCGGCATGCCCCTTGAAATCTCCGAGCACCATCACTTTGAGCGGGAGTTCAATTTCCTCTTGCTCGTCGCCAGTGGCGGGGATATAGCGGATGTTGATCCGTTCTTTCGGTGCAACTGAACCAGCTTTCGATGCCATGGGTCACTCCTTATTGATATTCAAACGACGCTAGAGCATGGTGAGATGAAGCAAAAAAAAGCTGCTTATTCTGATCCGCGAGTCGAAGTTTCGAACATATGAAAAGTTCGAAAAGCGGTTGAGATTGATCGGATCAATATTGGAAATATGCGCGGCAATAAGAAAAGAAAGCCGGCTAATCGATATTCGAATTAGTCCGATTGATGCGTTCCTCTGGTTGTGTTTTCTTAATGCGCTCGGTTTTGTAGCGCTTAAACAATAAATGGTGAGAAAACCCATGGCCACGAGGAATATCCGGCATGATTTCCGTTGATCTGTCTGCCTTGCTTGACCGATTGCACCCGGTGGCGCGACACGCGCTCGAGGAAGCCGGCAGTCTCTGCATCCGCCAGCACGGCGCAGAAGTCACGGTTGCCCACTTGCTATATAAATTCCTGGATCAGCCGAAATGCGATGTGCGCTGCGTTTTGGCAAATACGGAATTTGATCTGGAGACGTTGCGCGAGGCATTGACCAGCACGTTTCCGAAACTCGACGCAGGGCAGGGGTACGCATATCCCTCGTTTTCTCCTTTACTGCTCGAATTGATGCAGGACGCCTGGTTATTAAGTTCGGTGGAATTGGAGCAAACCGAAATACGGACTGGCGCACTGCTGCTGGGCGCATTGCTGAATCCGGGGCGTTACCTGCCGTTTCCCGCGATCCGGTTATTCGAATCCGTTAATCGCGAAACGCTGCGCAAACGTTTTCGCGAACTGCTGGCCGGTTCGTCGGAGGCTCCCGTCCTGGAGGATTCATCGCCAGCGCGATCGGCAACGGCGGCTTCCGACAGTGCGCTGAGCAAGTACGGGCAGGATTTCACGGCTCAGGCGCGCGCGGGCAATATCGATCCGGTGCTGTGCCGGGATGCCGAGATCGATCTGATGATCGACATTCTTTCGCGCCGCCGCAAAAACAATCCCATCGTGGTGGGTGAAGCGGGCGTTGGAAAAAGCGCCGTGGTCGAAGGCCTTGCACGGCGCATCGTCGAGCAGCGCGTTCCCGCGCCGCTGCGCGACGTGACGTTGTGGGGGCTGGACCTGGGGGCGCTGCAAGCCGGCGCCTCCGTCAAAGGCGAGTTCGAGAAACGCCTGAAGGCGGTCATCGACGAGGTCAAGCATGCGTCAAAGCCCATCATCCTGTTTATCGACGAGGCGCACACGCTGATCGGGGCCGGTAACGCCGCCGGCGGCAGCGACGCGGCGAACCTTCTGAAACCTGCACTCGCGCGTGGAGA
>Ga0213820_1001338_pt1 | contig 11643 bp, 10 predicted proteins | sample MC6MC0910MG_FD_179889 | JGI IMG/M metagenome (GOLD analysis project Ga0213820, IMG submission 179889) | Enriched soil aggregate microbial communities from Iowa State University, Ames, United States - MC6-MC0910-MG | ecosystem: Environmental > Terrestrial > Soil > Unclassified | place: USA: Iowa... | reverse complement strand
ACCCCTTGATGCCATTCTTTTCCACGACCAATGTCTCTCCATCCAAATTTAGAAGTCATACGACACTTGGTAGCTACAGGACAATTAAACATTCCCATATTACTCACCTCGCTCTTCATAGCTTAATGCACGCTCACTGTCAGATAGGCCACGTGTTGTAGGGTCTACTACTACACCAATCAACCCTAAGATGGCTAATACTGTTTCTACAAGACTTGTGATTTGTTCGTTGTAAATGGAAATATCTACACCAAAAATTGCTGCTACCTGATTTGCAAGCACTAGTAACAAAGATGTCATTGAAATCCAAAAAGTTTTACTGTGTAGTCTAATTTTCCAGTTAATATTCATAAATAATCTCTCCTTTTATTGTCCATTAAATTTAATCCAAGCGAGAATAGAAGCTGGTACTAATGCCACTAACCCCCAAAAGATTTTTACTATGATTTGTTTTGAATCTATTTTAGTAGCTTCATTTTCCTCAACTAGTTTATCCTGAGTTTTTTGTAATTGTTGAGTAATAAATTTTAATTCTGTGAGATTTTGGTTTTGAGAATTCAGCATCTCATCTAATTTTTCTGCATGTTTTGTTTGTGCCAGATTGATTTCGCTTTGCATCTTCAATACTGCGCTGACCTCTCCTAAAACTGAAGTTTCTTTTTGCAAGTCTTGAACATTTTGTTCTAGCTTATCAATCCTATGAGTATTGCTTTTTGTTCGCTGATTTACTTCTATAATATCATTTGTATTTTTTATTCCTCTTTGCTCTATTGTCAGAAAACGTTCCTTTTCTTCAATCATTGATTCTCACCAACTTTTATAGTTTATTTTTAAACAATATAATAAAAGAGTGAGCTAATAAGCCCACTCTTAACCAATTTAAGTTAGTGGAATTTGATCGACACTAGAGAATGTATCTACATGTAGTTTCATATCTGTAACTAAATCAACAATACGCTTTGTAATCATTTCTGTATAAGCCTCAGCGATTTCTTGTGCTTTTGGCTCCCCATACTGAGCGATGCCAAAAGTTTTCAACACTGGCATTCCTGCGTCAAATTTAATATAATTGTCGCCTTGCTTTAATAAAACAACTTCTTTCTCCACCTGACCACCCGAACCATCGTCTGCCATTTCTTTTTTAGTGATATTACCACCAATATTTAACTCTACTGTTCCCGCTCGATCATCTAGCATTTCACGGTCAGTTTCGCTTATTTCAATCAGTTCAAATTTAGTAGAGTATATACTTTTCTTTAATTCTTTAGTTACTTGTAATTTCATCTTACATCCTCCAATTATTTAATTGTTACTCCACGAGAGCAAGAAGCTTGGCCAGTGTTGTCTTTTGAGCCTAAAGCAAGTTGTCCTTTAATAGTTGATAGTAAAGCAACAAGCTGATTTAATTCCCCTCTACCCAGTGAGAAATCATAGCTATAGCCAGCTGTTTCATCTACATAGTAGCAGTCAACATATTTTTCTATTGTTTCAACATTGTTTTCTATTGTTGTTCTTTCTTTTGGTTCAAAAGTTATATACACTCCTTGACCAATAGTAACCATTGCTTTTCTAATTAATTTATTGTAATCTAGAAAAGAAGTAGTAACATCAAAATGCTGATTTAATTTAGACATAATGTCACCTCCTTAGTTGGATAAATACATCATACGATATGACCTTGCGGATGCTGTGCTAGAATACCCAAAACAATAAAATAGTCCTGCTGCATCAGTTGGGCTAGACGGAGCTCCGCCCATAGTAAATAAAGAACTACTGCTAAGAGTGTGATTGAAAACTACTTTATCCGAATAATACCCACTACTTGCAGATGCCTCTATAGGAACGAATGGCAATTCTGTTGTACCTGTGACTTTTCTAACGTAGCCATTTATATCTTTGGTCATATTTAATCCGGATGGCTTATAGCCTGTGCCAAGTTCATTGTAATTTTCATTTGTCCATGATATTGCTCCTGTATTTGCAACATATAAACCTTCTACATAAGAAGTGACGTTGCCCCATAGGTCTTCCATGCCTAGTACTTTTACCCCTCTGTCTGTGGGTATATTGGCAGAGAATAAACCTCCTTTATCTTCATGTCCAGTTGTTAAGTATCCTGTACCAGTTACTTTGCCCATACCCAATATGTTTTGCATGTCTCTTCCTTTAAAGAATAGCATACATAACATTTGAATTAAGGAATAGGCATGAATATTGATAAAAGAGTAATTACTGTTTCTTTGCTGAATATATCCTCTGAGGTTTGCTAGTCTCTCATCTACTGCTCCTGTAGGATTTACACCGGATGCTGACATTGCAACACCGCCCTTGTTCCATACTGGATATGCAGATACATACAAGCTCTTAAATTCAGTATTGCCTTTCATGTGACCATAGCATTTCCAAGAGGAATCTAGCTGTTCATTTGACATATTGACATGAACTACATCGCCAATCTTCTCTATCTTCCAGTATATTTTAGGAAACTCAATCATGACATCTCCGTCAGTACCATCTATGATAGACGACGTGCCATCTGGTTTCTTTGTATAGTCCGTAGGATCTAAATAGTATTTTACTGTTCCTGTTGTATTATCTAACACACATGGCTTAATTTGATTGAATGGGGCTTTATTTTCCCAACTGTTCCATGATACCATTGGAGTATCTGAAAACTTTCTTATGGCTGGAGAAAAATCAGTGGATTCATTTTTATATACAACTGCACTATTTGCATTTATTATACTTTCATCTATAGTGAAGCCATATGTCCAAGCTCCTTGAGGAAGTTTATCTTTTGTTACATTGAAAGTATATACTCTTTTTTCTTTGTTGATTGTTTCATAATATAAAGAATAAATACCTTCCTTATTAACAGAAAAGGAGTTATCAGAGATTAGTTCGCCATTACTAGTAAACCAATCAATATTATGAGCTCCTTCTGCCCATTTTAGATAATTCATGAAGACTCTTCTCCTTTACTCAGTAATTGTAACTATTCCATCTGTAATAGTTATTTTTGGTACTTTCTCAACTAGAGCGGTAGAGTCTATAACAATCTGGCCTCTCATTCCCTTAGACTGAGAAACATTAGTAATCGCTGTTGTTGAAGTGTCAAGATTATATGTTAGAGCATTATCATTGTCAGAATAAGTGGAAGTCCAATATTCTCCAGTGACACCCTTGCTCTTCATTCTCTCATCTATGTTGCTTGCTTGAGCAGAGCTAATCAAACCTACTTTAGTTCTTTGAGTCTTTTCGTTTTGATTCGCAACAGTTCCATTACTCCAGTCAAATTCTAATATTTTTGGTAGTTCATGAGGTTTGTATTCTATTTTATTATAATAAAAATCTATTACATTATATAGAATATTATTAGAATCTGCTTCAGAAAGTACACTTGTATCACCATAAATACCAGAAGGGTTAAATGGTGTTTCATCAAATGAATAAACATTTCCTGCTGTTACGCCATTGCGAGTCCATACCCTACTACCAAATACAAACTCTTCTTTATCAGGAATGTCTGTAATTGGAACTAAATAAGAATAATCTAAAGTAGCAAAATCAGCAATATAATTTCGCCCTCTGTATTTATAGAAGAATGTGTATCCACCAGATTCTGTGATTGTAAAGGTATCATCTGTGATTTCAGTACCGTTATTTTCAAACCAGTCAATAGTCTGTTCTCCTTTTCCATATTTTTTCATAGTGACTAAAGACCCAACTTCTGGAGTAAATTTCACAGTAATATCCATATCAACTTGAGTGAATTCTGGTTCTTTGTGTTTTGTCATTTGTTCTTGAGTTACTGTAAATACATAGATAAATTCTCTTTCATCTTGTTGTTTCCAATATAGAGTGTATTCTCCCATTGAGTCAAAGGAGTAAAAATTATTTATAACTATATTGCCATTGCTTACAAAATAAGCTTTATCTCTATTTCCTTGTGCAATTTTAGCTAAAACCGTTGGAGATGGTGCTTCATCATTATAAACAATATCGACAGCTCCATCAAAGATGGTTAAAGTAGGCTCGTAGAATCTTAATTGGTCTTCAGCAACGGAGAAATAATGAACATAATCCTTATTATAAATATTCTTATAATAATATGAATAATCTCCTATTGTAGTTACTTCAAATGTATTCCCTGTTAAAATTGCTCCATTACCATCTCTGAAAAATCCAATCAGTCTACGCCCGAAATCCCATCTTTGCTCAGATATTTCCACGGATTCGTCTGTAGTAATAGTAACTACACCATTTTTAACTTCTATTTCTGGATCAGGGTCTTTTTGTTTTTTGACTATTTTTACCTCTCCACTTACAGGGTCTACATAAGTTAATCTTCCATCTTCATTCAATTTTATACTATGTGGGCTACTATTAACAATACTCATTTCTGTGTGTTTCTTATATTTTTCAGGGAGATAAGATTCCAATATTTTACCATTGCTATTGAGTGGAACAAGTCCATTCGGTATATTTATCTTATCTTTTTTTATTAGCTCTGCGTAATGACCTACTGTATCATTTAAAGCAGCTACTGCTCTTCTTACATATGCCATCTCTGGGGTGTTCTTTGTATATATTAAAATTGAAAATGAATCTAATTTTGTAGAGGAGTTGTTTATAATAATGCTTGAAGAAACAGTATAGCTTGTATCAATAGATGTTAAACTCATCGGCAACGTCACTTTAACTAGCTGTTGACCATTAATGGTAACAACATCTTCAGTTTTTGCAATTATGGTTTGTGAACTTGTTGAATTCTTATCATTCTTAAATGTTAAAGTTAATTGATTAAACAATGACATGTTTAATAAATATTTGTTTCTAAGAAGCCTAAAGTAAATTGTAGCATCTTCATCTTTTGGAAATGCATAATCACTAATTTTTCTAGTGTTGTCCACATATAAATTTAGTGTAATTTCTTGAGTCAAACAAAAACCTCCTTTCTTTATAAAACTATAGTTCTACAGGCTCGTCAGCAAAGTTGCACTCTAGGAAAGCGCCTGTGCTATCTCTATAAAACGCAATTCCATCTTCAGTAATATAGAATCCATGAGCTCCATCATCACTTCTCATTGGCTGAGTTAAGTGATTATTAATGATGTCTGGTATATTTTCTTCTTTAATCTTTTGTTGGTTATCTAACTGTGCCACACCATTAGCTTCTCCTAGCTCAGACATATTAATTCCATTTGCTAACTGAGCTTGAATTCTTTCAACTTCTTTTTGTAAATCTTGTATAATATCTAATAGACTTAAGTCCTCTTGAGTAATGTTATCATAGAATCTAACTTTTATAGGAAAAGCAGATACACGATCACCATCTTTTATGACAGTAAGATAGAGAGTATAAATTCCTACTTCAATCATATGAAGTGGAGCAAACTGGAATATGACAGAATTAAAGCCATCATTTACTTCAATTTTTCCTGTGTCTACGATTTCTGCACCACTCGGAGAAGATACGGTAATCTCTGCTTTATCATATTGATTAGCACCTAGAACAATACCGTTGTCATATAGTCTAAATTTTAAAACAGCAGTATCACCCCGTCTAAATTGTATAGTGGCAGTACTGGTTACAAATTTTAAATCTAAGTCTAAAATATATTCATTTTTAAACACTGCTTCACCACCTAAAGAGACTCTCTATTGAAGAGAGTCCCAATTTGTTAATTTTGTAAATGTTGTTGCTACACTGCCTATAGAGCTTTGTGCATATCTATTATAGCTATTTGAGCCTGCTCCAAATACTTCATCATTGTTGTTAACAATTATCGTAGCACCGTCATCCACACTTAATTGTCTAATATTAGTAATTGTTAAATCAACTGGGCTGTAATAATAAGTGCCGGATAATCCTATAGCTGTTGCCGAACCCCATCCGGATGCAGTATTGTTGCGTGTTAAGATAACAGCGCCATTGGCAGTTGCGTGCACCTCTTTAGCATTGAATACATTATAGATACGGGACGGCACTTCTGAATTAACGCCTTCTCCCTGTCCGTTAGTAGAACTATGACCACAAGAGTGGGAATTTCCGTTGCCGTCAATATAGAATGTTGTATTATCATTTATAGCAATATCTATAACATTAGTCAGAGCAGTTATTTTTGTTAAAGATGTTACCTTTCCTGTTCCAGCCGCTTTGCCTAATCCTAATTGATAGTAAGAGTTAACACCAATAACATAAACATCGCCATTGTTCAGAAGATACATACAACTTTGTCCAGATGAAGCTATCTTTTTAATACCTCCAAGACTGTCTGCAAATGTTAATTTTGTAGGTGTAGTTACTGCGACACCTTCTTGACCAAAGCCTAATAATCTATGATAGTTAAGACCCCATCCATACCAGTCTCCATTTGCCTTTTTCACAAACACATTGCTACTATCTACTGTAATATCTACTATGCCATCGATTAATGGGCATAGTGTAGGTTCAGACACTGTATCAGTTGACAATCCTGTCAATATTCGGTTAGGTCTACCACAAACATATAGTTTACCTCCACCAGTTAAGAACCATGTTGCGCCACCATTAACTGTATTGTCATTAACAACTTTAACAACCTCTTGTACTAATGCTTTTGTAGGACTATTGTCATCTGCATTTTGATGATTTGACCCATCGCCTTTAAGATATGCTTGACTATCACCATTAGCATATACATTACCAGCTCTAGTAATCATAAACGTTTTATTGCCTCTAATATAGAATTTTCTATACTGGTTCAACACAATGTCTGTAACTCTTACTATTTGTGTTGCTTTATTTCCAGCGTTGTCGTATGCCTCAAAAGTATATTCTCCATTAGCTGTAACCTCATAAGTTGTCATAGATGCTGTTGTGCTAGTTCCGTCTGGCTTTACTATTCTGCTGACTCCAGAAGCGTTATCTGTTGCAGTTACTGTTAGAGTTATTTTTAATGCTGGCGAACTTTGTGTAATATTTATTTCAGGAGGTACTTTATCAATATTCGAGATTGAGACTGTTCTTACAGATGCTATATCCACATTATCTCTAGCGTATACTGTATATGTGCCATTTGCAGAAGCATTGAAATATCCTGAAGTAATAGTAGTGCCATTAGTTCTAAAGTAATCTACTGTTTGATTTCCTGTTGCCCATTTGATTTGAGCAATACCATTTTGAGAAGTTGCACTTACATTGACTCTCACATCTTGATTAGTCCACGCAGTTTTTGCTGGAGTTGCTGTAATCACAGGAGGAGTTTTATCTATGCTAGTCACTACAGCTGTGTGAATAGAAGTGTTGCCAGCATTGTCAGAAATAGTAAATATATAGCTTCCATTATCAAACGTAGTAAATTTCATTGTTGAGCTATTAGTTCCAGTGCCATCTGGAGCATCTATTCTCTTAACTCCAGAAAGATTGTCTGAAGCAGTAACAGTAATTGTGACAATACCGTTGTTCATTTCTTGAGTAGATGTTGCTGTCGGTGCAATTTTATCTATAGAAGCTACATTAATTTTTCTTAGAGCATCTAAATTGTAGTTGTTTTTAACATATGCATACAAGAAGCCATTTTCCGTTACAGTGACATCTTGTTCGTTTCCTGTTAAAACTATACCGAAATTATTGTTTGTTCTAAAGTTACTAATAGTAATATTATCACTTGTGGAGAAGTAGTAGCGCTTATCAATAACATCTTCTGCGCCATCAGTAATCTTAATATTAACCTTTTTATCAACATTTGTCCATACATTATTATCTGGGATTAATGTCATAACTACTGTCGCTGGAGTTGGTAAATCTTCTTCTCTTACTTCAAATACTTTAACAACTTCCACACCATTAGTATACTTTCTATAAATAGTGTACGTTCCAGAAGTGTCTACCGTAATTGTATTAGTAAACACGATGCCGTTATCATGGAAGTAAGGAATGTCATGCGAACCTGAATCCCACTTCTGGATTTCAACAGTATAGTCACTATCATCTGTTACTGTAATGACTCCTTTTTCAATAGAAACTGAAACATTAGGAACTTTTAAGTCTGATGCATTAACATCAAATTTATAAATATATTCTTTGCCTTCGTCGTCCTTATAATAAATAGACCACTTTCCTGTTTTATCTACAGGGAAATTATTTTCTTGGAACAGAGTTCCGTTTTCTCGAACGTCTTTCATGGTTCTGTTACCGTACATATATTGTTTTACTACAACTATGCTTTCTCCAGTAAAGGTTAAATAAGCAATACTTTCTCTTACTGTTACTGATAATTTTAGAGCTCCACTTAAATCTGGATGACCAACATTCTCTTCCTGACCACTTTTGGTTTTATATTTTGGAACTCCGTTTTCATCGATATAGAAATCATGCACCCAGTTTAAGTACACATCTGTTTCTACATGCCCTGAAATAAAACTAGGTAAAAATTTATTGTCAATCTTTTTATTCGCATCAAGTGGAACAACACCATTTGGCTGTCCTACTGTGCTTCTCAAAACAATATCGTCTTCCATCATTTCCAGATATTTAACCTGATTTTGCAGGTCTTGAATTATTTTCATATATCCGAGCTCAGAAGCCCCCAAACTATCAAAAAGCATAACTGAGAATTCAGGTATAGAAACCCTACCCATACTGTCTTTAAGCGATAAGTTGAATTGGTACATTCCAATTTCATCCAATTCATCACGGTCAAAATTATATTGAACATAATCTGTGCCATCAATAGTGATTTTTTGACAAGGTCTGGTTATATAACGACCCTGTGGAAAGGTAATAGTAACCTCTCCACTAACAAAGCCAGATATATCATATAGTTCCTTATTGTCATGAATCTTAAAGTTTATTGTAGCAGTGTCTCTTCTTCTAAAGGTTGGAATGGAGGATGAGTATTTAAATTTTATATCAACATCTAAAGTCCATACATTCTTAGCCATTGCATCACCTCTTATTTATTTTAAATTATGACTTCAAGATCTTCATATGTGATAGCTTCAATTTGTTTAATCAATTCCAGTGCTTCAGGAGTGTCTTCGTCAAACATTCCAGCGTCCGTCATTTTCATTACTACATCAGCCCTTACAAAATTAACTATTGATGCTTTACTTTTTGCAATTGATAATTCTTTGGTTAAGTAGTCTATATCAGTTTGGTAAGAACCTTGCGTAGAAAATAATTTCTGTCCATTTAAAATTGGGTCAGTATTATTTTCGTTTTCATATTTCATTATTATTTTGTATTTTCCTGTGAGAAGGTCAGGAGTAGGTCTCATATTAGTTTTTTCTACTTTGAAAGAAACCTTGAATTTTAATGTTGACATAAATAACTCATCCTTTTTATTTTTATAATTTTAATTCTGTTCTTCTACGTCTTCTTCATAGAACTGAATGACATTCTCAAATTGAGTGTAAAAGTCGTCTATGATATCAGCATAGGCTCCAGACACTTTGAACTCTTCATCATTGATGAAAGAATTAGCTACCGATAAAAACATCATTTTATTAGACTCATCACATGGTAGAATAAATTCCTCTTCCAACAAATCTGCTAGTTCTTTTTTAGCTTTTTCTTCATTCTCTGGGTCTTCAAACAAATAGATGCCTTTTTCCTTATCTGAAAATAGTGGACGGTTATCTTCTTTGCTTCTAGTGCAATACTCTTCCATAATCGCTAGTTTTTCTGGATAGAGTATTTCCTGATCATATTTAGATAGCATTCTCATAAATCTTGTTCTCATGCGAGACTCTTTAAAGTTTAACTCCAAAGAATCTAAAACCTGAATTAACATGTTTAAGTGTATATTTTTAATTTTAAAATTCATTCGTATTCTCCTTTTCTCTATAGAAATATCATCGCAATCCATTAACTCTTGCCTGACTAAAATCCCAATCCCCAAAACATTGTACAATACTACCGCTATGACCAAGGTTTAAGCGGTCTGCCTGTAATGTTAAGCTAATTGCGGAGATATTCATCTGTGTCCAGTCTGCGCTAATTTGAGAAGTGCCTCCAAAAACTATACTGGTTTGCACATCTCCCCATTTTTTTCCCAGTCTTATTATTTTACCAACACTTAGGTCTTCAGCTATGTCAATATTGCCACTTTCTATATCTCCAAGCTTTGAGCTAATAGCGCTTAGCTCATTAACATCAATGCGATTGGCTGTAAGCCCTCCAGTAGTAATCTGGTCTGCATCTAATTCTATTGTTCTCATTGTTTGTACATCCATGGTTGCTGCTTGTAGATGTCCGGTGAATGTACCATCTACTGCATCTAATGTTCCAGTAACTAGTCCATTAAACTCACCATTAAAACTACCGCCAAGGTTGTTATTATTACCACGAGAATATTCTATTGTACCAGATACATACAAATTACCATTAGTATCTAAATCGAAATTTTTATTTCCTGAGTTATCATAACCTCTGATTCCTGAACTATCTAGTGTAACACCTCTATTTGAATCCTGATTAGTTTTGATAGATAATGAGCCAATAATTTTTACCTCTCCAGTACCAGCTACTACTTCAAAGGTTCTTACACCATTTGAATTATATGCTCTAATACCATTTTCATCTAACTGTACCCCACGCAACCCTTCATTTGTACGAATATCAAAAGCACCATCATAAATTCTAAGACCATATTTCATGTTATGTTGATTTTCTGGGTCTTGGTATTTACCGAGTTGTGCTCTTACTCTTGCATTATTATCATAAATAGTTACTGTGCCACTTTGGATAGATACTATACCCTGCTCATCTTCAATCCAAAGCTTGTTACCGAGTATTAATCTACCAACTAAGCGTTCTGCATGAACTCCATTTTTAGAAATTGCAACCGATACACTGTTACCATTATCTGGAGTGATTAATAGTTGACCATTTGTAATCATTAGCCATGTGCTCTTCTCTTGCATATCCATTGAAACTAGACCACGCTCACTTAATGTTACAGAGTTGTTTAAGCCTCCAGTGATTAATTGCTTCGCCGCATCAAAGGCGTTCTCCAGTAATTCAGAAACATCGTCATAAGCCTCACGCCCCTTATCCCAGTTCCATTTATCACGTTGAACAGTTGTAGATGTATTTGTTGCTAAGCTTAGTGATTCAATGAATTTAGCATAGTCATCACTATATGCATCTGTATTAGCTACAGTAATAGCAACGGTCTGAGCATCAAAATTCATTGTTATTTCTGTCATTTTAGCTGTAACATTAATATTTAAGTCCTTCGATGTAAGAGTTAATATATCGCCAATATTCAATTTATCTCTGTCAAGATTGAAGTCTATATCTTTTGTAAAGTCTTCTATAGACATATTTAATGAAACAGGTGGCTGTCTAAATTCAGCAAACACTTCTTTAGACTCTTTTAATAAGTCTTCATCGCTTGTGATAGAATCATTATAGTATTCTTTGGCGTGTTGATAGTCTTTCCATTCTTTAATTTGCTCGCTTGTGAAGTTATTTTCTGTCTTCACTTGTTCACGAAGATTGTTTATGCTATTATTAATTGTCTCTAGCTCTGCGCTTAGTGACGCTATAGTTGCATTTTGTCGTCTGATGTTTTCTTGTGTAGCAGTCAATTTAGCAATAACATTTTGCCACTCTAGTTGGTTTGGTGCATTATCTTTGTAAGTATAGTTAAT
>Ga0213820_1001337_pt1 | contig 11646 bp, 9 predicted proteins | sample MC6MC0910MG_FD_179889 | JGI IMG/M metagenome (GOLD analysis project Ga0213820, IMG submission 179889) | Enriched soil aggregate microbial communities from Iowa State University, Ames, United States - MC6-MC0910-MG | ecosystem: Environmental > Terrestrial > Soil > Unclassified | place: USA: Iowa... | reverse complement strand
ACCGCCTACCCCCCAGCGCTCGGCACCCGCCTGCCAGGCGGCGATCACCTCGGGGTGGTTGGCCAGGCCCAGGTAGTCATTGCTGCAGAAAGCCAGCAATGGCTGGCCATCGACCACCACGTGCGGCCCTTGCGGACTCTGCAGCAGTGGCCGCTGCCGATAGAGGTCTGCGGCGCGCCGTTCGGCCAGGCGCGCCGCCAGATCGAAGGCCATGTCAGGCAGACGCGGCGTTATAGAACAGCTCGCTGCTGCGTTGCTCGACCAGTGCCTGCTCGATGGCGGCCTGGTGCACTTCATCGGCATGCTCTTCGCGCGCTTCGGGCTTGATGCCCAGGCGAGCGAACAGCTGCATGTCCTTGTCGGCCTGCGGGTTGGCGGTGGTCAGCAGTTTTTCACCGTAGAAGATCGAATTGGCGCCGGCCATGAAGGCCAGGGCCTGCATCTGCTCGTTCATCTGCTCACGGCCTGCGGACAGGCGCACGTGCGACTTGGGCATCAGCAACCGCGCGACTGCCAGCATGCGGATGAAGTCGAATGGGTCGACGTCTTCTTCATCAGCCAGCGGCGTACCGGCCACCTTCACCAGCATGTTGATCGGCACCGATTCCGGGTGCTCGGGCAGGTTGGCCAGCTGGATCAAGAGGCCCGCGCGGTCGTCCAGCGACTCGCCCATGCCGAGGATGCCACCGGAGCAGATCTTCATGCCGGCATCACGCACATAGGCCAGGGTCTGCAGGCGCTCGCTATAGGTGCGGGTGGTAATGATGCTGCCGTAGAACTCCGGCGAGGTGTCGAGGTTGTGGTTGTAGTAGTCGAGGCCAGCCTGGGCCAGGGCCTGGGTCTGATCCTGATCGAGCTTGCCGAGGGTCATGCAGGTTTCCAGGCCCATGGCCTTGACCCCTTTGACCATCTCCAGCACGTAGGGCATGTCTTTTGCCGATGGGTGCTTCCAGGCCGCGCCCATGCAGAAGCGGGTCGAACCGATGGCCTTGGCCCTTGCGGCCTCCTCCAGCACCTTCTGCACTTCCATCAGCTTCTGTTTTTCCAGCCCGGTGTTGTAGTGGCCAGACTGCGGACAATATTTGCAATCTTCCGGGCAGGCGCCGGTCTTGATCGACAGCAATGTCGAAACCTGCACGCGGTTGGGGTCGAAATGCGCGCGATGCACGGTCTGCGCCTGGAACAGCAAGTCATTGAACGGTTGCTGGAACAGTGCCTTGACCTCGGCCAGTGTCCAGTCGTGACGTGTTGTTGCAGTTGTGCTGGCGCTCATCGGCGTTTCCTTGTTTAGGCTGTAGCTGGCGCCGGGACAGGAATGCCCACCAGCGCATCACGGATAGCTCGCATAGTCATGGAAGGCCTATGAACTGTCAACCTTGGCTAAAAGCACTGGTTTACAAGTGTACAAATGTTGATCACGCCTGTTTGCTCTGCGATGAACCGGCCGAACAGCCCTACCCTTTATGCGTAGCCTGCGAGCAGGAGCTGCCGTGGTTAAGTGAATACTGCCTGCGCTGTGCGCTGCCGCTACCCATGGCCGGGCTCACCTGCGGCCAGTGCAGCCGCCGCGCGCCGGCCTTCGACCAGGTCGTCGCGCTTTGGCATTACGGCTTCCCCGTGGACACGCTGATCAGCCGTTTCAAGCACAACCGGCAATGGCCGCTGGGCCGTTTGATGGCCGAAATGTTGAGTTCTGGCCTGCAGCATCGCTATGCCGAAGGCCTGGCCAGGCCTGACCTGCTGTTACCAGTACCCCTGGCCAGGCGTCGACAGCTGGAGCGCGGCTTCAACCAGGCCGGCATGTTGGCGCGCTGGCTGTCGAAGCACCTGGCGATCGACTTCAACGAATGTTTGCTGCAGCGCACCCGCGAGACACCGGCGCAGCAAAGCCTGGATGCCAAGGCGCGTCGGCGTAACTTGCAGCGGGCCTTTGCCATGGTCGACGAGGGCGTGGTCGAGGGCCTGCATGTGGCCGTGGTCGATGATGTACTGACCACCGGGGCCACCGCACAGGCCATTGCTACACTGCTGCGCGGGGCCGGTGCGCGGCAGGTCGATGTGTATTGCCTGGCACGCACGGCAAAACCGGGGCAAGCTTGACGGGTCAGTCCCAGATAGGCGCCATCATGTCCTTGCCCGCTCTGCTCACCCAGCACATCGCCCGCCGCCCGCAACGCATCGCCCTGCTCCAGCACATCGCCGAGCAAGGCTCGATCACCCGCGCCGCCAAGGCCGCCGGCATCAGCTACAAAGCCGCCTGGGACGCCATCGACGAGCTCAACAACCTGGCCAGCCAGCCACTGGTCGAGCGCAGCACGGGCGGGCGTGGGGGCGGCGGCGCACGCCTGTCGGTCGAAGGCGAACGCGTGCTGCGCCTTTATCAGCGCCTGCAGGCGTTGCAGGCACAAATCCTTGAAGCCGCCGAAGAGTCCAGCGACCTCGACCTGCTCGGGCGCCTGATGCTGCGCACCAGCGCGCGCAATCAGCTACAGGGCAGGGTCAGTGGCCTGCGCCGTGAAGGCCGGCATGATTGCGTGAGCCTCGCGCTGGGCAGTGGCCTGCAGATCGAGGCGCTGATTACCCACGACAGTACCGCACGCCTTGAGCTGACCCTGGGGACCATGGTGGTAGCGCTGCTCAAGGCCGGGTGGGTTCAGTTGCTTGGGGCAGCTGATGTGCCGGAGCCAGGCAGTAACTGCCTGCCGGCCTGCATTGAAGAAGTGCTGGCGGATGAAAGTGGCCATAGCGAGCTGCGATTGGCGCTGGGCAACGGCCAGACGCTGTGTGCCCTTGCCGAAACCGACTGGCTGGCCCAGCAGGGCCTGAAGACGGGTGACGAGGCCAGGGTGCAGTTTCACCCGTCCTTCGTCCTGCTGGGCGTACCGGCCTAGCTCAGGTTACATTGCTGAAGATTCCGGTCACGGCCGAAACGTCACCGGCATAGGGCACCGAAGTACCCGCTGCCTGCGCAATGGTCGACCAGATGCGCTGCATGTCCACATACTTGCCGCCCGTCCAGTGCGGGCGGTCGCCCTGGCTCTTGATATTGAAATAGCGGCCGTTGCCCGAGCCGCTTTGCAGCAAGCCACTGGCCCCGCCCATGAGCAAGATGGGCATGTTGAGCATGTGTTCCGGGGCGCCGTCGGCCATCTCGCTGGTGAGCACCACAAGCGTGTGCTTGAGCAGGCTGTCACCGGGGACATCCGGGTCGTTATAGCGGGCCAGTTCATCCATGAACAACTTCGCCTGGCGCGCATACCATTGCCGGGAACCTCGCCAGACTTCTTCACCCGCATAGCGGTGGGCGCAGTCGTGCGGGTTGGTGCTGGCACTCACATCGAGAATGTTCAGCGACTCTGCCGAGCGCCCGACCTGTACGGTGGCCACTCGGGTCACACCGCAACCCAAGGCTGCGGCCACTACCTTGTGATGGCTGGCCTGAACCTGATTGCGGTACTGCGCTGAACTGATGGGGTGGTCTTCCAGGGCCAACGGCTCGCAGACAGGAGGCACCGCGCCTTCCAGGTCCTTGGCGACCTGCTCCAGCGCATCCAGGTGGGTCACCAGTTTTTCTCGCTGCGCCCCGGCCACACGCGCCCTGAGCGCGGCAATATCAGCGCGGATCGGGTCGAACACATGGGCGTTGCGCGATTGGCGCTCCCGCACTTCACGGGCCGTGGCGCCGAACACCGATTCATACAGGCGTACCGGGTTCTGCTGGGGCGCCCTGATCTTGTTGCCGTCCCACGAAACATACCAGGGCGTACCATCGATGCCTGCATGCGGCCCGGCGAACAGACTGCGATGGACAGGTTGGGTGCCGGGCATCGCGTCACCCAGGATCTTGTCTATCGAGCTCATCTGCCCCTTGCTGTCACGCAACGCGTACTGCCATCCCGCATGGCCACCTGTGCCAGAGGCTACGATGATGCCCTGCAGGTACAGGGACTGCTGGCGATAAGCTGCCAACTCTTCACTGACCACGTTGAGCTGGAAGTCCGCAGTATCATCACTTGCCGCCTGCGGGAACCACAGCCCTTTGCCATTGTGCTCGGGGCCACTGTAGGCATCGACGGCAAGGCCGTCCGGCACGATGAAGAACACCACCTTCAGGCGTGGCTCCTGCCGTTGGCCCTGCAGCAGGAACTGAGCTAACCCACTACCGCTGAGCGGCACCAGCGTACCGGCCGCAGCCAGTTGCATCAGGAAACGCCGACGGCTTTTCAGAATGTCCATGTCAATTCTCCTCTTGGCGCTTGAGGAACACAGGTGAGGTAGCCAGCTCGCGAATCATCTGGATCAACGACCCATTGTTCTTGAGCGACTCAGCGGCAGACTTGAGCGTGGCAACCGACCCTGCAGAAACCTTGTTGCCGAACATGAAGCGGAAATAGCTGTCGGCCATGCAGGTTTGTGCCGTGATATTGGTCGGCAGCAGCCGAGCGATATCGCGCACATTGTGGACATTCGCCCAATTCTCCAGGCCGGTGTTGCTGATGAACGGCCCCGCGGCGTCAATCTTCACCTGCCCCGGGAACTGCGCATGGTTGTAAGCCTGTTCGGTTTCCCGGTAACGCCCGGACGCATCGTAGTTTTCCATGCTCGAGCCGGTGTCGTTCATGTACTTGTGACACTGCCAGCAACGGCCCTCGGAAGCGTGTTCGCCGTTGACCAGGTCCCAACGCTCACGGGTTGTGATCGCCCTTGGCGGATACTGCGGCTCTTGCGGGTCGGCATCGACCGGCGCCCCGAACTCCCGGCACAGCAACTGCTCGCGGATCATGATGCCGCGCTTGACCAGGGAGGTCGCCTGGTAGTCAGAGGTGGCCGCCTGGGTAGCGCCCAGGTGCAAAAGCCCGCCCCTGCGATCATCGACCGCGACCTTGCGCATGTCATCGCCGGTCACGCCGGCAATACCGTAGTGTGCTGCCAGCTTTTGATCGAGGTAGGTATACCCAGGGTTGAACAATGCATCGAATGCCGCGCCAGTCTTGAGCACCTCACCCACCAGGCGTGCCTGTTCCTGTCGCATGCTCTGAATAACCTCAGGCGCCAGCCCAGGCTTCTCCTGTATGTCGCGACTGGTCTTGATGTAGTAGCTGATGAAGCGGTTGAACTGGGCAATGCCCTGTTCGCTCATCAGCATCTGCTGAGCCATCGCGCCAACCTGCTCAGGCGTCTCGAGCTGCCCTTGCTCGGCCTGACGCATGAGCGCTTCACTCGGCGTTGTACCCAGCATTGCGTACGAAAGCGCCGTCGCTCGTTCGTTAGCCGTGAGCTGATAACCAGCGGATGCCCGGCCATCTGGCGCACCCAATTCGGAGCGATACAGGAAGTGAGGTGACAACAGCAGTGCTGCCACCAACGCGGTATCGTCATGGTCAGCTTTGACGGCTGCATACCGGCTCAACTCATCCGGGCTCAGCGGGCGACGGAAGACACGATGGCCAAGGCTTTCGACACGCTGCTCAGCCAGCCACTGCGGGTCGACCTTGCCTGCCACATTCCACGCCACGTCATACAGCATCTTCAGATCTTCGGCGTTGAGCACGCCCAGATCTGCCTCGCCGACGTATTTGAATTCCTTGTCGAACTTGTCCGCCGGCAACGTATCGGCCTGCACCTCCACGGCAAACAGGTCACGTACGCTGTTCACGTACTCGTCACGCGTCAGCAGGCGCAGTTGGCGCTTGCCGAATGCCTGGCCGGGGTCCAGATAGTCGGCCCACAGTTGGTCATAGAAGTAATCCGCAATCTGCCCCGCGCAGGACGTATCGCAGTGCCCCCTTACCGGCATGCCGAGAATCTGCTGAACCAGCGACTCCTTGCCGGCCAGGCTCCAGTTGATGGCCTTGTTGGCATCCTCGAAGTACTGGAGTGTGTGACAGCCGGCACAGGTGGTCGCCACTACCTGCTCGCCGAGTTCAGCAACGTGCTGATAGTGCATCTCCACCTTCAACTCGTCCCGGCTTTCTTCGTCGATGTTCACGACCTGTTGGGTCGGAACTGGTAGTTCGCCCTGGTAGTAAGGGAAATTGAAATGGTGCTCGCCAACTGGCAGCAGTACGTCTTTGGAACCGCCCCACGGTACCTTGACGACCTGCGGCTTACCGTCGCTGAGTAAAGTGACCTCCCATAGCGCCGGGGCTTCGCCGCTGAGTACAGGCTTGTCCGGTGCAACCAGGGTGGCCTTGATTGGCTCGAACGGCGGTCTTTTGATATAGGCGAGTTGCACTACCTGCTCGTCCGGGGAGTCGCTCAACCTCACTTCCTGTTGGCGGGTCCTCGGTATCAGCTCACCGACGTTGTTCAAGGTGATTGTGTAGGTCCCCGCAGCCAGGCCCTTGACGATCAATGGCGACTCGCCCCATGCAACATCGAAACGCCGAGTGCGCCCGTCGCTGTCCTTCAGCGTGCCACTGATCATCAATGGCTGTACCTCGGGGCTCGGCGCCGCTGCCGGCTGCATCTTGAGCACGCTTTTACCGACCACTTGCTCGAAGTCGAAGGTGATGCGGTAGATCACGCCGGCCAGATCGTCGGTGACCAACAGCGAGTTGTCGCCAAGCGGCAGCATGTCCACAGGCCGCCCGAGGCATGTGTCGTCCAGGCAATAAGCACTGTTTTCGCCAGGCGTACCACCGAAACCGGTGACGAGCGGAATCTGGCTGATCACGTCATGTTTGCTGTTGACCGTCAGCATGCGCAATTCCATCCCAGGGCTGGGTTTGTTGCCCGTGCCGTGCACCGCGATAATCAAGCGCGACAGGTCGCTGGAATCGTTATAGAAGCCCTTCCAGAACGCAATGCCCAGCGGTGCCGTATTACTCCCAAGTTCATAGGCAGGCGCTTGAAAGTCTTCGGGTTTGAGCAAGTGCAAGGGCCTGTCGGAGACAATCGCCCCCTCTGCCAATGGCGGTACGATCGAGCCTGGCTCCAGGAATTCCTCTTGGGTAAAACCACCCACATCACGTCCGTAGAAGTAAGGCACGCCAAAGTGCTGCCCTGGCTGGCTGATGACGTTGACCTCGTCGGAGTTTGGGTAGCCTTGCCGGTTGTTGTCGGTAAACCAGATCGTGCCATTCGAGTCCCAGGTGAAGCCGACAGCGTTACGCACCCCCTTGGCCAGGATTTCGAAAACGCCAGTCTCTGTGTCATAACGCAGAATCGTGCCATAGCGTGGGTCGGGCGGGACCATGCAGGTGTTGCAAGGTACCCCTACGGCGGTATAAAGCCACTTGTCCGCAGGGTCCAGAGGGTTGAAGTGCAAAGGATGCTTTTGATGCCATTGGCGATCCGTCGGCACCGACAGGGGGGACGCGCTGTCGTCGGCCGGGAAATCCATCACGACTTCTGGATGAGCATCTTGGAAGTTCTGATCTACGTTGCGCACCCGGTACAGCTTTCCTACGGTCGAGAAATACAAGTCGCCGTTGCGATAGACCACGCCGTGCGGCTCTTCGAGGCCAGAGGCCAGTAGATGGATACCCGTAGGTTTGCCAGCATCATCAAGCGGAATCGCATAGATGTAACCAGCGGTGCGTCGCTCGATCGCGAACACAGGTATCGAACTTGAGCCTACGTATAACACCCCGTTGCCCATCGCCATCTGCCGGGGTTGAGACAGGCCAGTGGCAAACAACTCCACTTTCACACCCGGCAGCGTGACCAGCCGGTTCAGATCCCATGGCTGGCGGAACTTGACCTCAAGGCTGATCTGCTCTGGCGTATCAGGCTTGAATTCGATCTGAGTAGGCGTGGTCAGCGGCAGATAGCCCTGTGCCTCGTTCATGATCAGGTCGTATTTGCAGGCCGGGAGGTCGCGCAACACCACGCCTTCATCGGAGCGCCCCGAGAATGGGATCTCTTGCGCCTTGCACCTCAGTACCCCACTGACCTGCAGGTTTCGCCGCGCCTGTGGCCCCACGCCTTTGCTGACCGCCTTGAAAGGTACCCCGCCCGTTACCGTGCTGAACGACAACGACAGCGTGTTGCCTTCAGGCTCGGCCGGGCAAGCGCCAAGATCGTTCCATGCGTCGCGCCAAGCGTCGTTAGGTCTACCGGGTTCGTACGCCCCTTGGTTGCACCATGCCCATGCGCCAACGGTACCTTCGCTGTCGCTTTTGCATTGGTAGGCTCGTTCCCGATTGGTCACCAGGGAGCCTTGTTGGTAGGGCAGCTCTCCCGCACCAGGCACCACGTAGGCAGGCGCCTGACACTGTTCAGGCGTCGCCTGCCGTGAGGTCGAGCGCTCCTGCGAAGGTGCAAGGGTCATGTATCCCAACAGGCTTGTCAGCAGTGCAGCAAGACCGAACGCAGCAAGACGGCGCATGAATCTTCTCCTTGTCGAGCCACCCGACGCAAAAGCGCCGGTGACAACCGCCCCGGTGCCCCAGCGGCCATATGAGCGAGGGAATCCGGGAGCTTCTAACCGTTCGTGCGCAACTGCCGATATGCGAGAGCGATGAGCAGGACAGTAAACCAGCAGCTTTTTTGCGGGTACTGGCAGAAATGCCAGGTACCCAGCCGGTCTGCGCGACATTGCGATCGCTTGCACCTGCCAACCGATTGGGGGAGGCTGAACGCTCAGAGCGTCATTACAATGCGGGCTCGATGCCCCATTCCCCCTGCGGAGCTTTCATGTCCCACCCTTTCGATACCCTTACCCCAGACCTGGTCCTGGATGCCGTTGAAAGTATCGGCTTTCTCAGCGATGCCCGGATCCTGGCGCTGAACAGCTACGAAAACCGCGTGTATCAGGTGGGCATCGAAGGTGAACAACCGCTGATCGCCAAGTTCTATCGCCCTGGGCGCTGGAGCGATGAGGCGATCCTTGAAGAACATCGCTTCACCGCCGAGCTCGCCGACTGTGAAGTCCCCGTGGTCGCACCCCTGCAGCACGATGGCCGCACGCTGTTCGAGCACCAGGGCTTTCGCTTCACGCTGTTCCCCCGCCGCGGCGGCCATGCACCGGAACCCGGCAACCTGGACCAGCTCTACCGGCTCGGCCAGTTGCTTGGCCGGCTGCACGCAGTTGCCGCGACGCGGCCGTTCGAGCATCGCGAAGCCCTGGCTGTGGACAACTTCGGCCACGCTTCGCTGCAAACCTTGCTGGAAGGCAACTTCGTCCCACGTGAATTGCTGCCCGCCTTCGAGTCCGTAGCCCGCGACCTGTTGAAACGGGTCGAGGACATCTACGCACGCACGCCACACAAGGTGATGCGCCTGCACGGCGACTTGCACCCGGGCAACCTGATGCACCGCGACGAGGTGTATCACGTGGTCGACCTCGACGACTGCCGGATGGGCCCGGCAGTGCAGGACCTGTGGATGATGCTCGCCGGCAGCCGTGAAGAACGCCTCGGCCAACTGGCAGAACTGATCGACGGCTACAACGAGTTCCACGACTTCGACCCGCGCGAGCTGCCACTGATCGAGCCCTTGCGCGCCCTGCGCCAACTGCATCACTGCGCCTGGCTGGCGCGGCGCTGGGATGACCCGGCATTCCCCCGCAGCTTCCCCTGGTTTGGCCAGCCGCGTTACTGGGGCGATCAGATCCTCGCCCTGCGCGAACAAACCGCGGCGCTCGACGAGCAACCGCTGAAATTGTTCTAAATGCCCGCAAGGGTCTGTCTACAATAGGCGTCGCTGTATTTAGCTACCTAAGCAAGGATTCTGCATGCACGCCGCAAACCCGCGTCGCGGGTACATTCTTGGCCTTTCGGCCTACATCATCTGGGGCTTGTTCCCGCTGTACTTCAAAGCCATCCAGAGCGTTCCGGCGGTGGAGATCATCGTCCACCGGGTGCTCTGGTCGGCACTGTTCGGCTCGCTGTTATTGCTGGTCTGGAAACACCCAGGCTGGTGGCGCGAGCTGCGCGACAACCCACGCCGGCTAGCCGTGCTAGCCCTGAGTGGCACCTTGATTGCCGGCAACTGGCTGACTTACGTCTGGTCGGTGAACAACGGGCGCATGCTCGAAGCCAGCCTGGGTTACTACATCAACCCGCTGGTCAACGTGCTGTTGGGCATGCTTTTGCTGGGTGAGCGTCTGCGCCGCCTGCAATGGTTGGCGGTGGGGTTGGCTGCGTTGGGTGTGGCGCAACAGGTATGGCAGGTCGGCAGCCTGCCATGGGTGTCACTGGTGCTGGCGCTGACCTTTGGTTTCTACGGGCTGATCCGCAAGCAGGCACCGGTTGCCGCGTTGCCGGGGCTGGTGGTGGAAACCTGGATGCTGGTGCCCCTGGCGCTTGGCTGGCTGCTGCTGCACCCCGCCGCAATGAGCGCGCAGGGCGCCTTCTACACCAGCAGCGAGGCGCTGTGGCTGATGGCTGCGGGGCCGGTGACGCTGATCCCGCTGGTGTGCTTCAACGCCGCTGCACGGCATTTGCCCTACACCACGCTTGGCTTCCTGCAGTACCTGGCGCCTACCCTGGTGTTGCTGCAGGCAGTGCTGCTGTTCGATGAGCATTTGTCTTCGAGCAGCCTGGTGGCATTCGTGTGCATCTGGGCGGGTTTGGCGCTGTACAGCGTCGACGCCTGGCTGAATTTACGCAAGCGCGCCTGATCAATTAATGATCAAAACTCTGCAGGCCACGCAGTTCGTGGCCTGGCAGAACATCTCCAGAGGTTATCCACACCCTCGTCCCCGTGGTTTGTGCACAAGCGACTGATTAGTGGACGTTTTTTGCTCAAATCGCCAGGGGCCCCGCCGTTATTGGGCTGGCGACGTGCACCCCCAGCTTATCCACAGGGCCGTCCCCGTAATACCGGGATAACGCGAGCAATCGCCGGCAAGCCGGCTCCCACAGGGTTCGCGCAGACTTTGTGAGAGCCGGCTTGCCGGCGATAGGGCCACGCAGCATGTGGGAGCCGGCTTGCCGGCGATTGGGTCGCGCAGCGGCCCCGCCCACAGCTCAATCCTCCGGCCGCAGCTTCAACTCCACCATCAAATCATCCGCCAGGCTCTCCAGCTTCTGCTGCAGGTCATCCAGCGACAGGGTCAACGGCAGCGCCAGCAAGGCATCAGCATGGAACAGCGGCTCGCTGCTCATGGGCGCAGGGCGCACTTCGGTGGTAAAGCGCTCCAGGTTCACCCCCTGCTCGGCCAGCAAACGGGTAATGTCACGCACGATCCCTGGCCGGTCGTTGCCCACCAGCTCCATGGCAATCGGCTTCCAGGTACACGAAGGCTCGATGCCGCTCTCGGCGATCAACACGCGAATATCGTATTGGCCCAACGCCTGTAGCGACTTCACCAGCTCATCGTAATTTTCGGCAGGCACCGCCACCCGCAGGATCCCGGCGAATTGGCCGGCCATGCGCGACATACGGCTCTCCAACCAGTTACCGTTGTGGTCGGCGATGCACTGGGCAATGCGTTCGACCTGGCCGGCCTTGTCAGGGGCGATCACGGTCAGTACAAGATGATCCACAGGGGCTTCCTCTGCGTCGAGCCGCTCAAAGCGGCGTAAATAGGGGGATCGACTGAGTATAGGCAAGGCGCGGCAACCTGCCGCAGGGCGGTCCGCGGAACTAATCGTGTACTGTTTCAAGATTTATCTGGAACAATCCACCGGTTTTTTGCGAACATACCCACTCCCAGCGTGACCCGACGCGACCACCCGGTCGCAGAGCGACGCTTTT
>Ga0213820_1001329_pt1 | contig 11737 bp, 10 predicted proteins | sample MC6MC0910MG_FD_179889 | JGI IMG/M metagenome (GOLD analysis project Ga0213820, IMG submission 179889) | Enriched soil aggregate microbial communities from Iowa State University, Ames, United States - MC6-MC0910-MG | ecosystem: Environmental > Terrestrial > Soil > Unclassified | place: USA: Iowa... | reverse complement strand
GTTGCAGCTTGGCCTTGCGGGTCAGCAGCATCGCGATCACCGAGCCGGCGGCGGCGATCAGCATGGCGGCGGGGACGCCGGCATGCACCGCCGTCTGGCCCCAGATGATGCTGCCTGCGGACATCGAGCCGAAGAACACCGTCACGAAGATCGCCAGGCCACGGGCACGCACCCAGTCCGGCAGGGCGACCTGCGCCGATACGTTGAGCGAGGTCAGCACCATGATCCACGATGCGCCCGCCAGGAAACTGAAGGCACCGGCCACCACGGGATGCGGGATCACCGCAAACACCACCAGCGTGAGCGCCGTGCCCAGCGTGCCGGCCATGACGCTGCGGTCCGGACCCAGCTTCTTGCGCAGCGGCGGCAGCACCATCGCACCGATCACCGCACCGGCCCCGACGCAGCCCAGGATGATGCCGTAGAGCATGGCGCCACCCTGTAGCACCTGACGCACGATCACCGGCAGCAGCGCCCAGTAGGCGCTGGCAAACAGAAAGAAAGCAACGGCACGGACCAGCGTGGATTTGAGCGGCTTGCTGTGCAGCGCAAAGCGCAGGCCGGCACGCATGGCATGAAACAGCTGCTCGCGGGGCAGACGCTTTTCGGCGGCAACCGGCGGCTTCCACCAGATCAGTGCGGCCACGACCACGATGAAGCTGACCGCGTTCACGAAGAACGGAATAGCCACGCCCAGGCTAGTGATCAGCACGCCGGCCAGCGCCGGGCCGATCGCACGGCTCACGTTGATGCCCACGCTGTTGGTGGCGATGGCCTGCTGCAGCGACGGCCGCGGCACAAGGCTGGGCACGATGGCCTGCCAAGCCGGTGCCGACAGCGCCGTGCCGATGCCCATCAGCAGCGTGAAGCCCAGCAGCACCCACGGCGTGGTCAGCCCAAACCAGACCACCAGGCCCAACGCCAGCGCGATGAAGCCCATCGCGATCTGCACCATCAACAGCAGCTTGCGGCGGTCCATCGTGTCGGCCAGCGCACCGGCCAGGAGCGAAAGCAGGAAGACCGGCAGCGCGCCCGCAGTCTGCACCAGCGCCACGAACATCGGCGAGGGCGACAACGACGTCATAAGCCATCCGGCGCCCACGTCATGCATCCAGGTTCCGATGTTGGACAGCACGGTGGCAACCCAGATCACGGAGAAGGCGGAATAGGCGAAAGGCGAGGACGGCTGGGCGTCGGCGGGGCGGGTGTCGGCGGTCGTCATGGGAGGCTCCGGGGCTGCCGGTCGGTACGAGAAAAAAAGCCCGCGGCATCGGCCGCGGGCCTGGGACTTAGCGAGCGGTGACAGGCGCAGCGACGGGCGCGATCGCCTCATGTGCGGTCTGCGTGCGTTGCGCGGCCTTGTGCACCATCGTGTAGGCGTAGTCCACGCCCATGCCGTAGGCGCCCGAGTGTTCCTTGACGATTTCCATCACGGCATCGTACGAATCGCGGCGGGCCCAGTCGCGCTGCCATTCCAGCAGCACCTGCTGCCAGGTGACCGGCACGACGCCGGCCTGGATCATGCGTTGCATGGCCATGTCGTGCGCTTCCTTGGACGTGCCGCCCGACGCGTCGGAGACCATGTAGATCTCGTACTCGCCTTCCAGCATGGCGCACAGCGCGAAGGTGGTGTTGCAGACTTCGGTCCACAGACCGGCCACGATCACCTTCTTGCGGCCGTTGGCGGCGAGCTGGTCGCGCACCTTCTGGTCATCCCAGGAGTTCATCGACGTGCGTTCCAGCACTTTCTTTTCCGGGAAGACATCGAGCAGTTCGGGGTAGGTGTAGCCCGAGAACGATTCGGTCTCGACCGTGGTGATGATGGTCGGAATGTCGAACGCCTTGGCGCCCTTGGCCAGACCCACGACGTTGTTCTTGAGCGTCTGGCGGTCGATCGACTGCACGCCGAAGGCCATTTGCGGTTGGTGATCGATGAAGATGATCTGGCTGTTTTCGGGGGTCAGCACTTCGAGCTTGGCGGTGGTGTTGGTCATGTCAGTGTCCTTGAAGAGGTAGGTTTGGGGTGTTGCTTGCAGCGCGTTGCTGCGATGAACAGAACTATATTCGTCGGGACAATCCGCCGGTAGATGGCTATTTTTGCCTTCATCGTTCTTTTTATGGAACGATGACTGACCACAGAACTGAGCCATGGGTATCATCCGCGGTCCCGCCGCTCAGACCGGCTCCAGCACCCGACCTCAGATCCCATGCAATGCCCTCGCTGCAACTGGCAGAATCCGGCCGCCAACAAGCAGTGCTTCAGCTGCAAAGCCCTCCTGCCGGCTACTGCCCAAGCGGCGCCCGCCCAGCGCCCCGGCCCGGGCGGCGACGCCCCCGTCTTTCCCAGCATCTGGGCCCGACTGGCCGCCACGGCAATTGATGCCGTCGTCATGGCGGCCGCGATGGTCGGTCTGTCCACGGCCGCTTCATACACCTATCAAGGCCTGACGGGCGTCGACGGACCCGTGCTGCTGGCAATAGCCGGCGGGCTGCTGGGCTTTCTACTGCCCGCGTTCATGGACGCCTGGGGCAATGGTTCCCCCGGCAAGCGTCTCTTGAAGCAGCGGGTGGTGACGCGCAAGGGCAGCTCACCGGGACTGCTGCGCTCGATCTGGCGGCACACCCTGAAGTACGCGCTGAACCTGGCGCTGCCCGGCATCTTCCACCACATACAGCAGGCGGTTTTTGGCGAGCGCGCCATGCACAATTCCCTCGCCGGGACTCACGTGGTGTCCAGCCAGGCCAATCCGCGGGCCGTGCTGCCCGCGCTGGATCGGGTCCGCGCCGTCACGGGCGCGGGCCGCTTTCTCTTCACCGTATTCGGCATGGTGGCACTGGTCCTGGCCGGCATGGTGATCGCGGTGGTCGCCCTGGACAAGGATGACGGAGACAATCCGCTGCGCGCCGATGTCATACGTCTGGATCTCGTGTCCGATCCCGTGCGCCTGCTCGCGGAGAGCCACTACCAGCGCACCAAAACGTTTGCGCCCGACATGGCCGCGCTCGGCGTGACGCTTGAATCGTTGCGAACCAGCGGCTTTAGCAAGCTGGAGATGAATCCCGTCAACGGCGTGCTGCGCTTTACCATCGCGGGCGATCCGGGCACGGCGGACGCTCCGTCGCTGGGCGGCAAGCACCTGGTCTATCTGCCCGAGCTGAGGTCCGAAAAGAAGGGCGGCGGCGTGCGCCGATGGCGATGCGGCAGCGACGACATCCCGCGCGAAGACCGCCCCTACAGTTGCCGTCACGAAGCCGGCGCCCTGGCGCGCTGATCCGATCTTCCGAATAGAGAACCTTGCGCATGTCCAGCCTGATCGAATCCATCCACCGCGCCGATGACGGCAGCGACCTTGCCCAAATGCTTGCATTGTGCGAACAAGGACTGCGCGAACAGCCGGATCTCGCCGTCCTGTGGGCGCTGCGCGCCCGCTATCACGACCAGCGCCGCGCGTACGCGCAGCGTGACGCAGACCTGGATCGCGCGTTGGCGCTGGATCCGCAATGCAGCGACGCCATACGCTTACGAGTCACCGCGCTCTACGACGCGGGCCAACAGCAGCAGGCCTGGCGCCTTTTGCGCGAGGCCCTGACACGTGCGCCGTCGCACTTCGGATTGCTGATGGCCGAGGGCTACCTGTTGATCAACGACAGACAGCTGGACGACGCCATTGCAAGCTGGACCCGCGCCGCGCAACTGCGCCCATTCGCCGCGGCGCCGCATTGCTATATCGGCTCCAATCTGCACAACGCAGGCCGCTACCAGGACGCGCTGCCCTACCATCAGCGCGCCGTCGCGCTGGCGCCCAACAACGGTGGCTTTCTTTACGACGCCGGCAACAACTACCGCCGTCTGGGTGACCTGAACAACGCCATCGCGATGTTCGACCGCGCCCGCGCCATCCTGGGCGAGGAGAACGCGATCCAGCACAATCGCGCCTCGTGCCTCCAGGCGCTCGGACGCCATGAAGACGCGGTGGAGGAATGGACCAGCCTGCTGCGCCGCGAACCCGACTGGGACTGGCCCCTCGAGGGCAAGGCGCGCTCCCTGCACCGCCTGGGCCGAGGCGACGAGGCGGCGCCGTTATGGCGGCGCCTGGACGCGCTCTCGGACAGCGGCTGGGAAGGCCGCAAGGAGCAAGCCCGCGAGTATGTGCGCAGCGGCGACCCTGAGTTGGCTGAAGCGGCATTGCAGGGCCTGGACCCGCTGTCCAGCGGCGACGCCCAACTGCTGTTCGTCGCCGGCAATGCGCAGCGCGACCAGCGCCACTGGGAAGCAGCGCTGACCTATTACCTGCGCGGCTACGAACTCGCGCCCGACAACGACTTCTTGCCCGGCAACGCCGCCGACATGCTGAACAGGCTGGAACGTCACGAAGAAGCCTTGCCCTTGTCCGAGGTCGCGATCTCGCTGGATCCCGATTGGCTGAAGTGGCGCCGCGCACGCATCGAGGCGCTGACCCACCTGGGGCGCGCAACCGAGGCGGTGGCCGACGCGGACCAGGCGATGGCGCGCTGGCCCGACAGCGGCCCCCTGCACGCCGAACGCGTCAATGCGCTGATCGCCGCCAGCCGCTATGAGGAAGCGCTGGCAGCCTGCGACCGCCTTATTGCGCTGGATCCCGACTACCGCAGCTGGGCGCTGTTCTCACGCGGGGAAACCTACGGCCATATGAAGCGGCATGCTGAATCGGCGCTGGCATTCCGCCAAGCGTCTGCCTCGTACCAACAGAACGGCAAGCCTCAGTTCCAGGAGCTGTCGATGCAGAATGCGCTGGCTGCGGAACAGGCCGCGGCCGCGCCGCGCGGAATCCTCGGCCGCCTGTTTGGCCGGAAATAGGTGTCGAGATTCATGGCTTCCCAGGTTGAACTATTCACTAATCCGCTGCCGGTCTTCAAGACTGTAGATGAACCGACTTAGGTTCGGGTGCTTCAGCGCAGAAAACTCGGCTTAGGTGATCGCATCGCTGCCGCACCACACGGCATCATCATCCGAGGCGGATCGAAGGGCATCCTTTAGCCCGGCGGGAGTTATTGCTAAATAGAGCATTTGAGTTTTTGTCTCCTTGGGCTAATCCTTGATCACGCCCAGATCGTTTGATACACGATCTGAGATGAGCGGGCGAACAAAGCGCCGCGTAACGCGGCCCCCTCACCGAAGACTCATGGCTCAAGAATTTGAATGGTCTCCGAATGAGCCAGAGCTTCATCAATGAACAGTCGGAGCGCTACCGCAGCAACGTCTTTGTTCACCAGATGGTCAACAAAATAGAACCCATCGGGTTCAACCGCATAGTTATAAATCTCTGACATCTGTCCGTGCGCGATGGGGCTTGGCAATTTCTTAAACAGCGCGCTCGGGTTGAAGTTTCCAGGCACGTTGAACTTGATTCTGTACTCGATTCCCATATATCTGGTGCTTGCGGTCTAAATTGGCATGAGTGACGGCTTTCGAGCTTTTAGCTGGATGGCGGCTCAGGGTCGGAAGACGTCGGCGGACAGCGATAGCCTGGTTCAGGATTCGCAGACCCACGCTATCGGCACATCGTTTGCGGCAAACTGCACGGACGGCCAATAGCCGTCCATGAACCAGGTAGCGTCGCGCGCCGCCAGGTGCAGCACGTAGCCGCCGTCAGTCGAGACGACCAAGTCCGATGGCACGAAGTGTTCGAGGAACGCCGCAGGGGCATCTTCGAGGTCGCCGCTGTCCCGCCCCGCGCGCCAGAGGAAATGCAGCGCCGCGTTGCGGTGCCCGGCCAACGCTTGGGCGATCGAACGGGCTCGCGCCAGCATCGGCATCGCCGCCTGCGGATCGGCCGCAAGCAACACCAAGCGCAACCGGCCCCCGTCGGCGATTGCACAGTCCAGCCAAGTTTCCTGAGCAGGAATATCGTCGTGGGTATACATCTTCAGATCGAGCGGCATAGGGGGTTGCGTAGTCTCTTGCATAAGGCGTCACGCCAGAAGCGCCGCCGTGGCACGGCCCGCAATCAGGTCTTCGAACAGGGCGCCGAGATTCGGGGAGACGACGCGGATGTCCTCGAACTCCGGCTCGATGCCGTGCACGATGCGGCCCGAGTCGCGTTCTATCGCCAGGTATTCGTATTCGCCGGCAACGCTCATGTAGATCGGCGTGTGCTGTTGCCAGAAGTTCAGGACCGCCTGCCGACCGGCGTCGTCCAGCGCAGCCTCCAGGCTGATATCGCGCAGGGTGTACCAAGGAAAGGCGCTGTCCGCCGTGCAGTCATGGTCGGCAGCGCTCAGGAACCAGCGTGTTTGATTCGCGTTGTGCAATTCGGTGAATGTCGCCAGGAAAGCGCCATAGCCGTACGCTTCGAACGGCGCAGCCGCTGGCGTCGCGCTGGGCGTGGTCCGCAGCACCGTCCAGCCATGAGCGGCCAGATGATCCAGGAAGCGTCGTGCCTGCGATGTCATGTCGGTTTCCTCGAATGGGGATCCATGATATTGCAATCCCTCGCCGGGAAAAACAGTCCAGTCGCTGTCTGCAGCCAGTTCGATCCCTACCTGGTCGTTGACCGGCATGGCCCGGCCCGAGGCTTGCGTCACCGCCGGGCTGCGCTACAGTCGCTCGTCCAGAGTGTGAGTTGAATCTAGCCGAGGCGTATCAAGCAGTCGTGCCTTGACATCGAGCAGCTCTTCGTCAGACACATCGAAGCGCTCAACCCATGCTTCGCCTTTTAGTCCGGTCAGCCGCGGTTCGCCGGCGGCACTGGCCGCCAGGTGTAGCCCGAACACAGCACTGCGCAGCGATTTGAGCGCTGCGTTAGGTAGCGCGTACTGCGGAGGCTTAGGGTCGATAGCCGTCGCAGCAAGGTCGGGTTCATTGCCAGCCTGAATGACGATGCCAGCCAGCGCCATAGTCATAGAAGGCAAACCATTCTGGCGGCAATTCCGAGCGCAACGTGTGCAAGCCGCCTGCCTGCGCCACCATGTCACGATTGATTGCGGTCAGCCAAGACACTGTCTTGAACGTGTCGGGCTTGAGCACCATGGCGGAGAATACTGGCGCCCCCACATCAACGCCGCGGGCCTGCTCCGACGCGAAGGCTTCGGTGGGCTGATTACTATTCCATTCCGACGGGGACAGCACAAAACCAAAACCGCCATGGCCATGCAATGCTTGCAGCCGCGCAGCGAACTCGACGAACAAGGTTTGAAAGGCTTTGGGTTGCTCGACAATATCAACAAAGGGCAACGCGAACCGCAACACATCCAGACGGCCTGTTTTTTTGGCGGCCCAAGCCGGTGCGGCATTGACATAAAAGGAATACGGGCCGGCGTCCTCGCGCTTGGTGCCGCTCGTGTACTGCGGGTCAAGCTTGTCGTCTTCGTCGAGCGTTTCGGTGCACGCGAACGTTAACACTTTCAAGGAGTTAATGAAAAATAGGCCGCACTTGGCGGCCTATTCTGCAAGGGAGCGCTAAATTAAAGAGCGCTTATCTCAACGCAGCGCTACGCATCACTCCACCGTCACGCTCTTCGCCAGATTCCGCGGCTTATCCACATCCGTCCCACGCGCGCATGCCGTGTGATACGACAGCAACTGCAGCGGCACCGTGTGCAGAATCGGCGACAGCTTGCCGTAGTGTTCCGGCATGCGGATCACGTGCATGCCTTCGGCGCTTTGAATCTTGCTGTCGGCATCAGCAAAGACATACAACTCACCGCCACGCGCACGCACTTCCTGCATGTTGGACTTCAGCTTTTCCAGCAGCTCGTCCTTGGGCGCGATGGTGACGACCGGCATGTGCTCGGTGACCAGCGCCAGCGGGCCGTGCTTGAGTTCGCCGGCCGGGTAGGCTTCGGCGTGGATGTAGCTGATTTCCTTGAGCTTGAGCGCGCCTTCCAACGCGATCGGGTAGTGCATGCCGCGGCCCAGGAACAGGGCGTTTTCCTTGGAGGCGAAACGGTCCGCCCAGGCCATGATCTGCGGCTCCAGCGCCAGCACCGAACCGATGGCGGACGGCAGGTGGCGCAGGGCCTTCAGGTGCTCGGCTTCCTGCTCTTCCGTGAGCTGGCCGCGCGTCTGCGCCAGCGCCAGCGTCAAGAGGAACAGCGCGGTGAGCTGGGTGGTGAACGCCTTGGTCGAGGCCACGCCGATTTCGACGCCGGCACGCGTGATGTACGACAGCTTGCACTCGCGCACCATGGCGCTGGTCGACACGTTGCAGATGGTCAGCGTGTTTTCCATGCCCAGCGAGCGAGCGTGCTTCAGCGCGGCCAGCGTGTCGGCGGTTTCGCCGGATTGCGAGATCGTGACGACCAGCGAGCGCGGGTTCGGCACGCTGTCGCGGTAGCGGTATTCGCTGGCGATTTCGACGGCGACCGGGATCTTGGCGATGGATTCGATCCAGTACTTGGCGGTCAGGCCAGCGTAGTAGCTGGTGCCGCAGGCCAGGATCAGCAGGGAGTCGACTTCCTTGAAGATCTTGTAGGCGTCGTCGCCAAAGAGTTCGGGCGTGATGGACTCGATGTCCTGCAGGGTGTCGCCGACCGCGCGCGGCTGCTCGAAGATTTCCTTCTGCATGTAGTGGCGGTAGGGGCCCAGTTCGGCGGCGCCGGTGTGCACGTGCACGGTGTGCACTTCACGGTCGACGTTCTTGCCGGCGGCGTCGACGATCCAGACGCGCGAGAGCTGCAGGTCGACGACGTCGCCGTCTTCCAGGTAGATGATCTGGTCGGTCGTGCCGGCCAGCGCCAGCGCGTCGGACGCCAGGAAGTTCTCGTTCTGGCCCACGCCCACCACCAGCGGCGAGCCTTGGCGAGCGCCGACGACACGGTGCGGTTCGTCGCGGCAGAACACGGCAATCGCATAGGCGCCATGCAGGCGGCGCACGGCGTTCTGCACCGTTTCGAAGAGGTCTCCCGAATACAGGTGGTTCACCAGGTGCGCGATGACTTCGGTGTCGGTCTGGCTTTCGAAGACGTAGCCGACGGATTGCAGCTCGGCGCGCAGCTCGTCGTGGTTTTCGATGATGCCGTTGTGAACGAGCGCGATGCGCGGCTCGTCGTTGCCCAGGTGCGAGAAGTGCGGGTGGGCGTTGTGCGTGGCGGGCACGCCGTGCGTGGCCCAGCGGGTGTGGGCGATGCCGGTGAAACCTTGGACTTTGTCCTGCGCAACCTGATCGGCCAGCTCGGCCACGCGCTGCGTGCTGCGCGTGCGGCGCAGATGGCCGTCGGCATAGACGGCGACGCCGCAGGAGTCATAGCCGCGGTATTCCAGGCGCTTCAGGCCTTCAACGAGGATCGGGGTGATGTCGCGCTGGGCGACGGCGCCAACAATGCCGCACATAAGAGTGACTCCGGGTAAGTTCAGTACGGACGCATTGTGCGCGCCCCTTAAAGAAATTTGATTTCTTTATGTACGCCAATTTGGCAGTTAATTCCCTTACACAAATGTGATTAAATTATTTTTCGTCCAAACGCCAGTTTTGAATTAATCATGCAAAACACGCCAATTCCGCTGCCTGAACTCGATGATCTGGACCGGCGCATTCTTGAACAGTTACAAGAAGACAGCTCGCTGACCAACCAGGATCTGGCCGCGCGGGTGCACGCGTCGCCCCCGACCTGCCTGCGGCGGGTGCGGCGATTGGTGGAAGAAGGGGTGATTGATCGTCAGGTGGCCATTCTGTCGGCAGAGAAGCTGGGCAGCACGCTGACGGCAATCGTGGAGATCACGCTGGACGTGCAGGCCGCCGAAAGCCTGGACGCGTTCGAGCAAAGCATGCTGACGGAGCCTGCGGTGCTGCAGTGCTACCGCGTATCGCCGGGTCCGGACTTTGTGGTGATCGCGCAGGTGAAGGACATGCCGGCGTACCACGCGCTGGTGCATCGGGCGTTCACGGCGCAGGCCAACGTGCGCAACGTGCGCACGTTTTTTTCGGTGCATCGCGCCAAGTTCGAGACGCGGATCGATGTGCGGGGTTGAGGCTTCGAAAGCGGCAGCCGATGCCGCCTACTTCCGCCCCACCAACCGCTCAAACTGCGCCAGATACCGGTTCCCCATCTTTTGCACGTCATGTTCATTGCGCACGTACTCATAAGCACGTTCGGTGACCTCATGACGGAACGCCGCGTCATCCAGGCAACGCGCCATGCCGGCTGCCATGGCTTGATGGTCGCCCACGGCGCATAGCACGCCGCGGCCGTCGGCGAGGCTTTCCTTCAGGCCGCCGGCGTCGGTGGACACGACCGGTACGCGTTGCAGGAAGGCGTCGAGCACGCTGCTGCCCAACGCTTCTTCCTCGGAGCTCATGACGAAGACGTCGAGGATGCTGTAGAAGTCCTCCACGCCCTTGCGAAAGCCGGCAAAGCGGTAGACGTCTTCGATGCCCAGCTTGCGGGCCTCGTCCTTGGCCTGCTGTTCGCGGTCGCCGCCGGCGCCGAAATGCAGGAAGACGAAGTCGCGGCGCGTCTTGGCCAGTTCGCCGACGGCGCGCACGAGGGTGACCGGGTCCTTGTCGCGGATGAGGGCGGCGGAGGTCGCCATGACCTTCTTGCCCTCAAGGTCGAACTCGCGCACCAGGTTGGCGACGTTCTCGGCGTTGATCTGATGCGGTTCGACGGCGCTGCGGATGATGACGGGCTCGATGCCCAGGCGGCGCGGTTCGCCCGCGGCCATCTCGCTGATGGCGACGAAGAGGTCCGTGTGGCGCCACTTGTAGCCGGTCTTCCATTCGTCGCCCGGCTTGACGACAAACGACGTGCGGCGCGAGAACACCACCGGCCGGCGGTGCAGCCATTTGGTCAGCACGGCCCACGTGATGGTGTTGGCGGTCTGCGCGTGGATGATGTCGTAGCGGCCGGCCCCGGCCAGAAACGCAAGCTGTCCGGGCACGTTGCGCACGGTGTGGGCGACAAATCCTTCCTGGCGGGCGCGCTCGGCCAGCGGCGCGCCTTCGCGGCACATCACTTCGACGTCATGGCCGGCCTTGCGGAAGGCACGCATGCAGTACAGCGTCTGGCGTTCGCCGCCGCGCCAGCCTTTCTCGAAGTTCAGTTGCAGGATCTTCATGCGCGGCCGATGCCCGAGTACTCGAAGCCCAGGCTGCGCACGTCGGCCGGCGTGTACAGGTTGCGGCCATCGATGATGAGCGGCGTCTTGAGCAGCGCCTTGACGCGATCGAAGTCGGGCGCGCGAAAGACCTTCCATTCGGTGGCGATGAGCAGCGCGTCCGCGCCGTCCAGCGCGTCGTACATGTCGGTGGCGAAGCTGACGCCTTGATGGCCGGCCAGCACTCGGCCGGCTTCGTGCATGGCCACCGGATCGTAGGCGCGCACCTCGGCGCCGCGGCGGGTGAGTTCGGCGATGGCGGTCAGGCTGGGGGCCTCGCGCATGTCGTCGGTGTTGGGCTTGAAGGACAGGCCCCACAAGGCGATCTTGCGGCCGCTCAGGTCTTCGCCAAAGCGCTCGACCAGTTTTTCGGACAGGCGGAATTTCTGCGCGTGGTTCGCGGCTTCGGCGGCTTCGATGACGCGCATCGGCAGGCCGTGTTCGGACGCGGTGTTGACCAGCGCCTGGACGTCCTTCGGGAAGCACGAGCCGCCGTAGCCCGCGCCGGGATACAGGAAGTGATAGCCGATGCGCGGATCGGCGCCGATGCCGCGGCGCACCTGTTCGACGTCGGCTCCCAGGACTTCGGCCAGGTTCGCCATTTCGTTCATGAACGAGATGCGCGTGGCCAGCATGGCGTTGGCGGCGTACTTGGTCAGCTCG
>Ga0213820_1001325_pt1 | contig 11765 bp, 12 predicted proteins | sample MC6MC0910MG_FD_179889 | JGI IMG/M metagenome (GOLD analysis project Ga0213820, IMG submission 179889) | Enriched soil aggregate microbial communities from Iowa State University, Ames, United States - MC6-MC0910-MG | ecosystem: Environmental > Terrestrial > Soil > Unclassified | place: USA: Iowa... | reverse complement strand
ATAAAAAAGCACCTCAACCAAGTTGGTTAAGGTGCTGTATAGGTAATGTAATGTAAAAAGCCGCGTATGCCGTAGTTATTATAGAAAGTTTTAAACCACCACTCCTCAAATGTGGTGATAGCACTAAATTATAATTGAATGAATCATCATGGATGTTGATATATCAATGCTTTCGCTGTTCTATTTCTGTTCGTATATAATGTTTTTTAATTGTTTTAAATGAATTTTTGCACACGATTTGCACACGTTAGCACATGCTAGTTAGACTTGCCTTTTGAGAACAGTATTTCAAACTTATCGGCAGCGGCACGATCCGCTGATTTTAAAGCGTGGCCGTATGTGTTCATTGTGATTGAAATGTCTGAATGGCCTAATCGTTCTGAAATGATTTTAGCATGCACACCTTGAGCAATCAAAAGACTTGCTGATGTGTGGCGTAGGTCATGCAGTCGAATATAACGGAATTCATGCTTCTTCACAAACTTACTCCACCAATTAGAAGGACTGGAAGGGTAGAGGTGTTGTCCATGCTCATTACAGAAAATCCATTCTCTTTCGCGTTCAGTCCACCTGTCAGCCAATCGCATCTTGTCTTTTCGCCATTGAAGGTGATAGTCTTTCAACTCTTTCATCATGCTACCAGGTAAGGTAACAATACGTTCAGATGAATCAGATTTCGTTCCTTTTATTAATGGGCCGCTTCCTGTTAATACAATGGTTTGTTCAATCATTATTTGCTGATTGTCAAAGTCTACATGCTTCCATTCAAGCCCTAGTAGCTCTCCTCTACGCAAGCCAGCCGTTACCGCTAATGTGAATAGTAGTCGCCAATGTGCAGGCTCACTTTGCACTAGCTGTAATAGTTGCGCTATCTCATCCTCATTATAAACCTGTAACTTTTCCTTTACTGCATCTTTAGGTGGTTTCGGCTTCTTAATGCCATCCATGGGATTCTTTTCGATTACTTTCCATTCAGTGGCGTACTTAAAAACGCTTTGAAGCGTACGGTAAATATCTTGCTTTGAATGGTAAGTTAATTCTCCTTTATTACCATCCTTACGTGTGAGATTTTGCATTAAGTTTAGCAGCATGAGCTGGTTTATTTTATCCATGTGCATGTGGCCAATCACAGGTGAGATATGATTTTTCAGCTTCAAACGATGGTTACTAATAGCTGTTTGCGATAATTCGGAAAGAGCAAATTTGTTTTCCCATTCTTTTGCAAAGTCTGAAAAGATCATATTGGAAGGTGCAATGTACTCACCTGATAGTACCTCTTTTTTAAACTTCATGTACTCATTGTGTACGTATTCCTCTTTTTGCTTTGGTGTGAATTTACCCTCTACATAGAAAACCTTTGTTGCTCGTTTGTAATTGCCTTGTGCATCTTTTCCTAGACTAACAGTGAATCGGTACTTGTTATCATCGTTTTCGTACTTCTTAATATTAGCCATCTTCGTTTATTCCTCCTCATTTTGGTATTCAGGAAATAACACTTCCAGCATCGTTAGAATTCGTTTGCGATCTTGTTCCGTAAGTAAATGACCTTTGTAGTATGGTAGAACACTTTCAGATTGTAAGAGGTGTGATTCCTGGCGAAGGAATTTATTGATGTCTACCGCTTCCTCTAATGCGGATAATCGCAGATAGGTATCTGTCGCATTAATTTCATCTTTAAACTCATCGAAAGTTTGAGCAAGTCGCACGGCTTTTGATAAATCCCCATAACCTGCTTCATGAAGCAATTCAGGGTAATCCATTTCGAGTGTTTCTGATAATTTCTTTAATACTTCAGGTGATGGAGTTCTATTTCCATTTTCAATGTTAGAAAGGTATCCTTGCGACACATCTAAAATGCTAGCAAGCTGAACAAGTGTTAGATTTTTTACTTTTCTTTGTTCTTTTATTATCTGACCTAATAATTTCAACTATTATCATCTCCATTTAGTTTTATTATATCTATTATAAAATAAAATATGCCAAATAGATATATTTTGTTGACTTTTATTTCTGAGGATGATAAATTATTCGACAAGATATAAAAATATTATAAATATATCTTAAAGGAATATTTGGATTGGGAGGTAGATCATTATGACAAAAATTACATTAACGGTTCAAGAAACAGCAGACATGCTAGGGGTTTCGACAGCTACTATTTATACGATGGCTCGCAAAAATGAAATCCCTCATTTTAAGGCTCGCGGTAGAGTTTTATTCAATCGTGAAGTAGTAGAGGCTTGGACAAGAGGTGAAGTTCAACAAGTAGAGCAAATTGGTTAAAACCGTTGCTTTCAAAACATGTGAGTATCGTGGAAATCTCTTTGTGTGATGCGTCAGCACAGGAAAAATAAAATTTGCAGGAGGGCTCTTATAATGAGTAAAGCAATTATACAAAGTAAAAAGATACCGGTGGAAAGCATAGCAGAAGAATTTGAAAACGTAGCAGTGGAACTACAAGCACTATTAATAGATTCTGCACCGATGTTTAAGGCGATCGAGGCTATTAATGAACTATATGAAAGTGAGCTGGATGGTGAAGATATACAACGTTTAACTAAGATGCAGTACCAATTCACATTTGACCACTCACATAATGCTGCTTATATTTTTCGCGAGTTAGGACGCATATCAGCTGAAGCCAGTGCTTTACTATATGTATTGGATAACAGAACAGCGTAACGTCCATTTGCTATTTCCCCACAAGTGGAGAAGTGTTGAAGTGAAATAGAAAAAACCATTTCCAATGAGCTGGAAATGGTTAAGTGGTAAGTGACATTAAGTTATACAAACATTATAGCAAATGTTTGTAGTGAGCTCAATATTTGAAAGTGAAGTGAAACACGATGGATAAACAACGACAAGAAGAAATTTTAAAACGATACGCTTCACGTAATCCACGTGACGAGTTAGCTAGTAGCGACCGAGAACAAGCTGTTCGATTCCTAGATTTAAGTGTTGAACAGCAAACAGCACTATTGGTGTGGATGCAGGTAAATCTAAAACGTACTAGAACGATTAATCATAAACGTACATCGTATGAAATGAAAAGTTACTTTGAGCGTGATATAAACGGCTTCTATGTCAGTAACGGTCAATTTAAAGGGGCAATGTTGCTATTAGGATTTAAACCGCTAGACCAAAATGAATTGAATTGGCATTTCAATGTGTCAGAACGTTCATTTGCAATTTTTCATGAGCGAAAGCGGGGGTGTTGTTAATGGCTGAAAGCGTTTTTGAAATTCTTCCTGATAACATTCCAAGTGAACTAAAAGATTTAAAGCAGTGGATTGTGTGGAAGTTGGAAAAGAAAGCCGATAATTCTAAACCAACAAAAGTGCCGTACTACTCTTTAAAGAGAAAAGCCGCTTCTAATAAACCGAATACATGGCTGACATTCGATAATGCGTATAAATTGTATATGGAAAAAGGTTTTGACGGCATTGGCTTTATGTTTACGGAAAGTGATAATTTTGTGGGTGTAGATATTGATAAATGTATTAACGATGCTGGGGAGTTAAATAGCGTAGCGAGTGACATTTTAAATCAGTTACCAAGCTATGCAGAGTATTCTCCAAGTGGTACTGGCTTACACATTATCGCTAAATCTGATTACAAAGGTGCTGGACGTAAAGATGAAGCTACAGGTGTTGAAGTATATGCACATGGTCGTTTCTTCACTTTTACGGGCCAATTACAAAAAGATAGCCCTGTTATTCAGCTAAATGATGAACTAGAAGCAGTGATAGAAAAGTACTTCCCTAAACAGGAAGTAGCGCAAACAACTTTTGATTCAATCGAGTCAGGATATAGTGATAAAACAGATGATGAAGTTTTAGAAGCTATGTTTAGCTGTGATAAAGCCGCTTACGATTTCGGAGAAGAACATGGGGAACGATTGAAACGGCTCTATGATGATGGTGTGGAAGATGGAGAGGATCACTCAAGTGAAGATATGTACTTTGTTGGTCAGCTCGCTTACTTCTGCAATTGTGATGTAGAGCAGATGGATAGAATCTTTAGGGGAAGCGCAATGTATCGTGATAAGTGGGATAGAGTTCATCATTCATCGGGCGAAACATACGGGCAACGAACAATAGCTAATGCCGTGACTTCTCGTAAAAAGAACACCATTGTGCAAGATTCATATTTGATGCCCAGTGGTTACTATTCGCAGTATGGCAGCTTGTATAAGATAGTCAAAAAGGTGAAGCGTGGACAGGTGGATGAACAAGAAGTTTTCATTTGTCGCCAAACACCCTTTATAAATCGGTCATTTATGAATATTGAGCATCCCCAGCTATACCATGAAATTGTGTGGGTTGATAATGGAAAACCGTGTAGTGCAATTGTGCCAGCTGGGGATTTAGCAATAAAGAAAGAGCTGTTGAGGTTGTCGTATAAATCATTAGCTGTGACAGATAACAATGCAAGGGAACTCATTCAGTATTTCGACTGTTTAAATATGAATAATCGTAATGAACGAGAGAGATTAGTAGAGCGGCTGGGCCACATTAAAGATACGTTCATTCATCCTTTAATAGACATGGATGTGTTAATTCTACCACCTGATGAGGGAGACCGTCAGATGCTTGAAGCATTTCAAGTGTCGGGTACTTTAGATGATTGGTTAGAGAATGTGCTAAAACCGATTCAGAAGCACCCTAAGGCTCTTTTGATGCTATTAGCTAGTTTCACATCGGTGATACTGAAAGATCTGAAATTACAGCCCTTTATCGTTGATTTAGCGGGACAAACTTCAAAAGGTAAAACCACTGTATTGAGAGCGTGTGCAAGTGTGTGGGGCAATGAAGAATTGATGAATGAATGGAATATCACTAAGGTAGCCGCTGAACGAAAAGCTAGTTTCCTAAACAATTTCCCTTTGATGCTCGATGATAGCCGTAAAGCTGACGCAAGGCAGTTACAAGCCTTTGTTTATAACTTTAGTTCGGGGCGCGCCAAAGGGCGAGGTAGTTTAACAGGCTCACAGTATGAAAAGACTTGGAGTAGCATTCTTCTTTCAACGGGAGAAGCTTCACTAGTCGATTACGCAGAACAAGCTGGGGGCGTAGCTGCTCGAATTATAACTATTAACGGGGATCCATTTGAGGAAGTAGAATTCACTTTTTTTAATGAATTATATGATTCAGTGGATTCCTATTACGGTACTGCTGGATTAGCCTTTGTAGAACAATGGCAAGCAATGAAAGATGTGTATATACACCGCTTCAAACAGCTTAATGAGCTTTACCAACAGGAAGCGCAAGGAAATGAGGTTGTCTCTCGTATTGCTAGGTATTATGCGGCTATTGCTTTCACAGGTTTGTTATTGAATGAATTTTTCGAATGTAATATTGACCTAGAGAAGATTAAATCGCTATTTGGTGAGTTACTAGGAGAGAACAAAGCTATAGATAAACCAAAGCACTTACTTGAAACGATGTTACTTGATTTAGATGCAAACCGCGATAGTGTCTATCGTGGTCATTACAACGGTGGGCGAACAGTTAAAGCCATTTACAAAGACGGGGATATATTCATTACGCCAAGTTATCTAAAAGAGTTTTTAGGTGTTGAAGAAAAGAATACACGTAGTGAATGGCTAAAGCGGGGATTCTCACACAGGTTTATGAATAGAGGGAAAGCCGTTGATTACAAGCAAATTAAAATAGCAGGTAAAAAATTCAACGGTGTGGCACTTAAACGAGAAATAGTTAATGAGTTAGGCATTGACTTCTCGATTGAGGAAGAAGAAGTTAGTGATACCGCAAATTTCGATTAACGATACTACAAGGTACTACAGAAAATATATTTTTTAAAGAATGTAGTACCTCTATAAATCCAGTCGTATCAACGAATTTTATGCACTAGTACTAATAGTATTAAAAGTACAACAAATAATAGATATACATGAAAGAGGTTAACATTGTGTTTATTTTCTATAAACATGTGAACGTATTATTTTCATTATATATATGTTATTTCACGTGTGGTACTTGGTTCTTTTGGTACTGCGCACCGCAAACCGTTGATACATAAGGGTTTCAGCGGTACTACAGCTGGTACTAAACCCTCGGAAAGCACTATATGCGGTACTACAAAACGGATGAAGGAGAACTAACATGACAGAAAAGCCGATGTCAAAAGAGCAGTGGCAACTACTAAAACAGGCTTTACGTGAAATAAATGGTTTTGCCAAAGAAGGCAAGCTGGTATTTACACCGAAAAGTGAAGAAGGGGAAATGTCCAATGAGGAAAAGACGGAACATCAAAAATGAACTACCTGTGAATGTTGTCCAGGTCGCTCGAAAAGAAGTGAATCCAAATGGTGTAGTATCTCGGTATGAGTTTTACAACGTGTTTAAGTGTCCTCATTGCGGTGCTGAAATTAAAGAACGATGGGGCTTAGATTATCGTCCGAGGTGTAGACGTAAAACACCATGCTGTAACCAGCTCTATGCTATGTGGGCCGAGCCACAGCACTACACGGTAGAATCAGCAATCAATGATAGCCTACATCTACATTCACGACATTTCATAACAGCGCATAAAAAGGCCGCTAGTGCCTTAAAGAGATGGCAAATGGCAAACTATATTGGGGGTAAGGCAGATGATTCCAAGAGATAGTAAGAAGTACAGCTTGTATTTAAAAGCGTTCAAGAAAATTTTGAATGCGGCAGAAATAGAAAGGGAAAAAGACAGTGAAAACTCTGCAAAAATGTATGGTTTAAAATTAGCTTGGCATGGAGTGAAAACTGTAATTTCTCATCCTGATACTGAATCAAAAAAAGAGGCAGAGAACCTATTTGATTTCATAAGTCATGTGAAGTATTTCATTAGCATTTTAACGCTTAAAGAGTTCATGCAGCTATTCCCAATAGAAAAAAAGTATGATGGCGAGAAATGGGAAGTGAAGGACTATTATAGCACAGTGGCTTATATTCAAGAGTCGGGATTAGAAGCAGATTATGTACTAGGAGATAAAGCACTTGAATTAATAGCCGAATATCAAAATGAGGACATCTTTGGACTGTTTGTAAAATCTATGGAAGTTATGAGTGCAATAAGACGTTATGAAGGTGATTTAGATTTGTTTGAGGAGTTTCAAGCAGCATGTGGAGAAGAAACCACTAATACTTTTAAAAATTCCAAAGGACAAGCCTATTATGTGAAAAACGGTAGGCCACAAAAAATCAAAATGATTAATCAACAAAGTAGGCATTTACAAAGATTGAAATAGAATCAGTCTTTTAAAGAGTAGCAGGCGCTTTCGGGGCATACGGCAAAGCATCGCACATTACACAACTATAACAGGGGGAATATTTCAACTATATAGGGGTTACAGGCTTTATGCAACGGAAGTTTCGCTTCGTTCAAAAAATAACATCGTGAGAGTGGCATTTGTATGCATAACAACCTTGCAACTTCCAATGAAAAAAGATGCATCTTTTTGGAGTACTGCACCTTTTCCCGAACAGAACACAAAAGGGTGCGCTGAGATACGAAAGAGCATTTAACCCTTGTTATGTCTAGGTTTTTAGGGTTGCATCCATTTGTAGCACAACATTAGTACGCAAAACTTTAGATTTATGAAAGGTTGCAAAACGTTCCAATTGAAAGAGGGTGTATTTTCATGGCTAGACAGCGAGTTGAAGAAACGAAATTCATAGATGTAAAGAGCATGGAAGGCCTGGAGCTTTTAGCGATTTACAAGATAAAACTGGATCGCACACATCGTAGACATTTCCTAAGATGGTACGGTGATTTCTACACTATCGACATGCAAATGGTAACTATAGCCTCAACAACGACGGGCTTTGGTGTACGCCGATGGTTTGTCTGTCCCGTGTGTAGCAAACGAGTAAAACGGCTTTACCTACCAAAAGGTGAGTATGATTGGGCGTGTCGTTGTTGCCATGAATTAAGCTACACGTCGTCACAGCTAAGTAAACGAAAAGTGGCCATTTAGATTTGAACAGCATTGAATGAAGATGCCTGCATTTTCTGGAGTATTAACCCTTTATGAATCCTTGTATTTTCCTACGTAATGAGCAAAATCTTAAACAACCAAAAGTAAGTTGATTCCCATTAAACGATTTACTAAAAGAGTACAGAGCAACTCACAAACGATTGAAAGTTGAATGCGCCGTCCTACTTGAATATCCTTCGTTTCATGAACGCTGTGTTACCATTTAGAGCGTGCTATTTCGGGTAAAGATAAACAAGCAATCATGCTTGAGCTTCAGCACATGGCACCGATGCAACGTGCATGTTAAATGCTACACTACGGGTATCTGAAAACCTTTGAAGCTATCAGCAAAGAGCTAGGAATCATGAAAGGAACTAAACAAAGCGTATCGAAGCTGGACGAAAGCAAGAATCACACTAAATGCATAAATAACAGCGGAGCCATAGAGTTGAGGACTATCTAAATTTGGATAGTCCTTTTTGTAACTGAATAATTATAATTAGAGAAAACAAAATAACGATTTAGAATCCTTATTTTACAATAAAGAGAATTTGTTTAAAAGTGTTGATAAATAAGGTTTTGTGGCTATATCGATTTTATAGAATTAACAAAGAGAATTAAAAATACTTGAGAAGGAAATTTGTATTTGGTATATTGGGTTTGCAGAAATTTCACAAACGGAATTTGATTGGATATTTATAAAAGGGGATGGGAAATATGATTAAGCATATCTTTTTAAAATTTCATGAAAAAAATGAGGATTACCCTCATGTAGCAAGTACGATGACGGCACACGAGAATATAGCGAAATTAGGCATATCATCTCAATTTGTATGGGGCCATATGACTACCCGAGTGAACCAGAGTGGTATTTCAGCGAAACCAAAAATTGAAATTAAAAATCAGTTAGCTAATGGTGAAACAACATACGTGTATTTTTATTCACGTATAGGTGAAGTTTTATACCGTGCAGAATTAGTAGATGTATATGACAATAATGAATCAGCAGTTCACGATAATGATTTTCAAAATCTAGTGCCTAGCTATTATCGTCATTTATGTGGTCAAACACAGATTACTGCTACTAATCCAAGCGTTATTTATGCATATTTCCGTGTTAAAAATCTTGAATTACTAGCTGAAGGGAAAGTTGATGTAGAAGACGCAGCGAAGCGTATTTTACATTATGATAGAGGCGAACCGATTTTAACTATTAAAGGAATGCAAGCACTCCTTTATGTGTCAGATCAAGGTGTAGAACAATATCTTAATCAAGTAGCTATAGCACAAGTAGATTCATCAGTGAAGAAAAAGAAAGTGATTGTTGTTTCTAGTGGGATAGATGATAAAGAAACAGTTTATGAAGGAGAAAGTGCTAATGAAGAACCAACTGACGGTGGAACTAGAGTAGCAAGGAAAATTAATCACGATGAGGCAAATAAAAATAAGCATTCGAGTGGTCTAATTGCAGAGCGATTAGTAGTGGATTTTGAAAAAGAGAATTTACAACGAAATGGCAGAGAGGATTTAGCCATGAAAGTTGAACATATCTCTCAAGAACATGGAGACGGTGATGGGTATGACATTCTTTCATATAATTTAGATGAGTCGCCTAAATATATTGAGGTAAAGGGCACAAAGAATAAAAGAAATACGCAATACTTTATTACGAGTGCAGAGGTTCGTGCATCAGAGAAGTATGGTGACTCTTATTATATCTATCGTGTATTCGACCTTGAAAGTGACAATCCATCAATTCGTATTTATAAAGGTGATGTAAATAACCATTTTAATTTAACTCCTTACACATATATTGCTAAGCAAAATTAGTATCCAAACGCACAACTTTTTGAAAGATTGTGCGTTTTTTGTATACCGGTTGTTTAGGGAGATATTAAATTTGACTGTGCTTTTTTAAATTGCAAGAATTGTAGGGTTGGGTGATGCCCTGTTAGTGTTAATTATCTTATGAACGTTAAAAAGGTATAGTGTCGTATAAACGAGTGCTTATTGGGCGAAATTAAAAAAGTGAAAAGGGTGTGAAAGTCATCATGCTCCTAAATACTATATAGATAAAAATGCGAAGATTGGAAAACTATTACTTTTATCTAATTTTTATATTTAATCTCATTTTAATTAAATTAATAAATCCGTAGGAGCATTCATTTCCGTATTTGAAATCCAATCTGCTACTTCGTCTATCATTGCTTGAACCTGATTATGAGAGAGGCCCCGATCTTTAGCTGAAATCCATATAGATCGCATATAGTCATCTACATCTCTAGGGAATGAAATGCTATCATGTTCCATTGCGGCATAAAGGATTTTCATTTCTTCATTAATATCATCTTCTCCGTTATATGAAAGATGTTCAATATACCAGCCTTTTTCTGTTCTAGTTAACTCGTAACTATCCTTGTGACCCCATCTGTTTGTATAAATATTAAATCTAAATTTGCTACCAATCGTAACATCTATAGGATCATCATTAGCTGAAGTATCTTCTAAATAAGCAAGTAAATCTTCGACAGGATGTATGTGATTATAAAATTCCGGGTGTTCAGGCTCCATCCCTCTATTTTTAATCATGTAACTATGATGTTTTGGTTTAGGGTCCAACTGCATGTGAAGTTTATGTGCTGCTCTATTCATAGTTTCAAATGCCTTATTGATTTCTTCTCTGCTACGGTTGTCCCAGTCCTTAGCGATTAAAAGATTCTCTACGATGACAATCTTTAAATTCAGTTGTTCTTCGTTTAAATTTACTTTCATAACATTTCCTCCTCTATTTTAAAGACTGGATAAATTTTAAACCTTGTACTTCCGATTCCTTCATTCTAGAAGCTGAGAATTGTGATCCCTCTAAACCTAAAGGTAAGATTACTATTTTAGATTCTTCATGAAATGCATGTAGATTCGTTGGCTCTTGTTCAATTACAAAAGAAGTACCTTTTTCATCTTTCAAAATTAATTTGAAAAAAGTAAAATTAATTTTGTATGGATAATTATTTATTAACCTTAGTGCAACATTAATTTTTCCTTCTTCTTCATGTTTAGATACAGATTCTACCATAATTTTCGCTTTCGAATTCTCTTGTAATTCTAACTTTGCTTTAGCATTAACATTCTTTATAACTTCATCTCTGACACTTTCCCAAATGTTATCATTAACAGAAGTTGAAAATTGCTCTATGATTGAGCCTTTAAAATCATTCAGCTTATTTTTATTATCTAAACGATAAGCGTTTTTTGAAGGATCAATCGCTCCTTTTAGTTCTATAAAATCAAAATTTGGAGTTAAAAAGGTAGAGTATTGTTTGTTTTGAATCCAAGTAGCCCCCATTTCATTTAAACATGCTGCACTTTTATAATAATTTTCAGACAGTAAATAGATTACCCAAACATTTCCTTTTAGCTTCCCTTTTAAAAAATCATAAATATTCTCATCTGCTGGTACATTGTGTCCAGCGTAAGAGCTACAAATGATTTCTGCATCTAACTTAAACACCTTGATTAAATTCACTAAGTTTTCTGCATATTCCTCATCTTTATGAGCGTGGCTGATAAAAATTGTGTCAATCAAAGATATCACTCCGATTTTCTAATATTTCTTACTAATACCATAATATTAAAGTCAATAATGGTCAAAGTAAAGCAAAATGCAAGCTAATTTTCTCTTTTGTTGCAATATGTTACATTTTCTATCGACACCTGAAAATCGGTATTTTAAATCGTTAGTAAGTATAAGTAAAATTAATTACCTTTCAATTTAGAAGAAGTAGCAATAATCGAG
>Ga0213820_1001323_pt1 | contig 11791 bp, 8 predicted proteins | sample MC6MC0910MG_FD_179889 | JGI IMG/M metagenome (GOLD analysis project Ga0213820, IMG submission 179889) | Enriched soil aggregate microbial communities from Iowa State University, Ames, United States - MC6-MC0910-MG | ecosystem: Environmental > Terrestrial > Soil > Unclassified | place: USA: Iowa... | reverse complement strand
ACGCGTCCACGGCATCAGTGACAGCAGCACCGCCAGCGAACCAATGTAGAAAATCAGAATACGCCACAGCACCTGGTTGGTCGCTTTTGGAATGCTCACTTCCGGGTTATCCGCTTCAGCGGCGGTAATACCTACCAGCTCCAGACCACCAAACGAGAACATGATAATCGCCATGACCATCACCAGACCGCCGATGCCATGCGGGAAAAATCCGCCCTGTTCCCACAGGTTGCGCACGGTAGCCTGCGGACCCGCGTGACCGCTGAACAGCAACCAGCCTCCGAACAGGATCATGCCAATCACCGCAACCACTTTAACGATGGCGAACCAGAACTCCATCTCACCAAACACTTTCACGTTGGTCAGGTTGATAGCGTTAATCATCACGAAGAAGATGGCAGCCGAAGCCCAGGTCGGAAAGTCTGGCCACCAGAACTGGACATATTTGCCAACGGCGGTGAGTTCCGCCATGGCGACCAGCACATAGAGCACCCAGTAGTTCCAGCCCGAGGCGAAGCCTGCAAAGTTGCCCCAGTATTTATACGCGAAGTGGCTGAAGCTGCCGGCGACCGGCTCTTCCACGACCATTTCGCCTAACTGGCGCATGATTAAAAAGGCAATAAAACCGGCAATCGCATAGCCCAGAATAACGGCCGGTCCGGCGGATTCAATGACCGATGCACTGCCCAGAAACAGGCCGGTTCCCACTGCACCACCCAGCGCGATGAGCTGAATATGGCGGTTCTTGAGACCACGTTTCAGCGCTTCGCCTTGCTGTTGTTCCATACAAACCTCGTAATGTTTTTATTCTTCGTTCGCAGCGCAGGACGCTGTAATGAAGTAGTTACAATAACGTATTGATTATTTTACGGTATCTGGCGTGCTGAATAGTGCCATCTGCTACCCTGGCGACAAGAATAGTGATAAGCGAATCGCTTTGCACCTGCTTTCGCCTTTCGTGCTGAGAGTTGACTGAAAAAACGCCGTCCTGGTCACGTCTGCCCACAGCAACTTCTGCCATGAAATTCCGTTAATGACGAATAGCTTTCACTTATGTCTGCCGCTGCGCTAACGCGCTAAGCGGGTGTAAGGTTTGGTAAAAGTGAAATTATTTAACATTTGCGGTAACGCGAATTTTTCATTTTTTTAACCGCAAGTTAGCGCCAGCACAGGCTTTGGGGGCAGGTGAATGTCGCAGACACCATATAGACACAAGGTGAATACTTTGTTACTTTACCGGCACCTCTTTTCAATTGGTATTACCAATTTACTCCGGACGATTGGCTTAATAAGAAGGGATGATGGCTTACAGTAAGATTCGCCAACCTAAGCTCTCCGACGCTATCGAGCAACAGCTCGAATCGCTGATTATGGAAGGGACCCTGCGTCCGGGAGAGAAGCTGCTGCCTGAGCGCGAACTCGCCAAACAATTCGATGTCTCACGTCCGTCTCTCCGCGAAGCGATCCAGCGCTTAGAAGCCAAAGGATTATTGCTGCGCCGACAGGGTGGCGGAACGTTCGTGCAGGAGAATCTCTGGCAAAGCTTAAGCGATCCACTCGTTGAGCTTCTCGCCGACCATCCGGAATCACAGTTTGATCTGCTGGAAACGCGCCATGCCTTAGAAGGCATCGCCGCCTATTACGCGGCGCTGCGCGGCACAGAGGAAGACCTGCTGCGCATTCGCGACTGCCATGTGAATATCCAGCAGGCGCAGGACAGCGGCGATTTAGACGCCGAAGCGGACGCAGTGATGCAGTATCAGATCGCTGTCACAGAAGCGGCCCATAATGTTGTGCTTTTACATTTGCTACGCTCAATGGGCCCTATGCTGGAACAAAACGTTCGCCAGAATTTCGAATTGCTCTACTCGCGCCGGGAAATGCTGGCAAAAGTGAGCGGTCACCGCGCCAGAATCTTTGAGGCGATTGTGGCTCGTGAGCCAGAAAAAGCGCGCGAGGCTTCACACCGTCACCTGGCGTTCATAGAGGAAATCTTGCTGGACAGAAGTCGGGAGCAGAGCCGTCGAGAACGCTCCCTGCGTCGTTTACAGCAACGTAAGGAATAACGTGCGACAAAGATCGTACTGACATCAGACGAGCCTGCCTGCATCTGCTTTAACAGGCTCCCGATTATTCAACGTATTAGACACAGATAAGGAACACACCCATGTCAGAACGTTTACACAATGACGTGGATCCGATTGAAACTCGTGACTGGCTACAGGCGATCGAATCGGTCATCCGTGAAGAAGGTGTTGAACGTGCACAGTATCTGATTGATCAGGTACTGGGTGCAGCCCGCAAAGGCGGCGTAAACGTGGCTGCAGGATCTTCTGCAATCAGCAACTACATCAACTCTATTGCCGTTGAAGATGAACCCGATTATCCGGGCAATACCTCTCTTGAACGTCGTATCCGTTCCGCAATTCGCTGGAACGCCATCATGTCGGTGCTGCGCGCATCGAAGAAAGATCTGGAACTCGGCGGCCACATGTCCTCCTTCCAGTCTTCTGCGACGATTTATGAAGTGTGCTTCAACCACTTCTTCCGCGCGCGCAGTGAGAAGGATGGCGGCGATCTGGTCTATTTCCAGGGCCACATCTCTCCCGGCATCTATGCCCGTGCGTTCCTTGAAGGTCGTCTGACCGAAGACCAGATGAATAACTTCCGTCAGGAAGTTGACGGTAAAGGCCTCTCTTCTTATCCGCACCCGAAATTAATGCCGGAATTCTGGCAGTTCCCGACCGTATCAATGGGTCTGGGTCCGCTGTCGGCTATCTACCAGGCGAAGTTCCTGAAGTATCTGGAACACCGTGGCCTGAAAGATACCTCTGCTCAGACCGTTTACGCCTTCCTGGGTGACGGTGAGATGGATGAGCCAGAATCCAAAGGCGCGATCACCATCGCGACCCGTGAAAAACTGGATAACCTGGTCTTTATCATCAACTGCAACCTGCAGCGTCTGGATGGCCCGGTGACCGGTAATGGCAAGATCATCAACGAGCTGGAAGGCATCTTTGCCGGCGCTGGCTGGGAAGTGATCAAGGTCATCTGGGGCGGTCGCTGGGATGAGCTGCTGCGCAAAGATACCAGCGGCAAGCTGATTCAGCTGATGAACGAAACCGTCGACGGCGATTACCAGACCTTCAAATCCCGTGATGGTGCCTATGTGCGTGAGCACTTCTTTGGTAAATATCCGGAAACCGCCGCGCTGGTTAAAGATCTGTCCGATGATGAAATCTGGGCATTGAACCGTGGCGGCCACGATCCGAAGAAAATCTACGCGGCACTGAAAAAAGCGCAGGACACCAAAGGCAAGCCAGTACTGATCCTGGCGCATACCATCAAAGGTTATGGTATGGGCGACACCGCGGAAGGCAAAAACATTGCCCACCAGGTGAAGAAGATGAACATGGATGGCGTGCGCTATATCCGTGATCGCTTCAACGTGCCAGTTGCAGATGACAAAATTGAATCACTGCCGTACGTGACCTTTGAAAAGGGCTCTGAAGAGCACACGTATCTGCACGGTCAGCGTGAGAAGTTAGGCGGCTACCTGCCAACACGTCAGCCGAAGTTCACTGAAAAGCTGGAAATGCCAGCACTCGAAGAGTTCAGTGCGCTGCTGGATGAGCAGAACAAAGAGATCTCAACCACCATCGCCTTTGTGCGTGCCCTGAACGTGATGCTGAAGAACAAGTCGATCAAAGATCGCCTGGTTCCGATCCTCGCTGATGAAGCGCGTACCTTTGGTATGGAAGGTCTGTTCCGTCAGATTGGTATCTACAGCCCGAACGGTCAGCAGTACACCCCGCAGGACCGCGAGCAGGTTGCTTACTACAAAGAAGACGAGAAAGGCCAGATTCTGCAGGAAGGGATCAACGAGCTGGGCGCAGGTTCATCCTGGCTGGCTGCGGCGACCTCTTACAGCACCAACAACCTGCCGATGATCCCGTTCTACATCTATTACTCGATGTTCGGCTTCCAGCGTATCGGCGATCTGATGTGGCTGGCGGGCGACCAACAGGCGCGCGGCTTCCTGGTCGGCGGCACCTCAGGTCGTACTACCCTGAACGGCGAAGGTTTGCAGCATGAAGATGGTCACAGCCACATTCAGTCGCTGACTATCCCGAACTGTATCTCCTACGATCCTTCTTACGCCTATGAAGTGGCTGTCATCATGCATGACGGTCTGGTGCGTATGTATGGCGAAGCGCAGGAGAACGTTTACTACTACATCACCACGCTGAACGAAAACTACCATATGCCAGCAATGCCCGCTGGTGCAGAAGAGGGTATCCGTAAGGGTATCTACAAACTGGAAACGGTAGACGGCAGCAAAGGCAAAGTGCAGCTGCTGGGCTCAGGTTCTATCCTGCGTCATGTGCGTGAAGCTGCGCAGATCCTGGCGAAAGATTACGGTATCGGCTCTGATGTCTACAGCGTCACCTCGTTCACTGAACTGGCACGTGATGGCCAGGATTGTGAGCGCTGGAACATGCTGCATCCGACAGAAGAAGCGCGCGTACCTTACATCGCTCAGGTGATGAACGACGCACCTGCTGTCGCCTCAACCGACTACATGAAACTGTTCGCTGAGCAGGTTCGTAGCTATGTCCCGGCCAGCGATTATCGCGTACTGGGTACCGATGGCTTTGGTCGCTCTGACAGCCGTGAGAACCTGCGTCATCACTTTGAAGTTGATGCATCTTATGTGGTGGTTGCCGCGCTGGGTGAGCTGGCTAAACGCGGCGAGATCGAGAAGAAAGTGGTGGCCGACGCGATCACCCGATTCAATATCGATGCCGATAAAGTTAACCCGCGTCTGGCTTAAGAGGTAATAGAGTAATGGCTATCGAAATTAAGGTACCGGATATCGGGTCTGACGAAGTTGAAGTCACCGAGATTCTGGTGAAAGTTGGCGACAAGGTGGAAGCCGAGCAGTCGCTGATCACCGTGGAAGGCGACAAAGCCTCAATGGAAGTGCCGTCGCCGCAGGCTGGCGTAGTGAAAGAGATCAAAATCTCTACCGGTGACAAAGTTGAGACCGGCTCACTGATCATGGTGTTTGATGCTGAAGGCGCTGCGGAAGCAGCACCTGCCGCCGCCGAAGAGAAAAAAGCGGACGCGGCGCCAGCGCCAGCCGCTGCTGCGGCCACTGCCAGCAAAGAAGTGGCTGTGCCGGATATCGGCGGTGACGAAGTTGAAGTCACTGAGATTCTGGTTAAGGTTGGCGACAAAGTCGAAGCCGAGCAGTCACTGATTGTGGTGGAAGGCGATAAAGCGTCGATGGAAGTCCCGGCTCCGTTCGCGGGTGTGGTCAAAGAGATCACTATTTCCACCGGCGACAAAGTCAGCACCGGTTCAGCCATCATGGTCTTTGAAGCAGAAGGCGCAGCACCGGCCTCTGACCCGAAGCCAGAAGTGAAAGAAGAAGCGGCATCGGCACCTGCCGCGGCTGCAGGCGCAAAAGACGTTAACGTTCCGGATATCGGCGGTGATGAAGTTGAAGTTACCGAGATCCTGGTCAAAGTTGGCGACAAAGTTGAAGCTGAGCAGTCACTGATTGTGGTTGAAGGCGACAAAGCCTCTATGGAAGTGCCTGCGCCGTTTGCAGGAACCGTCAAAGAGCTGAAAGTGGCGACCGGCGATAAAGTCAGCACCGGCTCACTGATCATGGTGTTCGAAGTCGAAGGTGCTGCTCCGGCTGCCCCTGCGGCCGCGAAACAGGAAGCCGCACCGGCTCCTGCTGCCAAATCTGACGCTAAAGCCGCGGCACCCGCTCCAGCTAAAGCGGATAGCAAAGGTGAGTTCGCAGAGAACGACGCTTACGTTCACGCTACCCCGGTGATCCGTCGCCTGGCGCGCGAGTTCGGTGTTAACCTGGCGAAAGTCAAAGGCACCGGCCGTAAAGGTCGCATTCTGAAAGAAGACGTGCAGACTTACGTGAAAGAGGCCGTGAAACGCGCTGAAGCGGCACCAGCTGCAGCCAGCGGCGGCGGTCTGCCAGGCATGCTGCCATGGCCGAAAGTTGATTTCAGTAAGTTTGGCGAAATCGAAGAAGTCGAACTGGGGCGTATCCAGAAAATTTCTGGCGCGAACCTGAGCCGTAACTGGGTGATGATTCCGCACGTTACGCATTTCGACAAAACCGATATCACCGATCTGGAAGCCTTCCGTAAGCAGCAGAATGCTGAAGCAGAGAAGCGTAAGCTGGATGTGAAGTACACCCCGGTGGTGTTCATCATGAAAGCGGTCGCGGCGGCGCTTGAGCAGATGCCACGCTTCAACAGCTCGCTGTCTGAAGATGCGCAGAAACTGACGCTGAAAAAATATATCAACATCGGTGTGGCGGTTGATACGCCAAATGGCCTGGTAGTTCCGGTCTTTAAAGACGTGAACAAGAAAGGCATCACCGAGCTGTCGCGTGAACTGATGGCGATTTCGAAGAAAGCGCGTGACGGTAAGCTGACAGCGGGCGACATGCAGGGCGGATGTTTCACCATCTCCAGCCTGGGCGGCCTGGGCACTACGCACTTCGCGCCGATCGTGAACGCGCCGGAAGTGGCTATCCTGGGTGTCTCTAAATCGGCGATGGAGCCGGTGTGGAACGGTAAAGAGTTTACTCCGCGTCTGATGATGCCGATTTCTCTCTCCTTCGACCACCGCGTAATCGACGGTGCTGATGGTGCGCGATTCATCACCATCATCGGCAATATGTTGTCTGACATTCGTCGTTTAGTTATGTAAATGTAAAGAAGGCCGGCGGAAGCCGGCCTTCCTGTAACGATTCGTCGCGCCGCGGTTGGCAGTTTGTTAACAATTCTGTAAACTCTTGCGGTGAAAGTCCCGGTGGAACAAGGGCATTATAAGAAAGTCTGACCCGCCGGATATCAATTAAGAGGTCATGATGAGTACAGAGATTAAAACCCAGGTCGTAGTACTTGGGGCAGGTCCTGCAGGTTACTCTGCAGCCTTCCGTTGTGCGGATTTAGGTCTGGAAACCGTACTGGTAGAGCGTTACAGCACCCTGGGTGGTGTTTGTCTGAACGTCGGTTGTATCCCATCTAAAGCGCTGCTGCACGTTGCTAAAGTGATTGAAGAGGCGAAAGCCCTTGAAGAGCACGGCATTGTGTTTGGCCAGCCATCTACTGATATCAACAAGATTCGCAGCTGGAAAGAGAAGGTTATCAACCAGTTGACTGGCGGCCTGTCAGGAATGGCAAAAGGTCGTAAAGTCACCGTGGTTAACGGCCTCGGCAAATTCACCGGTGCTAACACCCTGGTGGTTGAAGGAGAAGGCGGCGCGACCACCATCAACTTCGATAATGCCATTATCGCTGCGGGTTCACGTCCAATCGAACTGCCATTCATTCCACATGAAGATCCACGCGTCTGGGACTCTACCGATGCGCTGGAACTGAAAGAAGTGCCGAAGCGCTTGCTGGTCATGGGCGGCGGCATCATCGGTCTGGAAATGGCGACGGTTTATCATGCGCTGGGTTCAGAGATTGATGTGGTTGAGATGTTCGACCAGGTTATCCCGGCTGCGGATAAAGACGTGGTGAAAGTCTTTACCAAGAAAATCAGCAAGAAATTTAACCTGATGCTGGAAACCAAAGTGACCGCCGTTGAAGCAAAAGACGATGGCATTTACGTTTCAATGGAAGGTAAAAAAGCACCAGGCGAAGCGCAGCGTTACGACGCAGTGCTGGTGGCGATCGGTCGTGTGCCGAACGGTAAAGGTCTGGATGCCGGTAAAGCGGGTGTGGAAGTGGACGATCGCGGCTTCATTCGCGTCGACAAGCAGATGCGCACCAACGTGCCACACATCTATGCTATCGGCGACATCGTCGGTCAGCCAATGCTGGCGCACAAAGGCGTGCACGAAGGCCATGTGGCGGCAGAAGTGATCTCTGGTCTGAAGCACTACTTCGATCCGAAAGTGATCCCTTCAATTGCCTATACTGAGCCAGAAGTTGCCTGGGTCGGTCTGACCGAGAAAGAAGCGAAAGAGAAGGGCATCAGCTACGAGACCTCCACCTTCCCGTGGGCAGCCTCAGGCCGTGCTATCGCTTCTGATTGTGCAGACGGCATGACCAAACTGATTTTCGACAAAGAGACGCACCGGATTATTGGTGGCGCGATTGTCGGTACTAACGGCGGCGAGCTGTTAGGCGAAATCGGTCTGGCGATTGAGATGGGTTGTGATGCGGAAGATATTGCGCTGACCATCCACGCTCACCCGACCCTGCATGAGTCAGTCGGTCTGGCGGCAGAAATCTTCGAAGGCAGCATCACCGATCTGCCTAACGCGAAAGCGAAGAAGAAATAACTTTCTGCTACTAAAGAAGAAAGCTCCCGTTATGGGGGCTTTTTTTTCGCCTGGAGTTTGGTGCTGTATGGCAAGAATCGATTTGGGTTAAGACTAAAGGTAACCCCAATAACCCTGAAAACGTTGCCTGTGAGAGTTATTAGAGTTATCGTGCTTTCATCAGGACGCGACAGGACACAGGGATGGATAGCAGCACGTTAATTTCCGAAATGAAGGCTGATGGCTGGGTTCTGACAGGGATAAACGGTAGCCATCACCATTTCACACATCCGACAAAACCGGGGCTGGTTACAGTACCCCATCCTAAAAAAGACTTACCGATCGGTACGGTAAAGAGCATCAGGAAACAAGCGAGAATTTAATCCCGCTTGCCCGTAGAGGTATGAATATGTTTTATCCAATCGCGATTGAAGCGGGTGATCACGAACACGCATACGGCGTAATCGTCCCCGATTTACCAGGGTGTTTCTCTGCCGGGGATACTCTTGATGAAGCCATTAAAAACGCCAAAGAGGCTATCACAGGGCATATCGAATTATGTGTAGAGCTCGGTCATGAGATCCCTGCCGTGTCCACCATTGAGACTCTGGCCACGAATCCTGACTATCAGGGTTATATCTGGGCATTGGTTGATGTAGATGTCATTCGCTTGCTGGGCGGCTCTGAAAAAATCAATGTCACTTTACCCAGGTCGTTAATTGATCGGATTGATCGTTGTGTGGCTTCACACCCCGAATACAAAAGTCGCTCGGGCTTTCTGGCTCAGGTAGCGCTTGAGCGTATTACTGCTCCGATTAACAGGCCTCAAAAGTAAGTCTGAGTGATAGCTAAATTTATTGGTGGCAGAGGAATCAAAAGGCACCGTTTATGAGTTTTTACCCCTTAAGCCGTTGCTATGATCTTTCTCCCGTATGGTCAGGTTGATGTCTTTGATGATGCTTTTATCCAGATTGATAAAACCGGCGTAAAAATGCATATTCCGGTGAATCTGGATGGACTGCTGCTGATTCTCTTCCTGACTCTTACAAATCAGTGAGTTACTGATCTTTAAATACGTGAATTTAGTGGTGATTTTTTTATGAGGGTAAAATCATCATATTTTACAGCTACATACATTAAGAGTGTTCCCCGCTCTAGCGGGGATAAACCGCATTGATGATGGAGGTGGCCAGACATCTGGCCTGTGATCCCCTACGAATGTGAATATCAGAGTCAGGCCCGATGAAAAAAAAGAACAGCACTCCCACACCTCACGATGCCACTTTCCGCCAGTTTCTCTCACAGCCGGACATTGCCCGCGACTTCATGGAACTGCATCTGCCCGCCGAACTGCGCGCTATATGCGACCTCAGCACCCTGAAACTTGAATCCGGTTCGTTCGTTGAAGACGATCTTCGCCAGTATTTCAGCGATATCCTCTACAGCCTGAAGACCAGTAACGGGGATGGGTACATACACGTCCTGGTTGAGCATCAGTCTACGCCGGAAAGGCATATGGCATTCAGGCTGATGCGATACGCTGTGGCGGCTATGCACCGCCACCTTGAAGCGGGCCATAAGCAGCTGCCGCTGGTTATACCGGTACTGTTCTATACCGGCAAACGCAGCCCTTATCCGTATTCAACACGCTGGCTCGACGAATTTGAAGACCCTTCGCTGGCGGAAAACCTCTATGGCAGCGCCTTTCCACTGGTGGATGTCACGGTGATCCCGGATGAGGAAATCATGGGGCACCGCAGCATGGCGGCGTTGACGCTGTTACAGAAGCACATACATCAGCGTGACATCGCGACTCTCACCGATCGGCTGGCCACGTTACTGATGGCTGATTATCTTTCTTCACCCCAGGTAACAGCGCTGATACACTATTTACTGCAGGCAGGCGAGTCGGCTGACTCCGAAGCCTTCGTGCGCGAACTGGCACAGCGAGTGCCGCAACACGGAGACGCACTTATGACCATCGCACAGCAGCTGGAGCAGAAGGGCATCGAGAAAGGTATTCAGCTTGGTGAACAGCGTGGAATCGAGAAAGGCCGAAATGAAGGCAAAGTCGAAGTTGCCCGCACTATGCTGCAGAACGGCATTGACCGTAATACCGTCATGAAAATGACCGGTCTCTCAGAAGATGAACTTTCACAGATCCGTCACTGATTTTGATGTCAGAAAACGGCTCGGCAACGTAAAGCCCTGCACTACAGGGCTTAACAAATTTAATGAAACGCAGGCGCTGCTCATCAGACAGTGCGCTGATGCAGTCTCCCGGGTTAACTGACTATAAGTACGAGCGTGCTTTTCTGCCATTCCCGAAACTCATCACAAAGCAATTCGACTGTTATGACAAAATTACCGGGTCTCCTGGCTGAAACATCAGGATAGGTGGCGCTCCTGGGAGGAAGCGAAGAGGGCTGCAGATCAGCAGGGCATAACCTTCCTGGATGCTAAAATTCAGGGTTCGGCTAAGGTCTGGCTTATCCCTTTCACTGTTTCCAGTAAACCCGATAAAACACAATATGGGATGCTGGACGGTGGCACTCTGACAGTCAAATTCTCAGAAGATTAGGCAGCAAGCTAACCTTCATCTAACCACGCATCTCCCATGCAGCCACCCGTTCAATAAACATCTGCGCCAGGGCAGTAATGGCGCTGTTGCCGAGTAGTCTTTCTTCATTGATATACATCACCAGCGAACTACTGCGTCGGCGGCCCTGCAGCAGCGGCAGGGGACGGAGCTCACCGCTCTCTAACAGCGCGGCGATATTCTGTTCCGGCAGCCAGCCATAACCTAACTGATGCTGGACCGCTTCAATGGCTGCCGACAGCGTCGTGAATGACCAGTTCTCCGCCTGATCGCCATTGACCTCCGACTGCTGCTGTTGCTGACGATCCAGAATGGTAATGCAGGGCCAGCGTGCCAGCGTAGCAGCACTAAGCGGGGCGGATTCGCGGTGCAGCGGGTGGTCGCGATGGGCGACGGCGACGAAATCGACACTCATCAGGCTTTCGCCTGCTAACGGCGTGTCACCATATTGCGCTACCAGCCAGAGATCAGCCTGATGCTCCGCCAGTCTGTCAGGCGTTTCGCTTCGGACGATTTCGCTAAACCAGATGCGGACATGCGGATAGCGTTGCTGAAAGGTCTGAAGCACATCGAATAGCAAGGGTTTGGGTAGCGTCGCATCGACCATCAGATCGATGCGCGAACGCTCGCCGCGTTGCAGTGCACTGGCCTGCGCCTCAAGCGCGCCGAATCCCTCCAGTAGCGGACGCACCTGTGCCAGCAACTGATGTCCCTCTGCACTCAGGACAGCGCGGCGGCCCTCCTGCTGAAGCAGGGTCAAACCCAGCCGCTGCTGTAACAGGCTCAGCTGATAACTCAGTGAGGACTGGCTGCGATTGTTCTTCTCCGCTGCCAGCGCAAAACTCCCCTCATTCACTACTGCGTCGAGCAGATACCAC
>Ga0213820_1001313_pt1 | contig 11843 bp, 14 predicted proteins | sample MC6MC0910MG_FD_179889 | JGI IMG/M metagenome (GOLD analysis project Ga0213820, IMG submission 179889) | Enriched soil aggregate microbial communities from Iowa State University, Ames, United States - MC6-MC0910-MG | ecosystem: Environmental > Terrestrial > Soil > Unclassified | place: USA: Iowa... | reverse complement strand
CAGGAAGTAAAGAAAGCTGAGGAGGCTAAAAAGGCTGAAGATGCTAGAAAGGCCGAGGAAGCTAAAAAGACCGAGGAAGCTAAAAAGGCTGAGCAAGCTAAAAAGGCTGAGCAAGCTAAACTAGCGCAACAGCAAGCAGAGGCAGCAAGAAAAGCGGAAGAGGCTAAAAAGGCTGAACAAGCACGTAAGGCAGAAGAGGCAAAGAATGCTGCAAAAGCAAGTACACATACAGTGAAGGAAAACGAAAATTTATATCGTATTGCCTTGAATCACTACGGTGATGGAAGTGAAGCAACGCTTGCGAAAATTCGTGCAGCAAATGGCATGTCTTCAGATACAGTAATGGTTGGGCAAGTCATTAAATTACCGTAAGAAAAATGGGTGTCATTCTTTGGCAATGAAGTTTTTCTAGTATAAAATAATGGACAAACGTTAACAACAAAAAGGTTGAGGCGTACGTCTGATTTAGTAAAAAGGCGATTCTTCATACAAACGAATCGTCTTTTTGCTTTCGTAAGGAGATGTGAGAGAATGATTTATTTTGGACTATTGGTTTTAGTAGTCATCGTGTTCCTGCTCTATATGTGGAAGGTGGCACATGAAAACAATGTCTTACATCATCAATTGCCATTAAAGGGTAAACAGGAAAAGATTCGGCTGTTTTTTATTTCGGATACACATTTACGCAAAATTAATCGCCAGATGATTGAACAATTAGATAATCAGTTCGATGCGGTTATAATTGGTGGAGATTTTGCTGATGGACGTACACCGATTAAACGTATTCATGACAATCTAAAATTGCTAACCTCTTTAGGCCCGACTTTTTTTGTCTGGGGAAATAATGACAGAGAAGTAGGTGAGGAGCGGCTGCGGAGCATATTAAATGAGCATGGTGTCCAAATTATTGCGAATGATGCTGTTCTCTTGCTGAAAAAAAATCGTTTTTGGTTAAGTGCGATTGAAGACACATCGACAAAAAAATATAGCTTTGATAAAGCATTTGAAAAAGTTGATGAGAATGATTTAGTTGTATTTATTTCTCATAATCCTGGTGTTTTTGCGAGAGTACGTGCAAAATTTAGAGCTGATTTAATGATTGGCGGACATTTACATGGTGGGCAAATTAGAATTGGTCCTTATGGTGCCCATCCGAATGGCTCTTATCGGGAGCGTGAAGGTGTCATGACATTAGTAAGTAACGGCTATGGTACAACATTATTACCTTTTAGACTTGGTGCAAAACCACAGTGTCATATTATTGACATTATAATTTCGGGTAAATAAACAACCAAATTCTGATAGAAGGCGTATAATGAAAATGAATCATCTAATTTTGATTGTGCGAAAGCAAAAGATTAGCAACTTTAGCTAATCGAATTTGATAGGAGTGTCAAGAAATGCAGCAAGCAGATGCCATAATTGTTGGAGGCGGTCCATGTGGATTAGCAGCAGCAATAGCTTTGCAAAATATTGGATTACAGCCAATAGTGATTGAAAAAGGAAACATTGTCAACGCGATTTACAATTATCCTACACATCAAACCTTTTTTAGTACAAGTGAACGTCTAGCTATCGGAGATGTGCCTTTTATTATTGAAGGACGTAAGCCAAAACGAAATCAAGCACTTGTGTATTATCGAGAAGTTGTGCGTTTGAAAAATATTCAGGTAAATCGCTTTGAAAAAGTAAAAAGCGTGAAGAAAAATGACGCTTTGTTTACAGTAACAACAGATAAAGAAATATATGAAACGCCCTATGTTGTGATAGCAACTGGCTACTATGACAATCCCAATTATTTAAATATAAAGGGAGAGCAATTACCGAAAGTCTTCCATTATTTTAAAGAAGGGCATGAATTTTTTGATACGGATGTGTTAGTGATAGGAGGGAAAAATTCAGCGGTGGATGCAGCGCTTGAGCTAAATAAAGCTGGAGCTCGTGTAACGGTTGTCTATCGTGGCAATGATTACTCATCTAGCATCAAGCCATGGGTATTGCCAGAATTTGATGGGGTAGTACGAAATGGAGAAGTGAAGATGCACTTCAATACAAATGTGCTAGAAATTCGTGAGCATGAGGTCGTTTTAGAAACAGATGGCCAAGAAGAAATTTTAAAAAATGATTTTGTATTTGCAATGACTGGCTATCATCCAGATCATTCGTTTATTCGAGCTATGGGCGTATTTATTGATGATGAAACAGGTCGCCCATTTGTTACACCAGAGACAATGGAAACGAATATAGAGGGATTATTTATTGCTGGTGTGATTGCAGCAGGAAATAATGCCAATGAGATTTTTATCGAGAATGGTCGCTTCCATGGCGATTGTATTGCACAAACCATTGCTAAAAGAACAAAATAAATTTATGGCTGTATAGGCATGTGGCTTATACAGCTTTTTTAAGTAATTGGAGGTAAAATTCAGCTAATTAACGATGAATGGAGGTGTCCATTTGAGTGGGTTGTACTGGCTTTTAAGTTATTTAATAGGAAACTTTATGACGGCTTTTTTCGTTGGAAAAGCATATGGGATTAACCTTCAAGAAGAAAGAAGTAAAAACTTAGGGGCTCGTAATGCAGGGAGTGTAATTGGCAAAGCGGCATTTGTGTGGACATTTTTTGGCGACTCGCTGAAGGGTGTAGCAGTCGTTCTCCTGGGACGTTTATGGCACCTTGAAGAGTGGGTAATAAATGTGGGAGTGACTTGTGTCATTATCGGCCATTTATTCCCTGTTTGGTTGAAATTTAACGGTGGAAAAGGAGTAGCTACTTTTATTGGGGTTGGCCTTGCTCTTTCGCCAGGTCTATTTTTTTGGATGATTTTAGGAACTGCACTTGTGCTTGCCCTTACTAGAAGTCTTACCCTTGGTATGGTTGGGGGCTTTGTTTTATATAGTGCGGCTATTGTCCAAACGGGAAATTTTCAACTCTACATACCGATACTCGTAGCGATGCTTTGTATGCTGATCAAGCATACGCCAAATATTAAGGAATCATTAGAAAAAGGGAAGTGACAAGATGTACTGGTGCAAAATAGCCCATACTGATAAAGAGTTTGAAGCGATTGCTCGTTTAAATTATGAAACCTTTGTGGAGGAAATTCCGCAACATGAACCTAATTCTGCAAAAAAGAAGGTCGATCGCTTTCATCAGGAAAATACATATCTCGTTGTCTATAAAGGAATTGAATTAATCGGGATGGTAGCCTTTCGAGATCAACGACCATTTTCCATTGATGAAAAGATTGGAAAGGTGGAACAATATTTATCACCAGCACAATGTTCCAAGCTTTGCGAAATTCGTTTACTTGCTGTAAAGAAGGCTTATCGAACAGGGCGGGTACTATTAAAATTATCACAAGCCTTGAATGCCTTTGCCTATGAGAAGGGATATACGGCAGCTGTCATTTCTGGCACAACTCGTGAAGAAAAGCTATATAAGCAAATAGGATTCAAGCAATTTGCACCTGCTGTCGGGACGAAGGAGGCTATGTTTTTACCAATGTTATTAACTAGACAGCAATTTGAACAGTCCTTCCAGCATAGACTTGTAACTGGAGGTCATACATTTTATCCAGGTCCAGTAAAGCAGGAGGGCTCGGTAGAATATTCAGATCTATCTCATCGCACTGCTGCATTTCAATCCCTTTATGGACGTGTGACATCTAAGCTCCTGCAACTATCTGAAGCTCACCATGTTGCCATCGTTGTTGGGACTGGTACATTAGCGAATGAAGTAATGCTTGGACAACTAAAAACACAGCAATTAGGACGAGGGATTATTTTAACAAATGGAGAATTTGGAGAACGTTTACGCAAGCAGGCGGAGCGTTGGACATTGGATTTTGATGTAGTTGAGCAGGGATGGGGGCAAGCTTTTGACTTTGCGAATATTGATGTATTGCTACAAAAGGGATGTTATCAGTGGTTGCTTGCTGTACATGGTGAAACCTCAACGGGTACTTGTAATAACTTAGAGCAGCTTGTGCAGCTAACAAAACGTTACGATATCCAGCTCTGCGTTGATTGTATTAGCACTTTTGGGGCGTTGCCATTCTCTTTAAAGGATTGTTATCTAGCAACAGCTGTGAGTGGGAAGGCAATAGGTGCATTAAGCGGCCTAGCATTTGTTTTTTCACAAAAACTTGTGAAGCCATCAACTTCGTTACCAGCCTATATGGATTTAGCGAACTATCAGCAGGGAGCCATTCCATTCACATTACCTGCAACCTTCGTTAGAAATGTAGAAGCGGCACTTCAGGCATATCCAGCACGCTACGAACTGCTACAGCAGCGCTTTGAGACTCTACTGCAGCTACCGTTCATGCACTATAAATTATCAACAACTTATTACCCAATGCTCATCACGTTAAAATGTCCGAAGGCTCTGTCACATTTACGTACGGATTTATCGTTAAATCAACTATTTGTTCATGGAGATAGCCGTTATTTACTTGAAAATGATTTCATTCAGCTATCGATAATCCAACCAGATTTTGAACAAGCTATTGTTCGTCTCCAAGAGATTTTGGGCTATTATCAACAGGTTGTTGAAGCATAAGATACTAGGAGAATAGAATACATTGATTTACATGAAAAAATCCTTTAAGTTAAGTGGAGTACCTGCTTTATTTAACCCTATTAATAATTTTAAGCGTGCCTTTTGACCATTAATACCAGTGGCAAATATTGCGCCTAGGTCTTCCAGCATTTTGCCACCGCCTACATAGCCGTAGACACCTTCTGCAATACCATTAAAACAACGGGAAACGAGTATAACAGGAATACCACGTTCTAATAAGCTCTCAATTCCCTTCACAACGGTTGGAGGTACATTACCCTGTCCGAGTCCTTCTAATACTACGCCATCATATTTACATGCGAGGACAACATCGAGTAAATCGACTTCCATGCCTGCATAGACTTTCAGCATGGCCACTCGTTTTGATAACTCTTGTATATCAACATATTGACGGCGGATAGGGGCATGATGGAATAATATTCTTGATTTGGTAATAAGGCCGATGGGTCCATATTGAGGTGATTGGAAGGTGTTTACTGAACTAGTATGTATAGTAATTCATATGTGTTTTAAAATGTACAGTTAGTCTATCCCCTACAAACGTTGATATATAAGGCTTTTTAAGATGTGGATAGCATTTAGATAGTTATCCACAATACATAAAATACAAGGTGAAATAGGTGTAATGATACTATATAATGTTAAAGAGGTGAAACAACTATGACAAAAAAGGTAGTATTAATTACAACTGGTGGAACAATAGCTAGTAAAAGAAATACTTCAGGGAAATTAGAATCTGGAGTATTAGACGGAAATGAAATCCTATCAATGTGTAATTTACAAAATGATATTGAAATAATTTTAATAGATTTATTCCATTTACCATCAATGCATATGTCTTTCGATAATCTTAATACATTGACACAAAATATAAATGAACAATTAAAAGACGAAACTGTTAATGGTATAGTTGTTACTCATGGTACAGACTCCTTAGAGGAAACTGCTTATTTTTTAGAGTTAACAACTAATGATGCTAGACCAATTGTAGTTACAGGTTCTCAAAAATCACCTGAGGATATTGGAACAGACGTATATTCAAATTTAAGAAATTCTATCCTCGTAGCATCAAATGAAAATGCAAATAATTTAGGTTCAGTTGTAGTTTTCAATGATGAAATTTTACACTCTAAATATGTGAAGAAAATTCACTCTTCTAGTATAAATGGATTTGGTTCTATCGGTTATGGAAGATTAGGGTTCATTGATAATGATGAGGTTGTAATTTATCAGAAGCCAACTAAAAGAGAATGTTATGATTTAAAAGAGACGTATCCTAATGTTGAAATTGTTAATTCTTATTTAGGATGTACAGGTTTTGTATTAGATGCTCTATATGCATCTGAGATTGATGGAATAGTTTTAGTTGGATCAGGTAGAGGTCAAATAACTCCAAGTATGACAAAGTCACTCAAGAAGCTGCTTGAAAAGAATGTCAAGATTGTACTCACGACTTCTACTGAAGAAGGTAGAGTATTTCCTTCTTATGATTATTATGGTAGTGCTAATAATCTTAAAGAGATCGGGGTTGTTATGGGCGGAGATTTTGATGCAAAGAAAGCAAGAATTAAATTAATGCTAATGCTTGCAAATAACAATGACTTATATGATACTTTCATGCATTAAAATAATATAATCCCTATCCACAATAATGATTGGATAGGGATTTGAATTGGTTCTGACCTAGTATTACAGTTAAGTTAACCGTTAAACCTCTGTTATAATACCATGTCTAAAATAATAATTCTATAGTAGAGTAAGCTATTACAGTAAAGAAAGTAAATTTTAATCATTAATTTTGTAATAAATAACCTTTTATAGTATATATTTGACTTAAATGTTAACCTCGCACATGACTAACATATGTAATTATAACTATGCATTGAATTATTTTTTAACAAAATTATCATGGTAACGTTTTAATAACGTTCCAAATTGTTCACGAGTTAAGAAATTTTGTGGATTTGAACCATCTGACAACCCATGACACTTTAACCATTCCCAAGATTCTTCATGTGTCGATAATACTTTTCGAGATTCTGATTTATCTTGCTTTGTTTTTAAAGCTTTTTCTAATTCATTAATTTTACCTAATAATTCATTATATTGTGACATAGATAACTCTCCTTTATCTTTGTTGTTTAATGTATCTAACGAATATTGTATTCTCTTTAGGAACGACTGCCATCGTCCCTCATCAAGTATACGATGTGGACAATATTTTCCAGACCAATCCTGATGTTTTTTTACACGATCTAATTTCCATCCTCTTTCGTGCAACATTTGAGCTGTTAGTTTTACAGCATTCTCTTCAGCTTTTAAATAACGTTCTCCGCCTGATTTCGAATAACATATTTCAATACCAATACTCTTCCTGTTACCATTTCCTTGTCCATCCCCACAATGCCAAGCATTCCTAGATAATGGAACAACCTCAACAGCTTCTTTATCATCTATTGCAATATGGAATGAAACTTGATTGTTATTAGAATTGTGATAAGCTGCTTCATTATTTGCACTAGCATCGTTATAAGTGTTATGTATAGTTATGTACTCTGCTTGCATGGAATATGGACATTTAATATTGTATTTAGATGTAGATACCCATTGTTTTCTATAAATAAAGCCACTCACTATTTATCATCTCGTTTCGGTTTAATATATGTTAATGCTTTTTGGGAATCACTTAAATTTGCTGTAGTAGGGTCTAGAATAGCATTATATGTACTTACTCCAATTAAAGCTAAAACATATGGATTAGAGACTGCATTTACTACCAATGCCCATACACTTTCCCAAGTAGTCAAATCTGCTCCTGTGATTCCATAGTAAGCAAATAGGGGAGTAATAACTGATAACCCTACTGTAATCCAAAATTGAGGATTACGAATGCGAACCTTCCAATTAATCTTCATAGACATCATTCCTTTCTTATAGTCCTAGCCATTTCATAATGAAAGCTCCAATAATAGTAAGAGGGATAAGCAGCCACCAATGCAGATACTTTTTAATAGTTTCACTTATAGAAATATTATCCTTGTTAGTTTCATTGATTAGATCTTCCTCAATACTATCTACACGTCTTCCAATATTCCTTACATCATCCTGTAATTCATCTTGAGACATATTTAATTTTGTTAGATTAATATTTATGTTATTGAATGTCTCATCCATCTTATCTAATTGTTTTTGTTGATTTTTATTCATCTCTTGTTGCTGTTCTGATACCACTGTTAAGCGATAAAGTAATTCATTATTACCTTCAAGCTTTGAGACTCTATGATTTTGATTTTTTAACTCTGTTTCCACGCTTGCCAATCTTTCGCCAAGCTTTCCATTATCCAATTTAATCACCGACTTTATCAAAATAATAAAAGAGCAGGGGAGGGATAGCCCACACCTACTCTAATAAAGCGTTGAATATTAATACATATATAGATTGTTTATACACTAATTATTAACTTTTTGTGTATTAATATTCATTTATTTTTAAATAATATGTGTCTTTTATCGAATGTACTCGCTTGTACCACTGAAATTGTCTACATCCGATTTTAATTCATTAATTAATTTATCCATGCGTTCACGTAGAGTTATTTCATATAAGTTAGCCACATCTTCTATATTGTCATGGTATTGATTTTTAGAGAATGATTTTGTAAATGGTAATTCTTTAGGGAAGTACTTGAACGAATCGCCAATATTCAATAATACTTCTTCACGTTCAGTAGGAGTTGTAATTTCATTAAAAGTAGGATTACCGGAACCATCTAATACTGGGTCTCCGTTTTCATCAACAATCGGAACTTTAGTTACTACATTTTCGATAACCTTTTTAGTGAATTTTCCACCAACATTTAAAATCTTTTGACCTCGATCTGATACAGCTTCAATAAAATCAGGAGACTGTTCAACAACTTCAAAAGTAATAGAATAAACATTCTCTTTGATATCTTTAATTACACGGTATTTCATAAATAAATTCCTCTTTTCTAAATTTTATTTTATGTATTTTGTTATTTACAATTAGTATTATTTGAAATATCTTCAACCATTATTTCTTTAACCATTCGTTGTAAAAGGCGTATGTATTCTAACATTTCTTTCTGAGAGTAACATTTAGTAATAACATTACTCAAACGTTCATCATGAATAGCAATTTCAACATATCTTTCAATTTCTGTTTGTCCATTAATTTCTAATTTCTTTACAATAGGGGTAATTACTTGGTATATGTCTTTTTCAATAGGTACTTTTGCAGATTGAATTACTTCGTTATAGTTTATGTATTCTACTTGAACCGACATTCTTTCACCTCTCATTCATATTAAAACCATTTATATACCCTTGTCTTGATTTAATGGTTCTGATTGATTTCCTAATTCTACGAAAATCATATTATCTCTCCTTTTATTTTATCCTGTTATTACTAATTTATAATTTAAAGTAGGAATGGTAACAGTTTCTCTGTTTCGAACAGTTATTGTAATCGAATAATTTCCTCCACCAATATTATTGATTACACATTTTTCAACAAATATCATTCCGTTAATGAAAAATGTACCTAATCCCTCTAGAGTTCCTGCTTGTCCGTTTAAAATATGCGCTCCTAGCAAATTGCTTGAAGAATTCATGGGCTGAAAGTTTATTGGTGGTGTCGTTACAGACTGTATACTACCAGATGTTACGTTTGTAAATATCAAATCAAATTCAGCTTTTTTACCACCGCTAGGTATAGCTCTAATATTGTTTGCCATATTATCAAATGTTTCTACTGGCGAGGTATAAACTCCTTTGTCAGAAATGGCACTCGCCACTTTCGTTTTTCCATCACTGACAGATTGCTTTAAATCTTGTAAACTAGGACTCCATTCAGACCATACATTATTGTATTTAAACCTAGACTTCATATCAGGTTGACCATTGGCATATTTGTAAGCTACCTGCATTTGAGATGTAAAACCAACTGCGGCATACCATCTATTCTCAACGTACCAATAGCCTCCACCTAGTTTTTCATTGTTACTTATAAAGAATTGAGTCATTTCTGTATCAGGGTCAGAACCTTCTACATTGGATGCTACAATATCTGCTTTATTGTTCCATCTTGCAATTTGTGAACTAGTAGGAATATTACTAGTTTGTGGTGTCCAAGGATGTGGTTGAGATATAGTGGGGTCTAAAGCCAATGTTATATTATTAACTACATCAAAAATAGCAAGTGAACTAAAAATTTCTACCTTAATATCAATAGCGTTTCTAGTAGTCGGCGCTTTTGTTATAGGAATATACATCCTTGATGCAGATGTCACTAGTGGTTTAATATAAAAGCATGTTGCAAAATGCTGTGATATATTGTTGATAGTCATAGTATTTAAGAATACATCTTCCTCAACTTTTGCTACATTGTAAACTATCTCTGCACCACCCATAGCATTTCCAAAATTATAATTACTAGTCAAAGTTAACTTTACCAGCCCTGAGAAAGCTCTACCCACTGGAATGTTTATATATAGCGAATCTAATTTTGAATTATCGTCATCCCATTTATCAAACCTAAATACTTTAGATGCTGATGAATTACCTATATTAGTAATATCAGCATCGTTAAAAACATTTTTTTGCCATGAGTTGCTAACTTTGGGAGAAAGAGCCTGTACTTGACTCTCTACTCCTTCTGCTTTATCTACTTTTAACTTTAATTCATTGTTTAGATTATTATAATCAATTTGATTCCCTTGGTATGCCATCAGCATCTAACTCCCATCCATATACTTCTACTAAATGATTAATGATATGTGGACGATAATCTTCATTTGTTACATCACTCAATAAGTAACGCTCCATTGTACGAGGATTGTATCCACCTGTAGCAATACGTCTGGCAACAATTTCTACAATTTCCATATCAACGATTACTTTTTGTTTTGCCATGTTAGATGATACCTCCTGTTTCTAGTTTTAATAAGCGAATGTCTTCTTCTAATTGTTTAATAAGTTTCTGTTCTTCTGTTTCTTCAACAGGAATATCTTCGAAGATTACTTCTCCATCTTCAACTTTTACAACTAATTTCTTAGAATAATCTACTGAGCCGTAAGGAATGTCGATGTGAGCTAATTCTACTTCTGTTTCGTGAGGTATTATGTCACCTTTCGCTTCTCCTGTTTGGTAAATAATAGTTCCTGTTCGTGAATTATAAATTACACGATTGTCTAATTGCATAAAATTCTTCCTTTCTATTTATTTACTTATGAAATAATCTATTTTGTTTTGTGTACTAGTAAAAGAATAAGCATTTTTGATAAGTAGTTTTAATCTCCATTGCAATACTCCATTTACCACTTGATTATAAGCATCCAAACTCAAAATATAAAAAGCATTAGTAGCAGTTGATATTTGTGGAGTTGCAAATCCATTGTATAATGACACCCCGGGAAGTGTACTACTAAAATACATGGGCTGAAAATCAAACCAAGGGGTGTACACTTCTAAAAGTCCGTTCGAGGGAATAGGAGATAAAGGGATTTCTCCTTTTACACTTATTTGTGTTTGTATAGCATTAATATTATTAGCCATTGTCTCAAACGTAGCATCCGAAGCAGTTGGAACTCCTTTACCAGTAATGGCAGATGCTACTTGTGCTTTACCATTACTTACAGATTGAAAAAGTTTTACTATATCTACATCTTTACTTTGAATACATACCCATGCTGACCATGTATTGTCATCAATCTGATATCTTTTAAGAATAACATCAGATGTTTCAAACCTTTGTTTTAAACCTCCGCCGCTTTCGTTTTCCCAAGGCTTAATGACAGTTAGTACACCATACATGTCCATTAAGTTATTAAGACCTAAGTCTTGCGATTGAGCAAAGCATTTAAATGTGCCCATTTTATTTATCAGGAACCCTTGTAGGAAATCTCTAAATTGAGCGGGATTAAATAATGTTATGTTTGTAAGTGTTCCATTTACAACAAAATTACGCCCATCTAAAAAATCATTCCACATAGAGGTGTCCCATCTAAGCCAATCCCTACCAGTAGGTATATTACTTTTTTGAGGTGTCCAAGGATACCCTGTCCACGATGTACCTAAATCTTCATAAACTAAATATGCATCTTTCAGCATATCAAATGCATCATGAACCGTTAGTACTTCTACCTTGACAGCCGTCCAGTTGATTGCATTAGGTTTACGTACAATTGGAATAGTAAAGACATCTTCATTTACATTGAAATCTGGGAAAAAGTATTC
>Ga0213820_1001308_pt1 | contig 11889 bp, 13 predicted proteins | sample MC6MC0910MG_FD_179889 | JGI IMG/M metagenome (GOLD analysis project Ga0213820, IMG submission 179889) | Enriched soil aggregate microbial communities from Iowa State University, Ames, United States - MC6-MC0910-MG | ecosystem: Environmental > Terrestrial > Soil > Unclassified | place: USA: Iowa... | reverse complement strand
GAACCCCGCCGTTGACCCTGTCTGATCGGCAGGCTTAGAATTTGCGGAGATTTGTTTATATTTCAAAGTTCTATGCCGTCCGGCGCCGCCCATTCGGGCGACACGTTCCCCCTCCTACCAAGCCCTTCGCCATGTCCAGTGCAGCGCCCGAATACGTCTTTGCCACGCCGTTCCTGAATCCCCCCGCCTCGCCCATCCGATCGCTCATGCCCTACGCCATGCGTCCGGGCACCATTTCGCTTGCCGGCGGCTATCCGGCCCAGGAATTGTTCGACGTGGACGGGCTGTCGATCGCTTCGTCGCAGGTCACGGACCGGCTGGGCGCCTGCCTGCAGTATTCCAACATCGACGGACAGGCCAGCCTGCGGCATGAGCTGGCGCGCCTGTCCGCGGCGCGGGGCCTGCACTGCAATGCCGACACGGAACTGGTCGTGACGGGCGGCTCGCAGCAGGCGCTGGCGCTCCTGACCCGCGTGATGCTGCAGCCGGGCGATCACGCCATCATCGAATCGCCGGCCTTCCCGAACTCCGTGCAGGCCTTGCGATACACGGGCGCCACGGTGCACACCGTGCCGTCCGGACCCGACGGCATCGACGTGGACGCGCTGGACGAACTGGCCGCGCGCGTGAAACCCAAGATGGTCTGCGTCGTCGCCTCGTTCTCGAATCCCTGCGGCGCCACCCTGACGCGCGAGCGCCGGCTGCGCTTGCTGGAGCTGGCGGTCAAGCACCGCTTCCTGATCGTCGAGGACGACCCCTACAGCGAACTGCGCTTTGCCGGCGAAGCCGTGCCGCCCATCGCGGCGCTGGCCGAGGGCGAGGCCCGCCACTGGGCGGTGTACATGGCCAGCATGTCCAAGACGATGGCGCCCGCGCTGCGTATCGGCTGGCTGGTCGCGCCGCCAGAGATCCGCCGCCGCTGCGTCGGCGCCAAGGCGGCCGACGACATGGCGTCCTCGGCGTGGATCCAGGAAATCGTCGCCCAGTATCTGGCCAACGGCCGTTACGACGAACACGTGCCGCGCATCCGCGCCGCCTATGGCCTGCGCTGCGCCGCCATGGCTGACTCGCTGGCGCGGGAACTGGACGGCCGCATCACCTTCAGCAAGCCCGAGGGCGGCATGTTCTTCTGGGCGCGGTTGACGGGCGACGTGGATGCGACGCGCCTGTTGCCCTACGCCATCGAGCACGAGGTGGTGTACGTGCCGGGCAAGGCGTTTTACGCCGACGCGGCGCAGGCCGATCTTTTCGCCATGCGCATGTCGTTTGCCACCATGAACGAAAGCCAGATTGCGCAAGGCATGGTCCGCCTGGGCCGCGCGCTGGACGCCTGCCAGGCCAACGAACCGGTATCGATCTCGCTGGCGGCTTGACGGCGCGCAGCGTCACGCCCGCCCCGCATTGCTATCCTTTCTGCGCAGGCCGCCGGCGCCCGCCGGCGGCATACCTAAATAAGCGCTCGTTATTTGGCGGGGGCGCTTCATGTCTATAAGCTTCTTGCCTTGGCGCGCTTTCGCGCCCGGTAGCAGAAAGGAATTCAGGTCATGAACATTGCAAAAGGGTTGGTGGGCGCGGCGCTCTTGATGGCGGCGGCGCAGGGCGCGCAGGCGGCAACGCTGGACGTCGTGAAGCAGCGCGGCGCCGTGGCTTGCGGCACGACCACGGGCTTTGCGGGATTTTCCGCCCCTGACGCGCAAGGCAAATGGCAGGGCCTGGACGTGGACCTGTGCCGCGCCATCGCCGCTGCAGTGTTCGGCGACGCAAACAAGATCAAGGTGGTGCCGCTCAATTCGCAGCAACGCTTCACCGCGCTGCAATCCGGCGAAGTCGACGTGCTGACGCGCAACACCACCGTGACGCAGCAGCGCGACACGGCGCTGGGCATCATCCATGCCGGCATCAACTTCTACGACGGCCAGGGCTTCCTGGTGCCCAAGTCGCTGGGCGTGAAAAGCGCCAAGGAAATCAACGGCGCCACGGTCTGCCTGCAGACCGGCACGTCCAACGAGAACACCCTGGCCGACTGGGCGCGCGCCAACAACGTGTCGTACAAGCCGGTCGTCATCGAGACCTTCAACGAAGTCGTCAACGCGTTCGCGTCCGGCCGCTGCGACGTGTTCTCGACCGATGCATCGGGCCTGGCGTCGATCCGTATTTCCAAGCTGCAGAATCCCGACGACTACGTCGTGCTGCCCGAGATCATCTCCAAGGAACCGCTGGGCCCGTTCGTGCGCCAGGGCGACGACGCGTGGCTGAACATCGTGCGCTGGTCGCTGTCGGCCATGATCGAAGCCGAGGAATACGGCGTGACGTCCAAGAACGTGGACGAACAGGCCAAGAGCGCCAATCCCAACATCAAGCGCATCCTGGGTGTCACGCCCGGCAGCGGCGCCAACCTGGGACTGGACGAAAAGTGGGCGTACAACATCGTCAAGCAGGTGGGCAACTACGGCGAGAGCTTTGAGCGGAATGTGGGCGAGGGAAGTCCGCTGAAGATCAAGCGCGGGTTGAATGCGCAGTGGACGCAAGGCGGGTTGATGTACGCGTTGCCCATCCGATAACCCCGCGTGTCTGACACCTAGTGTGTCTGACACCGGCTAACTTTGGACGGTCGTCATGGTGTTGACGGTCGTCTTTGTCTTGACGGTTGTTTAGATATGGCTGGTGTCAGACACACGAGGTGTCAGACACGCAGAGTTTAGATATGGCTGGTGTCAGACACGCAAGGTGTCAGACACGCAGAGTTTGACTACCCACGCCGATACACCTGCGCGATCTTCACAAACGCCCCGCGCAATTCCCGCGTCCCGCCCTGAAAAATCACCGGCTTCCCCCGGTGCGTGAACACGACGAGCCGCTTCGAAAACACCATCGGCACAAACCGCGCGAAGCGCACGTCTTCCCAGGCCACTTCGCGCCGAGTGAACCAGGTCTGGCTGATGCCGTGATCGTCGATCGTGGTGATCGACGTCTGCATGTGCCACGACACGAACAGCAGCGCCACGAAGCACAGCACCACGGCGACCGCCAATAGCGTGTCGAAAGGCTGCGAGGGCGCGCGGATCGCGGTGGTGACGACCTGCACGCCCAGCACGGCAAGCAACACCCACGTCAGGATGCGCACCCAGTCCGGCCAGGCCTGGCCCGACAGGGGCAGCGGGCCGATGTCGCGGAGCAGCGCCGCGAGGTCTTCGGGCGCGTTGGGGGCATTCTGAGTGGTCATGCGGTGCGGGTCATGCGGCGGTGATCAAGCCGCGCGCTTGGCGGCAATGGCGTTGCCGGCGCGGCTGGAACCCTTGCGGTTCAGGTGCCCCGACATCCATTGCCCGATGTCGACCACGGCGTCGAAGTCCACGCCGGTGTCGATGTCCAGGCCGCGCAGCATGTACAGCACGTCTTCCGTCGCGACGTTGCCGGTGGCGCCCTTTGCGTAGGGGCAGCCGCCCAGGCCGGACACCGAGGTGTGGAAGATGGAGATGTCGGTTTCCAGCGCCGCCAGGATGTTGGCCAGCGCCTGGCCATAGGTGTCGTGGAAATGACCGGAGATGCGCGCCGGGTCTACGACGCGCGTGACGGCGGCCATGACTTCGCGCACGCGCTTGGGGGTGCCCACGCCGATGGTGTCGGCCACGTCGATCTCGTCGACCTGCATCGCCAGGTAGCGTTGCGCCACGTCGACCACGGCTTCAACGGGGACTTCGCCCTGGTAGGGACAGCCCAGCGCGCAGCTGATGCTGCCGCGCACGCGGATGCCGGCTTCGCGCGCGGCCTGCACCACGGGTTCGAAGCGCGCGATGGATTCGGCGATGGAGCAGTTGATGTTCTTCTGGGAAAAGGCCTCGCTGGCGGCGCCGAAGATCACGATCTCGTCAGCGCGGGCGGCCAGCGCCCCTTCAAAGCCCTTCATGTTCGGCGTCAGCACCGAGTAGATGGTGCCGGGCCGGCGCTCGATGCGTGCCATCACGTCGGCGCCGTCGGCCATCTGCGGCACCCATTTGGGCGACACGAACGACGCGGCTTCCACGTTGGGGAAGCCCGCGGCAGCCAGGCGGTTGACCAGTTCCACCTTGATGTCGGTGGGGACGAATTCCTTTTCGTTCTGCAGACCATCGCGAGGCGATACCTCGACGATCTTCACGCGGGAGGGCAATGCCATGTCTCTTCCTGTATCGGTATTGGGTGACCGGCGCTACAAGACTGCGGCGCTGCCGAACATATTAGCGCCATCGCATCTGACCCCGCTGCGGTGCTAGTGCAAACGCTGGTAGCGGCCGTCATCCAGGCGGGCGATGCGGCCCTGCAATTCCAGTTCGACCAGTTGCGTCTGCAGGGCGGCCGTTTCCAGCCCGCAGCGCGTCTGGATGGCATCCAGGTGCAGCGGGTCGAAGCCCAACGCTTCCAGCACGGGATGTGAGGGGAGCGCGGCGGGCGCGTCCTTGCGGGCGGGCTGCGACGGCGTGGGCCCGCCGCCCAATTCATCCGTGATGTCCATGGCCGTCTCGACCAGCTTGGCGCCCTGGCGGATCAGGGCATGGCAGCCGCGCGACAGCGGCGAATGAATCGAGCCCGGGATGGCGAAGACCTCGCGGCCGCATTCACCGGCAAGCCGCGCCGTGATCAGCGATCCGCTCTGCTTGGCCGCTTCCACCCCCAGCACGCCGCGCGCGAGGCCCGCCACGATGCGATTGCGCTTGGGAAAGTGCTGCGGCCGCGCGCCCGTGCCCAGCGGCAGCTCCGACACGAGCGCACCGTGCGCGGCGATGCGATGCGCCAGATCGCGATGGCTGGCCGGATAGATGCGGTCGATGCCTGTTCCCATGACCGCCACCGTGCCGGCACCCTGAGGACCCGCGTCCAGCGCGCCTTCATGCGCCGCCGCATCGATGCCCAGCGCCAGGCCGCTGACGACGCGCCAGCCCGCGCCGGCAAGGTGCCGCGCAAAGGCGCGTGCGTTTTCCTGCCCGCCGGGCGTGGCGTTGCGCGCCCCAACGACCGCCAGCGACGGGCCTTGCAGAAAGGCCGGGTCGCCCGCGACGTAGAGCAGGATCGGCGGGTCGGCGATGGTCAGCAGGCTTTGCGGATAGGTGGGATCGGCCAGCGTGAGGATGTGGCGGCCGGGCGCCTGCACCCATTCCAGCGCGCGCTCCACCTGTTCCGCCATGTCGGCCGGCATGGGCGCGGCCAGTTGGCGCGCCAGCGCTTCGGGCAGGTGCCGCGCAAGCGCCGTGGCGCGTTGCGCATAGATCTGGTCGGGCAGACCCAGCGCGCTCAGCAGCATGCAGGCGGTGGCCGAACCGATGTTGGGTTCGAGGGACAAGCGCAGCCAGGCGGCGAGTTCTTCGGAAGATTGCGTCAGCGGCATGAAACGGGCGGAAAGGGCGCGGAAAAAGCGTCGGGGGTCCGAGAGTGTCGCATGCGCCGCGCGTGGCCGCGGAGCATGGGTGGACGGATATGCGCGTCGTGCGCGCGCCGCGGCAACGCTGAAAAAATAGGTGCCGTAGCAATGTCCGCAATCCCGGAATTAGCCGAAAACTATTAGAAATCAAGACTCTAATGAATTAAACTCTCGGACAAGCATTCCTACTGGCATCCCCATTCAATGGCTTTACTTCCCATCCTTCGCTACCCGGACCCGCGCTTGCACAAAAAGGCCAAGCCGGTTGCCGAAGTCGACGACCGCATCCGCCAACTCGTGCGCGACATGGCCGAAACCATGTACGACGCGCCGGGTGTGGGTCTAGCCGCGACCCAGGTCGACGTGCATGAGCGCGTCGTCGTGATCGACGTGTCCGAGGACAGCAATTCGCTGCTCACCCTGATCAATCCCGAGATCACCTGGCGCAGCGACGACTACAAGATCTACGAAGAAGGCTGTCTGTCCGTCCCCGGCGTCTACGACGAAGTGGAACGCGCATCGCGCATCCGCTGCAAGGCGCTGGACATCGACGGCAAGCCTTTCGAGTTCGAAGCCGACGGCCTCCTGGCCGTGTGCGTACAGCACGAGCTGGATCACCTGGAAGGCAAGGTGTTCGTCGAATACCTGTCGAACCTCAAGCAGAATCGCATCAAGACAAGGCTCAAGAAGGCCGAGCGGGAAGCGCTGCGCGCCTGACCCCGGGCCGGACTTCGGCCCGTCTTTGCCCTGCCGCCTCCGTTCATCTCTTCAGCAGTCCACTTCATGCGCATCGTATTTGCCGGCACCCCGGAATTCGCCCGTATCGCGTTCGACGCCCTGCGGGCGGCCGGCCACGAAATTCCCTTGGTCATGACGCAGCCGGACCGGCCGGCGGGGCGGGGCCTGAAGCTCACGCCCAGCCCGGTCAAGCAGGCCGCGCTGGACGCGGGCATTCCCGTCGCCCAGCCGCGCAGCCTGCGCCTGGACGGCCGCTATCCCGATGAAGCCGCCGAGGCCCATGCGCTGCTCGAGCAAGTCGCGCCCGACGTCATGGTGGTGGCGGCCTACGGCCTGATCCTGCCGCAATGGGTGCTGGACCTGCCGCGCCAGGGCTGCCTGAACATTCACGCCAGCCTCCTGCCGCGCTGGCGCGGCGCGGCGCCGATCCAGCGCGCGATCGAGGCGGGCGATGCGCGCACCGGCGTCACCATCATGCAGATGGACCAGGGTCTGGACACGGGCGACATGCTGCTCGAACGCATCGTGCCGATCTCCGATGAAACCAATGCGGCGCAGTTGCATGACGCGCTGGCGCTAGCCGGCGGCGAAGCCATTGTCGAAGCGCTGGAGGCGTTGGCCAAGGGCGGCCTGACCGCGCGCAAGCAGCCGGAAGAGGGCGTGACCTACGCGGCCAAGCTGGACAAGGCCGAGGCCGCGCTCGATTGCACGCAACCCGCCGAACTGCTGGCGCGCCGCGTGCGTGCGTTCAATCCGGTACCCGGCGCCAGCATCCGCCTGCCGGGATTGCCCGACGCGGTGAAGGTCTGGCGCGCCGAGGCGCTGGACGAGGCCACGACGGCCGCGCCCGGCAGCGTGCTGCGCGCCGATGCAACCGGCATCGACATCGCCACCGGCCAGGGCGTGCTGCGCCTGCTGGAGCTGCAAAAGGCGGGCGGCAAGCGCCAACCCGTGGATGTGTTCGTGCGCGGCTGGCAGCCGGCCTGAGCCCGTCCCAAGACGGATCACGCGGGCGTCGCCCGAAAGATCAGCCTTCGCGGCGCGCCGCCAGCAGATCCATATAGGCGCCCGACAGCAACTGCGCGGGCGCGACGCCCAGCCCGGCCATCAGCGTGCGGGCTTCTTCCATGCCTGCCTCGACGGTTTCGTCCTCGCGCAGCACCACTTCCAGTTCCAGGAATTCGCCCAGGCCTTCGACTCGGTCCAGATGGATGCGGGTGCGTCCGGCCATGAATACCGTGCGGTGCTTTCTTACGCGGCCGATCACGCCGTAGGCGTGCGTTAACGCCTCGCGCAGGGTGTCGGGTTCGTCCGTGGGCGAGATGACGTAGAAGCTTTCCTTGGGACCGCTGTCGTCGGCGCGCTGATAGAAGATCAGCTCGCCCGAGCCATCCGCGAAGGCGCGCAGTTTCAGGCGGCCATTGGCGCACGTGAAGAACGTGTCGTCCTGGTCGATGAACGCCGGTTCCTTGCCGGACAGCGCCGCGGCCAGGTGTTCGATGGCGTCCAGGCTGTCGACCCGCGCCTTGATTTCGACGTTGCGTGCCATGCGCGCCTCGGGATTCAGTAGAGCGAACCGGCCACGCGGGCGGGCAGGTCGCGGTCGTAGGCCACGCCGTCGAAGGTGCCGGACGTCAGGTCGGAAAGCATCCGGCCGACGCTGGGCAGCGCGGTGCGGGGAATCTGCGTCGCCGGGTCCCACAGGCGCGAGCGCAGCAGCGCGCGCGAGCACTGGAAGTAGACCTTGTGCACGTCGACAATCAGCACGGAGCGCGGCAGCTTGCCGTCCATCTCGAAGCGCGCCAGCAGCGCGGGGTCGACGCTGATGCGCGCCTCGCCGTTCACACGCAGCGTTTCGCCCACGCCCGGCACCAGGAACAGCAGAGCCACGCGCGGATCGGCGATGACGTTGAGCAGGCTGTCCACGCGGTTGTTGCCGCGGCGGTCGGGCAACAGCAGCGTCTTTTCGTCTTCCACTACGACGAAGCCGGCGGGATCGCCTCGCGGCGAGGCGTCCAATCCGTCCGGGCCCGCGGTCGCCAGCAATGCAAAGGGCGCGGCCTCGATGAACGCGCGGTAGTGCGGATGCACATGGTCCACCTCCTTTTTCAGGGAGGCTTCGCCGGGCGAACCGTAAAGCGCTTGCAGGGCGTCGGCGTCGGTAATCAGGTGGGCGGGATCGGTGTGCATGGGATCTGGGCGTTACGCCAGTGCGTTGGGAAGGTCTTCGACCGTCAGGAAGAGTTCATCGGGGCCGCGGCCGCGCAGGGCGTCCGGGTGGTTGTAGCCCCAGGCGACCGATCCGACGCGCACGCCCGCCTTGCGGGCCGCGTCGATGTCGCGCATTTCATCGCCCACCAGCAGAAAGCGCTCCGGCGCGGTGCCGTGCTGCTTGAGCAATCGGTCGATCTTGGCGGCCTTGCCGAACAGGTCGGTGCCGCATTCGTAGTCGTCAAAGAGCGCGGCGGTTTCTTCGCCCAGCACGCGCCGCACGTTCTCGACGGAGTTGGAGCTGACCACTGCCAGGCGCAGGCCGCCCGCCTTCAGGCGGGACAGCGCGTCGGGGATGCCGTCGAACAACTGGACGCTGGGATCGATGTCCTGCATCAGCGTGCGCACGTGCGTCATGATCGCGGGCAGCTTCCACAGCGGGATGTTCAGGTACTTCAGGATCTCCATCGCATCACGGCTGCGCAGTTGCTCGCGCTCGGCCGCATCGATCTGGCGGAAGTTGTATTTGTCCGCGACGGTGTTGAGGATGGAGTTGAACCACGGCATGGTGTCTGCCAGGGTTCCGTCAAAGTCGAAGGCTGCAATGTCGTATTTCAATTCTTGGAATCCAGTGCCGGCAGGCCGGGCAAGAGCGCCCGTTCCACAGGCGCCTTGCGCGAGCCCTACACGCCGTGCGGGTGAAGAAGATAGTGCACGACCGGCGCCAGGTCTTCAAGCGGCGGGGCGCCGGCGACCACGCGCGCCGCGCTGGTCCAGGGGTAGTCCAGGGCCAGCAGCCAGCCGAACACCGCGGCCGTATTGTCGGGCGGCAGGCTGACCATGGTTTCGATCGTGATGGTCAGGCGTTTGGCGCGATACGGGTCGGGCTGAAACTCCCAGTCGTAGCGGCCACAGCCCACGCGCACGTTGCCGGTGGCTTTTTCCGTCATGCCGACCAGCCAGTCGCAGTGGTATTCGGACAGTCGCGTGTCGGCGGCTGGGCGCGACAGGTAATAGGTGTAGACGTTGTCGTAGGTCTGGCCGAATTTGCGCACCAGCGTGTCGGTGATGGCGGTCAGGCCATGCGATTCGGGCGGAAAGGCGATGGCCTGCGTGCGCAGGGCCATCTTCAGCACGGCGTCGGACGCAAAGGCGCGGGCCATGTAATGCGGGCGGTTCTCGTCCTTCGCGTGAAAATAGTCGCGCAATACGGACTCGGTGCAGGCGGGGAACAACGAATCGGTGGGCATTGCGAGGGGCTTCCGTTCAGGTCTCAAGCGTCGGTGTCAGGGCTTTCTGACCGGATCGAACCATTTCGAGACGTTGGGCGGCTCGTAAATGGCGTAGCGATCCAGCAGCAAGGCGGGGTCTTCTTCCACCACCAGCATGTCGCGATGCTGGGGACGGATGAATGCTTCTTCCACGGTGTGGTCGATGAATTGCATCAGGGCATCGTAGTACCCGGCGACGTTCAGCAATCCGCAGGGTTTCTGGTGCATGTTCAACTGCGCCCAGGTCCAGACCTCGAAGAACTCTTCCAGCGTGCCGGCGCCGCCGGGCAAGGCGATGAAGCCGTCGGACTTCTCCATCATCATGGCCTTGCGCTCGTGCATGTTCTGCACCATGTGCAGCTCGGTCAGCCCAAGGTGCGCCTGTTCTTTCTTCAGGAGCAGCTCGGGAATCACGCCGATCACGCGGCCGCCGCCGGCCAGCACTTCATTGGCCACCACGCCCATGATGCCGACGATCGATCCGCCGTACACCAGGCCCAGGTCGCGCTTGACGAGTTCGCGTGCCAGCACGCGGGCCTGTTCGACGTAGTCCGGGCGCGTGCCCGGGTTGGAGCCGCAATACACGCAGATATTCTTCAGAGTCATAAAAACGGTGGGAAATTGCCGGCCGCGTTACAGATTGCGTCACGATGCCTTTCGCGAAGCCGATAGTTTACGCAAGGTTGCGCAGGAGCCTTTTTGCGGCCGGCGCGGCCAGGCCGCGGCGCACGGGCAATGTTTGGACACAGCATGTTCCGGCATGGCCGGTAGACTGAATATTGCGAAAACGACTGGAAGTCCAGCGTCGTGCTGCTTTCACTGACTAGAGGAGCTAACGATATGGAACAAGCAACCCGCACCCCGCAGCAAACGAATCGTCCGTTCAACATGGACGTGCAGGCGATCCGCGCCAAGGCGCGCAAGGACATCGAGTCCGGAGCCGTCACCGACACCTATCGCGCAGACCGTGAAACCGTGCTCAAGCTGTTGAATGAAGCGCTGGCGACCGAAGTGGTCTGTGTGCTGCGCTACAAGCGCCACTACTTCATGGCCCGCGGCCTGAATGCAGAACCCGTCGCCGCGGAATTCGCCGAACATGCAACGCAGGAACAGGAGCACGCCGACAAGCTGGCCGAGCGTATCGTGCAGCTGGGCGGCGAGCCGGACCTGTCGCCCAAGGGGCTGCTGGAACGCAGCCACTCGGAATATGTCGAAGGCAACACGCTGGAAGAGATGATCAAGGAAAACCTGATCGCCGAGCGGATCGCCATCGATAGCTATCGCCAGATGATCGAGTACATCGGCGAGCAGGATTCCACCACGCGCCGTCTGCTCGAGGAAATCCTGGCGGTCGAAGAGGAACATGCCGACGACCTGTCGGACTTCCTGGAAAAGTGACGCGGCGTTAAGCCATCAAAGCAAAACGCCGTCCGGCGCGCGATGCGCCGGACGGCGTTTGTCCGATGTGGTCTTGGATCAGACCACGTCGGCCCACAGGTCGTATTCGTCGGAATCGGTGACGCGCACGCGCACCATGTCGCCCGGTTGCAGGGGCTTGTCGGAACTGACGTAGACGCAGCCGTCGATCTCGGGCGCGTCGGCCGCGCTGCGGCCCACGGCGCCGTCTTCGTCGACCTCATCGATCAGCACGTCGATCTCGCGGCCCACCTTGAGCGCCAGGCGCTCGGCCGAGATGGTCTGCTGCAGCGCCATGAAGCGTTCCCAGCGGTCCTGTTTGACGTCATCCGGCACCGGATCGTCCAGTAGGTTGGCGGGCGCGCCTTCGACGGGCGAATACTGGAAACAGCCCACGCGATCGAGTTGCGCTTCCTGCATCCAATCCAGCAGGTATTGGAAGTCTTCCTCGGTTTCGCCGGGAAAGCCCACGATGAACGTCGAGCGGATCGTCAGGTCCGGACAGATTTCGCGCCAGCGCTTGATGCGCGCCAGCGTCTTGTCCTCGAAGGCCGGGCGCTTCATGAGCTTCAGGATGCGCGGGCTGGCGTGCTGGAACGGGATGTCCAGGTACGGCAGGATCTTGCCCTCGGCCATCAGCGGAATCACTTCGTCCACGTGCGGGTACGGATACACGTAGTGCAGACGCGTCCAGACGCCCATTTCGGACAAGGCCATACAGAGCTCGGTCATGCGCGTCTTGACCGGACGGCCGTTCCAGAAGCCGCTGCGATACTTCATGTCCACGCCGTATGCACTGGTGTCCTGCGAGATCACCAGCAGCTCTTTCACGCCCGCCTTCACCAGGCGCTCGGCTTC
>Ga0213820_1001301_pt1 | contig 11999 bp, 13 predicted proteins | sample MC6MC0910MG_FD_179889 | JGI IMG/M metagenome (GOLD analysis project Ga0213820, IMG submission 179889) | Enriched soil aggregate microbial communities from Iowa State University, Ames, United States - MC6-MC0910-MG | ecosystem: Environmental > Terrestrial > Soil > Unclassified | place: USA: Iowa... | reverse complement strand
TTCCCCCTGCTCAATCTCAAGGTTAATGTGATTCAATGCAAGAAAGCCATTGGGATATCTTTTTTCTACCTCTTTAAACTCGATCATAGTAACGCTCCTTTTATGATAGAGGAATTGCATCATAGGCTAAAAATTAAGAATCTGCGAGGCTTTCTGCGGATAAGCCGCAAGCCTCGCAGATTCAATACACTTTTCTTTGATGGTCAGTCCTTTTTCATACTATTTACTTCGAACCAAGATTTTGAACTAGCTCCTGTGCCTTACGCTCATTGTCATAGTCGCTATCTTTTGCTGCCTGATAGCCTTCATGACTGTAGATCGCGATTACTTCCTTCCCTTTTTCAGAATTACCAATATTAATAAATGCTTGCTGAATAGCCTTCTTTAAGTCGTCGTTCATGACTTTTGAATTTTTACTGACACTAATTGTGTCATTATAGATCGCAGGCATAACACCAATTAAGTCTGTTTCCTCCCAAATAGAAGCGGAGCGATTAAAATCTCCTTGCCAGCTTTCTTCATAATCGCGACGTGCATCTGCGTACGTCACTAGGACATCTGTTTGTTCCGCAGCTAACCGTGCAAAAGCATTACCATAGGAATCAGCCTGTACAACCTGTGCTAAATCAGGAATTGTTTTATTAAATTTCTCATGCAGCCATAATGTTGGATAAATATAGCCTGCCGGTGATGAGCTTGACATAACATTCCAGGTAACATTATTTAAGTCCTCAAACGTTAATTCCTCACCATTATTTACTTTCGCTGCTAAAGCCTTCCCTTTCTCCGATGGGCCAGCAACTAAGATTGCTCGATAAGATGTTGTTTGTGCTGTTGTTGGTGCAGTAGGCTCATTTTTATTCCAATCAATAGGATTATCTGAATCATTTCTTAAGCCTGCACGTGTCGCTGTTAAAATGACTTCAGCGCCATCATCATAAAGTACATATGTCCCTCCTGGAATTAAACCAATATCCGTAGTCCCAGCAGACAATGCTTCGCCAACCGCTTCAAAATTTGTTCCTACAGTAATATCAATTTCACCTACATCAAAGCCTAATCCTGCTAGCTCGTCCTTTAGTAAGCCCTTTAAAGGTTCCGTTGCTGTGATAATTTCTTCAGGATCTCGCGAAGGCACAAAGCTGATTGTTAAATTTTTTATGGATTCATTCCCACTTGCATCTGAGGATACATCTACTTCTTCGTCATCAGATGTATTAGAGGCCTCATTTCCACATGCCATCAGCAAAATTGACAGCATGAATGTTACTCCGAAAAATAGTAATTTCTTCAAATTATTGTCCTCCTCATGTTTGAAATGCTTCCTCAGTATAAACAGTAAATATTTTCCTAGTGTGAATAGGAGGTAAATATATGTTTCTATTTCGTAAAACAATACTTTGATTTCGTAAAGACATGAAATTAATAAAAAAAACCTTATATACTGTATTTATACTAACTAACGGAGGACTCTCGTATGACTGTCAAAACCATACAAATATTGGCTACTAGTGATATTCACGGTTATATAATGCCTACTACCTTTCGTAAAGAACGGAATGAAGCACTTGGATTAGCCAAGCTAGCGTCCATTATTCAAGAGAAACGACTTGAAGGACCGACACTTTTACTTGATAACGGCGATTTTATTCAGGGAAGTCCCATGACCTTTTATCATCAAAAATTTCAAGCTCACATGCCTAACCCATTTATTCAGGTGGCTAATGCTCTTCAATACGATGCCATGGTATTTGGCAATCATGAATTTAATTACGGACTGCCTACCTTACAATCTGTCATCAACCAATCACATTTTCCATGGCTAGGTGCAAATATTTTAACGGAAGATTGCAGGCATTTGACGAAGCCTTATATCATTAAAGAAGCAGATGGTATTCGCATAGGAGTTTTAGGAGTGACTACCCATTTTGTGACACACTGGGAGGAGCCACAGCATATTTCTGGGCTTCACTTTGAAGACGCCTTTACAAGTGCTAGCTATTGGGCAAAATGGATGCGAGCTAATGAACAAATAGATATTCTTATCCTTAGCTATCATGGAGGATTTGAGCGGAACCTAGAGACAGGAGAATTACTAGAGGATGAAAATGGAGAAAATCAAGGGTACCGTATGTGCACAGAAATTGAAGAAGTAGATATTATTATTTCTGGACATCAGCATCGTGAAATTTCTTCCAACATAAACGGAAAATCAATTGTTCAGCCCGGTACTAAAGGTATTTGCTTAGCCAGTATCGAATTAGCTATTACACTGGATAATGAACAGAGAATTCATTCCATAGCTCATACACCTTCTCTACTGTATGTGAAAGAAGATACTATATGTGAAGCAACTGTTTGCGATATTATCTCGCCTATTTTTCAAAAAACAGATGCATGGCTAGATGAGACAATTGGGACTATCCAAGGAAATATGCTTATGGAGGATGCGTTTCTTGCCCGTATTCAAGAGCATTCCTATATTGAATTTATTAATCGTATTCAAATGGAAGCATCAGGTGCTGCTATTTCTTGTACGGCTCTCTTTCATGATGAGCATGGTGGCTTAAAGCATGCAGTAACAATGCGTGATATTGTAACGAATTATATTTATGCAAATACCTTAAAGGTGCTGCGACTATCTGGACTGGACATCTTGCTAGCCCTTGAACAATCAGCGACCTATTTTACGGTTGAGGCAGACGAGCTAAAAGTAGCTAAAACATTTCTATATCCAAAGGCACAACCTTATAATTATGATATGTGGGAGGGCATCGAGTATGTCCTAGATATTTCAAAGCCTATTGGAGAGCGTGTCACTATGCTGACCATTCAGGGTGAGCCTGTAAAGATGGAGGAAGAATTTGAAGTGGTAATGAGCAGCTATCGTGCAACGGGAGCAGGTAATTTTGAATTTTTAAGAAACCGACCTATTGTGAAGGAGATACAAATAGATATGACGGAGCTGATTGCAGATTATCTTCTAAAGCACCCTACCATCCAAGCAACGTGTAATCATAATTGGCGGGTAACATTTTAACTAACCTTTATAAAATAATACGCCATATTCTTTGTGAAAGCGTCTCACAAGAATATGGCGAATTTTTATTCTATCTAATTAAGAATTTTGTCGTATTTGATGAATGCTTTTTCCTTCTGTAAATGCATGTATGGATGTTATTTTGCCTACTGATTTAAAGTTTGCCTTGTCGTAGACCCTTGCCACCTGCGCATTTATTGGCATAATCCAAAGATTTTCTAACCCTAGCTGGATTGACTGCTGTTGAATATGTTGAAGGATATAACCAATCAGTCCTTGCCCTCGATAGCTTTCGAGTGTTGCTACACTTTCAATTCTGCCTTGATTTCCTGAGACAAAAAGATTAGCAGTACAGCATGCTCTCCCATCTAGTTTTAATAAATAATACGTAAAATATGGAGACCGGTATGTTTGCTGAAAAGCCGTCTTTATTAATGAAGGTTCCCCAAATGTTGAAATACTCATTTCAACTGCCATTGCTTCCTCTACATTTGTATCTGTTACTCGTTCGATACCTATAGCTGGATTATGTGGTAGTAATGCGGATTCACCACTCCAACATTGTATATCATCTGTAAAGCTTTCATATTGAAAGCCATGCATTTCTAATGCCTTTATACATGCCTGATTTTCCTCCAAGTTGTATAGGTACAATCTTGGGACAAGTGATTTAGATTGATAGAATTTCTTTATTTTGCTCAATACCACATCAGGATTATTTATTTTACGCCAAATATGTGCATGATTTGCATCATAATATGTTGGGTTATCCTCATTGTAAAATAATACGCCTTCTTCACATATCTCCGTCTTGCTAAAACTCTTAAGATAATGAAGATCAAGCTCTATAATATGTTCTAAACTATGCATGCTCTGCTCCTCCCTCAACCCAACTTTCAAATAAAGCCTCTAACTGCTGCTCAAGCTTTTGACGCTGCTCTTTAGCAAGTGTTGGCTCCTTTAACTTAAGTTCAAGCTTTTCAATTTGCTGCTCTATAGGCATCTCTTGCTTAGCACTAATAGTCTTTTCTGTTATCTCTTTTATTACAGGTTCATCTACTAGTTCAGCATGTTTTTTCCTTGCCCACTCATAATCACCCTCAAATACTTGAATGGTTTCATGCTTGATCCATGCTACTTTTGTAAAAATCTTTTGTAAGAAATAGCGGTCATGAGACACACCTATAATCGTTCCCTCAAAGGATTCCAATGTATCCTCCAATACCTCTCTCGCCTCAATATCTAAATGGTTGGTCGGCTCATCCAGTATCAATAAGTTGATATCCTCATGCATTAACTGGGCCAGACGTAAGCGCATCTTTTCGCCACCGCTTAAATCCTTCACTTTCTTAAAGACGTCATAGCCATAAAATAAAAATTGAGCAAGTATATGTCGTGCCTCAGCCTCTGATACTGAGACATTCTCTCGAAAGGCATCAATTAAACGAATCGATGGATGCTCATGCTCAAACTGCTGCGAAAGGTAGCCAATTTTCACACTGCTACCAACACGACAGATGCCTTCATTTGGTACGACCTCACCTAGTATCATTTTTAATAATGTGGATTTACCACTGCCATTGCCGCCAACAATCGCCAGGCGTTCTCCGAAGTAAACAGGCAAATCGCATTCCTTTAATAACGGCTTATCAAATGCATGGTTAATTCCCTTCATTTGTACTACCTCTTTACCACTACGCTCAGCCATTGTCAGTGCTAAATTCATTTTCTTTTTCGTTATCGGCTTCTTGACTCGCTCGATTCGAGCCAATGCCTTTTCCATGCTTTTGGCACGTCGATGCATGGAAGCGTTCGGTGGATTCGCTTCATTTGCCCATTGCTTTAAACGCTTGATTGTTTCCTGCATTTTTTTAATTTTCTTTTGCTGTTCCTCAAATTCAGCAAATTGCTGTTCAACCTTCGCTTCCTTTTGTTTCACAAATGCATCGTAATTGCCAAGATACGTAAATGCCTCTCCATCTTCAATTTCTATAATCTTTTGAGCCATTTGATTCATAAAATGGCGATCATGGGATACAACAATCACTATCCCTGCGAAGTTCCGCACATAACTTTCCAGCCATTCAATTGCCTGCATATCTAAATGATTGGTCGGTTCATCTAATAGCAAGATAGAAGGATTACTTAAAAGGATTTGCCCTAGCATAACCTTTGTTTTCTCTCCACCGCTTAGGCTAGTAAAAGGCTGCCCAAGTAATGGTGTAATACCTAAACCATTAGCAATCATCGCCAATTGCGCATCAATCTCGTAGCCTCCCTGCAGCATAAACTGTTCTTGCACATGACCATATTGCTCAAGTACCTTATCTGATACAGCTACCTGCATTTCCTGCTCCAGCTTTGTCATCTTTACCTTCAATGCATAAATTTCAGCAAATGCCTCCTCTAGCACTTGCTTTACAGACAACATAGGATAATGCGGAATTTGATGAAGATAGCCAATGGTCGCTTCCCTACTTTTTATAATCCGTCCCTTATCCGGTGTATCCAAACCAGCTAATAATTGTAATAAGGTCGTTTTTCCGCTTCCGTTCACGCCAACAATGGCAACATGCTCTCCTGTATTCACTTCTAATTGAAGTCCTTCAAATAAAATGTTCCCACCAATATTTTTTTGTATTTGTTCAGCTTTAATTTGCATCGTTTTTTCCTCCAATGAAACGTGCGAAAACATCTATAGACACAAAAAAAGACTGCTCCATTAACAAGCAGTCTTTTCCTCATTAATTTGTGAAAAAGAATGGTTAATCCGCTACGTTTGTTATTATTTGATTTTGCTTAAAAATGGACAGACCTCTCCCGTTGTTCGCAAAATCGAAAGTAATACCACGTGCAAAATACATAGCTGTATCCACTTTTACACATGTTTTCGTAGCGTTTTGTTTCATTCCTTTTCACCTCCGTTCATAATAGTTAAATTTATAATACCATATTTCAAGGACTTTAGAAAAGAAAAAATTTCAGTTGTCACTTTTTTGTAAATATACAAATGTTCCATCTAGCTATATACTATTTAAAATAGAAATATTTTCCTGAATTATTTCAATATAGTGAATTGACAGTAAGCTTTTTCATCATTAGCTTACTGTCTATTTTATGTGGTTAATATGTGGAGGGGCATTTATGAAAAAACTAAGTATGCAAAACAAAATGAGCTTGTTGATTGTTGCAATCATTACCTTTGTTCTGATTGCGATTAGTCTAGTAAATACAAGCGAAATGAAAACAGCTTTACAAGATGAATACAATATCCGTCTTAATCAGATTTTAGATTTGAGTGTACATAATCTCCATCAAACCTTGCCAGGAGATTGGCAGCTAAAAAACGGAGAGATTTATAAGGGCGATGCGAAAGTAGCGGATGAGACTGCCATCATCGATAAATTAGGAGAATTATCTCAAGCAGCAATTACAATTTTCGCTAATGATACACGTATTAATACAAATATTGTTGTAGATGGACAGCGAGCAATTGGAACAACTGCAGATCCAAAAGTAGCGGAGGCTGTACTGTCTCAGGGGAAAATATATACAGGCACAGCAGAGGTTGTGGGTGAACCCTATTTTACAAAGTATGAACCGCTTCATAATGCGGATGGAGAGATAATTGGCATGATTTTTGCAGGCGTGCCTTCTTCTGATATCGATGCAGCTGCCCAAAAAATGCTCTTTAAAATGGGTGTTCTTGCAGTTATTACAGCGATAATCGCCGTAATTGCAGGTATCTTATTTGTACGAGGGATTGTTAAACCATTAAAGCACTTAAATGCTCAACTAGAAACCATTTCGGCTGGCAAGGGCGATTTAACACAACAGCTTATTGTTAAGTCTAAGGATGAAATCGGTGAGCTGGCAAATTCATTCAACGCGATGCTTACAACATTACGTAAAATGATGCAACGGGTGGATGAAACAGCTAATCAAGTGTCTGCATCATCTACTGAGCTTTCTGCAACTGCTGGCTCTACGACAGATACAACGGAGAATTTAACAGCCAATATGCAGGAATTAGCAAGCGGTGCCAGCACGCAAAAGCATAGTGCCAATGAAAATGCTGAGGCCATGCAGGATATTGCTGGAGGCATTCAATTAGTAACAGAAACAAATAGCGAGGTTTCATCCTATGCTTCTGATGCCTTTGATACAGCTAAGCATGGAGAACAGACAGCACAGGAGATGCAAATGCAAATGCAGGCGATGGCAGTAGCTGTGCAAGAAAGTTCCAATTCGATTGCTGCACTTGATACACATGCTAATAAAATTGATGAAATTGTTGAAGTGATTCATGCCATTGCGGATCAAACGAATTTACTGGCGTTAAATGCCTCTATTGAAGCGGCACGTGCTGGAGAACATGGTAAAGGCTTCGCAGTGGTAGCCGAAGAGGTTCGTAAATTAGCAGAGCAATCAAAAACATCTGCAGCAGAAATTACCCAGACGATTCATACAATGCAGCAGCTAGCGAAGGAAGCACGTGAGCATATGCAAGAGAGTGAGCAAGAAGCTGCTTCAAGTGCCAAGGTCGTGCAGACAACAAGCGTTGCATTTGAAGAGATTACAGCTAAGGTATCTCTCGTAACCAATAAAATTCAAGAGGTTTCGGGGATTGCTGAAGAGCTCTACGCGCGTATAGAGCAAGCCAATGCTTCTACACATATAATGGCTGAGATTGCCGTTGAAGCACGTGAGCAGTCGAAGGTCGTTACACAAATTGCAGAAGCAAATCTTGAATCCATGGAGGATATCAATATAGCAGCCTCACAGCTTACAAAAAACGCTGAGTCACTGCAAGATTTAATTCATCAATTTAAATATTAATGACGTAAAAGATTGTTCATTTGGTAAATGCCAATGGACAATCTTTTTTATACTTGGAGGTGATTTGTCGTGGGTAAACGCTTTTTACCGCTACTGTTAGGAACAATCGCAATTGCTGAGTATGTTTACCTGTTGTCATCCCGCTTGTCTCCTGCTACACTCTCACCTTCTTCACAAACATTTTGACAAACGGAACAAGGAAGATGGATACGACTAACACACGGAAAAGCTGAAAGGCTGTGACAATCGTGACATTTGCATGAATAGAAGCGGCGATAATGCCCATTTGATCAAGCCCACCTGGTACAATACTTAAAAAGCCTGTGCCAAAATCAAGACTGTACAAGGTCTGCATTACAAATGTTAAGCCATAGGCACCTCCAATAAAGATACCGGCTGATACAAATGCATAAAACACATGCTTCTTTGATAAATGTAGATCCTCTTTTTTTAGTAAAAGCCCAATATAAATACCAAGCATTAGCTGAGCAATATGAAGTAAGGATATCGGCATTTTCGGTACCTCTATCCCAGCTATATTAATTCCCATTAATAAAAATACAGGTCCTAGCATATAGCCTGTTGGGATTTTTATTTTTTGCGCAAGCCATCCTACAGCGCTACATAAAACAAGTACCCCAATAAGCCTCCATGTATATGTCCCATCTATAGTGCTGCCGCCTCCGCCAGTACCTGCTACCATTAAAGGCACAAAGCCAACGATTAGCAGAACCCTCAGTATTTGAAAGAATGTTATGACAACCATATCCATATCCCCTTGCTCTTCAGCAAAGGCCACAACCTGTGACATTCCTCCAGGTACACAGCAAGTTAATGCGGTCGCAAAATCTAAATCTGTACGCTTTGCAACGATATAGCTTACAGCAAAAAACAGAGCGATAAATAAAAGATTGAGCACAATCATGCTCCCTAAAAATTGTTTAATATCCTGCACAGCTTCTGGTGTAAAAGCAAACCCAATGGAATATCCCGCTACGATTAAACCAAAATTCCGAAAATACGGATGCCATTTCAATTGTACTTTTGTTGATAACTGAACAATAAGTACTGCCGCTATGGCTCCTAGTAACCACGGCATCGGAATATGGACAGCTTGAAAGACAAATGCACCTGCTAGCCCAATACATAGTGTAATAAACATGTGTCGATCAAAAACAAACATAGAAGCAACCCCTCGTGACTGAATAAGTCCATTATGCCGTTAACTTCCCTATTTTTCTACTTCGCTGCTTTTTGCAAGATCCTATATTGTGAAAAATAAACCTGTCATCCTTAAATTTTGACCTCTTATCGAAGAAACTCTCCCAGCCAATTTTTTCTATGCTACATTATTATTACCTGATTCAGTGTTAACCCAGTGATGGGGATAGGCAAAGGAGGCCCCTAATGAAGATTCATTTAACAATTAATAGCGCGCTAGAAGAAATTGAGGTTCATATACATGCGAAAGAATATAACGATCAAATTGAGCGACTGATGAAGCAGCTCCAAGCTTCACAAACAACGATGATAGATGGCTATATCCAGCAGGAAATTCATATGCTAAAGATTTCTGAAATTTTCTCGATTTATGCAGAGGATGCGAAGGTATTTTTGCAGACAGAAGAGCAGGAATTTGAATCAAAACGCAAGTTATATGAACTAGAAGCTCAGTTTGCAAAAGATTTTGCGCGTGTGAGTAAATCAACACTCGTCAACATTCATAAAATTGCCTCTATTCAAATGGGAAAACTGGGAACGACTGAACTAATACTTGAAAATGATGTTACCGTACATGTCAGTCGAAAATATTTAAAAGAGTTAAAACGCCATTTAGGTATCGGGAGGGATTCATAATATGAAAACATTGCGCATGATGATTATTGGTCTACTTATTTCACTGAGTTCTTCCTATACCTTAGTAACCATAAGTGTCTTATCTAAAAATACAATGGTATCGGGAACGGAATTACTTGAGCAAATTATCATTGCCGCCATTTTGGGAGCTGTGATAGGTCCATTGTCATTCATCTTTGATATAGAGCGATTGCCATTTATTATACAACTTATTTTGCATTTAATGGCTGTTACATTATGTGTTATTACCGCTGGCTATTTCGGTCGTTGGTATGAACATTCTAGTATTATGTATGTGCTTGTATCAGAAGCTATTATTTATTTCATCGTCTGGTGCATACTTTATGTTCTTCAATTAATTGATATTGCAGAAATCAATAATGAAATTCAAAAAAGAAAGGAATAGTCTATTATGAAATTTGCTATACAAGTTGAAAATCTTCGTAAGCAATATGGTGAGCATCAAGCTGTCAAAGGGATTTCATTTACCGTAGAAGAAGGCACCCTCTTCGCTTTTTTGGGGGCAAATGGTGCAGGTAAATCAACAACCATTGAAATACTTTGTACCTTATTACAAAAATCGAGTGGCACTGTGAATATTAACGGTCATACCCTTGATGCAAGCAATCACAATGCTGAAATACGGAAATCAATTGGCGTGGTTTTTCAGCAAAGCCTACTTGATGAGCGATTAACAGTTCGTGAAAATATACTACATCGTGGCAAAACATACGGTTTATCAAGAGCACAGCTTGCTGAAAACTATCAATTTGTTTCTACCTATTTGCATTTAGAGGATATAGAAAAACGCAAATATGGAACATTGTCAGGTGGTCAAAAAAGACGTGCTGATATTGCACGAGCGCTCATTCATCGACCAAAAATTTTGTTTTTAGATGAGCCAACAACCGGTTTAGATCCACAAACACGTCAATTTGTTTGGCAGGCAATTAAGCAGCTACAAATTGAAACAAACATGACTGTGTTTTTAACAACGCATTACATGGAGGAAGCGGCTGTTGCACATCATGTCATCGTTTTAAAGCAAGGAGAAATTGTCGCTGAGGGGACACCAGACGCGTTGAAAACTAAATATGCCTATGATTCAATGTCACTTGTCTTTCATAATAGTGCTGAAGGGAGTAAGTGGCTCAAGGACAATGCCATTGCCTACACAGAAAAGCTCGGTATATACTCAATTCGAGTTGATTCAACGCTTCATGCTTTGGATTTATTAAAAAAGGCAGAGCCGTTCATCGCCTCCTTTGAAGTAATAAAAGGCTCAATGGATGATGTCTTTCTTCATATTATGGCTGAGGGAGGTGCAGCATAATGGAAGCATTTATTAGCCTTGTACAACGAAATAGTAAGGTTTTTCGAAGAGATAAAACACAAGTCTTCTATTCACTGCTTTCTGTTATTATAGTAATCGTGCTGTATGCCGTATTTCTGCAAAAAATGCAGGTGGACGCTATTGAGCAAATGACAAAAGCTACACCTGAACTAATCACAATGGTGAATGAATGGCTTGTAGCGGGTCTGCTATCCATGATTGCTGTAACTACAACACTTGCTGCCTATGGGATTGCCGTAAAAGATTTGGAATCTAAAGCACAAGCTGATTTTTTAACCGCGCCTATTTCAAGAGCAACTATTCAATTCAGCTATGTCTTCAATGCCTTTATTATTGGCTGTATCTTTTCCTTTATTGCCCTCGTTGGCTGTGAAATCTTTATTGTATCCACTGGCGGTGAGCTTCTCAGCATCGGGGATTTCGTTCATGTAGTGGGTTTATTATTTTTATCTGTATTACTTGCCAGTGTTTTTAATCTATTTCTAGTATTTTTTGCTACTACGCAAAACTCCTTTTCAACATTAAGTACCCTTGTGGGAACTGCGCTTGGCTTCTTATGCGGGGTTTATGTCCCTATTGGTGCATTACCAAGCTTTGCACAAAATTTGATTATGTATTTCCCTATTAGTCATACAACTTTACTATTACGCAATGCATTTATGGAAAGCTCCATTGCCAAAGTTTTCGAAGGCGTACCTGTTTCACAAGTGGAAGATTATAAAGAAATGTATGGTATTGTCTATGACCTTCATGGAAGTATTCTTAGTACGTCTACAAGTATCATCATTATTCTAGCTACCATTCTAATACTAGCTATCTTATCTATCATTCTTTTCAAAAAGAAAAATAAATAGATTTTGACACATCGTTAATCAAGCGATGTGTTTTTTATTGATTTAATACAAACAT
>Ga0213820_1001297_pt1 | contig 12016 bp, 15 predicted proteins | sample MC6MC0910MG_FD_179889 | JGI IMG/M metagenome (GOLD analysis project Ga0213820, IMG submission 179889) | Enriched soil aggregate microbial communities from Iowa State University, Ames, United States - MC6-MC0910-MG | ecosystem: Environmental > Terrestrial > Soil > Unclassified | place: USA: Iowa... | reverse complement strand
AGCGGAAAGTTGAGCGCACTGTAGCGAGGTCGCAAAGATTAAGGAAATATCCTTAGACAATCCACCTCATAGGCACCGTCTATTCGTTGATTTCATCCCTCGCTCAGCCCCGGCACTTTTGTTACAGCCCGTGTCCCGTTTGCCAGTCACCTTTCGTCGGCGCGGCAAACTCGGTAAGGTCAGCGCGTTTTCCTTCTCTGCGGAGTCTCCCGATGCAAGCCCCTGTCCTCTCCGGCCCCCAATACCTGCGCGAAGGCCTGAAACTGGTGCTAAGCCCCAACCTGCGGCTGTTCGTGCTGCTGCCGCTGGCGGTCAACCTGCTGCTGTTCGGCGGCATGGTCTACTTCGCCGGCCACCAGTTCGGCCTGTGGCTCGATGCCCTGATGCCAACGCTGCCAGACTGGTTGAGCTTCCTCAGCTACATACTCTGGCCGCTGTTCGTCGCTTTGCTGGTGCTGATGGTGTTCTTCACCTTCACCCTGGTGGCCAACATCATCGCCGCGCCGTTCAATGGCTTCCTGGCGGAAAAGGTCGAGGTCGTGGTACGTGGCGAAGACACCTTCCCGGCGTTCAGCTGGGGCGAGTTGGTGGCCATGGTGCCACGCACCTTCAGCCGCGAAATGCGCAAGCTGGGCTACTTCCTGCCACGGGCTGTCGGCCTGTTCATCCTGTCGCTGATTCCGGTGGTCAACGTCGTCGCCGCGCCACTGTGGCTGATGTTCGGGGTATGGATGATGGCCATCCAGTACATCGACTACCCGGCGGACAACAACAAGATGAGCTGGCAGGACATGCTCGCCTGGCTGCGCAGCAAGCGCTGGCAGTCGCTGGGCTTTGGCGGTATCACCTACCTGGCGTTGATGATTCCAGGGGTGAACGTGCTGATGATGCCAGCGGCGGTGGCCGGGGCTACGTTGTTCTGGGTGCGGGAAAAGGGCGATAGCTCAGCTGCTAATCGCTCCACACCGAGCGTCCGTTGACCACGTAAGCGATGCCCTTTCCCAGCCGACTGATACACAAGGCTGGTACATATGGCACTGATAGCCCAACCATTTAGGCACCCCGATTCGGGCATTTATTACCTACGTCGCAGGGTGCCTGATGACCTCAGGCAGATAATCGGCAAGACCGAGATTCGTCGTTCGCTGAACACTCGACACCACCAGCAAGCGAAGGCTGCGTTTGCCCTGGCATACGCGGAGTCGGAGAGGTTGTTCAATGATGCCCGCCAGGGCATCTACATTGAGCCGCGTAAGCCAGAGACAGCAGGAAAGCCCCTACCTACCCCTTTATTGCCCGCCCTTACAGCGAGCTCAGTAAGGCTGTCAGAGGCCCTCACCCGCTACGTCCAATCCATATCTATGTCTGGTAGGTCTGAATACGTTTCGCGGCGCCATGCGGTGGACTACAGCCGTGCCGTCAATCGATTCATCAAAGATATGGGGGACAAGCCAATCTCCACGATACAACCATCAGATATCCATGCGTTCGCTGCGAACTTGATCCAGCCTGCTGGGGAGAAGGTAAAGCCGCTTGCCACCTCATCTACTCGCTTGCTGCTGGCCCGACTGTCATCGGTGATGGCCTTCACCGTCGATTCAGGTCTGCTTGAAACGAATCCCGTAACCGCGTCGCGCATTCACAAGCGACTGGGGTCGGGCAAACCAAAACGACGCTTGGACGATAACCGAGGCTACACCTGGGGAGAGCTAGTTACACTTTTTAGCCACACCGAATTTCAACAGCTAAGAAATGCCGAAGGTCGTCCAGGGAATGCTGTGTACTGGATACCTTTGATAGCTGCATATACAGGCGGCCGACGTGAAGAGCTGGCTCAGCTCTATGTGGAGGATATCCACCAGCATGAGGGCGGCCCTTGGTTCATTCGGATCATTGACGATCAGCCCGATAAGTCAGTTAAGACGGACAGCAGTCGCAGGGAAATCCCTGTTCATCCTGACCTAATCGCCCTTGGCTTGCTCACGCTCGTACAAGACCGCACGCCTGGAACCAGAATCTTCCCGCAGTTAGTAAAGGTGAGTGACGGCTTTGCAGGAATCGTGTCCAAGTCATGGCGCCCAGTCACGCAGCGTTGTGGTGTGTACCAACCTGGGCGTAACCCACTGCATGCTTTTCGGCACAGCTTCAAGACCCTTGCAAGAGAGCACGGTATACCTAAAGAGGTGAGTGACTGGATCACTGGTCATGCATCGGGTCATATAGGGGATAGTTACGGCGTTAACCCCCTCTCCCGGATGGCAATGGAGATCCAGAAGCTTCCCAGCCTTGCTAAAGCTGCCGGGCTCCTTTGACGAATGATGCCCAGAACCTTCAACTGAAGGTAGATAAGCCCTAACCGCCTTCTCCATCGTCTGAAATCCTTACGTGGGATGCATACCTGCCCCATCAAGATGATTCGAGCGCTGTGAAACGCTCCCCAACTCAGGCATATGCTCATCAATGATTTGCGTTGACGCTGGGCTCCAGGTTTTGCTCATTAAGCGGATAGCTGGACACCAAGAAGGAGCAGTCACGTTCAGCTTAAACGGCAGCCGCAACCCTCGAAGGCGATGCTCGAAGCGCGTCGCCATGACGGTTCGGGGCGACACCATCAGTGCCTGCTCGCACCAGCGAACCGGATAGCAGTGGGATTCTACTGCTGCTATAGATACGAACGTCGCAGCCGGGCTAGCCACCCTGATTGACGGCACCATAGCGATCGATGTGAGAACCGCAGATTTTTTACATCAGGGGGGTTGACGCAGAGGACGCCCCCCTCTATGATGCGCACCATTCACCGAACAAACGGTGACCCATCAGGCCCGCACTGGCCAAAAGCAAAGCCAACCTCCCTGCAGACTCATTCTAAATGATGAGTTGTTAGCACGGAGTTTTTGTCGTGTCCGGAATTCAGCCAACCAGACCGCATCAGCCCTAGTTTAACGATCGAGAGTAACTACCATGCCATGATTGCAAGATTTGTCCGCATCCGTAAAACACCATCCGCCGCACATAGAGAGCAACTACATGACTTGAGAGAATCACCTACGCCTATATGGCTGAGCATAACGCCATTAGTAAATTTCGATTACATATATTAGCAGCACGACGGAGCCCTGTGTTTCCGTGAAGGTTTTGTGCTGCCCGAGTAAACCCAAAGATGCGATATAGGAGACAACTATGACATAGCCCCACTTAAAAAGTACTGAACTCGTCAAGTACTAAAATAATGCTCGAGGAAACTTTATAACCCCGCCCACCACAAGCGCTAGAAAGTCCTAGCGACGGGCAGCTATACCCCTAATTTGAGGAATACATTATATATGGAAATGCAGACCATGAATACGACCGCCACGCAGAAGCACCCCACTAACGCCATAGTCGCCTCCGTGGGAAATTCGACCCATCCCCTCATGCACGAGAGAATTGCTTATACCCCGCATACTCCCATCACCATGAGCAGCCTGGAGATCGCCAAACTCACTAACAAGACGCACAAAAACGTTATACGCGACATCAAGTCAATGCTTGCTGACCTCCCAGATGGATCAGATTTGATCCATGTAGAAACCATCAACGATTCCAGGGGCTACACCACCGAGATTCGATTGGACCGCGACCTGACCCAGACCCTGGTTACAGGATATAGCGTCCCTCTGCGCCTAGCGGTCATTCAACGGCTGAATGCGCTGGAAACCCAAGCGGCGAAGCCAACTCCAGCGAGCTTGGACAACCCCTTCGCTCTACGTGAATTGCTGCTGGGATATACAGAAAAGGTTATTCTGTTGGAGCAGAAAGTTGCGGAAGATGCACCTAAGGTTGACTTCTTTGAAGATGTAGCAGTAGCCAATAACTGCCATACTATGAAGCAAACTGCAGATATCCTAGGTACAGGGCGAAACTCTCTATTCAAATATCTCCGCCAGAATAAGATTTTGATTAGTGACGGCAAGAATCATAACTTGCCATACCAAGCCCATAAAGATGCAGGACGATTCATAGTCATCGAGACTACGTATAAAAACCCGCACAGTGGACAGCCAATGCTATGCGCCACCACATATGTAACAGGCAAAGGCTTGATCTGGCTTCAGCAATTCATCGCCAAGCACGGTCGTGAAGGATTGTAACGATCTAAGTTGCACCCTCAAGCCTGAGCACACCTGGCTCTCATGCCGAAGGTGATCCTCGCTAAGCGCTAACAACATGGACGTATTCCCCCAGGACGACCTTATGCACCGATCTGGACGATGTACGCCTCAAAGGTGGCTGGTGCAACTACGCCAGCCATCGCCTAGCGCCAAGTATCAAACACCCAACAGATAGCTCACTCAAGCCAATAGGCCACTGAGCAGAGCGGGTTTTGTGCTGCCTCCGAAAGGCTGATTAGAAAAATATATTACTGACTACACGCGAGGTATTGCCCATAAAAACACTAGACAACAAAGAGATAACATGCAGATAAACAATAAACCAACAGACACAAACCTTCTTTCTGCAACAGAGCTTCGCGCTCTAGATTTACGAATAGCAGCCAACGCCTATCGGTGGTTGATAAAGCAGATCCCGACATTTGAGGAGCCGAGAAAACAAAAGAGCACACGAGGGCCTAAGCCTAATTCTATTGCGAACCCATTCTATGGTTTCATCGGCTGGGATACGCCATGGGGTCGTTATCCTCAATTTGCGATGGACATTATCGAAGGCATCGCGAGACTTGAATGGCATAACCGCCCTATGGATTCAGGCGGTAAATCCACACCGTTATCAGTGCGCAACCTTGTGACGATCCTGGAAGCCATACCACTTATCCACAATGAAGCAATTGAAGACTTTCTGCAATTAAGACCTAGGCATGCAAGACGGTACTTCAAAGCAATAAAACTAATAATCCCGTGGATGATGAATAGCCGCCCTAGCTCGCTCACGCATGAGATGAACGGGACTTCCCCTGAAGCAGTCATTCTTCCTAAAATACAAACTCACGACTGGGACGACTGCGATGACTCCGGTACTCCAAGTACTGATGTACTGGCCAAGCTCCACTATGACCTGCGCACACTAACCCAATTCAAGAGTGCTGAGGAGTACGAAGCTGAATACGAAGCGGAGCTGAACGGAAATTTCGTCCAGCCAATAATCGCAGAGGTGCCAGGTCGCCTGGCTCATCCGATGAAAGCCAAGGTGATGCAGATGCTGAGGGACGGAGCCCAAGTTAAGCCCATTTCAAGAGAGACGAACGTTGATCCGAAGACGATCAGGAAGTGGAAAGCCGAGGCAGCAGCTCTGGAAGCCTTGCTGGCAGCATAACCGTTTGCAACGGTCCTGGAGCAGGGAGGGGGGGGGGGAATAATGCGGCCGCATATATAAAGCGGAGCTTTGAGATATTAACCTCTATGAATTTGCAATCTTGACGTAGACGCCACAGCGTAAAACACTGTGCCTGATGCACAGATAACAACTCTATGAAGCATGGGAAGAGACGGGGCAGTGAAGCCCCTCTCCCGCTCTCGATCTTAACCTTACTGAGAACAGTAGAGGCCATTACGACGTGCCGCCACGTCACCAAGTCTCCGCACAGTAAAAATAAAGAGCTAGGGGGCTTTCCTGCCCCTGCCCCCTTCTTATGGCCGCGCCGTGAGGCAAGAATAGAATTCTATGCAGAGGGAAGGAACAAGGGCGAGCAGAGCCCCTTCCCGCTCTTGATCTTGCTGTGGAGATATACCCTATGGTCTCAGCCACGATTAGTTCACGCTTAAGAGTAAGCATCGACCAGGATCAGATTAAGCAAGGTGTACTTATGGGCACCATTACACTATTTAAGAGTAATCAGCAGAGTGGAGAGAGGTTTTCCTCCCCCTCCCCTGGACATAAGTACAACCATCACTCCGTGCCCAGCGGCACAGGTAGTGGGAGAAGACATAGCGGTGCCTGTCACCAAAGACGTAAGCAAGCAGGGAGCATACAATACATGCCCCTTGCTTGTTCACTACTGGCCGCAACCAGCGATTTAACGCAAGACCATTCCTGGCTGAAGGATTGAAGCTCTAATAATGCAATCGAAGATTCCATCCTGCTTCGCGTCTTCGTTCACAGCATCCAGCCAGCCAAGCTCAGATAGCCTCATCATGGCACGAGAAACACGTTCGCTATCGATGAAACAAAGGCGAGGGAAGGACTCAATCTCAATTCTCGCTCCTCCTTCACTGTCCATCCGTGCCAAGAGAAGCAGCATCAGTGATACCTCATCTGGGCACGCTTGTATCAACGCCGCCATCAGCTCGAACGTACATCGCGGAGGATGTACTGGTTCCCCATGGTCATAGATCAAAGGGGGTCTGTCTGCCCATTTCCCCGCCATCAGCTGATACCCCGCACGTTGCCGATAAAGGCTACCATCACTGCACCTGCTTGATGCTTAGTCCGGGCCAGCTTACCCAGCCTCTTGAATAGGGCTTGGCTGGGCCACGTCTTGTCTTGCTCTTTACCAAGGATGCTATCGGTTGAAACGTGTCGTTCAGTCATAAGTAATCCTCTGCAATGAAGTTATAAGTTCGTTTGTCTTACGGACTTACTGACTTACTCCTGGTTCACGCTTCGCAGGCCAGCTACTGGGAAAACTTTTCCTCCGTCAACAGAGCACGCCTACTCGTCTCATACTGGGTCGCTGCCATGGTATCTTTCGGTGCGGATATGGTCATTCCAGCCATATAAACCGCCCACTTGGAGTACAAATCCTTACTCAGTTCCAGGGTCTTGGTAGAAACCTTGCCTTGCTTGAGGCGGGTAATGGCTTCATTCCCCCGATGGTAGGCGTATTGCTGGCAATCCGCTAAGGCTTGAGCCCGGTCGTCTGGTCGCTTACTCGATCCGTAGCCACGAAGCTGGCTGTAAAGGATGTAACCCATCGCAGCTTCCTGGCCGCATCTCCCTGCGTTGTGCTCAAGCACATTCTGGAAATTCCAAGCCGGAGAGAAGGTGTCTTTGTACTTGACTTCAATCGGCGTGAACGTCCATCGCTCGGCAGGCGCAGCATCTGTGTACACAATTGGTTCATACCGTGACTGAGCACACCCAGCCAGGAGAGCCAGCGCTCCTGCGACCGCTACACTTCGAATCGTACAACGCATCGTCAATTTCTCTCCTAGAAATCTTACTGAATTCTGATGGCGCTATAGCCTTTGCCGATCATGCAGTTCTGGTACGCCTTCTGCTGCTTGAGCTGGATGTTTGCACCCTCGGCAATGGTGCCACGATACTCCCAGTCGGCAACCTGGATCATCGCAGACTGGTTCTGGCACTTGGCATCATCCTGCATCACCGTCTCTTCAGAGGCCCCAGGTTTCACCATCTTGTACTGTGGGGTAGTACAGCCAGCCACCAGTATCACAGCCCCGGTAACTAGCAAGGCCAACGATCTTCCTTTCAACATCAACATTCCTGCCTCTACTTGAGTAGCGACCATCCCAGCCGCCGCTGCAATAGCAACGTGCCATTGTCCGAGCAGGATGATGCCATGCTGCTAATAAAATTCACAGTATGCTGTGAAGACGCAGGCACAGCCCGACCCGAGAGTGCTACCTCATACAGAGGGGGTACGGTTTGGACGCAGGGCTGGCATTCGGTAGAGTTCTCCGTGAAAGACGGAAGCAGGCAGGACTGACGCAGGAGAAGCTGGCGCTGGAGGCAGACGTGCAAAGGAACTACGTCAGCCTCATTGAGAGGGGTGTACATCAGCCCACCATCAACATCATCTTCAAGCTGGCTGTTGCACTGGGGTGTAAACCTTCAGACCTTATTGCAGACGTTGAGCGGCTCATCCACGATTGACCCTTGCTTGCCAAGACAGTAGCCCGGCTTGCTTAACCAGAGGCCAGGTAACGCTCCTTTGCGCCACAGCCCCTACAGATCAAGCCTTCGATTACTAGACGCATAACTAATCTCGAACTAATTGCCCAAAGGCATATTTTCTGGAAATGCTCTCCCCTGACTAGCGTCTAAGGCTCTAGTTACGTGGCATTGACGGTGACGGCGCTAAGCAAATGTCGCCACACGGCCTTATCTCTCGCAATTTCGTGGAGATTCAAACGCCGGGTGTAGGGCTCCCCTAGTGGGAGAGGTTATGTGCCTGTAATGCAGGCGCTGGTGTAGGGTTCAGCAAATCTGCTGACACCGGCTGCCCACTCCGTAAAAGGTACGAATTCGTACCTTTGCCGCTGCCTCTAAGATTGGGGCTATCTAATCAGCCCGCCTTGTGCGGGCTTTTTCGTGAGCCCGTGTCACCAGCTTGAACTGGTATCAGCAAACGACCGTTAAACGATGCCATCAAATCTGGCGTTTGGCGGTATCAACAAAATAGCGTTTACATTGGTTAGTGATACCGATACTATGATCCCACGTTAAATGATCCCTTGGGTGATGCCGATGTCCCGTACCTTCCTTTACTGTCGTGTAAGCACGTCCAACCAGTTCACCGAAAACCAAGTCCAGGACGTTAAGAACGCTGGCTTCGATGTACAGGCCAGCCGGGTAATCGAAGAGACCATTTCCGGCAGCGTCCCCGCCAGCGAGCGTCCCGGCTTCCAAAAGTTGCTTGAGCGGATGGAATCGGGTGATGTGCTGATCGTCACCAAGCTGGACCGCCTTGGCCGCAACGCTATGGATGTACGGCAGACTGTCGAGCAACTGGCAGCAACCGGTATCCGTGTTCACTGCCTCGCCCTTGGTGGCGTGGACCTGACCAGTGCAGCGGGCAAGATGACCATGCAGGTGCTTGGCGCTGTCGCAGAGTTTGAACGTGACCTGCTGATCGAGCGTACGCAGTCAGGCTTGAAACGTGCGAAGGCAGAAGGCAAGAAGTTGGGACGCCCTGAAGCTGTTGATACCACCAGGGCGGTGCAGAAGGCCAAGGCCAAGAACATGACACAGGCGGAGGTGGCAGCCGAACTCGATATCGGTATTGCCACGGTCAAACGGCACTGGAACAAGGCGCTGTAAGGCCCTACGCTGCGGTATCTGCCCACAGCGAGAACCCCCATATGGACGATGATAAGGTCGCGGCTATAGCGAACGCCCTTGAGGCGCTGCATATGAACCAGACAGCCCTCAGAGCAGGATTGGAAGAGGTCAGACATGGATCAGGCAGCGAGGCTCTGTGAACGCCCACGATAACGTGATGACCACACTGGAGGCACTGGACCTCCAGGCAAGTACGTTGGCCTCAGCAATAGAACGCCTACGCTCATAGCCGCCTTCGGGGCGGCTTTTCTTGGTCCGGCATATTTCTGGATTCTGCATCTGGCCGGAGCACAGTCAAGAGCAAGGCGTTAAACATCGACCCTCATCCGGCAGGGTTTAGCCGGTTGCCCAGACGCTTGTTTGATATTTTGTCCGAGAGGTAACCAGCATCACATATAAATGGAAAGTAGGCCTAATAAAATTTGGAGCTATTTTTTTCATGTAAAGCCAACGATCCGATATCTCTGAACGCCACCATCTAGCGAAAAAACATTTAGAGTGGAGCCTATCTTACCGTTCGCACAGTACATAACCTGCACAAAATTTTCAAGAAAGCTCCGACTCACTTCGTGGCGAACAATGAAGAGCCAGTCAATCAGCTGGATATATTATTCAACTTAGGCAACTTCCATTTTGGAGCTTGAGTTATCTTAAGGGCGAGCGTCCGCTTGAGCCTATCAAGGAATGGCTTAACTCGGATTTCGTTACGCACACTAGCAGCCTCATCATCCGAGCCCACTATACTCACTGCAATTTCCGAATACAACTCCATAGCCTTTTTGGCGTATTTAGAGATTGCAGCTTGGAAGTCTGGGCCCACCATTCGCTGCAACGTGAGTTTCGAAACATCGGTGCCCAGCCTATCGATCAGGAAGTTGGCTACGAAGATCCCCCATGGGGTGCCATGTATTCCCAATATTACCTTCATCACTTTATCATTGTGAATATCAACGGTATCTAGTAGGGCTGCGCGCTCTGCTTCTACCTCATGGGCAATTAGCCAAGCAAGGAAAACCTTCTCAGCAGTCAGACCTCTCGGGAAAACCATCTTGTAAAATCTATCGAAGAGCTCCATCTTCCGAGTTACGGCTTCCAAAATAGTATCATCAGACATAGCAGCCAAGTATTGTGCCGCTTTATCTAACTCGATACGTTTCGAATTCTTCATTACACGGGCGCCTTCTTGCTTAGGCGCATAAACATAATCAATGTTTGAAAAAGCAACGCGAAGACTTTCTTGAATAGGATCCAACAACCGCACAGCCGCCAGCTTGACCGGGTTCTGGGTATTATTATACCGCACGATATCGGTAAGTAACGTCTTCTTTGCTGCCACGACACGGACGAGAACTTGAGAGTGCTTGGCATCGGAACTTTTTTCAATCGCCCGAGCCAAACTCACGGTAGTTTGGCAACCATTCACAATCGAAAAGCTTCGAATTGAATAATTATTATCAGCCAACTGCTCGAAAGAATCTGCAACAATAGTTATCCCGTTATTAAGCGCCCAGAAATCCCCAGGTCTATTCTCAGCGGTCTCAACTATCTTTTCATTAATGCCACCTTTCCGTTGGCCAATGAACAAGCGAACATTACCCTCAAACAGTTGATTTTCGTATTTCTCATAGAGCCTAAACAACTCTTCTGCATACAAGGAACCAACTATTGAATAACCAAAATCACCGCGCAACTCCGCCACCGCCCCATTGAATTGCAGGTTATCATGAGGGACATTGCGATCCGCAGCCTTTACAACTAGATATTTATCATAAAGCGTATCTTGATATTCATACAAGAAAGATACATCAGAGCCATAGCCTTTAGACCTAACAGTGGCCTCTCTATTTCTCGATATGAGGTCTGACTTAGCAGCGAGCGTTACCAAACCGAAGACTAACGAATAGCCTTCCGTATCACCCTCCGTCAATCGCTCATATATATCTTTCCTACCAGCATACTGGAACATAATAGGATCTTTTACGCTTGCAACTGCACCGACGAGCGAATTCCATTTTTTCACACCAGCGCTCTTATCAGATCGCTCTGATACATACCCCTGCAAGATATATATTGTCTGCTGATCATCATCTATATATATAAGATCGCAGCCTGCATCCTCAGGACCATCAACGGACGCAGCGTCAATAGCATCATCTTCGTCTACTCCCAGCAAGGTCGATGCATACCATGCCGCGAGGGCTCTATCACGTGTTATACCGCCTCGCTTTGCGAGTGAGTCGATTGCCGCTAATAGCTCTCTACGCTGTGCGGGAGCCTTAGTTGAGACTGGATGGGCCATTAAAGCTGAATTCCTTTTACGTGAATGCCGGCGTGATTGCTCAATGCTATCACGACCTTTTGTGTTCAGTAAGGTCGATCCTCGTGCGGCGGCGACCTAACCATTAGCTCGGATCGCTTTATGAAGAAAAACTCAGGAGAGCGTTACAAGCCATGCCTTACCCAGACCAGATAAAAATCGTTATATATCAATAACTTATAACCAATTGAAACCCGAATCTTCTTTGTAAATACCCTATCGTTGCACCGTTAACCACCCATTTGGAACCACATGCGGGTCAGCCTAAGACCCAAGGTTTCGAAGCCCCCGAACAGTTTTGTGATATGCCCTCGACGGCGACTGGTCTTCTAATGTGAGCAAGTCAACTGTCCTAAGGCGCTCCCTCGACTAGGGGGCACTAACTATCGCCATTACCCCTTGCTTCCAGTAAGCCAACAGTGGGGAAAGCCGTAGCGCTCAGTCCCTCATCAGACCTTCCCACCTCATCCATCTAGCTGATACATTTCACGCTCAACCCCTTGGGAAAGGGCCTTGATTTACGTGGTTTGCAGGCGAGATATCTTGCTTTTGCTGTACATCGACTACCCGGCGGACAACAACAAGATGAGCTGGCAGGACATGCTCGCCTGGCTGCGCAGCAAGCGCTGGCAGTCGCTGGGCTTTGGCGGTATCACCTACCTGGCGTTGATGATTCCAGGG
>Ga0213820_1001286_pt1 | contig 12118 bp, 11 predicted proteins | sample MC6MC0910MG_FD_179889 | JGI IMG/M metagenome (GOLD analysis project Ga0213820, IMG submission 179889) | Enriched soil aggregate microbial communities from Iowa State University, Ames, United States - MC6-MC0910-MG | ecosystem: Environmental > Terrestrial > Soil > Unclassified | place: USA: Iowa... | reverse complement strand
TTGGGGTCCTGTGCCCCCGGCCACATTGACCGCGGCCAGCAGCGACGCGAGTTTCAGGCGCTACTTCCGTTGGGAAGGCGGTGGCCGGACCTTCGTGGTAATGGACGCTCCACCCCCCCAGGAAAACTGCAAACCTTTCGTCGATATCGCACATTTGCTGGCAAAGTCAGGGATAAATGTTCCAAAAATTTACGCAGAAGATTTGCCGCGCGGCTTTCTTTTGCTCAATGACCTGGGCAGAAAAACCTATCTGGACGTGATTGACGACAAAAACGCCGATCAATTGTTCGCCGATGCCATCGACGCCTTGCTGGCCTTCCAGCAATTGCCAATGGATGCACCGTTGCCCAGCTATGACCTTGCCTTGCTGCGCCGCGAGCTGGAATTGTTTCCAGAGTGGTACGTGCGCCGTCACCTGGGTATCGAACTGGATACGCAGCAGCAAGCGCTGTGGGAGCGTGTCAGTGATCACCTGATCGACAGCGCCCTGGCGCAGCCGAAAGTGTTGGTGCATCGCGACTATATGCCGCGCAACTTGATGATCAGCGAGCCCAACCCTGGGGTGCTGGATTTCCAGGATGCGGTCTACGGGCCGGTCACCTATGACATCACCTGCCTGTTCAAGGATGCCTTCCTCAGCTGGCCCAAGGCCCGTGTACGGGAATGGCAGCGCGACTATTGGGCGCGTGCGGGGCAACTGAACATCCCGGTGCAGGCGGATTTCGAAGAGTTCCTGCGTGCCAGCGACCTGATGGGCGTGCAGCGTCACCTCAAGGTCATCGGTATCTTCGCGCGCATTTGCCATCGCGATGGCAAGCCACGCTACCTGGCCGACGTGCCACGCTTCTTTGCTTATATAGAAGAGGTCTTGGCGGACCGTCCGGAGTTGAGTGAGCTGGGTGAGTTGCTCGCCAGCCTGCGCCAATCCGCCGGGGCGAGCGTATGAAGGCGATGATCCTGGCCGCCGGCAAAGGCGAGCGGATGCGCCCGCTGACCTTGCACACGCCCAAGCCACTGGTGCAGGCCGGCGGCAAGCGCCTGATCGAGTATCACCTGGAGGCGCTGGCCAAGGCTGGCTTCACCGATATCGTGATCAACCATGCGTGGCTCGGCCAGCAGATCGAAAGTTACCTGGGGGATGGCGCGCAGTTTGGTTTGCGCATCCGTTATTCCCCCGAAGGCGAGCCGCTGGAAACCGGCGGTGGGATTTTCCAGGCGTTGCCGTTGCTGGGGGATGAACCTTTCCTGGTGGTCAATGGCGATATCTGGACCGACTACGACTTCACCCAGCTCCAGCAGCCGCTCAAGGGCCTGGCCCATTTGGTGATGGTCGACAACCCGCCCCATCATCCTTCGGGCGGTGATTTCTACCTGGATCAAGGTTTGCTTCATGATGCAGCGGCCGGTGCCGATAACCTGACCTTCAGTGGCATTTCAATGCTCGACCCCAAGCTGTTCGCGGGTTGCAGCGCGGGTGCCTTCAAGCTTGCGCCGCTGCTGCGGGCAGCGATGGCCAAAGGTCTGGTAACGGGGGAGCACATGGAGGGACGCTGGATTGATGTCGGCACGCTGGAGCGCTTGGCGCAGGTCGAAACCCTGCTGACAGCGGGGCAGTAACATGCTGTGGCCAGGGACGCTGATCGGCGCCGGGGCTGGCTTTGCCATTGCCAGTATTCCGGGGGCCATGTTGGGTGCGCTGTTGGGGCAGGCGCTGGACCGTCGCCTGCAATTGCACAGTTGGGCGCAGCTGCGCGAGCGCCTGGGCGGGCGACCGGCGTTGCGCAATGACGAGTTGTTATTTGTGTTGCTGGGGCGTTTGGCCAAGAGCAATGGCCGGGTAGTGGATGGGCATATCCAGCAGGCGCGTCAGGAGATGCGCTCGCTCGACATGACCGACTCGGCCCAGCGCCGCGCGATTGCGGCGTTCAATCGCGGCAAGTCCGGCTCCGACCGTGTGCGCAGCTATCTGCGCGTGCTCAAGGCTCAACCCCATGCGGCGGAAGGCGTATTGCGCGCCTGTTGGCGCATGGTTTGGGCGGACGGCAAGGCGGATGACGCCGAGCGTGACCTGATCGACCTGTGGGGCAAGTGGCTTGGTTGGACGCCGCAACAGTTGCAGGCACTGGCGGCCGACTACACACCGGAGCGCAAGCCGCTGGTCAGTCGCGGTGCCACCTATCAGGACGCGCTGCGCCTGTTGGGGGTGACTGCCACTACCGAGCCATCGGTGATCAAGCGAGCCTATCGCCGCCTGCTCAGCCGCCATCACCCGGACAAGATCGCCGGCACCGGCGCGAGTCCCGCGCAAGTGCGTGAGGCCACCGAGCGCACTCGCGAACTGCACAATGCCTATACGTTGATTCGCGAGCGGCGGGATTTTCGTTAGCTTTCACTCCTTCACGTTGATAACCCGCTCCCACAGGGGACCTGCGGTGTTCCCTCAGTCGGCGTTCGCCTGTGGGCTCAACCAGCCGCGAATCCTGCGATACAACTGCTCCTGCTCGGCAGCGCTGTTGCCGGGCAACGCTTTCAAGGACACCTGCTTGTAACCGTCATTTTTCAAACGTTTGGCCGCCTGGGCGCGGGCCAGTGCGTTTTTGCGTGATGGGTCGGTGTCCTGATAGAAGACATCGGCGGTCGGCAACTTCAGGACGGGGGCCAGTTGTTGTACATCCGGATGCCGTCCGGTGGGCGTCTGCGCCGCGACCATGACGAACTTCTGCACCTGCGACGGTTGTTTCTCGCTCAAATACCGCGCGGCCCACCAGGCACCGGTGCCATGGCCGAGCAGCACCACGCTGCGTGCGCTTTGTGTTTGGGCGAACGCCACGGCGGCATCTATGCGGGCGAAGATGCGCGAAGCGTCGGTCTTGTCCTGCTCATCGGCACCCGGCACCACCGCCGGGTCGGTGCCTTCGGCTTCGGCGCTGGCGGCTTGCTCGATCGGTTTGTCGGCGGTGCTCGCTTCCTTGCTGCTGGTGTCGACAGTCGCCTTGGGCGCTTCCATCACACGCGGTGGCAGCGTATCCACGCTAACATCCGGTAACGACAGGCTGAGACTGCCCCAGTTGGCGTCCGGCAATTTGTGCCGCAACGGGCTGATTGCTTGCGGCCAGTCAGCATTTTCGCCAGCGCCGGGTACGATAATCACCACGCCTTCGGGCTCGGCGCTGTTGGCGGGTTTCCACAGGGCGAGGAAGGAATCGCTGCCGGCCTGCAATTGCTGCTGTTCTTGTTGTGGGATCTTGCGTTCGAGGGCGCTGGCTTCTGCCTGGCTGCGCTCGGGTAAAGGCTGGCGCTCGACGGGTTTATCGGCGGCAGGTGCGGGTGGGTCAGCAGCCTGTACGGAAAAGGCGCTGGTAAAAAGCAGCGACAGGCACAATGCTGGCAATGCTGAACGGTGAAAAAAGGGCATCGTAAATTCCCGGCCAGAAGTGATTCCAGCAGCCTAATGGGTTGGTCAGTATTTGTCAGTGATGTGAGACGTGGATCATGGGTTTTCGCTGTCTGCTGGTTATCGGCTGTTTGTGCCTTGGCTTGATGGCAAATGCCGCCCCTGCGCCCGTCGCGCCCCAGGCACAGCTCAATGCGCAGCAACGCGAATGGCTGGCTCAGCACCCTGAGCTGCGGGTCGGACTGGTGTTGCAAGCACCCTACGCGCAATACGATCGGCGTTTGCAGCGGCTGTCCGGGGCGAATGTCGAGTTGATGCAGTGGCTGGCCAAGGCGCTGAATATCGAGCTGACCTGGCGCAATTTCCCCAATCAGGAGCAACTGGAAGCCGCCGTGCGCGAGGGCGAGGTGGACATTGCCCCAGGCCTGCAACAAACCCCGTCCGGTCTGCGCCTGTGGTTGTTCACCGACCCCTACATGCGCGTGCCGCAACACATCGTCGGCATCCGCGATGGCGGCGGTGCCGTGGAGCTGGAAAAACTCGATGAACAATCCCGCGTCGCTGTGCGCATGCCCAGCGCCGTGGCTGATTACCTGCGCAGCACTTATCCCGGCCTCAACCTGCAGGGCGTGCCGATGGAGCGCCAGGCCCTGCAATTGTTGGTGAGCCAGCAAGCGCGTTATGCGGTGGTGGATGAAGCGCAGTTGAGCCGCTTGTCCGGCGAGGCGGAGTTTGCCGGGCTGGCAGTGGTGGGCGACATCGGCCTGCCGCAATTGCTGCGGGTGGCCACGCGGCGAGAATGGCCGGAACTGGCCGGCATCATGCAAAGCGCCTTGCGCGCCATCCCCGCTCGCGACTTGGACCAACTGCACAGCCGCTGGCTGCAACCCAAATACCCGCGCCTTACCGAGTCCCCGGGACTCTGGCAAAACCTCAGTCTGTTGCTGGGTCTGTTGCTGCTCGCCAGCCTGGCCGTGGTGTTTTGGCAACGCCGCCAGCAACGGGTGCTGGAACACGGCTTGTTGGCCGCACGGGAAGAAAGCGCCGCCCGCGCCGCCGGTGCCGAGGCCCTAAGGCTGACACAGTTTTCCATCGACCAGAGCACCGTCGGCATCCTCTGGGTCAACTGGGACAGCCATGTGCGCTACGCCAATCACGCGGCCGAAAGCATGCTCGGCTACGGCCCCGGTGCGCTGATCGAGCGGCCGCTCGCCGACCTTGATCCGAGCCTGGACATGGACCGTTGGCTCAACCTCTGGAAACGTGCACGGGCCAGTGAAGAAGGGCCGCAGAACTTCGCTACCGATTGTCGGCGAGCCGATGGCAGCATCCTGCCAACCAATGTGTCCTTGAGTTTCCTGCGTTTTGCCGAAGCTGAATACCTGGTGGTCTACCTCAACGATGTCAGCGAACTGAGGCGGACGTTGGCCGCGTTGCTGCAAAGCGAAGCGCAACTGCGCGAACTGTCCGCCCACCTGGAAACCGTACGCGAAGAAGAAAAAGCCCGTATCGCCCGCGAAGTGCACGACGAGCTCGGGCAAATGCTCACCGTGCTCAAGCTCGAAACCTCTATGTGCGAGCTGGCCTATGCGCAACTCGACCCCGGTTTGCACGAGCGCTTGAACAGCATGAAGCGCTTGATCGCCCAGCTGTTCCAGTTGGTGCGGGACGTGGCGACGGCACTGCGCCCGCCGATTCTGGATGCGGGTATCGCTTCCGCCATCGAATGGCAGGCGCGGCGCTTCGAAGCGCGCACGCAAATTCCCTGCTTGGTGCAGGTTCCGGATAACCTGCCGGCTCTCAGCGATGCCAAGGCCATTGGCTTATTCCGCATCCTGCAGGAGGCGCTGACCAATGTGATGCGCCATGCCCAGGCGCATACTGTCGAATTGACCCTTGCCCTGGAGGGCACGGATTTGCGCCTGACCATCAGCGACGATGGCGTCGGCTTCGTCCACGCGCAGGGCCGCCCGGTGTCGTTTGGCCTGGTAGGCATGCGCGAGCGCGTGCTGATCATGGGTGGGCAATTGAGGCTGGACAGCGAATTGGGGGAGGGCACCACCCTGAGTGTCACGGTGCCATTGGATGCATAACACCAAGAGGAAGTCCCTGTGATCCGCGTACTGGTAGCCGAAGACCACACCATCGTTCGTGAGGGCATCAAGCAATTGATTGGCCTGGCCAAAGACCTGCTGGTGGTGGGGGAGGCCAGCAATGGCGAGCAATTGCTGGAGACCCTGCGCCACGTGCCCTGCGAGGTGGTTTTGCTGGACATCTCGATGCCCGGCGTCAACGGCCTGGAAGCGATTGCGCGGATCCGTGCGCTGAACAATCCGCCGGCAATCCTGGTGCTGTCGATGCACGACGAAGCGCAAATGGCTGCCCGCGCCTTGAAGGTCGGCGCCGCCGGTTACGCCACCAAGGACAGCGACCCGGCGCTGTTGCTCACGGCGATTCGCAAGGTGGCGGCCGGCGGGCGTTACATCGACCCGGACCTGGCCGACCGGATGGTCTTTGAAGTCGGCCTCACCGATACGCGACCGCTGCATTCATTACTGTCCGAGCGCGAGTTCTCGGTGTTCGAGCGCCTGGCCCAGGGCGCCAACGTCAACGACATCGCCCAGCAACTGGCGCTGAGCAGCAAGACCATCAGCACCCACAAGGCGCGACTGATGCAAAAGCTCAATATCACGTCCCTGGCGGAGTTGGTGAAGTACGCCATGGAACACAAGCTGCTCTAACCACATACCTGATAACGACACCGCGAAAACCCCGCCGAGCCCATTCTTGCCGCTTGCAGCTCGCCACTTGTCGCTGCACCGTCCCGTGCGCGCCATCCGTGTAGGGCAATCCCTACCCCAAACCTTCCATCCGGCTGATGCAATTCTCTCCTGGCCCCCGATTTCCGGGGGCCTTGCGGCTGGACTACGCTTGTCTCACAGCAGTCCAAAACAAAAAGGTGCGGGTATGAGCGAGGTGGATTCAAATGATGTGCTGGTCAGCTTTCGTGGCGTGCAGAAGAGCTACGACGGCGAGAACCTGATCGTCAAAGACCTCAACCTGCCTGATGATGCTCGCCGGCTTTGAAACGCCGACGGCCGGCGAAATCCAGCTGGCCGGGCGCTCCATCAACAACGTGCCGCCGCATAAACGCGACATCGGCATGGTGTTCCAGAACTATGCGCTGTTTCCGCACATGACCGTGGCCGAGAACCTGGCGTTCCCGCTGTCGGTGCGGGGCTTGAGCAAGACCGATATCAGCGAGCGGGTCAAACGCGTGCTGAGCATGGTCCAGCTCGATGCTTTCGCCCAGCGCTACCCGGCGCAACTCTCTGGCGGCCAGCAACAGCGCGTGGCATTGGCCCGCGCGCTGGTGTTCGAACCACAGCTGGTGCTGATGGACGAACCCCTCGGCGCCCTCGACAAGCAACTGCGTGAACACATGCAGATGGAGATCAAGCACCTGCACCAGCGCCTCGGCGTGACCGTGGTGTATGTGACCCACGACCAGGGCGAGGCGCTGACCATGTCTGACCGCGTGGCGGTGTTCCATCAGGGTGAAATCCAGCAGATCGCCGCGCCGCGAACCCTCTACGAAGAACCGAAGAACACCTTCGTCGCCAACTTCATCGGCGAGAACAACCGGCTCAATGGCCGCTTGCACAGCCATACCGGCGAGCGCTGCGTGGTGGAGCTGGCGCGCGGTGAGAAGGTCGAGGCGCTGGCGGTGAATGTCGGCCAGGTCGGCGGCCCGGTGACCCTGTCGGTACGCCCGGAGCGCGTCAGCCTCAATGGTTCCAGCGAATCTTGCGTCAACCGCTTCTCCGGGCGCGTGGCCGAATTCATCTACCTGGGCGACCACGTGCGTGTGCGCCTGGAAGTCTGCGGCAAGGCCGATTTTTTTGTGAAACAACCGATTGCCGAGCTGGACCCAGCCCTGGCGGTCGGCGACGTGGTACCGATTGGCTGGCAAGTCGAGCACGTTCGCGCACTCGACCCACTTCTAGAGGCGAATTGATCGCCCCCCTGGCTTCACCAACCCTGCACGTGGAGAGAACAACAATGTTGAGATCCCTGAAGTATTCCGCCCTGGCTTTGGGCTTGATGGGCGCGACACAGGCCATGGCAGGCCCGGACCTGACGGTCGTGTCCTTTGGCGGCGCGAACAAGGCGGCCCAGGTCAAAGCCTTCTACGCACCGTGGGAAAGCGCGGGCAACGGCAAGATCGTCGCCGGTGAGTACAACGGTGAAATGGCCAAGGTCAAAGCCATGGTCGACACCAAGAGCGTGTCCTGGGACCTGGTAGAAGTGGAATCGCCGGAGCTGTCCCGTGGCTGCGATGAAGACATGTTCGAGCCACTGGACCCGAAACTGTTCGGCAACAGCGCCGACTACGTGAAGGGCGCGATCCAGCCATGCGGCGTGGGCTTCTTCGTATGGTCCACCGTGCTCGCCTACAACGCCGACAAGTTGGCCAGCGCGCCGACCAGTTGGGCGGATTTCTGGGACACCAAGAAATTCCCGGGCAAGCGCGGCCTGCGTAAAGGCGCCAAGTACACCCTGGAATTCGCACTGATGGCCGACGGCGTCGCGCCGAAGGACGTTTACAAAGTGCTGGCCGGCAAAGATGGCCAGGACCGCGCGTTCAAGAAACTCGACGAGCTCAAGCCATCGATCCAGTGGTGGGAAGCGGGTGCACAGCCGCCGCAATACCTGGCTTCGGGCGACGTGGTGATGAGTTCGGCCTACAACGGCCGCATCGCCGCCGTGCAGAAAGAAAGCAACCTGAAAGTGGTGTGGAACGGCGGGATCTACGACTTCGACGCGTGGGCGATTCCTAAAGGCCTGGCGAAAGACCGTGCTGAAGCGGCGAAGAAATTCATCGCCTTCTCGGTGCAACCACAGCAGCAGAAGACCTACTCGGAAAACATCGCCTACGGTCCGGCCAACACCCAAGCCGTGCCGTTGCTGGCCAAGGACATCCTCAAAGACATGCCGACTACCCCGGAAAACATCGCCAACCAGGTGCAGATCGACGTGAGCTTCTGGGCGGATAACGGTGAGCAGTTGGAGCAGCGCTTCAACTCGTGGGCGGCCAAATAACACCACCTGCTGTGTTTGATGGGCTTTTGTGGTGAGCGGGCTTGCCCCGCGCTGGGCTGCGAAGCAGTCCCAAACCAGGCGCTGTGTTTTGTCTGACAGAACGCGGTGCTGGTCAAAAGGGGCTGCTTCGCAGCCCAGCGCGGGGCAAGCCCGCTCACCACAGAGTCAGAGCCCAGACACAGGTTTGTCGTCATTTTTAGATTTTCGGAGTCAGCCATGGCCATCGCCGTTCCCTCGAACGAGGTCAACAGCCCCACCCTCAAGCAGCGCCTGGCGCGTGCCGAGCGGCTCAATCGCTGGAAGGCCCAAGCCTTGATCGCGCCGCTGGTGCTGTTCTTGCTGCTGGTGTTCCTGGTGCCGATTGTTGCGCTGCTGTTCAAAAGCGTCGGCAACCCCGAAGTGGTGGGCGGTTTGCCGCGTACGGTGGTGGCGGTGACGGCATGGGATGGCCGGGGTTTGCCGGGCGAGCCGGTGTACAAGGCCCTCAGTGAGGACTTGGGCGAGGCCCGTCAAAATCAGACCTTGGGCGATCTGTCCAAACGCTTGAACATGGAACTGGCCGGCTACCGCAGCCTGCTGACCAAAACTGCGCGGGCGCTGCCCTTCAGCGAAGCGCCTGCCTCCTATAAAGAAGCGCTGGAAAGCCTCGATGAACGTTGGGGGGACCCGGCGTACTGGCAGGCGATCCGGCGCAATACCAGCAGCCTGACGCCGTTCTACCTGCTGGCGGCGGTCGATCACCGCATCGATGACCTCGGTGAAGTGGCGCCGGCCACGCCGGACCAGGCGATCTATCTGGATATTTTCGCCCGGACCTTCTGGATGGGCCTGGTGATCACTGCGGTCTGCCTGCTGTTGGCCTATCCGCTGGCCTACCTACTGGCCAATCTGCCGGCACGCAAAAGCAACCTGCTGATGATCCTGGTGTTGCTGCCGTTCTGGACCTCGATCCTGGTGCGAGTCGCCGCGTGGATCGTGTTGCTGCAGTCCGGTGGCCTGATCAACAGTGCACTGTTGGGCATGGGCCTGATCGATAAGCCGCTGGAGCTGGTGTTCAATCGGACCGGCGTCTACATCTCCATGGTGCACATCTTGCTGCCGTTCATGATCCTGCCGATCTACAGCGTGATGAAGGGCATTTCGCCCACCTACATGCGCGCGGCGATTTCCCTGGGCTGCCACCCATTCACCAGCTTCTGGCGCGTGTACTTCCCGCAGACCTACGCCGGTGTCGGCGCCGGTTGCCTGCTGGTGTTCATCCTGGCGATTGGTTACTACATCACCCCGGCGCTGCTGGGCAGTCCGAACGACCAGATGGTCAGCTACTTCGTGGCGTTCTACACCAACACCAGCATCAACTGGGGCATGGCCACGGCACTGGGCGGCCTGTTGCTGCTGGCCACCGTGTTGCTGTACCTGATCTATAACCGCCTGGTAGGCGCCAGCCGCTTGCGCCTGAGCTGAGGAGACCTTGTGATGCTGAGCCCTTATATGTCGCCCGTTGAGCGGGTGTGGTTCTACAGCTTGCGGATCCTCTGCGGCTTGATCCTGTTGTTTTTGATTCTGCCGGTGCTGGTGATCATCCCGCTGTCGTTCAACAGCGGCAGTTTCCTGGTGTACCCGCTGCAAGGCTTTTCGCTGCATTGGTATCAGGACTTCTTCGCCTCCGCCGAGTGGATGCGGGCGCTGAAGAACAGCATCATCGTTGCCCCTGCTGCCACGGTGCTGGCGATGGTATTCGGCACCTTGGCGGCGATCGGCCTGACCCGCGGCAACTTCCCCGGCAAGGCGTTGGTCATGGCGCTGGTGATTTCACCCATGGTGGTGCCGGTGGTGATCATCGGCGTGGCCAGCTACCTGTTCTTTGCGCCGTTGGGCCTGGGCAACAGTTTCTTCTCGCTGATCGTTGTGCATGCGGTGCTGGGTGTGCCGTTTGTGATCATCACCGTCTCGGCGACGTTGCAGGGGTTCAACCATAACCTGGTGCGGGCGGCGGCCAGTCTCGGCGCCTCGCCATTGACTGCATTCCGCCGGGTGACCTTGCCGTTGATCGCGCCGGGGGTGATTTCCGGGGCGCTGTTTGCTTTCTCCACTTCGTTTGATGAAGTGGTAGTAACGCTGTTTCTCGCCGGCCCCGAGCAAGCGACCCTGCCACGCCAGATGTTCAGCGGCATCCGCGAAAACCTCAGCCCGACGATTGCGGCGGCGGCAACCCTGCTGATTGCGTTCTCGGTGCTGCTGTTGCTGACCCTGGAATGGCTGCGTGGCCGTAGCGAAAAGCTGCGCACCGCCCAGGTCTGACACGCGACCATTCAAACCATGAATGGCTGACAACGCCAATTCCCGAGCTACTCTTGTGCCAGCCCATTTCCGAATAAGAGGCCGCGCACATGAGTACTTCCTCATTCAAGATCGCCCACAAACTGCTGACCGGCGCTGGCGCCATCGAACAACTGGCCTTTGAACTGACCCGCCTGGATGTGGACAACCCGCTGATTGTCACCGACGCCGCGCTGGTCAAGTCCGGCACCGTGGCGCTGGCACTCGAACATCTGGGCGAGCGCACCTACGAGATTTTCGACCGGGTGTTACCCGACCCGGAAATCGCCATTGTCGAAGACTGCATGCGCGTTTACCGCGAGGGCGGGCACGACGGCCTGATCGGCGTGGGCGGGGGCAGTGCCATCGATATCGCCAAAAGTGTTGCGGCGTATGCCGGCTACCACGGCGCGCTGGCCGACTTGTTCGGCGTCGACCAGGTGCCACGCAAGGGCCCGCCGCTGATCGCTATCCCCACCACCGCCGGCACCGGTTCGGAGGTGACCAATGTGGCGATCCTCTCCGACAAGGTCGCGCAGCTGAAAAAAGGCATCGTCAGCGATTACCTGCTGCCGGATGTGGCGCTGATCAGCCCGCAGATGACCCTGACCTGCCCGCGCAGTGTTACCGCCGCCAGTGGTGTCGATGCGCTGGTGCACGCCATCGAGTCCTACTTGTCGCTGAACGCCTCGCCGATCACCGACGCCTTGGCCATCGGCGCCATCAAGCTGATCGCCAGTGCATTGCCCAAGGCCTACGCCAACCCGGCCAACCTGCAGGCCCGCGACGACATGGCCACCGCCAGCCTGATGGCCGGCATGGCGTTCGGGAATGCGGGCGTCGGCGCGGTGCACGCGTTGGCTTATCCATTGGGCGGGCGGTTCAATATCGCCCATGGCGTGAGCAATGCGCTGCTGCTGCCCTATGTGATGCACTGGAACAAGCTGGCCTGCGTGGAGCGCATGCAGGAGATTGCGCAGGCGATGGGCGTGAATATCACCTGCTTGAGCGTCAACGATGCCGCCGACCAGGCCGTTGAGGCGATGACGCGACTGTGTGCCGCAGTAGAGATCCCGGCGGGGTTGCGCAGTTTTGGGGTACCCGAGGACGCGATCCCAGCCATGGCTGTAGAAGCGGCGGGTATTGAGCGCTTGATGCGCAACAATCCGCGTAAGCTCAGCGCGGCCGATATCGAGAAAATCTACCGGGCCGCTTACTAACCGTTGAGTTAGGTCACGGTGCGCGCGGCAAAGCATGAGGTATACAATGCGCGCCATCGTGATTTAGCTCAAAAAAGGTGCG
>Ga0213820_1001280_pt1 | contig 12187 bp, 10 predicted proteins | sample MC6MC0910MG_FD_179889 | JGI IMG/M metagenome (GOLD analysis project Ga0213820, IMG submission 179889) | Enriched soil aggregate microbial communities from Iowa State University, Ames, United States - MC6-MC0910-MG | ecosystem: Environmental > Terrestrial > Soil > Unclassified | place: USA: Iowa... | reverse complement strand
CTGAAGCCGTCTGCGCCGTGCTGTTCGACGGCGTGGCGCCCATGACCGCGGTTTCCGCCCTGCTGGCGCGCGACGCGCGCGACGAAAGCGCGGATGCCGGCGGCCCGCTGGACCCGTCGCTGGGCGGCCATCTTTGATCCCTTTCTGACAACAAGACTTCCGCACGATTCCGAGGAGACATCCTTCATGACGCAAACCCGCAAGTTCCGGGTCGGCCCGCTCCTGCGCGGCCTGTGCCTCAGCCTGGCCGCCGTGCTGCCCGCCGCCGCCCATGCCGACTGGCCCGACCACCCCATCCACATGGTCGTGCCCTTCCCGCCCGGTTCGTCGCCCGACATCCTGGCGCGCACGATCTCGGAGCCGCTGTCGCAGGCGCTGGGCCAGCCCATCGTCATCGACAACAAACCGGGCGCGGGCGGCAACATCGGCACGCGCATCGTGTCGCAGGCCAAGCCCGACGGCTACACGCTGCTCTATACGATCAACGGGCCGCTGGTTACGGCGCCCACGCTGTACAAGAAGACGCTGGGCTACGACCCGCTCACCGACCTGGCTCCCGTCTCGTTGGTGGGCACCAGCCCCAACGTGCTGGTCGTGCCGGGCAGCCTGAAGGTCGACAACGTCCAGGACTTCGTCAAGCTGGTCAAGGGCCGCGGCAACTCGCTGAATTACGGGTCGGTCGGCCCGGGCAGCTCGGCCCACCTGGCCATGGAGATGTTCAAGGAACGCGCGGGCGTGGACCTGGCCCACATCCCGTATTCGGGCTTTCCGCAGGTCATCACCGCCATCATCGGCGGCGACGTGCAGGCCGGCTTCATGGTGCCGGCGATTGCCGTGCCGCAAGCGCGCGACGGCAAGGTCAAGCTGCTGGCCGTGACCAGCCTGCAGCCCAGCGACGCCCTGCCCGGCGTGCCCACCATGGCCTCGCAGGGCTATCCGGACTTCGAGGCCATCTCGTGGAACGCGATCCTGGCGCCGGCCGGCACGCCCACGCCGATCGTCGAAAGGCTCAACAGCGAACTGGCCCGCATCATCAATAGCGAGGCCGTGCGCAAGCAGCTGGCGCTGCAATACTTCACGCCGGCCCCCTCCACTCCGGAAGCCCTGACCAACCGCATCAAGAATGAGAAGGCGCGCTGGGACCAGGTGATCGACAAGCTGAAGCTGTCGCTGGACTGATGTTCAGGCCGAAGGGCGGCGCCTACGCGCCCCCTTCGTAACCCAGCTGGCGCCAGGCTTCGAACACCGTGACCGCCACGGCGTTCGACAGATTCAGGCTGCGCTGGCCGGCGCGCATCGGCAGCCGCAGCCGCTGCTGCGGCGGAAACATCGCCTGATGCTCGTCCGACAGGCCGGCGCTTTCGCGGCCAAACACGAACACATCCCCCGGTTTGAAACTGACGTCGGCCACACTGCGCTGCGCGTGCGTGGTCAGCGCATAGATGCTGGACGCGACCGCGCTGGTGTCGTCCAGGGCTTCCTGCAGCGTGTCGTGGACGCGCACGGGCTGCCACTCGTGATAGTCCAGCCCCGCGCGCCGCATGCGGGCGTCATCCAGCTCGAACCCCAGGGGACGCACCAGATGCAGTTGCGCGCCGGTATTGGCGCACAACCGGATGGCGTTGCCGGTGTTGGGAGGGATCTCCGGGCAGACGAGAATGACGTGGAACATGGCGCGTGCAAAAGGGGGAAAGGTCTGCGGCCGGAAGCGGCCGCGCGAGCGTGATTGTCGCCGATTTGGTGGCGCGAGCCGGAATGGCGGCCCGGAGGTGGCGTGGATACGGGCGTGGATGCGGGCGAGGCGGCAAGCGCGGATGCAGACGGGGATCCAAACGGGAACCCAAGCGATGATGCACGCAGATCATGGCGTCCGCGCCGCCACCAGCACGATCACGCTGGCCGCGCCCGCCGCCATCAGGGCCGTGGCCGCCGCGCCCACGGTGCTGCCGGTGGTCATCACGTCGTCCACAACCGCCACATGCTGCCCGCGAACCGGGCCGGTGCACACAAAGAGACCCGCCGCCCCCCGCTGCCGCGCACGCCGGCCAAGGCTGGCCTGGCGGGGCGTTTCGCGCCGTCGCGCGAGCAGGAGACGCGGCGGCGGCAGCGCCAGTTCGGCGGCCAGGCTGCGCGCGATCTCGGCCGCCGGGTTCATGCCCCGCTGACGAAGCGAGGCGCGGCTGGCGGGGATGGGGACCAGGAGGAGATCGGGCGGCAGGAACGCGGTGCAATGCCGGCATTCGACCGTGGTGCCGGACACGCTGGATCCCGGAATGCCGACGGCTTGCGCGCCGGTCTGCGCCGCTGCATCCCGCACCGCCTGCGCCATCATTCGCGCCAGCACCGGCGCCATGCTTATCCGCAACTGCGTCTTGAGCATCAGGACCAGCGCGTCGCCCGGCGGCGCATAGTCAAACGCCGCGAACGTGCGGCTGAACGCCTGCGGCTCCGCCAGACACGCCGCGCAATGCTGTCCGCTCCCTTGAAGACGCAGCGCGCATCGCGGGCATCTTGCCAAGCCCCCCGGCGGCCCGGCCAGGATGTCCGCCTGACACCCCGCGCACAGCCGCGCGCCCGCGACCCGCGCCCCGCATAACGGGCAATCGCACCCCAGGCGCGACAACAGCCGTCGCCCCATGTTCAGTAGGGACAATCGGAGCCTGCCGCCGGGATGGGCAATAATGTGAGCCATCCCAGATCAAACCATGCTCCGCCCCGGGTGATCCCGCGAGCGCGACCGAAATGTCCCTGCCAGAAACCGCAACGCCCCCCTCCCTGCCCCTCGTCAGCGCCGACGTGCCGCGCCAGTTCGCGCGCCGCGGCGACCTGGCCGACGCCCAATTCCTCTACGGCGAAGTGGCGCGCCGCATGCTCGGCCGCCTGCAGTACATCCGCGTGCAACCGCAGGCCATGCTGGACGCCGGCTGCGGCGCCGGCGACAACCTGCCGCTGCTGCGCGAACGGTATCCCGAGGCGGCCTACACCGGCCTGGACAACTGTGAACCCTTGCTGGCGCAGGCGCGCCAGCGCCACGTGCCGGGCGGTCTGTCGGCCTGGATCGGCAAGCTGGCGCGGCGCGGCCCGGCCGCCCCCACGTTCGTGAACGCCGATCTGGCCAATACGGGACTGCCGCCCGAATCGCTGGAACTGGTGTGGTCGAACATGGCCATGCACTGGCACCGTGAACCGCACGCCGTGCTGGCCGAATGGCGCCGCATCCTCAAAGTGGGCGGCCTGGCGATGTTCTCCTGTCTGGGGCCGGCCACGTTGCGCGAACTGCGGCAGGCGCTGGTGGATGCCGGCCTGCGCACGGCCACGCCGTCCTTTGTGGACATGCACGACTTCGGCGACCTGCTGGTGGAAAACGGCTTCGCGGATCCGGTGATGGACCAGGAAATTCTGACCCTGACCTACCGCAGCCCGGAAAAGCTGCTGCAGGACGTGCGCGCCTTGGGCGGCAACCCGGCCGAAGGACGCCGCGGCGGGCTGGTGGGGCGCGACTGGCGCGACCGCCTGTGCGCGGCGCTGGAAGCGCAACGCAATGCGGAAGGCCTGATCGTCTTGAGTATCGAAGTGGCCTACGGCCACGCCTGGCGCGCCGCCGCGCATCGGACCGTGGCGGGCGAAACCCGCCTGTCCATCAGCGCGATCGGCGGCCGGCAGCGCGGAACCCCCTGATCGGGAATTCCGGCGCCTGCCTGGCTTAGTGCAGGCGTTCCGGCACGGTCACGCCCGGCTCGGACGCCGACAGACCCTGCATGGGTTCGGACGTGGCCCGGATGCGGCGGCGTAGCACCGCGGTGGGCTCTGCCGGCGGCGCAACGGGCGCCGCCGTACCGCGCCAGGCGTTCGACATGGCTTCCACCACCAGCGGCAGATCGCGCAGGCGATGGTACTGGCTGCGCAGCCAGCGGGCGTCGTTGCCGGCACGCATGGCGTCGTCGCGCAGCGCGGCGATCATGTCGCCCGTACCCAGTTCCTCGGCCACCGGCATCAGGCGCTGGAACAGCGCACGCAGATGATCGATCAGGCGCACGCGCTGCCCGTCGGGCGTCACGTAGCTGCCCTGCAGGCCAAAACGGCAGGCCTGGAAGTGATTGCTGCGGTACGACAGCCACGCGTTGTCGCTGGGGTCTTCCTCGCGCATCAGCAGCACGGACAGCGCCTGGGCAAACGCCGCCACCTGGCAGGCACGCTCCACCGTCAGCGGCGTGTCGCAGACGCGAACTTCGACCGTGCCGAACTCGGGCTTGGGACGGATATCCCAGTACAGGTCCTTGATGCTCTCGGCCAGGCCAAAAGCGCGCAGCTGCGACAGGTGGGCTTCGAACTGGTACCAGTCCTTGACCTCGGGCGGCATGTGGCCGGCCAGCGGGAAGCTGTTGACCGCATTCAGGCGTGAGCACGAGAACAGGGTATCCACCCCCTCGCAATACGGCGAAGACGCCGTCAGCGCGATGAAATGCGGCACGTAGGGCGACAGGCGGCGCAGCAGCTTGATGGAGTCGTCGCCGCTTTTCACGCCCAGATGGATGTGTTGGCCGAACACCGTAAATTGACGCGCCAGGTAACCGTACATTTCGGCCAGGTACTGGAAGCGCGGGGTATCCGAGATGGAGCGTTCCTGCCAGCGCATGAAGGGATGGGCGCCACCACCCGCCACCGACACGCCGACGGCATCGGCCGCTTCGACCAGGGCGTCGCGCATCTCGCGCATTTCGACCAGCAGGCCCATGGGGTGCTCGTGCACCGAGGAGTTCAGTTCGATCATGGACCGCGTGATTTCGGGTTTGACGCGATCGGCAATAGGATGATTGGCCATTTGGGCCAACAGTTCGTCAGAGGCTGCAGCAAGGTCAAAACTGCGGGGGTCGATCAGTTGCAGCTCGAGTTCGATGCCCAGGGTATTGGGGGCCGACGAAATGAACGGGATCTGTTCCATCTCGGACTCCTTTGAATGTTTGATGAGGGTATGCGCCGTTCGACCTTGAAGCCCGGCAACTTCCCGGGGGGCACTAGACGGCGGCTTGTGAACGCATGATAGCCGCAGGTTTGTGGCAAAACGATTGAAAATCGTGACATTTGTGTGCAACATCGCGAATCATCCGGTTTTTCCCTCTGAGGAAAAGTAAGCAAGCGCTTACCGCCCAGGATTGGCGCGGCTCGTGGGCGAGCGCGCCACGCGAAGCCAGAAAAGACGGGGATTTCGAGAAGGGATGGGATAACCCTTATTAGGGTTATCCCTTATGAATTCGGGACTTTGCGGCGCCTATTTGCGCCAGAAGATCGGCGTGAACAGCACCAGCACCGTCAGCAGCTCCAGGCGGCCGATCAGCATGGCAAAGGTGCAGACCCAGATCTGGAAGTCCGACAGCACAGCAAAGGTGCCCATGGGGCCGACCGGACCCAGGCCCGGCCCCGTGTTGTTCACGCTGGCGAATACGGCCGAGAACGCCGTGATCGGGTCCAGGCCCGACAGCAGCAGCAGACTGGTGAACACCGCGATGGACAGGCCGTAGAACAGCATGAACGCCAGCACGGACGACATGGTGCGCGTTTCCACCGCCCGGCCGTTGATCCGGACCGGGCTGACGGCATGCGGGTGCAGCATGGTCACCAGTTCGTTGCGGGCCTGCTTGATCAGCAGGATGGCGCGGATCATCTTGATGCCGCCGCCAGTCGACCCGGCCGACGTCGCAAAGCCTGACAGCAGCAGCATCGTCAGCGGCGCAAACAGCGGCCACTGCGCGAAATCGGTGTTGGCATAGCCGGTGGTGGTGGCCATGGAGATGGTGTTGAACATGCCGTAGCGCAGCGCTTCGAGCGGATCGGTGTAGACGTCCTTGATGAACAGGTACACCGAGATGACCAGCCCGACCCCCAGCACCACGACCAGGTAGGGAATGGCCTCCGGGCAGCGCCAGTAGGCGCGCGGGCTGCGCTGACGAAAGGCGTTGAAATGCGTCGCGAAGTTGATCCCGGCGATCAGCATGAACACCATCGCCACCATTTCGACGGCGACGGAATCAAAGTGCGCAAAGCCGTCGTCCCAGGTGGAAAAGCCGCCCAGCCCCATGGTGGTGGCCATGTGGCACCAGGCCTCAAACCACGACAGCCCGGCCAGCCGGTACGCAATGAAGCAGAGGATGGAGAACACGAAATAGACCGCATACAGGGCCTTGGCCGTGCTGGCGATGCGGGGCGTCAGCCGCTCGTCCTTCATCGGCCCCGGGGTTTCCGCCCGGACCACCTGATGCCCCCCGACGCCCAGCAGCGGAAGAATGGCGACGGCCAGCACCAAGATGCCCATGCCGCCGATCCAGATCAGCGTGGCGCGCCACAGGTTGATCGACGGCGGCAGCGTGTCCAGATTGGTCAGGACCGTGGCGCCGGTGGTGGTCAGGCCGGACATCGCCTCGAAATAGGCGCCCGTAAAGGACAGCGGCAGCCCGGCGCCATGGAAATACAGCAGCAGCGGAATGGCCGCCAGCAGCGGCAGGCCGGCCCACACCGCCGACACCAGCACGAAGCCGTCACGCGCCCGCAGTTCGCTGCGGTTGCGGCGGGTCAGCGCGGCCAGGCCGCCGCCAATCCCGACCGAGATCAGGAAGCCGTCGCGGAAGGCGTCGCGCGCCGCGTCGCCACCCACATAGGCGATGAACAGCGGGATCAGCATGGTGAGGGCGAACATCACCATGGTGAGGCCCAGTATGTACAGGGTGGCCAGGACGCGCTTCATGGAGGTCTATCCGGCCGCGCGCGGCCCACGAATGGGGCAAAGAGCGCGGCGCATCAGAAAAAGGACGCCGAAACCTGGAACAGCTTTTCCACGCGCGGCATTTGCTGGCGCGAGGGCACGAAGACGATGACGTGGTCGTCGGTTTCGATGACGGTGTCGGCGTCCGGCAGGATGATTTCCTCGCCGCGCACCAGCGCGCCGATGCTGGCGCCCTTGGGCAGGCTGATCTTGCCGACCGCGCGGCCCACCACCTTGGACGTGGAACGGTCACCGTGGGCGATCGCCTCCAGCGCCTCGGCCACGCCCTGGCGCAGCCGGTGCACGGCCACCACGTCGCCGCGGCGCACGTGGCGCAGCAGTTCGCTCATGGTCGCCTGCGACGGCGACACGGCGATGTCGATGTGGCTGCCCTGCATGAGTTCGCCGTACGCGTGGCGGTTGATCAGCGCGATCACCTTGCGCGCGCCCAGCCGCTTGGCCAGCAGCGACGACATGATGTTGTCCTCGTCGTCGCTGGTCAGGGCCAGCCAGGTGTCCATGTCCTCGATGTTCTCGCGCTCGAGCAGCGCCTCGTCGGTGCCGCTGCCGTGCAGGACCAGCACGCTGTCCGGAAGCTGGGTGGCCAGGTATTCGCAGCGCTTCAGGTCGTGCTCGATGATGCGGACGCTGTATTTTTCCTCGGCAAGCTGGCGCGCAAGCCGCAGGCCGATGTTGCCGCCGCCCGCGATCATCACGCGGCGCACTGCGCGCTCGGCGTCGCGCAGCTTGCGCACGGCGCGGCGCGCGTGGTCCGAATCGACGACCAGCACGACTTCGTCGCCCGGGGCGATGACGGTGCCGCTGCCGGCCCGCAGGGGACGGCCGCCGCGCAGCACGTCAATGACGCGCGCCTTGACGTCCGGCCACACGTCGCGCAGCTTGTCCACGGACGAATGCGCCATCGGGCTGCCATGGCCCACCCGGACGGTCACGACGCTGACCCGGCCTTCGGCGAATTCCACGACCTGCAGGGCCTCGGGGAACTCGATCAGGCTTTGCAGGTAGGTGGTGACGCTGCGCTCGGGGCTGATCAGCGCGTCAATGCAGAAGCCTTCCTCGCTCATGAGTTCCGGATGCTCGGGAAACTCAGCCGAGCGGATGCGGGCAATTCGGCGGGGAATGTTGAATAGCTGTCGCGCGATCTTGCACGCGACCATGTTGGCGGAGTCGGACGCCGCACAGGCAATGAAGAGATCGGTGTCGGCGGCGCCGGCGTTTTCCAGAACGGAAACCTGCGAGCCGTCACCCAGGACAACACGCAGGTCAAAGTGCTCTTGCAGGTACTGCAACTGGACGGGGTCGGAATCGATGACCGTGATGTCGTTTTGCTCGGACACCAGGTTTTCCGCCACGCTGGTGCCTACGCGACCAGCGCCCATGATCAGGATCTTCATGTGCTGCGCTTGCGCGCGGACTCGATGCCCAATTGCTTGAGCTTGCGGTAGAGGTGGGTGCGTTCCAGCCCGGTCCGTTCGGACACGCGCGTCATGCTGTGGCTTTCCCTGACCAGGTGGTATTCAAAGTAGATGCGCTCGAATTCGTCGCGCGCTTCGCGCAGCGGCTGGTCCAGCGAGATGCTGCCGAGCTGGCCGTTGGACGTGGCCGGCACATCGTTGGCGGACACGGCAGCCAGCGCGGCGGGCGGATCCAGTTCGTCTTCCAGCGCGACGACCGGGCTGGCGACGGCCGGATTGGCGGCGGCGGGCGCCGCATGCGGCACGCGGCCACGCGCCAGGCCCGCGGCCACGGTCTTGAGCAGACGCTGCAGGGTGATCGGCTTTTCTAGGAAATCCATCGCGCCGATGCGCGTGGCTTCGACCGCCGTGTCGATGGTGGCGTGGCCGCTCATCATGATGACAGGCATGTCCAGCAAGCCTTGCGAGCCCCACTCCTTGAGCAGGCTGACGCCGTCGGTGTCGGGCATCCAGATGTCCAGCAACACCAGATCGGGACGCATGCGAAGACGGGCAGCGCGCGCTTGCGCCGCGTTTTCGGCCAGCTCGACCGTGTGTCCCTCGTCGTAAAGGATTTCCGACAACAGTTCGCGTATACCGACTTCGTCGTCAACCACCAGAATTCTGGCCATAAAGCATCCACCTATTGCGTAGCCGCATTATCCTTTTCTTGCGCGGTGGCGTCCATAGTGTCGGACCCGGGCGCGAGCCGGGTCAACAGGATGGAAATCCGCGCCCCTCCTTCCTTGCGGTTGGCAAGGTCGATACGTCCGCCATGCTCTTCCACGATCTTGCGGACGATTGCCAATCCTAACCCAGTCCCGTGGGACTTTGTGGTTACGTAGGGCTCAAATGCGCGTTGCATGACCTGCGGCGGGAAGCCCGGACCGGTGTCCGCCACCGTGAAACGCAGCGCCTGATCCGCCACGCGATCGGGCTGTTCGCTGCGCATGAGCTGGGTCGTCACGCTGACGCGGCCCTGCCCGCCCAGTTCCGCGATCGCGTCGCGCGCATTGGAAAGCAGGTTGTGGATCACCTGCCGGAGCTGGGTCGGATCCCCCTCGATATCAGGCAGATCCGCGCCCAGACTCACGTCCAGATTCATGGCCTTTTCCGTCAGGCGCGACGCAGCGCCGTCAGGCTCCCAGCCGTAGAGCGACAGCACGTCCGCCACCAGCGCGTTGAAATTGATGCGCTGCATGACGGCGGGCGGCGTGCGCGCATACTCGCGGAAGTCGTCCACCATCTGCTTGAGCGACGCCACCTGGTTCACGATCGTGTTTGTGGAGCGCGCGACGATCTGCGCCTCGGCGGGCGGCAGTTTGCCTTCCAGCTTCATGGCCAGCCGCTCGGCCGAAAGCTGGATCGGGGTCAGCGGATTCTTGATTTCGTGGGCCAGGCGGCGCGCCACCTCGCCCCACGCCACCGTCCGGTTGGCGGAAATCACTTCGGTAATGTCGTCGAACACCACCAAGTAGCCGTTGCCGCGCCCGTCCACGCGCAAGTGCGTGCCGCGCGCCAGCAGGGTCAGCGGTTGGGAGACGGTCTCGCCGTCGGCCTGGGCGGGTGCAATCTCGAATTGCTGCTGCCAGTGCTGGCGCTCGGAGCCGACCGCCGCGTGCGTCGAAAACGCCTGGCGCACGATGTTCGCAAATTCCAGCATGCCGTCCGCCGTTTCGAGCGGGCGGCCGATGACCGAGCGCAGGTCTGCGCCCAGGATGGTCTGGGCGCCCTGGTTGACGGTGGTGACGCGGAACGCTTCGTCGAACACCAGCACGCCGGAAGACAGGTTGGACAGCACGCTTTCCAGATAGACGTTGGAGCGTTCGAGCTGCTGGCGGTTGCTTTCGACCATGCGGCGCGCCTCGTCGAGCTGGCGCGTCATGGCGTTGAACGAGCGCGTGAGCTGGCCGACTTCGTCACGCTCCGGCGGCTCTGGCAGGGGCCGGTAGTCGCCCACGCCCACCGCCTGCGTGCCGCCCGCCAGGCTGAGCAGCGGGCGCACCAGCCGCTTGGACAGGGACAGCGCCACCGCGATGGCGCCGAACGCCGCCAGCAGCAGGGCCAGCGTCAGCGTGATGCCGTAAAGCTTGCGCAGGCCCAGACGCGACAGCGCCAGTTCCTGGTAGTCCCGAAAGCCCTGCTGCACGAGGTTGGCGTTATGCGCGATCTGCTCGGGCACCGGCTGCAGCAATTGCAGCCAGCGCGGTTCAGAGGCGGGACCCAGCAGGTTGTCGTAGCGGTCCGGGCCATTCAGCGGGATCACCACGCGCAGGTGCAGACCGCCTTCGGCGCCCGCGGTGACCGGATCGTCGGCTTCGGCCGCGGAATACCCGCGCGCCAGCCGCAGCTGGTTCATCACCGTGGACGGCGGCATGGCCGGCAGCAGCTGGCCGTACTGGCTGGTCGAAAACGCCACCATGCGGCCGCTGCCCGTGAACACCATGGCTTCCTGCACGCCGTTGGCCTCGCGCAAGCGGGTCAGCGCCAGCGTCACGCCGCTGTCGGTGCTGCGGTTCAATTCCACGGCCATCGAGCGGGCGCGGGCGTCCAGGTCGGCCAGCAGCGAATCCAGCGCGGCGCGGCCCAGGTTCAGGCCGGCTTCCAGCGCCGTGTCCACGCGCACGTTGAACCAGGATTCGATCGAGCGCGACATGAACTGCACCGACACGGTGTAGATGAGCGCGCCGGGCACCACGCCGATCAGGGCAAACGCCAGGGAAAAACGGGCGGTGAGCCGCGCGCCGAACTGCCGGCGCCGGATCTGCCGGGCCAGCCGCACCGTCAGCGCCACCACCCAGATAAAGAGCGCCAGCGCGAAAATGCCGTTCAGGACCAGCAGCGTGTCGTAATAGCGCGCAAAACGCGAGGCGTTTCCGGTGGACCAGGCCAGAAGGCCCAGCAGCGCCAGGCCGCTCACGGCGCCGACCATCAGCGCCAGTCGAAGCAAAAGCCTCATGAGGGATCTTTCTCCTTGTCGCCCAGCATGAACGAGAATTCCATCCACGGCGTCGCCTGCGCCCAGGAACTGCTGTTCAGCGCGTTGACCTGGAACGGCCTGGGCAACAGCGACGTATCCAGCCTGAGGCGCACCTGCCCGTTGTATTGCGACCCTGCATCGAACTCGCCGGCCTTCGCGACCCGCCAATTGCGGATATGCCGGATGGTGCTCATGGCGTCGTCCAGCGAGGCCACCGGAAAGGACAGCTCGCCCACGCCCGCCCGCCACTGGCGGGTCAGCGCGTTATAGACCACCCGCCAGGTGCGCGACGTGTCCACCAGTGACTCGTCGAACCAGTACCAGCGTTCGCGGGTGATGGTCAGGTCGGCCGTGAAATACAGGGCGACGCCGCGCTGGGCGGCGTCGCGCAATTGCTGATTCAGTTCGAATTCGATGTCCGCGTCGATTTCCAGATTGCCGTCGCGCACCACCGGTTCCACGCGCGTGACGCGCGGCTCGGACGCGTGAGCCAAGCCACCCGGCGCAGTCAAAAGCACGGCAGATACCAGCAACAACCCAAGAAATACGCGCGAAATAATGGACATACGGCACCGGAACTACGTCATGCCCCTATTCTTCGGGATTCATGACTGCTTGGCAAACAAGGCGTAGAAAAACCCGTCGTGTTGCGCCGCGGGTGTTGCATCGACCGCAACTGGCAGCAATTGGCCGGGCGCGTCCAGGCGGGTCGCGTCGGGATGGCGCTGCAGGAATTCCAGAGCCTGGCGCGTGCCTTCGATCGGGAAAACCGAGCACGTCACATAGAGCAGCCGGCCGCCGGGCGCCACGGTGGACCAAAGCGCGTCCAGGATCCGGGTCTGCAGGCTGGCGGTGCGGCGCAGGTCGTTTTCGCGGCGGAGCCAGCGGATGTCGGGGTGACGCCGGACGATGCCGGATGCGGTGCACGGCACGTCGGCCAGCACCGCGTCAAAGGGCTTGCCGTCCCACCAGGCG
>Ga0213820_1001277_pt1 | contig 12218 bp, 4 predicted proteins | sample MC6MC0910MG_FD_179889 | JGI IMG/M metagenome (GOLD analysis project Ga0213820, IMG submission 179889) | Enriched soil aggregate microbial communities from Iowa State University, Ames, United States - MC6-MC0910-MG | ecosystem: Environmental > Terrestrial > Soil > Unclassified | place: USA: Iowa... | reverse complement strand
AGCCAGCTGCCCTTGAAACCGGTGTGACCGGTGACCAGAACCCGCTTGCCGCGCCAGAATTCCGGACTCAGTCCCATTGCTTCCATGGCGCCTCCCCGCTCTGCCACAGCGCTTCGAGATGGTTCTTGTCGCGCAGGGTGTCCATCGGCTGCCAGAAACCGTCGTGTTCGAACGCCTTGAGCTGTTCCTCCCGGGCCAGACGGGCCAAGGGCTCGGCTTCCCAGGTGGTTTCATCGCCCGCGATGTACGGCAACACTTTGGGCGACAGCACAAAAAAGCCGCCATTGATCCAGCCGCCATCACCACGGGGTTTTTCAGTGAAGCCCAGGACCTGATCGCCCTGACGCTCCAGCGCCCCGTAACGACCCGGCGGCTGCACCGCTGTCACGGTCGCCAGACGGCCATGGGCCTTGTGGTAATCGACCAGATGACGAATGTTCAGATCGGAAACGCCGTCGCCGTAGGTGAAGCAGAACGCCTCTTCATCCTTGAGGTAACGGCCGGCACGCAACAGACGGCCACCGGTCATGGTTTCCTCGCCGGTGTCGATGAGCGTAACGCTCCACGGCTCACTGTAGTTCTGATGCACGTCCATGCGGTTCTCGCGCATGTTGAAGGTGACGTCGGAGGTGTGCAGGAAGTAGTTGGCGAAGAAGTCCTTGATCGCGTAACCCTTGTAGCCCAGGCAGATCACGAAGTCGTGGATTCCGTGGGCGGAATACTGCTTCATGATGTGCCAGAGAATTGGCTTGCCGCCGATCTCGATCATTGGCTTGGGCTTGAGGTGCGACTCTTCACTGATGCGCGTGCCGAGGCCACCCGCCAAAATTACTGCCTTCATCGTCTCCCCTCTTGTTCGTCACCGGGCTGCGCGCAGCTTTATTGAGCCGTGCGAGCCATCTGGCTCAACCTTTTGCCGCTGCGGGCGCCGGTGGGATGACCGCGAGCGCTCGTTTTATGGCGATTTATGGGGGACTTGCAGGAAACGCGCCAGCTAGCTCGACTGCCAAATGCCTGCGTCACAAGTAGCGACGAACGCTCAAAATTAAAAAAGGAAGGCCGATCTACCAGGATCGGCCTTCCTTCATTTCGGCTCAAAATGCCTTCGATGTACGCAAGGCAAATGAATCAGCCAAACATGGCAAACCCATCACCATTGAGCGGCAGAACATCACCGTTGGCTGCCTTGAAGTGTTCAATGGTGTTGCCACCAGCGAACCAGTCCAGCAGTTTGACACCTTGCTTGGTCGGGTCGGACGGCGGGAAGTAGCCATCGTTGAGGTACAGGTCGTCGCCAACCCGCGCCAGTTGCAACGTACTGGCCGAACGGATGTTATTCAGGATCAAGGTGTCATTGGTGCTGAGCCCGTCATCCCGAATTGTCACCAACATGCCGGTGTTGACGAAATAGGTGTCATCCCCCTCTCCACCATTGGCGAAGCCGGTAGCCTTCATCTGCCCGTAGGCAGTACCCAGGGCGCCAAAGGTCAACGCATCGTTGCCCGCACCACCGAGCAGGACAAAGTTCGCTCCCGTACCGAGCAGATCGTCGTTGCCCTCTCCGCCATCTGCGGTGCCACTGACGACATAAATCGTGTCATGGCCGGCCTCACCATAAGCGATGGTGCCACGGTCGTCCGGAGCACTGACGATCATGTCGTTGCCATTGCCGCCGTACAACATGTCGGCTTGCGGGCCAGCGGCAGCCACGTCGACCGCGAATGGCCCGAGCTGGGTATAGAAGCTGCCGTAGATGACGTCATTGCCATCGCCGCCATAAATGGTGTCATTGCCGAGACCGCCTTCAAGCCCGTTGGCCAGCGCATTGCCGGTCAGAGTGTCGTTGAAGTGGGTACCGATAATGCTCTCGACGTTGATCAGCACATCGCCCTGCGCATCGCCGCCCTGATTGACGCCGGTTTGCAAATTGATGCTCACCGCTGCGGCACTGTTGAGGTACCAGACGGTGTCGATCCCTTCACGACCGTCAATCACATCGGCGCCACCGCCACCGACGAAGTTGTCGTTGATCGCAGTACCGGACAAGGTGTCGGCAAAATTGCTGCCCTGGAAGATCTCTATCCCGGTAAAGGTATCGCCAGCGGCATCACCGGCGTTGACGTTGGTTTTCAGGTCGATGGTGACGCCACTGGCGGACGACTCGTAGCTGACCAGATCGAAGCCCGTACCGCCATCGAGCGCCAGTGCGGCAGCACTGCCAACAAAGACGTCGTTGAAGTTTGAACCACGCATCGCTTCGATGCTGTTGTAGGTATCACCCAGCGCGATCCCGGTATTGATCCCGGTTGTCAGGTTGACGCTGACACCCACGGTGCTGTCAAGGTACGACACGGTGTCCATCCCGGCGCCACCAATGAACTGGTCGGCACCACCACCGCCATACAACACGTCGTTGCCGTTGCCGCCAGTGATGATGTTGTCGCTGGCATTGCCCCAGCCGGTAAAAGAACCGGTGCCGGTGTAGGTCAGGCGCTCGACGTTGGCCGCAAGCACATGGTCCTTGTAGCTGACCCGCACTTCATCGTTACCGCCGCCAGCCTGCTCGATGACGGTGACGCCGCCACCGTTGACGTAGTAGATATCGTCCCCTGCACCGCCGTCGTAAGTGGCAAAAAGGTAGGCGTCGGTGGTGAAGGTATCGTTGAAGGCCGAACCGATGACTTTCTCGACGTTGGTCAGGGTCACGCCCTGCGAATCGCCACCGACACCAGGCAAGCTGACGCCCGGACGGATGTCGATGTTCACGCCGGCAGCCGACGTCGAGTAATCGACGGTATCGAAACCTTCACCGCCATCGACGCCCAAGATCCGGCTGTCGACCACGAAGGTATCGTTGTATTTGGAGCCGGCGATGACTTCGATACTGTTGAACGTATCGCCTGCACCGATCCCCGAAATAACGCCGGTTTTCAGATTGATGTTCATGGCGACCGTGCTGTCCAGGTACGACACGGTGTCGCGACCCGCACCACCGAAGAACTGGTCGGCACCACCACCGCCATAGAACATGTCGTTGCCGTTGCCACCGGTGATGATGTTGTCGCTGGCATTGCCCCACCCGGTAAACGAACCGGTGCCGGTGTAGGTCAGACGCTCGACGTTGGCCGCCAGCGTGTGATCCTTGTAGCTGACCCGCACTTCATCATTGCCGCCACCCGCCTGCTCGATGACGGTAACGCCGCCACCGTTGACGTAGTAGATGTCGTCACCGGCACCACCGTCGTAAGTGGCGAAGAGGTAGGCGTCGGTGGTGAAGGTATCGTTGAAGGCAGAACCGATGACTTTCTCGACGTTGGTCAGGGTCACACCCTGCGAATCGCCACCGACACCAGGCAAACCAGTGCCTGGACGGATGTCTACGTTCACGCCGGCAGCCGACGTCGAATAATCAACAGTATCGAAACCTTCACCGCCATCGACGCCCGAGATCCGGCTGTCGACCACGAAGGTATCGTTGTATTTGGAGCCGGCGATGACTTCGATACCGTTGTAGGTATCGCCCGCGCCGATCCCCGAGTTGACCCCGGTTTTCAGGTTGATGTTCACCGCCACCGTGCTGTCCAGGTACGACACGGTGTCGCGACCTGCACCACCGAAGAACTGGTCGGCACCACCACCGCCATAGAACATGTCGTTGCCGTTACCACCGGTGATGATGTTGTCGCTGGCATTGCCCCAGCCGGTAAACGAACCGGTGCCGGTATAGGTCAGGCGCTCGACGTTGGCCGCCAGCGTGTGATCCTTGTAGCTGACCCGCACTTCATCATTGCCGCCACCGGCCTGTTCGATGACAGTGACGCCACCGCCGTTGACGTAGTAGATGTCGTCGCCCGCACCGCCGTCGTAGGTGGCGAAGAGATAAGCGTCGGTGGTGAAGGTATCGTTGAAGGCCGAGCCGATGACTTTCTCGATCCCGGTCAGGGTCACGCCCTGCGAATCACCGCCAACACCCGCCAGCCCGGTGCCCGGACGGATGTCGACATTGACGCCGGAAGCCGACGTCGAGTAATCGACGGTATCGAAACCTTCACCGCCATCGACGCCCGAGATCCGGCTATCGACCACGAACGTGTCGTTGAATTTGGAACCGGCGATTGCTTCGATGCTGTTGAACGTATCACCTGCTCCGATCCCCGAAATAATGCCGGTTTTCAGATTGATGTTCATGGCGACCGTGCTGTCGAGGTACGACACGGTGTCGCGACCTGCACCGCCGAAGAACTGGTCGGCACCGCCGCCGCCATAGAACAGGTCGTTGCCGTTGCCGCCGGTGATGATGTTGTCGCTGGCATTGCCCCAGCCGGTAAACGAACCCGTGCCGGTATAGGTCAGACGCTCGACGTTGGCTGCAAGCATGTGGTCCTTGTAGCTGACCCGCACTTCATCATTACCGCCACCCGCCTGCTCGATAACAGTGACGCCACCGCCGTTGACGTAGTAGATGTCGTCACCGGCACCGCCGTCGTAAGTGGCAAAAAGGTAGGCGTCGGTGGTGAAGGTATCGTTGAACGCCGACCCGATGACTTTCTCGATCCCGGTCAGGGTATCGCCCTGCGCATCACCACCAACACCGGCCAAACCGGTACCCGGTCGAATATCGACGCTGACACCCGCAGTGGAAGCCGAGTAATCGACCGTGTCGAAACCCTCACCACCATTCAACTTGTCTGCACCGGCCCCACCGATCAGGATGTCATTGCCACCCAGGCCATTGATTTCATCATCCCCACTTGTACCGATCAGCGTATCCGCGCCGTTTGTCCCGTTTATTACAGCCATTACATCTTCCTTGCCTTGTTTGTGAACCGGTACAGGCCCGCGTGGCGATCACACGTCATCGCGGCGCAATTTTCTGGAACAGCGAATGTGTTGATATCGACAGGAAATACCCAATCCTTGAGCCCGCCGAAAAGAAATGTATCGGGAATGAAATAAAGACGAACAGGCAGGCAAAAAAAAACAGGCGACTGTGAAAGTCGCCTGTTTTTCGCTGCTGCCTGGACGAACCGGTCAGTCCGCCAGCCAGCCATTTTCCCAGTACCGCAGGTTGTCGCCACGCAGCACGTAATCGCGCAGCACGACCTCACGCAACTCGTCGCCCATGCGATAGCTGGCGTCCGGGTCGGCCAGGTGCATGCGGATCGCTTGCAGCCACTCGTCCGTGGTGTTGGTCTTGATCCGGGTGCACGGCAGGTAACCGCGATAGGCCTCGGTGTCGGTGCAGATCACCGGGTAACCACAGGCGCCGTACTCCAGCAGGCGCAGGTTGCTCTTGCAGTCGTTGAAGATGTGGAATTCCAGCGGCGCCAGCGCCAGGTCCAGATTGAGGCTGGCCAGTTTCGCCGGGTACGCATCGAGGGGGATCACCCCATGGAACTCATGCATGTAGGGACGCAGGTCATCCGGGCACATGCCGAAAAAGACCCAGTCGACTTCATCCGCCAGTTCACGCACGACATCGGCGATCACAGCCAGGTCGCCGTGGTGACTGGTGCCGCCGCCCCAGCCGACTCGCGGCTTTTTCGAAGTGCGGCGCTGGCTGCGCAGGTTGCTCCAGAATTCTTTCGCCAACATGTTCGGCACGACGCGGATGTCGTGATGCATGTCCGACAATGCGTTGGCCAACGGCTGAGTGGAGACCACGACACGGTCGCACATGCCGATCGCACGGCGCACGACGCGCTCCATTTCATACTTGTCCGGCATGTTGCGGATATGCGCGTTGCGATGCGGAACATCGATGACGTAGTCATCCAGCTCGTAAATTCGCCGCGCCTTGAAGTAGTTGCACAGCACCGGCATTTCATTGACCGGTGCTTCGGTATAACGCCCTTGCAGAATGATCACATCCGGCGCCATACGCTCGATTTCAACAATCGGCGGCAGGTTCACGCTGTAGCGAATATGCCCCTGAACCCGGCCTGCCGCTTCGAGTTCGATCATCGGTTGAGTGACACGATAGTGGCCGATGGCCGATGCGTTGATCGGCAACCCGAGAATCTTCGGCAAGCTGCTGTGGCTGAAAGGACTCCAGCCCGTACGCAGGCCCGGCTCGAGCGCGAAGCTTGAGCCCGTGTGCTTGTGCAACGACAGATTGGGATTGTAGGCCGGGTCACGGGCAACGACCGGCAGCCAACGCTTGAAGAACGTCTCTTCCTGCTGACTGTGCGAGACCCATTTTTCATCGTTGACCGCGTCCACCGGCTGCGCACCCAGCGCCAGCACTGCGTAAGGCGTCCACACCACAAGATAACCCTGCCGGGCCACGCGCAGTGCCAGGTCAACTTCATGCAGCATATGCGGCAGGCTCTGCTCATCCATGCCATCAACCGCATCGAATACCGATTTGCGCACCATCAGGCAGTCGGCACCGACGGCACTCAGATCCTGAACGGCCTGCAAGCGGAACATGTACCCGGGGGACTGCATGGCCTGACCATAAAACGGCAGGCCGGCCGCCCCCTGCAAACCGAGCACCAGCCCCGCGTGCAGAACATAGCCATCAGGGTTGAAGAGCTTGGCGCCGACGATGCCGACTTCAGGGCGCTGGGCGTGATTGAGCAACTCGTCGAGCCAGTCACCCTGAGTGATGATCGTGTAAGGGTTGAGCAGCAGCACATATTCGCCCCTCGCCTGGCTCACGGCAAAGTTGCGCATGGCGGCGAGGTTACCCTGCTGCGCGTACGTCAGCACCCGCACCCGATCGCTGCCCAATTGCGCCATACCGTCCAGCCAGGCACGGGCCTCGGCGGTCTGGCTGCCGTTGTCGACCAGCAACAGCTCGTATTCGCTGTAGGCGGTTTTTTCCAGCAGGCTCTCGACACAGCGTTGCAACGCCGCAATGTGATCGCGAGTTGAAATGATGATCGAGACCAGCGGCCGATTCGCATGCCGATAATCGACACGATTGAGCAGCTCGACGCTGCCGCGACGCAGGTCGTGGGAGATCCCCAGGCGCTCAAGGTGCGCCGACAGCAAGCGCGGGTTTTTTTGCGTCACCTCAGGCAGCGACAGCCATTGGGTCAGGTCGAATACCGACTCGATGGCAACCTCGGCCAGATGCCCGACCACCTGCGTGCCCTGACCTTCCACCATCCGCCACAGCATGTCGTGAGGCGCCAGCTCAGTGAACGTCGAATCGAAACCGCCGAGAGCCAGGAAGGTGTCGCGCTGGAACGCCAGGGCACGGCCGACATAAGGAAAGGTGCGCATCAGATCCAGGTTGAAGTCAGGCTTGAACGCCGGTCCGACCGGCTCACCCGCACGCAAACCGCCCTCATCGCTGTACACAATGCGCAAGGCTGTGTCGAAGGCGATGCGCTCGGCCATCATCAACAACGCAGGGACCACCAGACGATCGCCGGCACGCAGCAGATAGAACCAGTCGGCGCCTTCCAGCTGCGGCATTAGCTGATTGATCTGTTGCAGGTAATCGTCCTGCAACGGCAAATGAAACACTCGCCCATCCAGTGCCGGCTCCGCGCAATCGCTGGAAAGCACCAGTGTCAGTTCGGGCGGGTAGTCCTGGGCGGCGAGGCTTTCCAGCGTTCGCTCCAGCGCCGCCGGACTGCCCTGCTCATCAACCACGATTGGCACGATTCGCGGCGTGGATGGCCAGCCCGCCAGAATGTCCGGCAGCAATCTGCGCTGGACGTCGCTGAGCGCGCGGCACTCCAGCCATTGCGAATAGAGCTCGGAAAAACTCTGGCTTTTATTGCCGACCTGCCATATCTGTGCACTCTGTTTGGTGCCGAGCGTTCGGCTCAGGGGCAATTCTTTCCAGACCCGCGGCGATTCGTCAGCCTTGGACAACGGCACATGACGCACCCATCCCTTTGCAGGAGCCGACTCGCCACTGCGCGACTTGAGCATTTGCAGCAGCCATTGTTGCTCGACCCCCAGAGCATCCTTCATGGCTTGCTGGCCGCTCAGACGATCGGGATAAAGGCGCTCGACACTCAATACGTGGTTGGAGACCACCGCATTGCCGCGACGCAGCAAACACACGAACAGTGCAAAATCGAGGCTCGCCACAAAGCAGTGGCCCGGCTGGGTCAAGGCCGGCAGTAATTCGACCATATCGGCGCGACGGAACAAGGCACTGCTGAAACCACCGAGGATGTTTGACGGAAACGTCTCGAACAGCGCCAGCAGGTCAACACCCTTGAACAGACCACTGGTTGGCGACAGTGGCGTATTTTCCAGCCGCGAAGGCAACACCATGTCGTCGGCGTCCCAGAACAGACGCTGGGCCAGCACCAGGTTGACATCATCATACCGGGCCAGCACATCGGCCTGGTGCTCGATACAGCTGGTGAACAACTGATCGTCATCACACAAAAACTTGATGAATTCGCCCTGTGCCTGATCCAGGCAGGCTTGCAGATTGCCGACCATGCCCAGGGTGCGCGGGTTACGCACGTAATGCACGGCAACCCCGCTTTGCTCGATCATCGTCGCGACCATGCCCTCGATTTCAGAGCCACGACTGTCATCGCACACGATGATTTCGAGGTTGCCATAACCCTGACTGACGGCGCTGCGCAATGCCCGCTCGAAAAAGCGTGGATTGAAGGCTGGAATGACGAGGCTGACGAGGGGAAGTGACTTCACGGCGGGCTCACAGGCGGTACGAGCCCGCTCGGTGAAGCGAGCCCTTGAAACCGCTAAAAAACGTTAACTGAGGAACTGGGCAAACGGGCGCTTGCGCGCCCGTCCAGCGTCAGATCTTGTTGAACAGACCCAACTGACTGATCTTGCTGAATGCCAATTGCGAGGCCTGCAACATGGTCTGCTGCAAGGTCAGGCGGGTCATGACTTCGGCCGGATCCGAATCGCGGATCGTGCCCTGGGTCATGGTGTTCGCCTGGACCAGGCTCTGGTTGGTAGTCGTCTGGTCATCCAGCGACTGTCCGCGAGCACCGATCGAAGTCACGGCGGCCCCGATCTGATTGGAAGCGCTGTCGAGGTTGCCCAGTGCCGATTCCATGGCGCCCTGGAATTTCTGCTTGGTCACCGGATCAGCATCGATCTGCCCGTTCAGCGCCGTGACCATCTGGCCCAGGGTGTCGAGCACGTTCTGGGTCTGGTGGTTGTTGGACTGGATCGAGAACTGGTCACCGGCTGCAGGCGTACCACCGAGAGCGAAGGTTACACCGGCCGCTGTCGCGTTGCCGCCAACCACGGTGCCCGACGACACGGGCTTGCTGTCGGCGGTGACAGGCGCTGCGTACAGGTCGAACGCGGTAGCGCTGGTGAACTTCAGGACCGCGCCGCCACCGGACGGGAAGGCGGCGTTGTAGGCCGCCTGGTTGGTCACGTTCGAACCGGTGATGACCGCGGTCGACGGGTTGCCCGGGCTGCGCGCGGCAGTGAACGAATCAGGCGTAGCCGACAACTGGAAGCTGTGACCGGCAATGACCGCATCCGCGTTGTCACCGGACTTGAGGTTAATGTTCAGCTTCAGATCGACGCCACGGAAGCTGACAGCCTGGTTCTCACCGTTGCTGTTGCTGATCACACCGTTCTTGCTGGCTTCAGCCGTCACGTCGTTGCCCAGGGCATCGGTGATTTTCAACTGGGTGCTGCTCAGGAAGCTGATCGTGTAAGGCTGACCGCTTGCGAACTTGGCGTCATAGGTCGCACTGGAACCGATGGTCCCGCTGGACAGCACCACACGTCCGTCATCGACAGCCGGAGCCGTCATCGTGGTCTGGGTGCGGCTGGTGTTGATGGTCTGCTGGAATGCATCCCAACCAGTGGTATTGGTAGCCACCGAAAGGCCGTCGCCAATGCCAAGGTTGATCTGGGTCTGGTCACCGTTGTAGGTGTAAGTGCCGTCGGGGTTCTGCGAGTACGGCGCGGTATCGGTCTTCGAACCGGAGAACAGGTAGTTGCCGTTGGCATCCTTGGAGTTCATCAGGCCCAGCACCTGTTGCTGGATCTGGCCCAGTTCCGCCGCGTAGGCCTTGCGGTCCGCGTCGGTGGCGATGCCGTTGTTGGCGGCCAGACCGATTTCCTTCGCACGCTGCAAAGCGGTGGTGATGGAGTTCAGCGTGGACTCCTGCACGGTCAGCGCGCTTTTGGTGGTATCGATGTTGCCCTGATACTGCTCAAGCACCGCGGCCTGCTGGCCGAGCTTCAGCAGGCGACCGGCACCGATCGGATCGTCGGCGGCGGTGTTGATGCGCTGCAGGCTGCTGGCTTCGTTCGCGGTCGCGACAGCCTTGCTGTAGTTGCGCTGATATTGAGCAGCTTGCGTCGCGTAATACTGAGCGGTGGAAATGCGCATGAATTACGACTCCTTAAAGACTGTTGATCAGCGTGGCGAAGGTTTCCTGCGCAGCCTTGATGATCTGCGAAGACGCTGTGTAGTACTGCTGATACTTGACCAGGTTGCCGGTCTCTTCGTCCAGGTTGACCTGAGACAGCGAATCACGCGCGCCCTGCGCCTGATCCAGAATGGCCGTGGTGGCTTCGATGTCGGACTTGCTTTGAGCAGCCTTGGTACCGACGTTGGTCACCAGCTTGTTGTAGGCGTCGGTCAGGCTGATGCCCTTGCTGCCCGAGCCGGTGTCCACGGTCTGCTTGGTCTGCAGGCCGACCAGCGCCTGGGCGTTGCGGTTGTCCGAAGACGCCGCGCCGGTCAGGCTCATGGTGAAGGTTTCGCCAGCTTTCGGCGTCGCGCCCACGGTGGTCTGCACGGTGAAGGTTTTCTGCACGTTCGGTGTGACGCTGGTGTCCATCACCGGAGCGCCGGTGGAGTCGACCATGCCGATCTTCAGGTTCAGGGTATTGGCCTGCCCCGGCACGATGGTCCCGCTGCCGATGGTGTTGCCCTTGGCGTCGACCATGTTGTACGACTGGCTGCCGCTGGCGACCGCACCGAACACCAGTTTGACCGGGGTCGAATACTTGAGCGCGTTCTGCAACTCGGCCTGGGAGGTCGGGTTGTAGATGTCGATGGTGTCGGTCAGCGTTGGCTGGGTGTAAGTGCCGGAGTTGTTGGCACTGGCCACGCCGGTCAACGGTGCCGCCGCCGCGATTTTTTTCGGGTCGGTCAGTACGGTCTGGATGCTGGCGGCCGCGTTACGGGTCGGGGTCACCTTGAAGGTGTCGCCGGCGCTCAGGGCACCGCCATTGAGGGCCAGGGTGAAGCCGTCGATCACCGGAGGCGGCGTGGTCGTGGTGCTGAACGAGCCCATGTCGGTACCGTCGGAGCGCTTGACCGTGTAGTTGGTCGCGCTGGTGAAGGTGACCTGGTAATCGTTGGTGGTCAGCTTGCCGGTGTCCTTGATGGTGACGTCAAGGTTGCCCGAACCTGCGCTGTTGCCCGCCTGGGCAATGCTGCGCTGACTGATCAGCGCGGCACTGTTGATGTTGTTGAAAATCGCTGCGCCGAAGTCACCGTTCTTGTCGATGCCCTGAGCTTGCTGACGGTTGACCTGATCGGCGATCACCAACGCTACACGGCCCAGCTCGTTGAGCGACGGGTCGAGCACTTCCTTGCGATAGCTCAGCAGACCGCCGATTTCGCCACCGCTGATCACCGAAGTGATGTCGATGGTGCTCGAACCGCGATCCATCTGGATGCCCATGCGCGACGGGTCATCCTTGCTCGGCACAGTGCTCAGGGTGTTGGTGGTGTTACCGACAACCAGCGGCTGACCGCTGCCGACGTAGACGTCGAAGCTGGTGCCGCGCTCGACGACCTGCGCGCCGACCAGCTGGGAGAGCTGGCGCACGGCTTCGTTACGGGTGTCGAGCAGATCGTTCGGCTGGCCGCCGCTGGTGGAAATCTCGCCGATCTTCTGGTTGAGATTGGCAATCGAGGTGGCCAGCTTGTTGACCTGGGCCGCCATGTCGCCGAGGTTGCCGTTGAGCGTGGTGTTCTGGTCGTTGAGCTGCTTGGCCAGGGCGTTGAAGCGGCTGGTCAGGGCTTGCGCGCCGGTCAGCACCGATTGACGGGAAGTGTCGTCGGTGGCCGAGGTCGATACGCCTTGCATCGAGGTAAAGAACTTCTGCAGCACGCCGGTCAGGCCGGTGTTGGTGTCGGACAGCGAGCCGTCCAGCGCTGTCGCCTGCGCGCCATAGGCGGCCGCTTCGCTGCTCAGCGAGGTGGCGGTGTGCAGCTGCGATTCGAGGTAGGAGTTGTACACCCGGCGCACGTCGGCCAGGGTCGTACCGGTACCAATGAA
>Ga0213820_1001272_pt1 | contig 12251 bp, 13 predicted proteins | sample MC6MC0910MG_FD_179889 | JGI IMG/M metagenome (GOLD analysis project Ga0213820, IMG submission 179889) | Enriched soil aggregate microbial communities from Iowa State University, Ames, United States - MC6-MC0910-MG | ecosystem: Environmental > Terrestrial > Soil > Unclassified | place: USA: Iowa... | reverse complement strand
ATATGGATAAAATAGCAGTAATTTCAGATATTCACGGTAATATCCCGGCATTAGAATCTGTACTGCAAGATATTAAAGTAAGAGGAATCGAACGCATTATTTGTCTTGGAGATCTAGTCGGAAAAGGACCTCATTCTAGCGAAGTGATTGAAATCATTCGTAAAGAGTGTGAAGGAGTTGTTATGGGGAACTGGGATGATTTCATTACAAAACCGACTGAATTTGAATCGTTAAAATGGCATCAAAAACAATTGTCAGAAGAACAAAATGAGTATTTAAGAAGCTTACCATTTTCAATCGAATTTTTTATGAGCGGCAAACTCATTCGTATGTTCCACGCTTCACCAAGAAGTTTATATGAAAGAATTCAACCACATGCAACAAGAGAAGAGCGTATTAGTATGTTCGAAAATAGTGAGCTCACAGAGAATATAGAAGGGGAAAGAAAACCAGATGTCGTTTGCTACGGTGACGTTCACCAGGCGTATGTGCAAAATTTTAGAGGGAAAACGTTATGTAATGCTGGTAGCGTAGGAAATCCTCTTGAAATTACACAAGCTTCTTATTTGATTTTTGAAGGAACTTACAATGAAAAAGAAGCAGCGAGTTTTTCTATTCAACTCGTACGTGTACCGTATGATATTGAATTAGCAATTCGATTAGCGGAAGAACTCGATATGCCAGAAATCGAGGAATACAAGCAGGAGTTACGAACTGCTTTGTATCGAGGGTTTAAGGGGAAGTAAGGAAAATGTAACTTAATAAAAATATATCAACGATTTTTTCAATATATCGATTTACCAACAAATAGCGACGAATTTAATTTACTGCAATTATATTATGTAAACAGTATGCAGGAGGGAATGTCATGCTCCGAAAACAATACATGAAAGAAATTGCTGATCATATTTTAACGTTAAACTTAATTCATCCAATAAGAGTTGGAGTGAGTGGTATTACAGCCTCAGGAAAGACAACATTTGCAAATGAACTAGCGGAGGAATTGAAACAGTGCGGAGTACCAGTAACACGTGCAAGCATTGATGATTTTCATAACCCGAGAGCAATTCGCTATACACAAGGTAAAGAATCAGCAAGAGGGTATTACGAAGATGCACACGATTATACAGCTTTCAAAGAAAGATTATTAAAGCCTTTAGGACCTAGCGGGAATTTACAGTATGAAACGATTTCTCATAACTTAATAACGGATATCCCTGTACATAATAAGCCGCTAGTGGCGCCGCCAAATATGGTGCTAATAGTAGATGGAACATTTTTATTGAAAAAAGAAATTGAGTATCTATTTGACTATAAAATTTTCGTAGATACAGATTTTGAGATTGCGAAAAAACGTGGTGCAAAGCGCGAGACTGAGGCTTTTGGAAGTTATGAAAAAGCTGAGAAGATATTTTTGAATAGGTATCATGCGGCTTGTAAGATGTATATAGATGAGCATAATCCGAAAGAGTGTGCGGATGTTTTATTTGAAAATAGTAAATTTGATGATCCGTTAGTTGTATTTAAAGGAATTTAAAATCGTTTATATAGCAAAAAGTTCGTGAAAGGGGATGCGTTGGGTGGATAAAAAAGATAATCCGAACGATTGGCCTGTATGGGCGAATGAGTCAGTAGAGATAGTTAATGCAAATCCTGATTGGCAAGATAAAGGCCGATATGAAGAACAGCAACTTTATGAACTGCTTACTTCTCTCGGTATTAGCAAAGTAATACATATAGGCAGTACATCCATACCTGGTTTACCCGCAAAACCTATCATTGATCTAATGGCTGAAACAGACTCATTTGATAAAGTGCTCGATATTTCAGCAAAATTGGCTATATATGATTGGCATTATGTAGGCCCGGAATTAGATGAAAGATCTTGGAGAAGGTTCTTTGTGAAAGTTAAGAATAATAGGCGTGTAGCTCATCTGCATTTGATGGTTAAAGGAACTGAACGATGGGAGCAACAACTTTTATTTCGTAACCGCTTACGAGAAAATCCACAATTAGTTTATGATTATTCAAATCTGAAACAAGATTTAGCTAAAAGATATAACCAAGATAGAGAAGGATACACAAAAGCTAAAACTGAGTTTATTAGACAAGTTCTAAAATAATTTAATTTTGATTGTAACTATGTTTGAATACAAAAGAAAAAACATCCTTTATTTTATAACTTAAACTTACATGAAATGCATGTAAATAAAGTGAGAGACTGCGATGTTCTAAAGTATTTCCTTTTATTTATCAGGATAAATTATATATAATTGAATCAAGTTCATATAAGGATAGGCAATTACAGGGGATAAGGCGAAAATAAGTTAAAAAACGTAAAAAGGGGACAGGAAATATAATGACAGAAGTACTAGAACTAAAAGAAGAATTACAACAAATTAAAAATAATAACTATGCTGTACCAGAAGACGTAGACGCATATCCATATGCGCAGTGGATGCTAGATTATATCGGGTCACCTGATGCTGAATTACGTGATGATTTAATTTATAGTACGCTTCACAAATGGATTACAAATGATGTGTTTAGACAAAAAGAATTACGAGGATTAATGTTACAAGCAATTAGTCCCGATTACTTATTTTATAAAATTGGTGAAAAGGGAACAGACTCTGTATTTAAACGTGCGTTCTCCGTATTAATTCCGCCGCTTATTTTATCTGTTCATGAAAGAGAGCCGTTGTTATCTGAAGAACAACTGTACAGTGTAGCAGAACAAGTGCTGGAATATGTCTATTTAGAAGAAGATGTAAGAGGTTACGTAGAAGGAAAAGGCTGGGCACATTCTACTGCACATGCCGCGGATGCACTCGATGCGTTAGCACGTACAATACAAAATCGTGAGTTTTCATATGCAATACTAGCTGCCGTTCGTCAGAAGGTTCGCTTACATGGCTACGTATACATCCACTTTGAGGATGAAAGATTAGTAGCGCCAATTATGTCGTTACGTCACCAAAATATTTTAACTGAAGAAGAGTGGAGCAATTGGCTACATAGTATAGCAACTGTTGAAGATATCCGACATCCGCAGCATGCTATTTTAGTACAAAATATTAGAACTTTCTTAAGAAGTTTTTATTTTAGAGTTTTAGAGGCAGAAGGTAGTACAGCCTTTACAGATGATATATTGGAGACTTTGAAGGGTTTGCGTAGGTATTAAAAATGGTCCATCCTTAGAAACAATGAATAGATATTAATTTTGAAAATTTATTAGAAATTTATTTTTATATTGTACCCTTTCAATATAGTTTGAAAGGGGTGTCAAATGAAAAAATTATTAAAGTCAGTGAAAATAATATTTTTAATGTGTGTTAGTATGATTTTCTTTGGAACAGGCGCTGTATTTATATATCATAACTATCAATTAAAAATGGAATCGAAATTAATGAACAATGAAGGCGAACTTGTTAATTTCGATAATAAAAAAGTGAATGTTTATAATGAGGGGAGCGGGGAGGATACGTTTGTATTTATGGCCGGATCTGGAATTGCCGCTTCTGTTTATGAATTGAAAGGCTTATATAGTGAATTTTCGAAAGAAAACAAGATTTCTGTAATTGAGAGAGCTGGTTATGGATACAGTGATGTTTTTCAAGATGATAGAGATATTGATACGATATTAGAACAAACGAGAGAAGCGCTTATTCGAAGTGGAAATAAACCACCTTACATTTTAGTACCACACTCTCTATCGGGTTTAGAGGCTATTTATTGGGCACAAAAATATCCAAGTGAAGTAAAAGGGATTATTGCGTTAGATATTGGTTTACCTAAACAGTACGTGACTAATAAAATAGGTATGGTTGATTCATTAAAAATAAAAGGGATGAATATTTTAACGAAAATTGGTTTTCAGAGATTAGCTCCCTCTATTACTTATAATCCCGAAGTCATTCGTCAATCCTTTTTAAACGAACAAGAAAAAGATATTTATAAAGCGCTTACGTATAAGAGGGCTTTTAATGATGATATGAAGCAAGAACTTTTACAAAGCTACAATAACGGTAAAAAATCAAACTCTTTATCGATCCCAAAAGAAACACCTATGTTATTTATAGATGCGATTGCTAGGCAATATAAAGATTCGAAGTATACAAAGCAAAAAAACGAAGATTATAAGGAGTTTGCTAGCAAGTTATTAATAGCTGATGTGAAAATAATTGAAGGTACACATAGTATTTATTTATATGCTCCTGATGAAATATACAAAATTGCTATGGATTTTATTAAGAATAAAGTAGTGAAGAACTAAGCAATTGTTATTTTAGCGATGAAAGGTCTACATAATGAAAGTATATAACATATTAATTGTTGAAGACGATTTGATTATAGGAGATTTATTACAAAAAATTTTACAGCGTGAGAAGTATAATGTGTGTTGGGAGAAAGAGGGAAGGAAAGTTCTTGATATAATTCATGAAATAGATTTAGTCGTAATGGATGTTATGTTACCAGGCGAAGATGGTTATCAAATTACAAAGAAAATAAAAAATCTAGGATTAAATATTCCAATTATATTTCTATCAGCTAGGAATGATATGGATAGTAAACTAAAAGGTTTGACCATTGGAGAAGAATACATGATAAAACCTTTTGATCCTAGAGAGTTGTTGTTAAGGATTCAGAAAATGTTAGATAATCAATATGGTACGTTCACGCAAATTAACCATTTATTTATAGATGCAGAATATAAAAGAGTTTTTATTAATGATTTGCGTAATGAAGTTGCTTTTACAGCAATTGAACGAAAAATATTCTTCTATTTATATGAAAATAGAGATAGAATTTTATCTAAAGAACACTTCTATGATTACCTATGGCAACTCGAAGATAGAAATCAAAATATCATGAACGTACATATAAAGAAAATTAGAACCAAAATTGATGATAAAACAGGTGATATTATTCAGAACATATATGGAGAAGGGTATAGATTAAATACCTATATGAAGAAATGAACTTAAAGAAAAAATATCAGTTACTATTATTCTCCGCTATTATTAGTGTACCACTGTTATTGTTGTCAATTAGTATCTTAGTATCAGTTATTTATAATGTTGTCTTTAAAACTAAAAACAAAAACATTCCTTTTCATGAATCCTATGCATATCCTACGATGTTAATCATATTTTTATTATCACTATTAATATTAGCTTTTGTATTTTCAAAATCGATTAACACAGTATTAGATAAAATTAATGTATTAAATCAAACGATTCGAGATTTAGCTAGTGATAAAAAAATCCCTAATATAATAAATGTTAAAAGCGATGATGAAATGGGAGAGCTGATTAAATCAGTGAACTTGCTTATAGAAAGAACAACTTATCGAGAATTAGAACTACAACAACAGGAACAAATAAAAAAGGAACTATTAAATAAATTACGGCATGATATTAATACACCCTTAACAGCGGTCAGATTACAATTATATTATTTAGAAGGTGAGTACAAGGAACAAGCACCAGTACTTGAATCAATGTATGAGCAGATACAATATATAAGTGATTTAACTAACGAATTTAATATTCAATCTACAGAGACCTTAGAGAATACTTATATTGTGAATGATGAAGTTAATATACATAATTTAATAGAAAATATGATTAAAAAATGGAGCTATTTGTATAGCATTCATAAAATTGAATTAGTATATAATCCACAAGATAAAGAGTTGATATGGAATAGTAATGAGTTATGGATTCAAAGGTTATTTGATAATATTTTTCAAAATGTCCTTAAACATTCAAAAGCTAAAAAACTCAAAATTATTTTAGATGAAGATATTGTTTCCTTTAGAGATAATGGGATTGGGTTTGATATAAATAGTAAAGGTACAGGACTTGGTTTGAAAAATATTGAAGATATATCAAAGATGTTCGATATAAAATACACTTTACAATCAAATAGTGAGGGTACTATGTTTTCATTTGAAAATACTCAAAAGAATATTTAAATTTCTAGTGTAAGTTTTATTAGTAACATCTATCAGGTCGTTACAGAACCAAAAACTTTTAACTAAAGAAGAGTGGAGTACGTTTTTCACACAGATGCTATATTGGAAATTTTGAAGAAACGGCATAGATATTAAAAAAGGCTATCGAATTAGAACGTGTGCTTCTTCACCCGATTCCATCATAAAAGAGCATATAAATAAAGAATAAGATTTTTTAAACGATCATTTCTGTGGGTTCCCTACAAAAATGATCGTTTTTGTAATTGAATTGAAATTTTAGACGTAACCATACACAAGCTTATATGTAATAAAAAATGTATTAAATATGTAATTCTGGATGTTCTTCATATAAACTATTCACATACTGTTTTAAATTCTTGATGAATAATAAAATATCTTGACTAGACATTCTAGCATGTTGAAGATGAAATATATTTCCTTTCCCAATTTCAAATTCATCTGAAGTTAAAGTAATAGGAATATTTTTAAAGACATGCCATGGGAAATATAAGTGTACAAAGGTTTCTCTAAAATATATACCTGATTCACAAATTAATACTCCATCAGATCCTTTCCCCATATTCCCAAGGACAGATGTATCTAAAAAAGCAATGATTTGTTCTTCTATTGGAACGATAAATCGTGCCTCAATTGCTTTTAACTTTTTGTCTGAAATATGAGTGTCTACAAATAATCCGTTATCAGGTTCTAATAATTCATTGTACGTTTCAAATAATGAGCAAATTGATTTTATCTCATTGATTTTTATAACTGGATGTATATCATGTTGTTTAGAATTTTGGAATGAATTCGTAAGAGCTATAAGTAATTCTTTAAATAACAATGGGGGATAATCACTCCCGTTAATATTGAAGCTTTTTTGTGCATCAAAAGATAAGAAACCATCTTTATCAATTTCAATTTGTTGCACTTCAATTAATTGATCCCATTTCAAACATCCTTTACCTAATAACCAATTTTTCCAGTATAAACCCGAACTCGTAAAGTAAACACCATACTTTCCTGATCCAAATAAATTACAACTTAAAAAAGCAATAACTTGGTCATCCGTTGGTATAGAAAAACGTTTTTGGGCAATTGATAAGAAATCTTTAGGGATTCTAGTAACATAAAATCTAGATTGCTGATACTCTAAACAAATATCAATTAAACGATTAATATTTATATTCATCTTAACTATTCTCCATTTCAAATTTTGTTTCGATATATTAAATTATAAATTTGTTAGGAAAATATTAACACTTAAATTTAGCTTAAATTAAGAAGTAAAGGATTTATAAAATAAATTTGTATTAGGCTAAAAGTATGATCTGTATGATTTATTTGGAGTAGTAAAGTCTTGTTAAGGTAATAAAAAGGTACATAAAACCACCACTTCCCAACCATACTAATAAAATGTGTTGGAGGTGAATTTTATGGACAAAAAAGACTTTGAAAAAGTTTATAATGAATACTTACATCAAGGAGAAGAGCAAGCTCAATTTGAAGTAGACCATGAAGTCAATTCAGGAGCAGAACAAATAGTTGCAGTTCGTAAAAATGATGAAGGTGATTTAATTGCTTTTAAAACAAGTAGTGGTAGAGAATTAGATTATATTACTGCTCTTGATGAAGCAAAATCAGGAAAGTTAGCTCATGTGGACGTATTTCATAAGTATGGCAGGGATATTATACGTAGTGAACCTGATGGTATGAAAGAAAATAATTTAGATAATTTGCCGTCTTTTTAAACGGGTAAACCTCAAGAAGAGAATTTTCATTTGGATATTCTCTTCTTTTCTTTGCTAAGCTTTCCCTACAAGTAGAAGGTTTATTTCTAAAGTGTAATCACACTTTTAAAGAGTTCCCTAAACTTCTCTTTATCTTCTGCTGTAAATGGTTTCGGTCCCTTTGTACGCTTACCGCTTTTTCGAACCATTGCACTTAAATACCGTGTTTGTAACAATTGTTCAATGTTTTCATTCGTATACTTATAGCCTTTATGGTGTAGAACGATACAGCCTTTTGCTAAAGCTAGCGAAGCAAGACCATAATCTTGCGTTACGATTAAATCTTCTTTTTTGGCTAATTGCATTATTCGGTAATCCGCAGCATCTGCTCCGGAATCAACATAAATTGTTTCTACACCTTTTGGTTGTTCCGCATTAGAATAATGAGAAAAGCTAGTAACGAGGGTAACGGGAATTTCTGCATTCGTAGCCTCTAAAATAATTACATCTTTTACAGGACAAGCATCTGCATCAACGTAAATTTTCATTTTATCACTCCTATGAATAGGTTCGTGTTGATAATAATGGTAGATTTTGCTTTTGTCAAACGAAATCACTTTACGTAATGTTATTTTCCACAAACCAAAATAGCCTCACGTAAACGAGAAATACCTTCCTCAATTTGATCAATATTCACTTTTCCATATGATAAACGAATATAACCATCTTTCGCACCGAAAATACTACCGGGCATAAAGGCGATTTCTTGTTTTAAACTCTGCATAATAAGTTGTTTTTCGTTTATCGGTTCGTTTAATTTTCCCCATATGTATATACCACCGGTCGGGCTTGAGAAAGAGATTTTATCGTGAAGTTGCTCGTTTAGGGCACGAACGATAATGTCTCTTTTTTCTGCAAGTTGTTTTCGTAACGGTACGATATGCGACTGAAATGGTACAGTTTCGAAAAATTGTTGTATAAGCCACTGCGGGAATATACTCATTCCTAATTCCATTTGGTGACGCGCATCTGATAATCGCTCTACGACAGTCTGCGGAGCGACAAGCCAGCCAACTCGTAACCCTGGCGCAATCATTTTTGATAAGGAATGAACATAAATGACAGTTCCGTTTTCATCAATCGATTTTAAAGTAGGGCAAGGTTGTTTATTTTCTAGCGTAAGTAAACTAGACGGATCATCTTCAACGATCGCAATTCGTAAGTCTGCGCAAAGTGATAGCAGTTTCTTTCTACGGTTTGGATGCAGCATCGTTCCCGTAGGGTTTTGGAAATTTGGATTTAGAAAGATCATTTTAATACGATGCTTTCTATATAACTCTTGCACATCGTCTGGATTAATACCGTGTTCATCGACAGGTAATGGAAAAATACGAATACCTGCCGATTGGAATAACGGTAATGAATAACAGTGTGAAGGGCTTTCGAAAGCGACTGCGTCACCTGGATTTAATAAACATTGTACGATAAGGTGAAGTGCTTGTTGGGCGCCGGATGTAATCATAATCGATTGTTCGGTCGCTTCAACTTTTAAATATTCCTTCATATATTTTACTACCGCTTGTCTTAGCGGGAGATACCCCTGGGGATGATCGTAACTTAATGACTGCGTTAACGGTTGTTCTCGTAAAATCGTTTGTAGTTGATCGTGAGGATAGAGATTACAACCGAGCTCTCCGTTTGCGAAATCTATAATGTTCTCATTTTGTTGTACTTCTGCCCGAATATGGCGAAGTAACGGTAAGTTTGGTAAGAAAGTACCACCTTCTACGAAATTTCTCCAATTCGGCGTTAATGTTGGAGAAACGCCCCACATATGTGTACTTACACGTGTACCTTTACCAGTCGTACTTTCTACAATTCCCATAGCACGTAGTTCATTATAAGCAGTCGTTACCGTACTTCGGTTTACATTTAACTGTGTAGCTAATTTCCGTTCTGAAGGGAGGAAGCTTCCTGGAGGAAGTTCTCCGTATGTAATACGTTTCTCAATAAAGTCAACTACTTGCTGATAAATTGGGATTTTACTGTCGTTATCTAGCTTCCATTCCATACAAACGCCTCCGCAAATCTTATATACATTAAGTATAACAAATTGGCTGGGTAAAAAAACAGCCAATTGGACGGTGTTATATCCAGCCAATTTTACTATGCTAAATAGGGAAGGGGAGATTCGGATGAAACGATGGCAAATGGAATGGCTCCTAGTATCAGTAGCATTAGTATGGGGAGCAAATTATACAATTGGAAAGTATGGCGTGGCATATATGTCATCCATTCAATTTAATAGTTTACGATTTTTAGTAGCATCACCGGTATTATTACTTATTACATTTTTAATGGAACGCTCATTACGTATTGAAAGAAAAGATTGGTTACGATTAGTAGCAGTCGGTATCGTTGGAACGACAATGTATCAAACGATGTTTATGCTATCTGTAAAATATACTTCAGCAACGAACGCCTCATTATTAATTGCGATGTCACCTATATTTACAGGGATATTAGCAGTATTGCACAAACAAGAACGTTTTTCGATGAAAGTACAAATTGGTTCAATAGTAGCGTTTATTGGTGCAGCATTCGTTTTATTAACAGGGCATACGGGAGGAGCTACATACGAGTATGCGTGGCTCGGAAATGTAATTGGATTAGTCGCAGCAATTGCGTGGGGATGGTATCCCATTTTAGCGCAACCACTTATCACAAAATACTCCGCAATGAGAGTCACATCATGGTCTACTTTAATTGGAATTGTACCTCTCGTTATATACTGTTTATTCAACGTAAATACATTAACGTGGCCAGTAGATACGCCAAGCTGGGGATCACTAGCATATTCAATCGTCTTTGCGACAATCTTTGGACTTGCAATGTGGTATGTCGGTATTAGTAAAATAGGTTCAACGAAAGTAATGGTTTATATGTATCTCGTACCATTGTTCGCAGTTATCTTTGCAGCTGTAACAATTGGAGAACAAATAAACATGATGCAACTAGTTGGCGGGCTTATAATCTTTATCGGTTTATATGTTGTGAAAAAAGGCGGAATAAAAAAGCCAGCTTTAAATTTGAAAAAAATAAGCTAACATTTAAAAGGATCTCTTTCACATAGAAGGAGATCCTTTTTGTTTTTGCAATAAAAGCGCTTGTTCAACAGCCCATTTTTGATGATCGTGAATTAAAAGCTCTACAGCAAGTGATGGAGACATCCACTTTAAAATATGATTTTCTTCAGAGATTTCAGTTTGTTTATGTACCATGTTTGCAATGTAAAAGAACCCATCGTTTAAATAATATGTATCTTCCTTTTCCGCATAAAAATATCGCATTACATTACCGATATATTGATCAATTTCAATTACCCATCCTAATTCCTCTAGTAATTCACGATGCAAACAGTCTTCTTTTGTTTCTTTACCTTCCATACGGCCACCAGGTAAAAAATAACGTTCTCCTTTTTGAATAATAGCAATTTTTGAAGAAGATGAATGAAAAATAATCGCATAGCAACTAGGCCTTAATACATAATGAACGGTAGGTTTTTTAGAGCCAAATGTGGGTTTTGAAATCATAAAACACGACCTTTCTCTATAAAATACATAAAAGGAATATTAAGGTAAATATAGAATTATATAAGTATAATCTTATTAGATTGGAGTGATACGAAAATGATAAATCGAAAGTGCTCACGATGTAAAGAAATAACAGGGACAATACATGGTGGTAAAAAAATTAAGGAAGAATTTTTGTGTGAGGATTGTTTACAAAAAGGAATTGCGAGTGGGGAGATCGAATTATCACAAGTGGAGAAAGAACAAACTTCGTATCTTTCTATAAAAATATTAAAAATAATGAGTGTTATTTATTTAATAGGATCTATTTTAATGGCTTTTTCAGCTGGATCACTTATACATGATCCAGGGTTTGGTGAAGTATCATTTTCAGGATCAGGTGCAGTTGGTGTTATTATACTCGGATCCATATTCCAGTCTGTTCTTGTATTTAGCGGGATATGGGTATTCATTCTTTTAGTAGAAACGGTTATTAAAATATATGAAAAAATGAAGTGAGTGAGAGGGAGAAATACATGCGAGTAAGAAACATTCAAGGGGAAGATTATGAAAAGATTCATTCTGTATTAAATGATTGGTGGGGCGGGAGAAATATGGCTGACATGTTGCCGAAGTTGTTTTTCGTCCATTTTCAAGAAACGAGTTTTATCATTGAAGAAGATGGAAAAACGTTAGGTTTCTTATGCGGATTCTTTTCACAAACGCATAAAGATGAAGCATACGTTCATTTTATCGGCGTAAATCCGAAATATAGAAGAAAAGGAATCGCATCGACATTGTATTCTTATTTCTTTGATGTCGCTCGTGCAAACAACCGTAAAGTTGTAAAAGCAATCACGTCACCAGTTAATAAAAAATCGATACAATTTCATCAAGAAATTGGCTTTGAAATTGAAGCTGGGGATGATGAAATAGAAGGCGTATCCGTACATACAAATTATGATGGGA
>Ga0213820_1001266_pt1 | contig 12293 bp, 9 predicted proteins | sample MC6MC0910MG_FD_179889 | JGI IMG/M metagenome (GOLD analysis project Ga0213820, IMG submission 179889) | Enriched soil aggregate microbial communities from Iowa State University, Ames, United States - MC6-MC0910-MG | ecosystem: Environmental > Terrestrial > Soil > Unclassified | place: USA: Iowa... | reverse complement strand
GGCGGCTGCGGATTAAATCAGTAGACACGGCTAAGCATGTAGTACCGACAGCGGAGTACTGGCGGACGGGGGTTCAAATCCCCCCGGCTCCACCAAATGATCAAACTAAAGACGTCCACGGACGTCTTTTTTTGTGCCTGCGATCCAATAAATACGCGGCTTCCAGCGCTTTTGCGGTCTTTTGAGAGTTTTGGAGTTCCAGCCGTTCGGGCATTCCAGACGGTATTCCAGCTCACCCGGTGCGAATCTTTGAAATACCGAATCAGTGCCTGAGGACAATCTCATGCCTGCTCAAACTCTCCGCCTCTCCGATCGACAGCTCAAGGGAGTCAAACCCGCGTCCAAGGATTACGTCCTCACTGACGGTGACGGTTTGCAGCTCCGCGTACGCAGCAACGGCTCGTTGCTGTGGAATTTGAACTACCGCGAACCGGTGACCAAAAAGCGCATCAACATCGGCTTCGGGACCTACCCCGAACTGTCACTGGCGAATGCACGAAAGATGGCGGTCGAAGCCCGCGAGCTGCTCGTCCAAGGCATCGATCCGAAGGTGCAGCGCAATACGTTGAATGAAGCCAAGCGCGCAGAAACGGAACACACCTTCGAGAACGTGGCCACCGCTTGGTTCGAGCTCAAAAAAGACTCGGTTACCCCGGCCTACGCCGAGGACATTTGGCGGTCGGTCACGCTGCACGTGTTCCCAGATTTGAAGACGACACCACTCGCAAAAATCACCGCGCCGATGGTGATCGCATTGCTTCGTCCGATCGAAGCGAAAGGCAGCTTGGAAACGGTCAAACGACTTAGCCAGCGACTAAACGAGATCATGACCTACGGCGTAAATTCCGGCCTGATCTTCGCCAACCCGCTCACCGGCATTCGGGCAGTATTCAAGAAGCCCAAAAAAGAGAACATGGCTGCGCTTCCGCCCGAAGAGCTCCCCGAGCTCATGCTGGAGATCGCGAACGCCAGCATCAAACGCACCACCCGTTGCCTGATCGAATGGCAGTTGCACACGATGACTCGCCCCGCCGAGGCGGCAACTACTCGCTGGGCAGATATCGACTTTGAAAGGCGTGTCTGGACTATCCCTGCGGAGCGGATGAAGAAGCGCCGCCCACACAGCATCCCGTTGAGCGATCAGGCTGTGGCACTGCTGGAGTCACTGAAGACTCTCAGCGGTCATCGCGAATACGTCTTCCCGGCCGATAGAAATCCACGCACCCACGCCAATAGCCAGACCGCCAACATGGCGTTGAAACGCATGGGGTTCCAGGATCGGTTAGTCAGCCACGGCATGCGTTCGATGGCCAGCACCATTTTGAATGAGCATGGGTGGGACCCGGAACTCATTGAGGTCGCACTGGCGCACGTCGATAAGGATGAGGTGCGTAGCGCCTACAACCGAGCCGACTACATAGAGCGCCGTCGTCCGATGATGGCCTGGTGGAGTGAGTACATCCAGAAAGCCGCCACCGGCAGCCTGCTCGCCTCAGCATACGGCCAAGTCAGAGACAAGAACGTAGTGCCGATTCGCTAGCGCTGTACAGGCGCAATAACGGCGACGACAGCAACAGAGTGCTCAAGATTCAGGGAAAGCAGCCTCGTTTATCCGCTTGTCAGCGCGGGTCCATCCAAACAGGGCTGCAAAGCCGCCCTGTTTGGATGGACCTCACCTTGAAGAGCTAAAAGCCACGACGTGATCCGGGATTTACCACGGAATTCCACAGATGGATAACCGCTTTTCACGTCCCCAAGAGCGCTGAATCTCAGCCCTTGACCGGCTTTATCCACAGGCGTAGAACTGGCCGTGCAAGCGCTGTCGATGACAGCACCCCAGGTGACCCGAACCTTCAAGGTCACGCCGCTCCCGCGGTGGTTCTCCCCAAGGGCGATTCGCATCCGGCAGCTCGCCCGGTCACCTCCCCGGTGATGGATGCCAACTACATTTCATGGCCCTCGTGCGCCAGACGACACTTCCTATTGCGCTGCCCTGCAGCAACCTATTCGCTTGGCCGAATCTTGCGCCAACCTGTGCCCGTCTCTTTCTCCTGTGTATAAACGGGCGCTTCTAACCTGCTGCAGCCCTCATCGCACTTGGCTTTGCGGCAACTTCCCTCGTGACAATCAGCGTGACAAACGTCGATGTCACCAGCAACAGCGCTGTAGATGATGGTGCCGCAGACCAAGGAATGGACTGCACCTGACTGACAGTCAGGCATGCCCCGGTCATCGCACCGCTGCGTTCACCCGGCTCAGGATCTCGCGGCACTGGTCTCGTCAGCCAATGCAGCCTCCACCCGCCCACCGGTAACGGTGTTAAGGAGGCCAGATCATGAGATGCCCTTGCTCCCGGTCGTAAGGAGCCGCCAGTCCCGCGTAGAGGACATTCCCCACAGGTCGCAGGGGCCTTGATCCCTGATAACACTCAACATTCTTGGCGGGATGACGTGGGGGGAAGGATCGGAGAGCGGAAGATGAGGTGACTGACATGGCATTGGTGGGTAGACGCGATGGCCGCAATTTCGGTTACGGCAGGCAATTGAGTTATGCAGGGCCGCAGGCGCTGAAAGACATGTTCGGCGGCGGTCACTACGGCACGGTGAAGGCACACTGTGATCGGTGGCAGACATTCGTTAAGTGGTGCCGCTCCGAACAGGGGCCCGGTATCAATGATGCGCGGCAGATTGATCGAAGTGTGTTGGTCGACTATGCGGCATATCTGCGCGACGAGGTTAGGCGCGGCGACCTCGCCATCAGCACCGCACAAAATCGGCTTTCCAGCGTTAATAGGATCATGGCAGCGCTTCGCGGTGATCAGTACGTGAAATTGCCCAGTCCGAGCAATGCGTTGGGTATGCAGCGCAGCGGGGTTCGTCACGCCATCCCTCAGGGCCAGGATCGCAAACAGGTTGATCAGATCGTCGATGCCCTTTGCAGTTGTGACCAGAGACGGGCCGCCGCGATCGTATTGTTGGCGCGAGCCACCGGCATGCGCCTGCGTGAGACCATCTTGGCTGATCTGCCACGGCTAAGCCGTGAGGCTAACGACCTAGGCCGGATTAACATTCAGGATGGCACCAAAGGCGGTCGCTCCGGCGCTTCGGCACCGCGTTGGATTGCGGTGGACGACCATATTCGAGGTGCGCTTGGGTTTGCACGGCAGGTGTCGCCTGGGGGTAGCCACAACCTAACTGCGCCCCACGAAAGCTACCTGAATTTTCTGCAAAAAATCATCCGCCCTGTGCGGTGCATCCTACATGCACACAACCTAAAAGGCTTCCATGAGCTGCGAGCGGCATACGCGTGTGAGCGCTATGAACAAATCACCCAACACCGCGCCCCTATCAACGGTGGCCAGGTAGACAAGCGCATTGATCGTCAGGCCCGAAGGCAAATCAGCTATGAGCTGGGGCATGGACGAATCGACGTGGTCGCTGCCTACATTGGAGGGCGCGCATGAGTAAGCCGTTCGATATGGATCTGTTCTTGGCTGGAGTCATGACCGGATCGCCCGCGACTCAGCAACGTCATCTACGGCAGGCGGGGATAATCCAGGCTGAAATCGCGAGGCGCTGGGAGCGAGCCTCACCTTGGACTTGGCAAAAAAAGCACTTGGCCTGGTTTCTTTACCAGCACCTTGCACCGCACAGTGACGCTACGCGGTATTACTACGTGCTGACAGCACGATTGCTCACTCGGCGCCTACAAAAGCCATGGATATTCCACAGCTAAAAAAATAGCCGCGAACCCAAATGGACATTCTTTCTGAAATCGAACCCAGGCGTGCTACCAGTACAAGGATCGATTAGGAAACCAGAGCTAGGTGTTATCCGTAGCGGCATATGGCCATATTTTTTCGCTCCCCCCCTGCTCCGTGTGCCAACGGCGTCAGATGCTGAGTTATATTGACATCATCTGTACGCTGCTGCCTCCTCAAGGACACGCCCCGTAGCTCAGGGCCAAGCCCTCTTGACATTGGAAAGTTATTGATGAATATCCTGCGCACCGTTATCTCAGACAACCCGCTCTCGCGCTTGGTCGGGGACGTGAACCAGTCATTCGTAGGGTACGTCTACAACCTAAGGTACGACGAATGCTTCGTGCAGACTAACGATGCCTTCAAGCACGCCGTCAATGGTCTGCCGCACAACTCCTTTTTACTAGCAGCTGGTTTCGACCCTTCCCGATTCGATGTCGCAACAGAGATCGACCGAGAAGTAATTCTGTTGCGCGTGCTTGGTCCTGCTCCATTACCGCAAGACGGGGACATGGTACGGACGCGGATTGAGCATCACCAACGTCGGCGAGAAAGCGAGCGGCTACCTGGGGATATTAATGATGGTCTAGATCCAATGACCGCCAGCGAGCTTCAATGGGGCGGTATGCGCTGCCGTGTTCTTGGCACTTTTTATATGGACAATGGCCAGCTACGTCTTGGCAGCGATATCGAAAACTTCATGAGTTTGTCGCGCATGCGTGCGTACAAGCCACGCGGGTCAGCCTTGGAGTTAATCGTGAATCATGTCAACCCAGAAGTCCGGGCCAAAGCGCATGAAGAGGCGATCAAAGCAGGTTTCACTGACACGCCACAACCCATCAGCATCGGGACTATCCGCTATACCTCTACAGCTAGGCTCCATCGCGGTGCTGGTGAACAGCTAGTGAAGGTTGAAATACAACCCGCAGACTTTCTAGCGAGACGCACTGCAGTTCTTGGTATGACGCGCACTGGCAAATCGAACACCGTAAAAACTACAGTTTCAGCCGTTGCACTAGCAGCAATGAAGTCCGATATCCGCATTGGTCAATTGATATTCGACGTTAACGGCGAGTACGCTAACGCCAACCATCAGGATGATGGCAGCTCAATAGCCGAAGTATTCGGAGACCGCGTAGTACGTTATCGCGCAATTGAAACCCCTAACTTCCAAGACTTACGTACGAATTTTTACCAAGAGCCTAGTCAAGGTCTGAATCTAATTCAGGCTCTTTACGACAAAGGGACATCACCATACGGCGGTCAAGATCTGGATGCTTTCATGGGAACTACCCTGGAAGAGCCGGATGCTAGCGAGCGAAGCGAGCACACTAGATGGCAAAGACACGTCGCGGTATTTCACTGCATCTTACATCGAGCCAATTATCCCGCTCCCGCTCAACTCAAAGTTAGAGTCCCTCGTGGTAAAGATCTGCTGCGCCAAATGAAAAGTTTCGCAGACCAGAATGAAATCGAGTTAAACATTCCGGACAATGACCACGTTACATTACCGGTGGCCTGCGCATGGTTTGAACAAATACGAACCATCAATTTAGGTTTGAAAGAAAACCAGAAAGAAGCAAAACAATCCACGATTGGTTTATCTTCATCAACGCCAGGTAACTCTTGGGTCGACCCTACACTAGAGTCTATGCTAAACATATTGGTGCGAGAAACAAGCCGCAAACAACCATTCGCTGGCTGGCGAGCTATCAGAGGATATCTACCATATCACTCCGTTCGCAGAAATGGAGATGTAGCAACTGAAATCTTAGAACACCTTGATGTCGGAAAAATAGTTATCCTCGATCTTTCAGCCGGCCCAGTAGAAATTCGAGACGTGCTCTCCGAACGTATCGCGCGCCAGATTTTCCAACGTCAGATGAATAAGCTCAACGCGGGTGAAGTACCGCAGAATGTCGTGCTCTATGTAGAGGAGGCTCATAATCTTATCGGTAAGAAAACCGAGCTCACGACAACATGGCCACGGATTGCCAAGGAAGGTGCCAAAGCAAAAATTGCGTTTGTTTATGCGACGCAAGAGCCCTCCTCAGTACATCCTAACATTTTGGCGAACACTGAGAACTGGTTCGTAACCCACCTCAACAATGATGACGAGCTCAAAACACTAGGTAAGTTTTACGATTTCGGGGATTTTCTCGCGTCATTGAAAACAGCACAAGATGTGGGTTTTGCACGCATCAAGACACTTTCGGCACCGTTTGTAATTCCGACCCAAATTAATCGATTTACTCCAGAAGCTATTAAACTCGAAATGCAAGGCATAGGCATTCATCATGCCTCCCTATCAGGAGCAGGAGAGTAACGCAATGCCGTACAACCGTGAGACAGCCGGCAAAGGCGGCCACTCAGATTTTATTCGTAACCCCGATGTCCAAAAGTTTCTCGGCGATTGCAACTACCTCCGAGAGCCTACCGATGCCGAAGCCAAGGAGTTGGCAGCGCACTTCATGCCTGCGCCTAAGGGCCAATTTGCTAACCTGCCCCGTTACGTAGTTGCTTCGGACGCGAGTAAGAGTGATACCCCCATTAGCGACAAGCTCCCAAGTACTCAAATTGGGTTTTTGAAAGTCAGCCATGTTCTCGTCGACATGGAAAAATATGCGAACCTGACAGATCCTAGCAACCGCTTTGTCGATCCCTTCAAAGTCGCAGACATGCACCGATCCGCGTCACCTGTGACTTTCGTGATGCCTGGAAGCAATATCCGATATCGTGGTATTGACAACGTTAGGGATGGATTTCGGCGCGCACTGTACGATCAATTGTGTATAGATCGCAGTGAAAGTCAGTCAGGGCAAGTGCTAGCAAGAATGCTGGTTGCGATAAATGGTGAGACTCTCACCCTTTCGGCAAACCCCTGCTGCGGAATCAAACCCGGGACAACATTCGACAAAAATACCCTAATTAAATCCTGCGACTGTGGCGCAGAAATTTACGTCACTGACTTTTTGCGCTTGCATGAGGGAATTAGCGACTTCGGCGACAATGCTAGCGCTATGACAAGGATGATGAACGCAGTTGAGCATCTTCTACTTGCCGGTTTCATAACCCAAGTTTTCGAAGCACAACCTGAGGCATTATCGGGTATTGCATTCATTCTAGATGGTCCGTTGGGAATTTTTGGTGAACCTGCGAAACTCTCCCAGCGTCTACAAGCGCTGATATATAAAGTCAATATGCGACTGGCAGAAATGCAACTTCAACCAATGCTTGTGATTGGATTGCAAAAAACTGGGGCTCTGATGGATCACGCGCTTCTGCTGAAGCGCTTTTTACCTGATGGAGTGCTACGAATCGTTGATGATGAATATCGAAATAAATTCATAACGGGCGGAAGCTCCCCTGCGGCAAATTTTGGTAATGAAACCTATTACGGCCAAGACTTTCTATTCAAAACCGAATCTGGCCGAATTTTTAATTTCGCAATCCCCTACCCATTTAAAGACAAAACATTTGGCGGCGGCGGATCAGCCTTCGCAAAAGCCAAAGTTCAGATGAGTCGGTATGGAACATTGGTAGAGCGGGCATGCGATCTGATCCGGCATTTTGAGATGGACCTATATGACAACTCCCTGGTTCCAGTTGCATTAGCCCACAGGCACGCGTCAATCAGCTTGGTACCCGGAGGCAAAATGCTAGATTTGCTTGTTCGCAGCGGTTTAGGTGCTAACAAAGCTCAAAGCTAACAATAGTAGTCAGGGACCGATAAACATAAGAAAAACTGCCGATCGAAAATCTCAATCTAGACTCACCAAGCTCAACCGCAGGGATGTGCAATGTCGAAAGCAAATGTCACCAAGATTAAAAAAATCAAAGTTAATACGTTTAGAGGACTATCTGATATCACCATAAATTTCGGCGATAGGATAACTTTGATTTGTGGAAAAAATGGAACATCGAAATCTACAATACTTGGCATAGCAGCACAAGTATTCAGCTTCCGCAAAGACTACGAGCTTGACAAGGAAATCAACTTCAAAACATTGACCGACGACAGATTTGAGTCAACGGTTTCCGACCATTTCCGACTATCAAAAGCCTTTGACAAGTCTGGATCAATGGACACTGATATTTTTATTCATGATGGTTATACAAAAAAAGAAGCCGATTTTAGCTTACGCTTATACGAATACGCAGACCGGCGTTTACCGCGCCCAATAGTGCGAGGAAACTCATCAGCCTCTGGTAACACAAGCAGAAATGCCACACACCCAGTTATATTCCTTAGTTTAAACCGACTAACCCCGATCTCGTTTCGAACCAAATACTCAGAACATAGCATTCAGTTTCTACAAGACAACGAAGAAGACTTTCTCAGCCTAAACCATGAGTTACTAGGGAAATTTACAGCGTCAAAAATAACAACAACAACCGGCAGCATCAAATCCGCTGCAGCACACGGAGAAAACTACGACCAAAACTCAGTCTCAGCCGGTGAAGATAATGCCGGACAGATACTGCAAGCACTTTATTCATTCAAAAAACTAAAGCAAGACTATTCTGATTACAAAGGGGGATTACTGCTAATAGATGAGGCAGATGCAGGCTTGTTCCCAGCGGCGCAGTCCGAGCTAATCAAAATACTTAATCGAGAATGTAAGACACTAGACCTGCAAGTCATAATGACATCTCACTCCCCCATAATGATTGAGCAAATACACTCCTCATCTAAAGTAAATAGCAGAGACAACAAAGTTATTTACTTAACCGACACTTTTGGGAGCATTACTTCACTTGAAGATTACTCATGGCCTGAGATATACGCCGACCTAAATGAGCAGACAGTAAAATACTCCGATGAAATATCGCTTCCTCTTATCAACACGTACTTTGAGGACAAAGAAACTTATGACTTTTTTAACGCGATCGTGCGAGATCGGAAAATTCGCAAAGTAACCAACTGCTTGGAAGAGGTTAGCCTAGGCTGCGACGAATATAAAAAATTAATAGATCGCAAAGTACCTGAGTTCAGCATAAGAAGCCTAATCGTTGTCGATGGTGACGTCGACGTGGACAAACGGTACAGGTCCATAATTTGCCTCCCGAGCGTTCTCCCTCCAGAGCAACTTATCTTCGAATTTCTTTTTAACCTTCCGGCCACTCATATCTTTTGGAGAAATTCACTCCGCTATAGCAGAACGGTCTTTATGAGATCTGCTAACAAAATAATCAATGAATTATCCATAAACAGATCCACTGCCACGCTTGACCTTCAGGCAACAATCGAAGCCTACCGAAACAATGGCCAACCAAAGTCAATAAAGCTTCGGCGTCTATTCAAGGATGAGTTCGCTCACAGCCCTGACTTTCTGAAGCTGGTAAAAGGAAAGGTTTCTGAAAACCCATACCGACTGTGGGTCAAAGAAAACTCACAGGCCTGCGAAGCCTTCAAAAACCTATTTATTTCAAAGCTGAAGCAAACATTAACATTAGGGCACGGACTAGATTCCGCAAGACTCTCTATCTTAGAGTAAGTCATGGCTCCACAAGCCTTCTACTTCCTGAGAAGGTAAGTTGACCCACTGGATAACTGAACATTACCAGTCTAACTTTAAAATTCGATAACACCCAATTCACTTATGTACAACCAAACCGATTTAAGGCTCTGTACAACTACCACACTAGCTATCAGGACCCAATTATTAAGATTTGATTTCCCGACTGGAATTTAATATAATGCACGCTTTTCTCGAGCAAAATAAATGTTGACACCTCTTCGATACCCTGGCGGCAAGGCAAAGCTTGGCGCCTGGCTTGCTCACCTTTTGAGGAGCAACGAAATTCGGGGTGGGTCATATGTTGAGGCCTACGCAGGGGGCGCGGGAGCTGCTATTTACTTGCTCAGCAATAATTACGTTAAAAATATTACTATTAATGATATTGATCCCGCAATTTATAGCTTTTGGGAGTCAGTAACAAAAAATAGTAAAAGCTTCATAAAGCTGCTAATGGATACAGAGGTATCTATTGACCAGAGAGAGCGCCAACGTGAAATCTATCTAAACCCACAAAAGCACTCCGAGCTTGAACTAGGGTTTGCTACTTTCTTTCTTAACAGAACAAATCGTTCAGGCATCATCACGGGCGGTGTAATTGGAGGGAAAAAGCAGAATGGCAAATACAAGATAGACGCCAGATACACCAAGGAAAATCTGGCACAGCGAATTTTCAATATTAGCGAAATGAAAGATAACATATCGGTATCTTCATACGACGCAATAGAATTTATAAAAAAAATCCCACAAGATAAGAATACACTTATAAACCTTGATCCACCTTATTATAAAAAAGCAGACCAGCTTTATTCAAACTTTTACAAGCACGACGACCATGTGCGCATAGCCCAGCTGGTAGAAACACTACAGTCCCCGACCATTGTAACTTACGATAATTGTGATGAAATCCAAGAAATCTATAAAAACCATGACTCACTAACATTTAACATTATTTACTCAAGCCACCTCCAGCGACCTGTAGCCAAAGAACTTTTGATTTACAAAAACATAATAATCGACCCCCTGCCATTCACCTCAAAAAAAATCACACCTATAAAAGAAGTTAACGCACTAAAGAATTTTAGCCAAATCCAGCTCCCCTAGAATTTTCAGAGCAATTAGAATATGGCTACAGCTCAAGTTAAAGTCTCGCAAAACTTTATCTAATAGCCATTACGTCTATGACACAAAGAGATCGGCCCACTTCATATTTTTAGCTGGCAGGTTTACAAATTCCCGCTAACACTTTCCGATGCAATACTCTAAAAAACCACCTTAAGCCTTTCTCCTTTAAGATCTCCTCGACATCCTAATTGCACGGGTCTCAATCGATATCAAGGCATCGCTTCTGCGTCGGTTAAAACGCTCAGACTAATAGCGAAGTCAGATCTCACCCAATTTGGCTGCCAAGGCCGTTGTCCTGATCGATGAGTCAATTGGCTGACCAGTGGCTTGCTAGAAAAAAAGTCACATAAAGGCTGCGCTAACAGCGAAAGATCTTACAATCCAGTTCTGGATGTCCTATAGACGTTAGCCCACCAAGAGATCGCCCTGTGACTGACTCAGATAGCTCATTCGCGCCACTCGTTGAGGTCGCGAACCTTGCCGCAGCCCTCAAGCGCTTCGCAGATGATCGCGACTGGCAGCAGTTCCACTCTCCCAAAAATCTCATCCTGGCTCTCACTGGCGAGGTAGGCGAGCTGTGCGAGATTTTCCAATGGATGAGCGATGCCGACTCAATTTCCGCCGCAACAGATCCCGAAATCGGCCAAGCCGTCAAGGATGAACTGGCGGACGTACTGATGTACCTGGTTCGCCTGAGCAGCGTACTCGGCATTGACCTCAACGAGGCGGTGACACGGAAACTCGCCTCGAATGGCCAGAAGTACCCAGTGGATAAAGCCAGAAGCAGCAGCAAAAAGTACGACCGACTCTGACCAACACGCACCTAAGGACAACCCGTGATCGTTTACGCTGCGACCAAACAGCAATTTCTTAAAGACAACGATAACGATGACATTGAGGAGGTCATCCTCAGGCATTACAAGGAAGCTACCGGCAAGAACGTTAGCTCCTCGGAAATCAGGTCGTGGCAAGGGTCCCTGACGTACATGGCCAAGGTCCTTAGAGATGAGGGCCTCCCGAGCGATGCAGGCCTGGCCATTGAATTGCACATTCCGCAGTCGTCAAAGCGAATCGACTTTCTACTCACCGGTCGCGACGAAAACCAGGCAAAAAAGGCCGTACTGATCGAGCTGAAGCAATGGAGCAAGGCCAACGCCACCACCAAAGACGCCATCGTCAAAACGGCATTGGGTGGCGGCCTCATTGAGACCATTCACCCGTCCTATCAGGTATGGTCCTATGCAGCGCTGCTGGAAGGCTTCAACGAGGCGGTGTATGACAAAAGCATCGAAATCCGTCCGTGTGCCTACCTCCATAACTACGTCAGCGACGGGGTCATAGATTCACCCCACTATGAGCCCCACATCAGCAAGGCTCCGCTGTTTCTGAAAGGCCCGGAAGAGCTCAGTAAACTCAGAAGCTTTCTGAAAAAGCATGTAAGTCATGGCGACAACAAAGAGGTTCTTTACGAGCTGTCCGAAGGAAAAATTCGCCCGTCCAAGGCGCTAGCCGAAGCCCTCGGGGGGTTGATGAAAGGCAAACCCGAATTCGTATTGATTGACGATCAGAAAGCAATTTTTGAGTCGGCGCTGGCGGCGGCAAGCGAGGCCTCGGACCAAGCACCCAAGGTGATGATAATCGAAGGTGGACCAGGCACCGGGAAAACTGTTCTGGCTATCAATCTGCTGGTGAAGCTCACCGAATTGAAGCTGATGAGCAAATACGTCTCCAAGAATGCCGCCCCTCGCAAGGTCTACGAAAGCAAACTGGTTGGGACCATCAAGCGCAGCCATTTCTCGAATTTCTTTTCAGGCTCTGGGGCATTCATCGACACTGAGCCCAACACATTCGATGCGCTTATCGTGGACGAAGCTCACCGGCTGAATGAG
>Ga0213820_1001257_pt1 | contig 12348 bp, 12 predicted proteins | sample MC6MC0910MG_FD_179889 | JGI IMG/M metagenome (GOLD analysis project Ga0213820, IMG submission 179889) | Enriched soil aggregate microbial communities from Iowa State University, Ames, United States - MC6-MC0910-MG | ecosystem: Environmental > Terrestrial > Soil > Unclassified | place: USA: Iowa... | reverse complement strand
TGCTCCAGCGCCACTTCGCGCATCGCTACGTGAGTGGGCTCAAGCCAGTTGTCAGGCATCTGGATCGCTAATACGCCGTTAAGCGAGAGCAGGGAAACGAGGTGCGGCAGGAGATCGTAATGGTCTGGGATCCACTGTAGCGATGCGTTAGCGTAAATCAGGTTCAGCGGCTGGCCAGGCTTGTACTGGCGGATATCGGCCTCAACAAAGTGGCAGTCGGGTAACGCGCCGCGTGCTTCCTCAAGCATTGCTGGAGAGTTATCGACCCCGGTGATGTGGGCCGATGGCCAGCGATGCTTCAGCAACGCCGTGCTGTTTCCTGGCCCGCAGCCTAAATCAGCGATGGTGGAGACCTCATCCAGCGGAATTCTGGCGAGCAGTTCAGCGGCAGGGCGCGTTCTTTCCGCGCCGTATTGCAGGTAAAGAGAAGGGTTCCAGTCGGCCATTTTCGGTTCTCCGTTTTGCAGGCTTCTGCAAGAATAGCACAGGCAGACACCTGCACGGCGGCAGGTGTCCGAAGAGCGGCAGGCTAGAGAATGCCTTTCAGCGCAACATGATAAAGCAGCATGATAGTCTTCCCGTCGACAATCTTGCCCGTTTCAATGCCGCGTAATGCCTCTTCAAGCGTCATTTCCAGCACGTCGATATCTTCTCCTTCCGCCTTGATCCCGCCGCCTGCGCCGGTTCTGTCTTTCGGCTGGTATTCAGCAAGGTAAAAATAGAGCTTTTCTGTGACGGAGCCCGGGCTCATATAGGCTTCAAAGATTTTCTGCACGCGTGAAACGTGGAATCCGGTCTCTTCTTCCGCCTCTGCTTTTATGCGGCTTTCGGGATCCATATTGTCCAGCAACCCCGCAGCGGCTTCGATTAAATCGCCCTCATGGCCGTTAATAAAGACGGGGAAGCGGAACTGGCGAGTCAGGATCACCGTCTTTTTATCACGGTTGTAGAGCAGAATCGTCGCGCCGTTCCCACGGTCGTAGACTTCCCGATGCTGACGCTGCCACTCGCCGTCACGCCGCTGCAGGTCGAAGGTGTATTTTTTAAGAACGTACCAGTTATCTGACAGCGTTTCACTGTCAATGATGCGCACATCTGCACGTTTTGATTGCACGTTTGTTCCTCCTTACGTAGAGTAATTATCATAAACAGCATTATCGTGCACATTCAAGATAAAACATGCAACATCAGGAATTCATGATGCTCACCAGTCAGCGAAAACAATTGATCCTCGAAAAGCTCGGCGCCGAAGGTCAGGTCCAGTCAAAAGCGCTCAGCATGTTCTTTGACGTCTCTGAAGATACCATCAGGCGTGATTTACGCGAGCTGGCGGCAGAAGGGCGTTTGCAGCGCGTTCACGGCGGCGCGCTTCCAGCATCTTCCGCGATTGCTCCATTTGCTGAACGGCAATCCGTGAAAATGGATGCGAAAAAACGGGTCGCCCGCAAAGGCGCGCAGCTGATTTCATCAGGCCAAGTAGTGATCATCGACGGTGGCACGACGACCTCGGAGCTGATTACGTTTTTACCGGCGGACTTACGTATCACGGTGGTTACGCACAGCCCGAGCATTGCCCTGGGGCTGGTCGATCATCCGTCCATAGAGGTGATTCTGATCGGCGGTCGTTTGTATAAACACTCTATCGTTGCGGTCGGCGCTGCGGCTATCGAAGGTATCGAAAATATTCATGCAGACCTGTTCTTTATGGGCGTGACCGGCATTCACCCCGACGCGGGGCTGACAACCGGTGATTTCGAAGAGGCGTGCATCAAACGTGCATTTTCCGGCAGAGCCGCGGAGACGGTTGTGCTGGCTTCTCCGGAAAAGATCAACACAGCGTCTTCGTTTGTAATTGGCGATGTGTCATCGGTGAACACCATCGTCGTTGAAGACACTACCGATAAGGAGTGGATCCGCGCGGTATCGGAAAAGGGGGTTTCCGTCGTGTTGACCTCTGAGAGTGACACTCTCTGATAGCCAGCCTGTGATCACAGGCTGGCTGGCGGCCTGCCTTAAGCCTCAGGAATGCTCTCAAGGGCGGTATAAACCTTCAGGCCATATTTGCGGGAGACCTCAATGTCCATATCGGCACCTTTAGACGCACCGGCAATACGATAAATCGCATCACATTTAGCTATGAGCCGGTGAGCAACGGGGTACAGCATCGCTTCACTGATTTCATCACCAACCGCTTTCGATCCAGCGGCTTTTGCCAACGGCAAAGCCAGCCATTCGCCAATGACCGGGACGTGACCCCGCTGGTAAACGGCTAATGCTGCGCTTTCGAGTCGCGCCAGATTCTCATCAATGCGTGCCTGAACGCCTTCGGTTCCGCTGCGATAGGGGCCAGCAATCAAAATCAGCTGTTGTGTCATAGGTACCTCTGTCAGTGTTATTGCATGAAGTTGCACGTTTACTGCCGATACCATACGGGATTGTGAGCGCGTTATGAAACACTTTCGTGCATTATCGTGCAAAAAGATGCATGACAGATCGTTTAATCGCTTCTGACAGAAGGGCTGAGCTACTGACTTTCCGGCGCATGGCACACCGCCTCGATATTATGGCCATCAGGCGAGATGACAAACGCGGCATAATAATTTTCACCGTATGACCTCAACCCCGGCCCGCCGTTATCACGTCCGCCGGCGCGCAGGGCGGCATGGTAAAACGCATCAACCTGCTGGCGCGTGTCGGCCACAAACGCCAGATGCAGAGGAGCAGGTTTATCATTTGTCTGAAAAAGACAGAGCGAAACGTCGCCTGAACTCATTTCGAGACCGTAGTCTGGCGTGCCTTCATCAATGAGTTCTACACCAAGCGGCTTAAGCGCATAGAGAAAGAAGGTTTTACTTTTTTCATAATCACTGACGCCGAATTTCACATGATCGAACATTGTTCCTTCCTTATAAAAGAGAGAAATAAAGAGTATAGAAGGAGAGGGGTATCAAACATGCTCAAGAGCGTGTCAGTGTGACAGACATCAATTTATGCAATCTTTTCCCATACCGAAACGGACAAATGGCATATTTAAAACGTCAGGGTTTGAACTGGCGAAATAAACCTATTTACTGGTGCTCATAAATGTTTTTAGCAACCCGTTTCCGTCCAACAAATATCCACCGCAGATAGTCGTATAGCCAGTTAAACAGCATTGTGTATGGCAGGAAAAACAGTACCAGACCAATCTCAACGAAAAATGCCTCAGTCATGGTTAAATCCAACATAACCATCGCGACAGGGATTAAGGTGACGATCAGTCCTGTTTCAAAACCCACCGCATGGATCGCACGAACGAGAAATGTTCGTTGAAACTGATGTTTTTTTTGCAGGGAGTCAAAGAGTTTATTAAATACAAAATTCCAGGCCGTTGCGGTAAGAGCAGATATCACTGACAGCGAGCCTGACTGGAGTATCGACACGTTCATCAGCCAGGCAAGCGACAGCGCGATGATAACGTTAGCTATCACTTCAAAAATGACGGCATGGAAGATTCTCTCTTTAATACTTTTATTTAATTCAATTTCCATTTGCTTAGGGCTGCGTTTTCAAAAGCTGAAGTATATCAGACAACGTTCAACTCTTTCTAAACGTGCAGGTTAGGATTATGTTAAATACAGCGCAGGCCAGCTAATGTGAAATGCACGGCCTCAATAAGAGGGGTCTGCGGTTCATGGCCTAAAAAGGCAATTAGTTTTGAATTATCCATCTCTATCGTCTGCTCCCAAAGATAGCGCATCTCCCGCATTTCATGCAGCGTAGCGTTAAAGGGACTCATCGCAGAGATAAGCCACCAGGGAAATGACTTCACCTTCGCCTTAATACCGGCGCGCTCCGCGACGTGCTTTATGGCTGCGGTCATCGCTGTCCCATCAGGATCCCAATGCCCGCGCATATGGAAACTGGCAAACGGTTCGAGCTCATCCCGACGCGCCAGCAGTGCTGCGAGCGTTTCGGCGACATCCGGCAGATAGGCCCACTGATGGCCTGCGCCGATTTTCCCGGGGTTTTTAATCACCTTCGATGGATGCCCCGGTTGGACTAATCCCTGTGAAAACCAGCTGTTGCCAGCACGGGGACCAAAAAAGTCGCCAGCCCGCAAAATCAGTACCTTTCCGCCGCGCTGTGCATAGGCTGCGAGCTCTTGCTCCATTTGCACGCGTATGGCTCCTTTTCGGGTAACGGGATTCTGAGGGGAATCCTCGCGTAAGAGGGGAAAAGCGTCCGGGCCGTAGTTATAAATCGTCCCGGGTAGAACGATTAATGCACCGTTTTGCTCCGCTGCGCTGATGGTGTTATGCAGCATGGGCAAAACCAGCTGTTCCCAGTTTCGATAACCCGGCGGGTTAACGGCATGGACAATCACGCTGCATTCTGACGCTGCAGCCTGAACCTGTTCAGCATTCTGCGAATCGCCGCTTATCCACGTAATGCTTTTGCTGTTGGCGTCATTCCCCGGAACGCTTCGGCGCAATGCACGTACATCCCATTCGTCACGGATCAATTTACGTGCAATTTCACCACCGATCCCACCCGTTGCGCCCAGTATCAGTACCTTATTTGTGCTTTTCATCGTCTTACCCTTGTTGGTTATCTGCTTGACATCTTAATGAGCACACGGGCTAAATGTAATTGCATAATTTAAGCCAGCAGGTATGCATATTTGTATGAAGCTAAATATTCCGTGGGAATGGTATCGCACCTTTTTAGCCGTGATGAAAGAAGGGTCTCTGTCAGGGGCCGCACGCAGGCTTGCCATCACCCAGCCAACCGCCGGACGTCATATTGCGGCACTGGAATCAGCCCTCGGCCTTGTTTTATTTACCCGTTCGCAGACTGGATTGCAGGCTACGGACGCCGCCGTCGAGCTGAAGGGCCATGCGCAAGCAATGGAAAATACGGCCATGATGATTGAGCGGTCGGCTGCCAGTTTCAGCTCCGGCGCAACCGGATTACGAGGCGTGGTGCGCGTTGCCACCAGTGAAATCATCGGCACCGAGGTTCTGCCTCCGGTGATCGCACACATAAAGGAAGAATGCCCGCAAATAACCGTTGAGCTGGTTCTGTCTAATCGCGTTCAGGATTTACTGAACCGGGAAGCGGACATTGCTGTACGCATGACCACACCGGTGCAGGAGCAACTGATTGCTCGTCGGATGGGCAGGATAGAAATAGGTCTGCATGCCGCGCCAGCCTATCTGTCACGACACGGTGCACCGGAAAATATTGATGAGTTATTTACCCATACGCTCGTGGGTTTCGACAACATGACGCCCTTTATTTTACAAGCGCTTAAACAGTACCCACAGCTAAACCGCGAACTGTTTACCGTGCGAACCGACAGTGATGTTGCGCAATTAAACCTCATACGCGCCGGGGCAGGTATCGGTATGTGTCAGGTGCAGCTCGCCGATTTTTCTCCGCCGTTACAGAGGATAATGCCTGATTTCTTTGCATTTCATCTCGACACCTGGCTGGTGATGCATGAGGATTTACGCCATAGCCAGGCCTGTAAAACGGTGTTTGATTTTCTTGCTGAGGGTTTACAGGCTTATATCAACAGGGCAAAACGGTAAGCCATGTACTGTGAGACGATCTGCGTGACGATAACAGCGCTTGAAAAGACACGCTCAGAGGCCATTATCATCCAAGCCAAGGATGTCCACAAAAAGCCAGATTTGTCCTTACTCTATATTGGTGCGCATAATGTATATTATGTTAAATGACATCCATAGGTCTCTTTGAGATACCTCCCTTTTATTACATTTTAGGGATAGCGATTTGGCTAGCTTGATTACCCAGCAAGACGTGAAGAATTCAGATCGTATTTTTTAATCTTGCGGTACAGCGTGGCAATCCCTATACCCAATTCATCTGCCGCCTGTTTCTTGTTGCTATAACGGCTTAGGGCGTCGCGTATCATCTGCCGTTCCATCTCTTCAAGCCCGGTTACGCCCTCCTCCTCTTTTACGGCTCTGCTCCCCGTTTTCCCTGGCACCTCTTCGCGTTCACCGGTTTTACCGCTGCTCACCAGGTTTGGCGGCAGCAGCGAAAGATCGATCACTTCGCCGGATGGGACCACGTTGACCAGATACTCCATCAGGTTGCTCAACTCACGAATGTTACCCGGCCAGCGGTAGCTTTTCAGCAGCGTAACTACCTCCGGCGCCACGCCCGGGTACACCAGCTCCAGCCGACGGGTATGCAGATGCAGGAAATAGTGAATCAGCAGCTCGATATCTTCCTGGCGTTCACGCAGCGGCGGCAGGCGTAACGGAATGACGTTAAGCCGATAGTAGAGATCCTCACGAAACTTACCGTCGGCGATAAACTGATCGAGGTTTTGATTGGTGGCGGAAATAATTCGAATATCCACCGGTACCGGATGGCTTGCCCCGACCGGCTGGATCTCGCGCGATTCAATGGCCCGCAGCAGCTTGGCTTGCAGAGTGAGCGGCATATCGCCAATTTCATCGAGAAACAGCGTCCCATGGTTAGCGGCCTGAATCAGCCCCGTTTTGCCGTTGGCTGACGCGCCGGTGAAGGCCCCTTTCACATAACCAAACAGTTCGCTTTCCAGTAGCTGTTCGGGAATGGCGGCACAGTTGATGGCGATAAACGGCTTATCTTTGCGATCGCTCAGCTTGTGCACCGCACGAGCAACCACCTCTTTACCGGTTCCGCTTTCCCCGGCAATCATCACGCTTGACGGGCTGGGTGCCACGCGGGTAATCAGCTTTTTCAACTGCCGCATTGGGCGACACTCGCCAACCATCTGTTCAATCTGCGGCCCTTCCTGCGGCGCGGTAATCTCTGCTGAAGAGTGCGACTGATGAAACGCCATCAGAAACAGCCACTGGTCCTGAATGGCATGTAGCTGACCGATAATCAGCTCTTTCTTATCATCAATAGAAATGACGTGCTGAACGTGACCGCGAATAAAGTTTTGCGCGAACGTCAGAGGCCGAAAGTGAATCTCTTTACCCACCATACTCCCCTGGCTCACGCCAAGGATTTTTAACGCTGCCTGATTAACAAATTTGACTTTCTGCTCCTGACTTACAACCAGTACACCCTGGTCCATATTGTCAAGCATCGTTAAAAACATTTTCTGGATATTATCCCCGCCGCTCTGATCCTCAAGTAAACGGGAGACAAATATGGAAGAGACGTGACGAACATAATCGGAAAATTCGGTGATGTTATCATTGATTCTTTCCTGCTGCTCGCGCGTCAGGGCAATCAGACTAATAACGCCAACGCACTGTTCCTGATAAATCACCGGTGTACCCAGGAAGGCCTTTTCTTTGCAGGTTTCTTTACTCTCACAACCTTTGCATAAGGGATCGAAACGCGAATGGGCCACCACCTTCTCTTTTTTTGTTTCAATAATGTAACGAAGAAGTCGCGAGTCTGTATTTAATTTACGGCCCAGGAATTTACCGTAACTTCCCGTACCGGCCACGCGGCACAGGGTATTATCGACAATTTCAACTTCAAGCTGGAGTACGCTGGAGAGCATGCGTGCAAAACGTTGAATGGTTGGCTGAATCTGCATCAGAATAGATGACGAACTGGAAGGTATCATAATATCACTCACTAAAAGCTAACTGGGTGAAAGACAACGCTTATTTCTCTGTAATGATACTACCGCAGCCCTTAGCAATAATTGACAAGGGTGCCTTCTCTTTTTCGATTCTTGCGTCAATTATGGAGGCGGTATCACATTTTCATATCAATGTGATAATTTTGATGATGATTTTATCAATTTGGTGCCCTTCTCTCACGCGAGTCATTTATTTCACGGAAACACAGCATGTACAAATAAACACATAACAAAACTGCTCACCGTCATTTTTATTATACATCGCCACATCGGCTTCTTTTTCGTGACAGCTATCTCATAATTCAGCTGTTTTATCCGCGGTTAATCAGGTCTTTTTGAAATTGGCACGCTTATTGTTAGTGAGATATCAGCGCTGGCATTTGCCGCAGCGGTAACCCGCAATCAATAAGCCCGTCATTCACGACCAGGATTGAAATATGAAAACTGTTAACGAACTGATTAAGGATATCAACAAGCTAAATTCCAATCTGCATGATAAGGATTTTCTGCTGACATGGGAGCAGTCGCCGGACGAGCTCAAGCAGGTGCTGGACGTCGCGGAAGCGCTAAAAACGCTGCGTGCGGAAAATATCGCCACCAACGTGTTCAACAGCGGGCTGGGAATTTCGGTATTCCGCGATAACTCTACCCGTACCCGCTTCTCCTATGCCTCGGCGCTGAATCTGCTCGGGCTGGCGCAGCAGGATCTCGACGAAGGGAAATCGCAGATTGCCCACGGCGAAACGGTGCGTGAAACCGCAAACATGATCTCCTTCTGCGCCGATGCTATCGGTATTCGCGATGACATGTATCTTGGCGCGGGTAATGCCTATATGCGTGAGGTTGGCGAAGCGCTGGATGACGGCTACAAGCAGGGCGTGCTGCCGCAGCGTCCGGCGCTGATTAACCTGCAATGTGATATTGACCACCCTACGCAGGCGATGGCCGATCTGGCGTGGTTGCGTGAACACTTTGGGTCGCTGGAGGATCTTAAAGGCAAGAAAATCGCCATGACCTGGGCCTACTCCCCAAGCTACGGTAAGCCTCTCTCCGTACCTCAGGGCATTATTGGCCTGATGACCCGTTTCGGTATGGACGTCACCCTCGCCCACCCTGAAGGCTACGACCTGATTCCTGACGTGATTGAAGTGGCGAAAAACAACGCCAAAGCGTCCGGCGGCAGCTTCCGCCAGGTGACGGATATGGCGGAAGCCTTTAAAGATGCCGATATCGTCTACCCGAAATCCTGGGCGCCGTATCAGGTCATGGAGCAGCGTACTGAGCTACTGCGCGCTAACGATCGCGACGGTCTGAAGGCGCTCGAGAAAGCCTGCCTGGCGCAGAACGCCCAGCATAAAGACTGGCACTGCACCGAAGAGATGATGGCAAAAACCCACGACGGCGAGGCGCTGTATATGCACTGCTTGCCAGCGGATATTACCGGCGTCTCCTGCAATGAAGGCGAAGTCTCCGAAGCCGTGTTCGAAAAATACCGTATCGCCACCTACAAAGAGGCCAGCTGGAAGCCGTACATCATCGCCGCCATGATCCTCTGCCGTAAATACGCGAAGCCGGGCATGTTGCTGGAGCAACTGCTGGCCGAAGCGCAAAACCGCATCAAATAGCCTTCCCTGCTGGCCTGCGGGCCAGCATCACTCCCCGTAATGACGAATAAGGACAGAGTATGTCTGCTTTCTCACTGAAAATGGATATTGCCGATAACCGTTTTTACACCGGCGAAGCGTCGCCGCTGTTCTCGCGCCAGCCTGCGCAACAGGCGCGCCGTTTTCATCAAAAAATTAGCGGCTATCAGCCGACCCCGCTGTACGCGTTGAATGAACTGGCCGCCCTGTTGGGCGTGCGCAAAATTCTGGTGAAGGACGAGTCTCAGCGTTTTGGCCTTAACGCCTTCAAGATGCTCGGCGGTTCTTACGCAATTGCGCAATTGCTGTGTGAAAAGTATCAGCTGGATATCAACGAACTGTCGCTGGACGGCCTGAAATCACGCATTAAAGAGAAAATGACCTTCGCCACCACCACCGATGGTAACCACGGTCGCGGCGTGGCGTGGGCAGCGCAGCAGCTTGGGCAAAACGCGGTGGTTTATATGCCGAAAGGTTCGGCACAAGAACGCGTGGACGCCATTCTACGTCTGGGCGCGGAATGTATCGTCACCGACATGAACTACGACGACACCGTGCGCTTCACCATGCAGACGGCGCAGAAAAACGGCTGGGAGGTGGTCCAGGACACCGCATGGAATGGTTACACCAAAATCCCCACCTGGATTATGCAGGGCTACGCCACGCTGGCTGATGAAGCCGTCGAACAGATGTCGTCGATGGGCATCGCCTGCCCAACGCACGTTTTCTTACAGGGCGGCGTGGGCGCGCTGGCCGGCGGCGTGCTGGGTTATCTGGTCGACGTTTACGGCGCGGGTAACCTGCATTCCGTTATCGTTGAGCCTGAGCTAGCCGACTGTCTCTACCGCTCCGGGGTGAAGGGGCAAATCGTCAACGTCGGCGGCAATATGGCCACCATCATGGCGGGGCTTGCCTGCGGTGAACCCAACCCGCTCGGGTGGGAAGTCCTGCGCAACTGCGCCAGCCAGTTTATTTCGTGTCAGGACGCGGTTTCCGCACTCGGTATGCGGGTGCTGGGCAACCCGATCGGCCACGATCCGCGCGTGATTTCCGGAGAGTCCGGCGCGGTCGGTCTTGGCGTGCTCGCCGCCGTTCACTACCACCCGCAGCGCGATGCGCTGATGAACAAACTGCAGCTGGATAGCCGCTCCGTCGTGCTGATCGTCAGCACCGAAGGCGATACCGACGTGAAGCATTATCGGGAAATCGTCTGGGAAGGCAAACATCCGGCAGCACAATAACCCTCACAAATTAAGAACTGGAGAACATCCTCATGGCTAAGCATATTCCTTTTAAACTGATTGTTGAGAAAGCCGGGCACTACCAGCAGGACATGACCCGCTTTCTGCGCGATATGATCGCCATCCCAAGCGAAAGCTGCGACGAAAAACGCGTGGTTCACCGCATCAAAGAAGAGATGGATAAAGTCGGCTTCGATAAAGTGGAAATCGACCCTATGGGTAACGTGCTGGGCTATATTGGCCACGGCCCGCGCCTGGTGGCGATGGATGCGCATATAGATACCGTGGGAATCGGTAATATCAAAAACTGGAGCTTCGATCCGTACCAGGGCATGGAAACCGACGAACTCATCGGCGGACGCGGCGCGTCGGACCAGGAAGGCGGGATGGCGTCCATGGTCTACGCCGGAAAGATTATCAAGGATCTGGGGCTGGAAGATGAATACACCCTGCTGGTGACCGGTACGGTGCAGGAAGAAGACTGCGACGGGCTATGCTGGCAGTATATTATCGAGCAGTCCGGTATTCGTCCGGAGTTCGTGGTCAGCACTGAACCCACCGACTGTCAGATTTACCGCGGCCAGCGCGGGCGTATGGAAATCCGCGTGGATGTTTCTGGCGTCAGCTGCCACGGCTCCGCGCCGGAACGCGGCGATAACGCCATTTTTAAAATGGGGCCGATTCTCAACGAGCTGCAGGATCTCTCCCACAAGCTGGGCAACGACGAATTCCTGGGTAAAGGCACCCTCACCGTCTCCGAAATCTTCTTCACCTCGCCAAGCCGCTGTGCGGTCGCCGACAGCTGCGCCGTTTCCATCGACCGTCGTCTGACCTGGGGCGAAACCTGGGAAGGCGCGCTGGACGAAATTCGCGCCCTGCCTTCGGTACAAAAAGCCGGTGCGGTTGTCTCCATGTACAACTATGACCGCCCATCGTGGACCGGGCTGGTGTATCCAACCGAATGCTACTTCCCGACCTGGAAAGTGGAAGAGAATCACTTCACCGTCCGCGCGCTGAGCAACGCGTACGAAGGACTCTTCGGCAAGGCTCCGGTAGTGGATAAGTGGACCTTCTCCACCAACGGCGTCTCAATCATGGGCCGTCACGGCATTCCGGTGATTGGTTTCGGCCCGGGTAAAGAACCTGAAGCCCACGCGCCAAACGAAAAAACCTGGAAGTCTCACCTGGTCACCTGCGCCGCCATGTATGCCGCTATTCCGCTGAGCTGGCTGGCCACCGAGTCACTGTAGTCCGCTATTCCTCCCGCCGTTCGCGGCGGGAGTCTGGAGTTTAAATGCGCGTACTGATTAAAAACGGCATCGTCGTCAACGCCGACGGACGAGCCAGACAGGACCTGCTGATTGAAAACGGCCTCGTTAGCCAGCTGGCCGATAACATCACCGTTGAACAACCCTGCGAAACGATCGACGCCAGCGGCTGCTACGTAATGCCCGGCGGCGTTGATGTTCATACCCATTTCAATATTGATACCGGCCAGGCCCGCAGCTGTGACGATTTCTTTACCGGCACCCGCGCGGCAGCCTGCGGCGGTACGACCACCATCGTCGATCACATGGGATTTGGCCCGGCAGGCTGCCGATTACGCCACCAGCTGGTGGCCTACCACGGCTACGCCGCCTACAAAGCGGTGATTGACTACAGCTTTCACGGCGTCATTCAGCATATCAACCACGCAATTCTCGATGAAATTCCCATGATGGTCGATGCGGGGATCAGCAGCTTTAAGCTCTATTTAACCTACCAGTACAAACTGAGCGACGACGATGTACTGCAGGCGATGCGTCATCTGCACGCCGCCGGCGCGCTCACCACCGTACACCCGGAAAACGACGCGGCC
>Ga0213820_1001255_pt1 | contig 12355 bp, 11 predicted proteins | sample MC6MC0910MG_FD_179889 | JGI IMG/M metagenome (GOLD analysis project Ga0213820, IMG submission 179889) | Enriched soil aggregate microbial communities from Iowa State University, Ames, United States - MC6-MC0910-MG | ecosystem: Environmental > Terrestrial > Soil > Unclassified | place: USA: Iowa... | reverse complement strand
GAAGAGAAAGCTTTAATTGTTTTAGGCTCTGAAGGCTCATTATCTGCATATGGTCCTGGTTCACGCTTTGGTGTGATTCATGATGTATTTGGTGTAAAAGCTGCTGATGAAAACATTAAAGTTGATACTCATGGTGACAATGTAAGCTTTGAATATATTCGTGATACAAACCCAGATATTTTATTTGTAGTTGACCGTGACGCTGCTGTAAACCCAGAAGGTGAGTCAGGTACAAAAGCTGCAATTGAAAACGAAATCGTAGGTGCTACTAATGCCGCGAAAAATAACAAAATCTTCTACCTTGATCCTCAAGTATGGTATTTATCAGGTGGTGGATTAACTTCTGAAACACAAAAAGTTGAAGATGTCTTAAAGGCGTTTAATTAATATGTTTGTACAAATTAAACGAATTGTAGTGACGGAAGGGAATTCGGATAAGGTTGTGGAACGTTTTGGTGCTAAGCCAGACGGGCCATCGCTTCTTGAGCAGCAACCTGGCTTTGTTGATAAGCAGGTACTTGTTAAAAAAGTGCGCCGTGGTGATGAAGAAGTGCTAATCATGGTTCGTTGGGAATCAGAGGAAGCATGGAAAAATTGGGAGAAGAGTCCCGAGCATATTGCAGGTCACAAGGCAAGCGCAGGCAAGCCGAAGCCTGAACACGTTATTGAAAGCGGACAAGAAGTTTACTATGTAAAAGGCTAATAAAGGTAAGGTGTCTCAATTTGAGGCACCTTTTTTGATGTAAAAGAGGAGAAGGAAGGCAATTAGAAACCTTCCAAAAGACAGATAAGTGAGCGAGGGATTTGCGGATTATTAATGGATCGTTCAATCTAGCATCAAAATTAAGTTAATGTTTAATTGTCGTTCTATTCCATGTATTAAAGGCCTTAGTAATATTAAAAGAAATACCACTATCATTAATGGAAACGCCCGCTAAATTGGCGGTAGGTTGATATTGTGTCCAATTCGTTTCCTTCATCGTCGATAAATTACCAGATGAGGAGATATCGATTGCCAAATCGGTATTACTATGATAAATGGAGGAGCCAATTAAATTTTCCTCTTTTCTAATAACTGAAGTATTAGAATCATTATTAGTCATAGATGCACCTCTTGCATTAATAATGGTGCAATGTGTAGTTGTATATAGGATTGGTGCATTAATATTTAGCCCAGAGGTAAATGGAACGACTAAAGGTGATACAGACCAGCCTTCTTCAAAAACTCTTATAATTCCGTAAGGTTCAATAAACATGTCCAACCTCTGTTGAAAAGTATCCTCAAATCCAGGTATCTCACTAATAAAATTCGATAATGTAGTATTATTTTTATATTCTGCCAAGGTTTCCAAATAAGCTTGTTGCTCGGCTTTAATAATAATCTGTTCAATGCTTTGTTGTTCATGTGAAGGTTTTTTGATGATAATTTCTTCTTCTGAGACAGAAATTGCACAAGAAAAAGTAGCCGTAAGGATTAGAACATTTTCATTTACTCCATTTTTCATTTCAATCACTCCCAGTTTCGGAGAATCCTTAATAGATTTAAATTCTTCCTATATTTAAATTAAATATCTTATGCCCAAATGCTTAATCGTAGCTTTATTTAAGCGTAACATCAGTAAGGACGCCATTTCAATGGTGAGTTTACGCCAAAAAATGGCGGTCGGTTAGACAACACCGCCACTTTTTTTACTAATTCTTAACAAAAAAATGGCGTGATGTCTATGAATACCGCCATTTTTTGGCGGTAATTACGTTTGAATAAAATATGGTAAATATTCCCGAAAAAATAAAATTATGTAGTATTATTTCCCATTAAAATGTATAATATTTATTAATATATTTAAAGGGGGAAGGGACTATTGAAGGGTCTTGATGAACATATTAATGAATCATTGGACATTATTTTGGAAAACGAGACTATGTTGGGCTATGATTTAAAATCGATGCTAAAAAGCTTTAAAGAGGAAAAAAGAACAGTTGGCTATTCATTTGGGAGACTCTGTGTTTTGCATTATGAAGCATTTACAGAGCGTTTAGATAAGGATATTTATAAAGTAGCCGCGGCTATTGAGCTTCTTATTTTGTCATTTGATATTATAGATGATTTGCAAGATAAGGATTCAGACTATAGCTGGAGTAAAACACCTGAGTTATCATTAAATGTTGCATTGGCTATGCTAGTAATGGCTTCTAAAATAATACGTGAAACCTCATTTGAACACAAAAATAGGGCTATTCAAATTCTTGAGGAGTACGCATTAGGTAGCATTAACGGACAGCAGCTTGATTTACTCAATAACTGTAGAGATGAGCAGTCCTATTTACAAATGATTGAACAAAAATCAGGTTCATTAACAGCTCTGAGTTGCCTAATTGGGGAAGTGCTTGCGAAAGGTGAAATCTCTTCTCAGGTGAAGGAATATAGTAAATACATAGGCATTATTCAACAAATTAAAAATGATATTCAGGGTTTAAAAACCTGGGGCCGGAAAAATGATTTGCTAAATAAAAGATACTCATTGCCTATTATTTATCTTTTATCACAGAAAAATGATGTTTCAAATTCTGTAAAAAACTATTATAATGATGATATAGTTGCAGTTTTGGATAATAATGCTACAGAAAACGAGTTGACAAATGGTGGTGCAATACGTTATGCCATTACCATTAAAAATGTCTATAAGTTTAAAGCATTGAGCTATCTTGAAAATGTAGCTATAAAAGAAGTAGGTAAAGATTACCTAAAAAAACTTATGAAATGAGGAGAGATTATTATGATGAACGTAATTCAGTATCTAGAACAAAACCCAGCCCTAGTTACACTTTTAAAGGAACAAAAAGCCTCATTGATTGGAATTTCAGCTGTGGAACAAAAAGCAATTTTAGATGCATTTAATAATGAAATTGATTTAGAGGGCGGAATTTGGAACTAAAATTATTATCAGGTAGGATTTTTTGGCGCGCTATAAGTCTCTATTTAGCAATTGGTCTTTTTTTGCTATATGTGAATTATAGCGGGCCTTTTTTGAATATAGGGCTTAAGGAAGAGGAAGGACAATGGGTAATCACTGATTTCTATTACAAAGAATGGGCAATGGATCAAAATATATCTACAGGTGATATTGTTGTAAATGTTAATGATACACCGATTGAAGATTTGGATAATGTTAAATATTTATCTACAATATTATCTGCGCATGATTTAACGATAATTAAACAGAACGGGGAGAAAGTAAATGTAAAGATACATCATTTTGATATCCCTCAGCAATTTTACTATCTTTTGGTGATGCCTGCTTGTTATTATTTTATAACTTTAATTATCACTTCTTACCTTTACTTTAAACAAAAAAATACAAAACTTATAAATCTACTAATTCTTTTTATGCTCACAGTTTCTATAGCATACGTTAGTAGCGGAGCTTCGGGAAGATTGAATTCTGCTGGGATTATCATTAACCGTGGAAGCATGTTGTTATGCCTAGTGTTATTACTACACTTTTTAAGGAATTATTATACATTTTTAAAAACAAACTGGTTGCTTTCTAACAATATTAAATTATTTTATTTACTACCCGTGATAGCCATGATTTTGGGCTGTATTGGCATTATATATCCATCTTCTCATAATTTACTTTCTAATGTTGTATTAGCTATTTTCTTCATTTTCCTAATTATCATACTTAGTATATTATTGCTAAGCTATTTCAAATATAAATCGCCTCAGTTGAAGATGTTGCTGAATAGTATTATGATTCCTTTTCTGCCATTCCTATTTCTATATGCATTCCCTAACATCTTATTTCATCGATACATTCTTTCAGCTGAAATTAGTGCTCTATTTTTATTATTAATTCCTTTTAGTTTTATTTTTACACAGCTAGCTGAACGATTATTTGATATTGAATATCATATTACAAGACTTCGTTATTATGTGATTTTTTCATTATTGTTTACTGTGTGGTTTACAGTTGGCTTATATTGGATTGCAGGTAAATACTTAACGATGACTGTCGTATCAGGTGTTTCATTCTTTACCTTTGTATCTGTAGTTGTACTTTTTTACATAAAAGAAAAGGTTGATTATCGAAAACGAAAAATCCTATTTTCAACAAAAGGTGATTACATACATCAGCTATATACTGCGGTAGATCGAATTGGTAAAACTATTAAAATAGATGAACTATTAAAGAAATTTGCGCAAGAGGTTTCGCTGCATCTTGAGCTAGAGGATGTATTTGTATTAACCTATGACTATGGTATCCATCAATTTACTTCAACGTCTGAGGGAAAAAGGCTTTCGTTTAATCCTATAGTTATAGAGGATTTGAAATTGGGAGAGATTCGAAAAATCGACAAAGTCTACATAGCCTTTCTCCATCAAGATGCTCATTGTAAAAGAGCCTTAGTATTGGGGCATAATAATTCGATTCATTTAAAAGAAGAAGAGCTTTTATGGCTAGAATTGCTCCTGCTTTATGTTAATAATTTTATTGAAAATACAAAGATGGTGGAAGAACTGTTAGAGGAATTAAAGCATATGAAGCAAGCAGACGATAGTCATTTACCGTGGTTAAACAAACTACTCTGGCTACGCTTTGAAGAAGAAAAATATCAATTGGCACAGGAATTACATGATACCAATTTGCAAGAGCAACTGCATATTGCTCGAGAGGTTGATGCTCTTGTTAATGCAAAGAACACGGCAGAAATTCAAGAAAAACTTGCAAAAATTCATAAGCAGATGGTTGCTTCCCTACATGATTTAAGAACCTATTGTGAAAATTTGAAGCCTCCATTACTTGATACGTTAGGATTAAATGCAGCTTTAGAGAAGCTGATTCGAAAGGTAACAGAGAGAGCTAATTTTATGTTACTTTATACGATAGATCGCCTTTACCTAGAGGATGAACGTATGAACTTAATGATCTATCGACTCTTTCAGGAATTGCTCAATAATGCTTTAAAACATTCCTACGCTAGAACGGTTGAAATACATCTTCAAGAGACTGATGATGGATTTGAAATTTTTTACAAAGATGATGGTATTGGCTGCAATGTTGATGATATTATTATTGCAGAATCAATGGGGATTCGTGGTATGCAAGAGCGTGTAAAAGCCTTTAACGGGCAATTTTATATTGAGTCGCAAATTAATGAAGGGATGTCGATTAGAATTACAGTAAAAGAAGGAAGTGACACACTTGATTACGATGCTCATAGTGGATGATCACCCTATTGTGTTAGAGGGAACAAAAAATTTATTTCAAGAAAACGAAGACATTATCGTTGATACAGAATGCGATGCAACAAATGTTATCCAGAGAATTAGAAATAACCCCTATGATATTTATTTGATAGATATAAATATGCCATTAGAAAATGGTATAAATTTAGCCCGTAACATTAAAGCTATTCAGTCAAAAGCTTCAATTATTCTTTATACAGGTGATGATATTACGGATTATTATCCGCTTATCTTAGAAAGAAAAATAGAAGGAATTTTGGCGAAAACAGCTTCCAAGGAACAAATATTACGGACTGTACGCGCTATTGCTAATGGAGAAATTGTTTTACCTCAAAATTTCTTAGACTTTCTCGATAATAGATTTAAATTGCAAGATGCTAAGCTTGATATTCATTTAAATGAAAAAGAAAAGAAAATTTTAAGATTAATTGCCGAAGGACATACGAATAAGGCGATAGCAATTGAGCTAAATATTCCTCAGCGAACAACAGAAAGATATTTAACACAGTTGTTTTCTTTGCTAAATGTTGACTCACGTACAGAGGCTGTAAATCTTGCTGAAAGAATGAATTTACTCTAGTGCAACTATGTGTTATAATAAAATGGAACTGGTATATATTTCAATAAAAAGGGAGACATTAGGTAGTTTCAAACTCCCATATATTAACTTAGGTAAAATTTCCTTATTAACAATACTAAATGCCTATATTTTTCTTTTGACACCGCCAAAAAATGGCGGTGTTTTTTATATATACGCCAAATCACGCCAAAATTTTCATTAAAGACCGCCATAAAATTGGCGTAAACCTAACATTGAAATGGCGGTATAAGTACTGGTACGCTTATGTTAATCGTGGTTAAGTAAATTTTGCTGTAGTAAGTAATAATAGACAAAAAATTTAGTAAAAAAGGTACCTTGCTATCTATGAATAAAGTAGAAATTGTAGATTTTTTAAAGTTACTAGCTAGTCAACGTACTTCACCATAAAACTTTATATAAAGGTAGGCGTGTATTTTGAAAGTAGAACTTGAAAATTTATTTTCTATAGATGAATCTAATCAAGATCAAGTCATTAAAGTTTATAATCGCTATGGAATTTTTATCGGTGCGCCTGAAATTAGAAAAAGAAATTTAAAGGCATCATTTAATCCTATTTTTACGTTAAATGAAGAAGTGACATATGAACAGGTGGCTGCATTATATAAATCTTTGGAACGCGAATTAGGGATTGTTTCTATTGGAGAACGTTTTTACTTTGATTTTTCAGATAGTGAGTATGAGCAAGCACCATTGTTTACGTTAAATTCAACAGGCAATTCACCTGATATGTTTTTAGATGATAAAGGAACTTTATTTTCTATAAGTACTCATTGCCAGCATTGCGGACTAATGGAAAAAGAGCAACTTTCACCAATTGTTATTGATACAACAGAAATGAAAGATCGCCATCTTGTACATGTGAGCGGATATTGGATAGCTTCACAGGAATTAGTAGCATTAATGAAGCAGGAAAACATTCAAGGTTATGAGCTTCTTGAGGTAATTCATCAAGGACCAGAGAAAGGTAAACAAAAGGCCTTTCAAATTATTCCGACGCAAGTATTGCCTGAATGTAGTAATGAAAGAGTGAAATTATATTTTGCAACAGAGCAACCTCCATGTCGATGTGGGTTAAGTGGAGTTATTAATGGCCCAGATATATACAAGAATGAAGATTTAAAAGATCTGACTGGTGATATATTCTACTCGGCAGAATGGAGTCATGATGGCAGATATTTGTACCGAAAAACTTTGTTCAGTAGAAAATTTAGGGAAATCATTATTAGAAACAATATTTCTCGTGAGGTAAGGGGCGAGAAGGATAAGAATTTTGGACCTAGGGATTGGTTATTTGACCCTGTACTATTAAAATAAGCTATCTGAACAATGATATAAAGATGAGGAAGTGTTTATTTTGTTTAGAAAAATAATACCTATCATTGCAATCTTGTTTATCGTTGCATTAGCTATTTCCAATTATTTCAATAAAACTGATAAAATAACATTTGTTATGGTTCAAGAAAACGAAAGCAATTGTTCATTGATTTAGACTAATGGATATTCACCTCTTGCTAATTAAAATATGATATGATGTGAAAAATAAAACAGCAGGAATAGCAATTTGAGGTGAAGTAAGGTATGAAAACTTTGGTATATCCATTAGCATTATTAACACTAATTATCTATTGTATGCTACAAGCTACTTTTCAAAGTAATTCTATTGAAATTTTTGATACACAAATGGCAGAGCTACTTTTCGGCAATCGTCCTATTGAATTTTTTCATTATATTGGAGAGCCTGCATTTGTAGTTTCTGTAGCCCTTGTTTTAATTGTTTATTTAGCTTGGCAGGTAAAAAATTATCGAGGTATTTTATTTGTATTGTTAACTGTAGCGGGTGGTAATGTACTGAATCAAATTTTAAAAAAATGGGTACAACGTCCACGACCTGAAATCGAGGATCAACTAACATCCTTCAGTTTTCCATCTGGACATTCTATGACAGGAATTTTGTATTTATTCACAACAGCCTATATTTTATCAGAAAACAATAGTAAAGGACGTAAAATATTGCTTTGGATTGGCGCAATCATTTTAACTGTTCTTATTGGTTTGTCTAGAGTTGCTGGTGCTCGTCATTTTGCTTCTGATGTGTTAGCTGGCTGGAGCATGGGCTATACTTGGTTCATCATTTGTATGTTTTGGTATGAACGTCGAAAGCGATATTTTCAAAGAAATCAAAAATGACATGTAGGAAGGGAGCTAGCTTAATAAGCATAGCTCCCTTTGTTGTATAGAAATTACGCAGCTTATGATAAGGAAACAGCTTGTTCAATCTCAATAAGCTTTTTTACAACCTCTAAGCAATCGTGAAATGTTTCGAATGGTTTATAGGGGAGATCAAGCTCTTTACAGCGTGTTATAAGATGATCTCTCGCAAGCACTAAATCTGCCTGTTTAGCAGCCTCAAAGTCAGATAGGGAGTCTCCAATCACAATTTTAAAATGATCACTCTGTGTAACCTTACGCATGACACTCGGCTTACAGCAGCCGCAACCCTGCGTATTAAACTTAGAACATTCCTCATCACAACTGTTTGGAAAGATGAGCTTGATTTGTTGCCCCGAAAAATCAGCACGATTACAATATATACCCGAAAATGGTCCGTATTTTTCTAACAGTGGCTCTATGAAAAAATCAACACCGCCGCTAACGATATAAAACGGAATCTGCTTTTCCTGTGCAAAGCTTACGAAATCCCCAAAGCCCTCACGTATAACAGCCGTATCTAATAAATAGTCAATCACAGCTTCTTTTTGATTAGTTGACAATAGCTCGAACATTGCTGAAACACCTTCTTTAAAGGATATGGTTTGTTCCATCATTGCTTTTGCGATTTTCTCCGAAGCTTCTGGTACGAATTGAGTCATAAGTGAGACAATATTATCAGTTTCTGTTATAGTGCCATCGAAATCACAGAAAATAATTGGTTTCAAGCTACTTCCTCCTTCAAGAAAAAACGTCTACTTTTTCAGTAGACGTTTAAACATTACTTTACTTGTATACCATGTTCATCGGCTTTTGTTAAGATAATTTGATGTTCTGGGAATTGATTTTTCATAGCTTTTACAAAATCCTCAGCAATTGTGGTTGGAATAATAGAAATTAGCGTTGGTCCTGCACCACTTAATGCTGTTCCAAATGCACCATTCGCCTTCGCAGCTTCGTGAATTTCTGTATAGTTTGGAATTAATTTTGCACGGAATGGCTCATGGAATAAGTCAGCTTCCATATAGCGACCTGCCCGCTCGAAATCACGTACCATTAATGCAGCTGCTAACATATTGGCATTTGCTGAAGCATGCACTGCATATGAACGATCAAATTGCTCTGGTAACACAGAACGAGATTCACTTGTTTTTAGTTCAACATCAGGTACAAAAACAACAAAGGCAACGTCAATATCATTGACATGGAATGTATCAACAACGCCATTCTCATCCATTGAAGAAATGGTTAAGCCGCCTAATACTGAGGCGGTTGCATTATCTGGGTGTCCCTCGATTTGTGAGGATAAATTAAGTTTATCCTGTACAGATAAGCCTAACTCACAAACTTGGTTAGCAAGCTCAATGCCAGCCACTATAACGGCTGCGCTGCTTCCTAAACCACGGGCTAATGGAAGCTCGCTTGCCATCTCTACACGACAGGCAGGGAGCTGTTTACTGAATTGATCAGCAACTTTTTTGGCAATTACGTATAGTAAATGCTCTTCTAACTCAAACTCTTTAGGACCATTATCATCGAGGTGGATAATTTCCCAGTTTTCTTGAACAGAAACAGTTAGTTTTAAGTAAAGGGACAAGCCAAGTCCTATTGAATCAAAGCCAGGGCCTAGATTGGCTGTGCTCCCAGGAACTGAGATTTGCCACATTTTACTCATAGTACGCCCTCAATGTATTGGCGAATTTCTTCTTCATTATTTTTAAGAGAAACAACCTCTACTGTTGAAACATTCATAGCAGTATCGGGATCTTTTAGTCCATTACCTGTAAATATTGTAACAACTTTTGAGCCTTTAGCGATTTTGCCATTTTCAACAGATTTAATAACACCAGCTAATGATGCAGCAGAACCAGGTTCTACAAAAATGCCTTCTGTACCAGCAATTAATTTATAGGCTGCAACGATTTCTTCGTCTGTTACGGAATCAATAATGCCGCCAGACTCATCCCGAGCTGCCTCTGCTAATTTCCAACTAGCAGGATTTCCGATACGAATTGCTGTTGCCACAGTTTCTGGTTCAGCAATTGGTTCTCCTTTTACAATGGCAGCGGCACCTTCCGCTTCAAAGCCATACATCTTTGGAAGACCACAGCTTTTTGCAGCGTTGTATTCTTTAAAGCCCTTCCAGTATGCAGTAATGTTACCTGCGTTACCAACAGGGATGCATAGATAATCTGGTGCTGCACCTAAAGCATCTACAATTTCAAATGATGCTGTTTTTTGCCCTTCAATGCGATATGGATTTACTGAGTTTACAAGAGCTACAGGAGTAGTTTCACTTACTTGACGAACAATGTTTAAGGCATCGTCAAAGTTTCCGTCGATTTCAATAATCTTTGCACCATACATTGTTGCCTGTGCCAGCTTACCTAAAGCTACTTTTCCCTTAGGAATAACTACAATAGACTGGATTCCAGCACGCGTAGCATAAGCAGCAGCTGCGGCTGAAGTGTTACCTGTAGACGCACAAATTACGCATTTGCTTCCATCTTCAATTGCCTTTGCTACGGCAAATACCATACCTCTATCTTTAAATGAGCCTGTTGGATTTGCCCCTTCGATTTTTCCATAAAGCTCAATCCCAAGTTCTTTGGATAGATTTACCAAATGTATGAGAGGTGTATTACCTTCGTTTAAAGTTAGGGCAGGTGTATTTTCTGTTACGGGTAAAAATTGTTTATATTCTTCAATTAGGCCTTTCCACATAACGTTTACGATCTCCTTTTGTTCTTATAGAAAGAACAGTTGTTTTTATATAAAAGACATTTTAACGCAAATCGTACTATATTTTCAATAGCAATTCAGAAATTGTCGAAACAATTCGGTAATTTGAATATTGCTTGTCACTTTCTTGAAACAACTGTATAGTATACACATAATGTAAAGTCAAGTGTAAAGACAGGTGGTTTAATGACAACAAACGGGGTTACAACAAATAAGTCTCAACAATCTATTTCACGTAACAAGCTTTTAGGCGTAGCTGGTGTTGGCTGGCTTTTCGATGCAATGGATGTAGGAATTTTATCGTTCGTCATTGCAGCCCTAGCTGCTGATTGGGGGCTAGAGCCAAATCAATCAGGTTGGATAGGCAGCATTAATTCTATTGGGATGGCTGTAGGGGCACTCGTATTCGGTGTATTTGCAGATAAAGTGGGCAGAAAGCAAATTTTTATGTGGACATTGGTATTGTTTTCAATTGCAAGTGGTTTGTCCGCGTTTACAACTACTTTATTTGCATTTATGGCCTTGCGCTTTTTAGTAGGCATGGGGCTTGGAGGGGAGCTTCCTGTGGCCTCAACCTTAGTTTCTGAGAGTGTTGAAGCTAAGGAAAGAGGAAGAGTAGTTGTTTTACTAGAAAGCTTCTGGGCAGTAGGGTGGTTAATTGCAGCACTGATTTCGTATTTTGTTATTCCTACATGGGGATGGCGTGTTGCTTTATTGTTAACAGCACTTCCAGCAGTATATGCAATTTATCTTCGCTGGCATTTACCAGATTCACCTCAGTTTACTGTAAAAGCAGAATCGAAGAAACGTAGTATAGGACAAAATATTGTGGAAGTATGGTCGAAGAAATATGCGCGTTCCACTTTTATGCTGTGGGTGCTATGGTTCACGGTAGTATTCTCTTATTACGGAATGTTTTTATGGCTTCCTAGTGTTATGGTTGGTAAAGGCTTTGATATGATCTCAAGCTTTAAGTATGTGTTAATTATGACACTTGCTCAGCTACCAGGCTATTTTACTGCAGCGTGGTTTATAGAAAAATTTGGCCGAAAGTTTGTACTTGTTTCCTATTTAATTGGAACGGCTGTAAGTGCTTTCATTTTTGGGAATGCTGAGACGCTGGCAGCCTTGATAACGTCTGGGATGTTTTTGTCGTTCTTTAATTTAGGAGCATGGGGTGCTCTTTATGCTTATACTCCTGAGCAGTATCCAGCTGTGATTCGTGGTACAGGTGCAGGGATGGCGGCAGCTGTTGGGCGTATCGGTGGTATTTTTGGTCCTCTGCTTGTAGGTTCATTATTAACAGCAGGTTATGATATTGGTTTTATTTTTACGATTTTCTGTGGAGCGATCATTATTGGTGTTCTAGGAGTGCTATTTTTAGGAAAAGAAACTAAACAAATCGAATTAGACTAATAAAATTAGGAATGTCTTGGATTAATAATAGTCCAAGACATTTAATTTTTGGTTAAGTAAGGTGCTATCTTGCAACGAAAAGCTATTAATTATTGCTCTCTTAATACATAAAAATTAGTTTTTATTAATTTTTATAC
>Ga0213820_1001243_pt1 | contig 12432 bp, 8 predicted proteins | sample MC6MC0910MG_FD_179889 | JGI IMG/M metagenome (GOLD analysis project Ga0213820, IMG submission 179889) | Enriched soil aggregate microbial communities from Iowa State University, Ames, United States - MC6-MC0910-MG | ecosystem: Environmental > Terrestrial > Soil > Unclassified | place: USA: Iowa... | reverse complement strand
GCTGACCTTTTCCATCCTCATCTATCACTGTTAACAACTCACCTAACAAATATTCAAAAACACCAGAATCTAATTCATCAATGATGACACATGCATTAGGATTGTTGTATACCGCAATAAGCAAGCTAAGAACAGAAATTATTTTTAATATCCCCTCTGACTCTGTCCGAAGAGGTAATTCACGGTCTCCACGCTTTGATAAAAATTCAAAACGAACCCCTTTTGCTCCACTATCCATTGTTTGTTTCGTAATAACATTAATTTTTATGGTCAGACCTGGGATAATTGCTGACAATACTTGATTACTTTGTTCGACAACCTCACATAACACATAGAAGGTCTCTTCTGGCAAGACTGCTGGTCCCTTTAAATCATATGGTATTAAGCCTCTAGTTTTCTCTAAATGGATACTAAAGGGCATGATTCGCTCTTCAAACAAAGGCGCGATATTTTGATTATTCACAACATGTAAATCTTGATTAAAATCAATTGCTACATTTTGAAGGAGCTGCATCTCAAGCTCCGAAAGCCTTTCTTGTAATAAAAGCTTTAAATCTTTATGAAAAATAAAGGACATATATTGTCTTCTGGCTAATTGCTGAACAACTAGCAATTGAATACGTGCTTTTTCATTCATATCTAAAAGTTTGACGTTACGAATTTGTACATCGTCTTCTGTAACAGCAATTAGTATCTTCGTACGTTTGCCCTTGTCATTTTCTCGATACGTAAGCCGTTCAAGAACTGCGTATAGTCGATGCTCATCCTCTTTTAGCTCTACATAATAATTGATAAAAAATGTACCAAACTGATTTTCCACAAGAAATTCAAAATCTATGCTAGCTTTACCCTCTCCCGCCATGACTAAGCGTTTTTCTTGTACAGGTAATTTCACTTCTGCTATCCAGCCTGAAATTAGTACTTTCAATATACTAAAGGCATCTACAATCGTTGTTTTACCTGAACCGTTTTGTCCATATAAACCTACAACATTGGCCTGTAAAAATGACTCAAAATTAACTGCTATGGAAATCTCACCATAACGAACATTTCGTAAATTATGCAATGTAATTTTCTTAATCTTGATAATTGTCATTATGCAAACATCCTTTTTTCTCTCATTATAATGAAATTCAGTATTTTTTATAACAATTTCTATTTTAAGTTACCACTAGTCTAAGAATTCTGAATATAGGCATATGTTAGAAAAGAAAAATTAAGAAAGGTGTGTTAATTGGTATATCCTAGATTAGCTCCCGATGATTTTAATCAACAATTTCGTCCTGGCATGAAAATTTGGGTTACTCTTCCTACTGGCACTTATCAAGGCACATTGATACGGACTTTTGGATCAGGAGGAAGAACTTCAGAAATCCAGCTAGATAACGGTCAAATAGTGACAGTTGATGTCAATCCAGCAGGGACAGGGACACCTCCAGGCAGCCCTATCCTCCATATAATCCACCTCCCTATCCATCTCCACATCCACCACAGCCTTATCCGCCACGACCATACCCACCTCAGCCACATCCTGACGGACAATTTCCTGGTTTCCCGGGCTTACCAGGAATAACGGATATGTTTCCTGGCATTTTTGGAAACCCAAGATAAAACAAAATTAAAAGCTTTCCACAAGTTTGTTATGAACTAATGGAAAGCTTTTTATTGAAGATAAAAATAGGCTATATGCTTCATCCATTTTTATCATAATAATGTATGTAATTTAAAAGACCCAATTTAAAAACTAAAAGATGTTTTTCACCTATAATTTAATTCTTCAAAACAACTTCAAGAATATCACTTCTTATAATTAAATATTAATAAAATGTTAAATTTTAGTAAAATTATCAACCCCAAATAAAAATATTCATACTAATAAACCATTTTATTCAATTTTGTTTTAAAGATTATAAGTCGAAATAGTAAGTTTTTTGGGTTGTGAATCATTTTTTTTGGCAGTATAGTAGTTTAATGTCAGGGGATGTTTGGATTACTTTCCATTCATAAATATTTTAATAAAAAGATATACGTATCTTCCATGAAAATTACATCAGAACTGCCAAATGTAATGTTTTCTACTATTTACTTTTGACTATCTCATCTGCGATTGTCTATTTTTTTACTTAAAATATGTTTTGTATATAATTATAGGAGGAAGAACATGAAAAAAAGTAAGAAACAGCACATGTCCATCAGTAGGAAATTAACAACTATTGTAATAAGTATTTTATTACTATTTGGATTAGTCAATCTAGGTCTATCCTATTATATAGTAAAGAATAGTAATTTAAAAGATATGAATCAATCTCTTTATGATAAAGGAATGATCTTAGCAAAGACAATAGATCTAAAAACATTGCAATCTATTATAAAGGAGCCTAACGCTAGTAATCCAGATGTTCTTCGTTTAACAAAAGAAATGGACGATATAAATGATCACTCTGATATTATTACAAATCTATTTCTTATAACGGTAGATGGAGACAATATAAAAGCGCCTGTTCTATCCTCAAGCATATTGGAATTTGGGGCGGAGTATAACCAAGATATGAAAGCTATGGGCTTATCAGATGACTTTTTAGCAAGAATTAAAGAAATTTTCGCAACAAAAGAAGCGACTGCTACGAACATCTACTCGGATGAGTATGGTAGCTACAAAACAGGCCTTACACCAATTTTGGATGAAAACGGAACAATCTTAGCTGCATATGCAATTGACTATGACGTATCAATGGTAACGGCTAAGGCGATGACGGAGGTATTATGGATTCTTTTAGTGACAGTGATTTTCTTAATTGGTTCTTCCATTGCTGTTTTTACAGTTTTAAAAAGAAAATTAACACCGATTCAGCATCTTTCCCTACAATCTAAAAAAGTGGCAGAGGGTAATTTAGAGCTAGAGCCCTTACCTGTGATATCAACAGATGAAGTGGGTCTACTCACAGAAAACTTTAATTCCATGATTGAAAATTTGAAAGCAGTTATTAAAAGCACCACAAATGTTTCTGCACGTGTTTCGAACACTGCCAATGTATTATCTACCAATATGCAAGAAGCAACAGATTCATACAATAGTGTAGCTTCATCGATGCAAGAGATTGCTGGAGGTGCTGATTTACAAGTCCAAAAAGCAAAAGAAAGCTCGATTACCATTGAGGAAATGAGCATGGGTATTCAACGAATTGCCATGACCTCCAATCAAATATCAGAATCCTCAATCCTAGCATCTGAGGAAGCTGAAAAAGGAAATGACTCGACAAATAAATCTGTAGCTCAAATGAATGCGATTAGTAAAGCAGTGAATCAATCAGCAGCATCCGTAAAAATGCTTGGCGAACATTCAGGTAAAATTGAAGAAATCGTTGGTATTATTACAGGTATCGCCTCCCAAACGAATTTATTGGCATTGAATGCAGCCATTGAAGCAGCGCGTGCTGGTGAAGCTGGAAGTGGCTTTGCTGTTGTAGCTGATGAAGTTCGCAAGCTTGCAGAGCAATCTGAGGCATCCGCTCGCGAAATTTCCACGCTTATTTCACATATTCAGCATGATACAAATGCATCTGTAAATGTGATGATGCGTGCTGTGGAGGAAGTGGATAATGGTCTGGTCATGATTAATGATTCTGAAAAATCATTTAGTCATATTTTAACTTCAATCCATCATGTTACTGGACAAATACAAGAACTATCCGCAACAATAGAAGAAATGGCAGCTGGTATGGAAGAAGTAACCTCCGCTGTAAAGGATATGGAAGATTTCTCTATGGGTTCAAGAGATAATACACGAGCAGTCGCTGAAACTTCCTCTTCTCAACTGAATACCGTACAAAGAGTTTCTGAAGAAGCTCAAGTATTAACTGATTTGTCTAGTGAATTATTAAATGTTGTTAACTCATTTGTCGTGAAATAAAAATGAAAAGAGTCTTTCTATAAGCAGAAGCTGGTTATCAGTATCCCGCAGATTTATGAACATCTGCGGGAAGTAATCACTAAAATGAATTTTTAATATTCTGCTTATTGAACTCCCTCTTTGATAATAGGAGTTGTTATGATTGAATAATACACGAGGTTTTAATTTATATTTATCACATCATCAAACACAACTATTTGAGCAGCAAATGCTAGTCTCTCATTGTTCAAAACTTTTAAATGAGATGGATTTGTTAGCATATCAAGCATTAAATCAAACAAAAGCCTATTACGATACAAATACCACAATTCCTGAAGTCTTTTATCAAGTTGCACACCAATTTGCTGACGAAATTGCCTTATCCTTTGAAGGCGGTACGATGACATATCATCAACTAAATGAACAATCTAATCAAGTTGCCCATATGTTAATAGACAATGGTCTGCAAATAGGTGATTTTGTTGCGATTATAATGGAGCGTAGTAAGGAAACAATCATTAGTCTTCTAGGTGTACTAAAAGCAGGCGGTGCCTATGTTCCCATTGATCCAAGCTATCCGCAAGAACGTTGCCAGTACCTATTGAACGATACTGACGCCCCATTTGTATTGACGAAAGATGACCATATGAACTTACTGAACCAACTCATACATAATAATGCACAACCTCGGATGGTGCTGACCGTTAACCAGAAAGAAAGTTTTTCAAAAGAAAACATCCACAGCAATCTACATTCATCCGAACTAGCCTATATTATTTATACATCTGGATCCACAGGTAAACCAAAAGGTGTCATGCTCAAACATGAAGCTGTTATTAACTTAATAACAGCTAATCAGAGAATTTACCAATCCTCTAAAGATGACGTTTATTCTCAATTTATCTCCTACAGTTTTGACCCTTCAGTCACAGAAACATTTACTGCATTTTTTTCAGGTGCAAGATTACATATACTCACAAGTATTGAGCGGCTATCCATCGAAGCATTTGCTAGTATGATCGCACGCGAAAAGATTACTACTGCGACTGTGCCAAATGCTTTCTTTACACAGCTTGCCACATATCTACCTGTAGAATTCCAAGAAAAATTATCGTCTCTTAAATATTTATCAGTCGGCGGTGAAGCACTAATGCCCGCTGTTGTACAAAGATGGCAGGAGAAATTCGGTAAATGTACAGAAATTGTTAATGTTTATGGACCAACTGAATGCACAGTGCTATCCTCCTACTACATGATAAAGGATTCGATAACAGACAATCAGGGAAGCATGCCAATTGGTAGACCGATTGCCAACTATGAAATGTATATTGTTAATAGCAATAATCAGCTTTGCCCAATCAATGTCACAGGTGAATTATGTATTGCAGGCGCTGGTTTAGCAGCAGGTTATTTACACCAACCTGAAAAAACAGCTGAGGTTTTTGTTCCACATCTATTTAAAACTGAGGAATTGATGTATCGAACAGGCGATTTAGTTCGTTTATCGCCAAGCGGTGTAATTGAATTTATTGGACGGAAAGATTCGCAAATTAAAGTAAGAGGATTTCGTATTGAGCTTGGAGAAATTGAAGCAGTGTTAAGCAATTACCCTAGCATACAAGAGGCAATAATTATAGCGAAGAAAAAGGAAGATGGCAATAATAGTTTATTTGCCTATTATACTGTGTCAGGCGGTATGCAAATAGAACAAATGGCCATCAGAGAGTATTTATCAAATAATTTACCAGAATATATGATTCCTGAGCGATTCTTTGAATTACCAGAAATGCCTCTGTCTCCAACAGGTAAAATTGATCGGAAGCAATTACTGGAGATAGAAGAAACTATATCTCTAAATAGCAGATATGTAGCCCCAGAAAATGATAGACAGGAAATGCTAGCTAAGGCATGGGAGTATGTACTTGGTGTTGAGCAAGTTGGTATTCACGATAACTTTTTCCATATCGGTGGACATTCGTTGAAAGTTCTAGAAATTCTTGTACATGTGAAAAAGCATATTCCCTTCTTAAAAATACAAGACTTCTTCCAACATCAAACTATTGCAGAGCTTGATTATTATATTTGTAATTATCAATTTGAGAATCACGCAAATCCAGAGATGACATCTACTGTCCTATTAAAGGAATTAAAGGAGCCGAACTCTCTACCAGTTTCTGAAGCAGTAGAACCATTACCGATGAACACAGTATTGCTAACTGGCGCTACTGGCTTTTTAGGAAGTCATGTATTATATGAGCTGTTAATGACAACAAATATACAGGTTTACTGCCTCATTAGACCAAATGCCCGTGTATCCATTGAAGAAAAGCTTAATGATACTATGCAATTTTATTTCAAGGACAGCATCACTACACTTTTGAAAAATCGAGTGACAGTGATACAAGGAGATTTGGGGCATCAAAGACTGGGCCTATCTGACAAAGATGAGCAATTAATTGTTAATCAAATTGACGCTATTATTCATTGTGGAGCAGATGTAAGGCATTTTGGTGCAGCGGAACAATTTAATGATGTAAACGTCGAAGGTACTAAATATCTGCTGGAACTAGCTAGACGTAAAAAGGGTATTCATTTCCACTATGTTTCAACGTTGGGTATTCCAGAGGAACTTGCCGCAAATAATTGGGGACCCGATGAAGCACAAGGTAACTTTAATTATGACTACAAGCTCGACAATGTATATACGCAAAGTAAGCTAGAGGCTGAGAATCTTGTACGACAGGCCAGCAAGCAGGCTATTCCTACATCCATCTATCGTGTCGGGAATTTAACCTGTCATTCTGAAACTGGTAAATTCCAACGCAATATCGATGACAATGCTTTTTATCGTATGATCAAATCCATGCTTTATTTAGGTAAGACGCCTATTGCTCATTGGCACGTTGACTTTACACCGATTAATTATGCAAGCCAAGCACTAGTAGCTCTCGCATGTCAGCCTACTGCAAACGGACATGTATTCCATTTATGTAACCCAGTTCCGTTACCTTATCTAGACTTTATTGAAATGATTCAGGAGCTTGGTTATGAGCTTGAAACTGTGACTGCACAGGAATATACGAAATGGCTTTTATATAACGAGCATACAGAGGAAGCACAGGCATATTTATCATTAGCCATTGCACAGCTAGAAGGTGATGGAGCAAGTGATTCACCATTTATCTTTAATTGCGATAAAACACAAGCATTTTTAGCACATACGAAAATTTCATGTGCGGTGCCGAATGCAGCCTTTATTCGCAAGTTGATTCATTACGGCATCAAAATGGAATATTTCCCTGAGCCAGAGTCTGTAGAAATGATATGAAGATTAACGAAGTATACTTATTTGCGTTACCTCTTGGTCAACAATTGGTACAAGCAGAATGGGATATGCTGTTCTATCAACTATCACAGCCAGACCAGCAAAGGATTTTAAAATATAAGCATTGGCAGGTCAGGCAAAGAGCCTTATTAGGAGACACTCTTATTCGATGGGCGCTTCAAAGAGTCCTCGGTTATCACCGAATTCAAATTAAAAGAGATGCTAACGGACGTCCATATATTATTAATGATCAATGGGAAGGCGATGTGAATCTGTCACATTCGGGGAAGTGGATAGTTGTGGCACTAACTACAAATGGTCGCATCGGAGTTGATGTGGAAGAAATAATACAGTTGAGTGAAGAGGTCATATTTTCTGCAATGACACAGATTGAATTAGATATATTTTATTCAAAAGCCAATCCCAATCGATTACAAACCTTTTACGAGCTATGGATAAAGGAAGCCATTTTTAAAACAGGTCTATTTCTGAATTCCTCGCCTCATTTGATAGATACAAGTACTATAAATAACAACCTTATTACTCGGTTAGTCTATCTTGATAAGCAACATCCCGTTTCTATTTGTTGGGATAGTATGCATGCGCATTTAACTGCCATAATATTGAATAGAAACCAACTACTTACTCATTGAAAATAAGAATAGCAAACTAGAATCATTCCTAGTTTGCTATCCCTTTAAGATCAAACTTGGGGATTAATCTCCCCATTTCTTCACTTATTTAAATAAATCTGGGTACATTTCTTTTGCTAAAGCTTCCATACCATCTATCGTATTATAGCTATAGCCGAACATGTAATTATAATCTACAATATAAATTTGTTTATTTTTAATAGCCTTCATGCTTGAAAGTTTAGGATTAGCATAAATTTCTTCACGTACTTTTGTAAGATCTGATCCATCCCAGTTTGGCAGAATTAGAACATCTGGATCTGTAGCAATTAAAGTTTCGATGCTAATATCACCTGTTTCATCTTTAAAGATATTATCTAGTTTAATCATATTAAATGAATTATTAAAGAATGATTCACCATGTGCTGACCATACGAAAAGATCTTTTGGATCATTTGTATGCAAGTATGCAAATGTTTTGTGCTCTTTAATGCTCTCTAATTTAGTAGAAATATTCTTTTGTCTATCTTTTAATTCCTTTATAAAGCTATCTGCTTTGTCTTGAACATTAAAAATTTCCCCAACATTCTCTATATCTTTATAAATAGATTCATATGTTCCACCTGTTATAGAAGATTCTAAAACATACGTTTTAACGCCCATATCATTAAGAGAATCTACAGTACCTACTCCCCATTCAGCGTTATCAAATAATCCACCTCGTCCAAAAACTAGATCTGGATCAGTTCCTAATGTAACCTCTTTGCCAACGTACTCATCACTTAAAATATTTAGCTTTTCGTATTCTTTCTCTACAGATGTATCAGGTGCACCAAAGTTTGCACCAACTCCAACAATTTTGTCCCCTAAGCCTAAATGTAATAATAGTTCTGCTGCTGGGCGTGTGTTAGCCATAATTCTTTCTGGTGCTTTATCGAATTTTTGTTCTTTCTTTTCCCAAGTTGATCCACCCTCAGCCTTTGTATAGTTTTCAATTGTTAGTGGATAATGCTCTTTCATTCCTGATTCCTCAGATGTATTTTTTGCTGTGCCTCCACAGGCTGTTAACAGTAACATAGCTGCTAAGCCCATTCCTACTAATAATCTCTTTTTCATTTATAATCCTCCTAAAATCCATATGCAAAACTTAATCCATTCGTCACTGGATTAGTAAATGTTTGACACTTAATTTGATATAAGGCTTCTATTGTAACTGGTGTTAGTACTTCCTCTGGTGTGCCATGTGCATAAATTTCTCCATCTTTCACTGCGTAAAGATAATCACAATAATGTGCTGCCATCTCTAAATCATGGAGAGCTGCAAGGACTCCTATATTTAATTCCTTCACACAGGATAAAATTTCAATTTGATAGCGAATATCTAAATGATTGGTAGGTTCATCCAGTATCATAAATTTAGGTTGCTGTGCAATCGTTCTTGCTAAAATAACCCTTTGCTTTTCACCACCTGATAACGATAAATAACTACGATCCTTATAATCTTGCAAATTTGTATGTTTCAGCGCTTCCTCAACAATTCCATAATCATGCCTCGTGTCTGACTCTAACATTTTCTTATGAGGTGTTCTACCTAACAGCACCATCTGATGCACAGTTAAATCAAAATGCATTTCATTAAATTGACCCACTACACCTAAATGCTGAGAAATCTTTTTCTCGGGACTTTTTAAAACATCTAAATCATCTAAAAAAACCATTCCCTTTTGCGGTGAAATGCTTTTATAGATACTTTTCAATAAAGTTGACTTTCCGCATCCGTTTGGTCCGATTAAGCCCACAAATTGTTGCTTTTTCACATGAATAGATACATTTTTAACAATTTCTTTTTTGCCTATTTTGACTTCCATTTCCTTAGCGATTAATTCCATTGTTCTACCCTCCGAAGTTGTAACCTTTTTTTACAATCATGTAGATAAATAATGGTGATCCAATGACAGAGGTAATGATTCCTATAGGTAATTCAACATTTTGGATTAATGTTCTAGACAAAATATCTGCCCAGATCATAAAGAGTCCTCCTAACAGTAACGTTCCCAACATTAAACGTTTATGATCTGCACCAAAAATGCCCCTTGTAATATGAGGAATAATTAAACCAACAAAGCCGATCATTCCTGCATAGGCAACCATAGTCCCCGCTACTAATGACGTAAGAATCATATATAGCTTTCGGTAAACGCTTAAATTGATTCCTAATGTGATAGCAGACTCATCACCTAATAGCATTGTATTTAGTATGCGATGTTGGAGAAGAAATAGTGCTGCACCTAACACGACGACAACTGCTAAGATTGGTATCTTGTCCCAGCTAGCAGTGGCTAAACTACCCATGGACCAAAATGTAACAGCTTTAATGGCATCCGTATTTTTTGCAAAAAATATCATAAGGCTTGAGAATGAACTACATAACGCACCTATTACAACCCCTGATAACACAAGTTTAATGGAGGTTGCTTTACCACCAATACTTGATAAAAGAAGAACAGCCATCGATGTCAACATTGCCCCTGCAAAAGCGCCAAAAGCTACACCAAACTGAGCTAAGAACGCACTACCACCAAAGCCAATTAGAATGGCGAAAGTTGCACCCAATGTTGCACCTGAAGAAATGCCCAGAATATATGGATCAGCAAGCGGATTTTGAACAATCGCCTGCATTACCACCCCACACAAGGCAAGTCCAATACCAATCAATAAGGCAAAAACCACGCGAGGCATTCTTACCTGCAAAATAATATTTAAATACGATTGATTTTGAATATTATCAAGTGACCCTAACTTTCCATTTGTAATCGTATGTAAAAGAATATCCATAGATTGCCTGAACGGAATACTAACCTGCCCTATTGATACAGATAACACAGCAGATAATAAAATTGCTCCAATGATAAGTAAGATCATAACATAATACATGTTACCTATGCCTATTCTCTTAGCATCCTGTTTATCCAAGATTTCACCTCTATCTATAACACTTCTCTTTAATGATAACGATTATCATTTTCAATATGTATTGTAAGTGATAATTTATTGAAAAACAACAGGAAAATTAATTTAATAGCTTTCCTCATTTTCAATAAGCACAAAAAAGCCTGTTCTCAAATTGGAAACTTGAGAGCAGGCCGTTGATTTATCGAAAACAGGGACCATCTTATTTCCTAAAAGCCATATCACAATTGAGGCTTTTTCTACTTTTGCACAACTTTTCATCTCTATTGTCCTTTTGAAAGGTAACACGCATGACTTAAATTTTTATATCTACCGTTGAGCTTGAATTATCCTGACTCGAAGGCTCGCTTATTCCTTCAGATACACCTGACTGTTGCTTATTTTGGCTTTCCTCATCCTCAGACAATTGTTTGTACTCCTTAGGATCATTTTTAGGTATACGCATCGTCAGCGCTTTTCCATATAGCGCGGGGTCATGCTTGACTAAAAATTGATGATCCTTCGTTGGAACTTTATCTCCAGAGGAAATACGTCTCGCAATTTCTAAACATGTTATATAAATTTTTAATGCGTCTTCCTCTGCCTCCATTTGCTTCTTAGCAGCCTCAGTTTCTCTCTTTAGTTGCTCTCCCATCTTCTTTTGCCTTTCTAACTCTTGTTCCCTCTTTTGCTTCTGCATCAATTGTTTTTCCTCTTCTGTTACTTGTGTTGCCGACTTCGTTAGTTTATGATCAATGACTGGCTGATGATTTTGGTTATATTCAATGCGCATCTGTTTTCCTCCTTTCAGTATTAAAAGAGCTTCTTAATTTATTATTCGGTAAAAACCGTATCAAATGAACTATAATTTTAGGAATCTTAAACATAAAAACCACCTCTTATAATTATTTACTAATTATAAGAAGTCGTTTTGTATATTGAATGTTCTCGTTAGGTAAACTTTAAAAGAAAAAAACCACCTCTCATCAGATAGTACAAATGATTGAGAAGTGGTAGTTGTGTTCATATTAGTTGTGAGTAACACTACTTCCTAAAAGAAGTGTTGCCTTACTATGTTTAATTACATCATCCCCGGCATGCCCATGCCACCCATATCAGGCATTCCTGGAGCTGCTGGTTCTGGAATATCTGCTACAACTGCTTCTGTTGTTAAGAATAGAGCTGCTACAGATGCTGCGTTTTGTAGTGCAGAGCGCGTTACTTTTGCTGGGTCTACAACGCCCGCTTCAATCATATTCACCCATTCACCTGTTGCTGCGTTGAAGCCTACACCGATTTCTTCACGTTTTAGGCGATCCACGATGATTGAGCCTTCAAGTCCAGCGTTGTTTGCAATTTGGCGAACTGGCTCTTCTAACGCACGTAGAACGATTTTCACACCTGTTGCTACATCGCCCTCTTCTGCATCTGCCACATTTTCAACAGCTGCATACACGTTAAGAAGTGCAGTACCACCGCCTGATACAATACCTTCTTCAACAGCTGCACGAGTTGAGTTAAGTGCATCTTCAATACGAAGTTTACGTTCTTTTAACTCAGTTTCTGTTGCAGCACCAACTTTGATGACTGCTACACCACCTGCTAATTTTGCAAGGCGTTCTTGTAATTTTTCTTTA
>Ga0213820_1001241_pt1 | contig 12437 bp, 11 predicted proteins | sample MC6MC0910MG_FD_179889 | JGI IMG/M metagenome (GOLD analysis project Ga0213820, IMG submission 179889) | Enriched soil aggregate microbial communities from Iowa State University, Ames, United States - MC6-MC0910-MG | ecosystem: Environmental > Terrestrial > Soil > Unclassified | place: USA: Iowa... | reverse complement strand
CGTTTTTCTTCTAAAAATGGTGGTAAATCTAATTCTTTTCCTAACGCTTCAACTGTTGAATCGGCTGTAAATCCTGGCCCGTCTGTGGCCATTTCAAATAAAATACCATTCGAATCACGGAAATATAAGCTTTGGAAGTAGTAACGATCGACAATGCCTGATGAATAGAAGCCGCGCTCTTTCACCATGTCCTCCCAATAGCGCAACTCATCATCGTTTTTCACACGAATCGCCAAATGATGAATACTGCCCCGGCCTGGCTTTTCACTCGGTCCCTCCTGCTGCTTCAGGACAATTTCACCAAATGCCTGCCCTGCAACTGATTGAAAAATGGCCTCTTTTTCTGAACGGGTCACTTCTACATAGCCCAACATATCCTTTAACGTTCTAGCCGTTCGTGCCAAATAGCGGACTGTTATTTCCACCGTTCCCATTCCTAAAATTCGATGCTTTTGCTCCACGATGGAATCTTCCCAAGCCGACCAGTATTCTGGTGTCTCTTCGCCATTATTATTTAATAAAATTAGGCGTAATCCTTCGGTATCCTCAAACGGAAGTGCTGCACGGCCTGCGTATGTTGTGATTTCTCCATGCTTAACATCTAATAGCTCAAAGCGCTTTTTCCAATATTCCAGGCTTTCGAATGATGGCACTAGTAAGCCAATTTGTGTAATCGCATTGGTTCCGCGAACCGTTCTTCCAGCCATCGGCATTTCAAAAAAGGTTAGCTCTGTGCCTGCACTCCCTATTAAATCTCCGTAAAATAAATGATACATCGAAGGATTATCTTGGTTGACGGTCTTTTTTACACGCCGTAAACCCAATACATCTTGATAAAATTGATTGTTCATTTTAGCGTTTTTTGTAATCATTGAAATGTGATGATGTCCAGGAATTTTATACATGGTGGTTCCTCCTTGTCTTTGACTTGATTAGTCAAGTGATGGTGTAAAGAAAACTCTCCGATTGGCGAGCCGTTAGGCGAAGACAGAGGAGTAGTTGCCCTTATGCCTGATAGGAAAGTTATACTTTCCTATCGGCGAAAAAAATTACTCAAGCGGTAATTCTTTTTTCTGACTATGTTTATGAACACGTGTAATCAACGTGTACAACGTTTTCGTTTCTTCCTCGTTTAAAACATCTTCAAAAAATGACGTTTGAAACGCTAGCTGCGCCGGCATGGCCTCGTCTAAAATCGCCTCACCCTTTTCTGTTAAGCTAATCGTTTTCGTTTTCCAATCTTGCTTTCGTACAATATAGCCTTCTTTCTCAAGCCGGGCAACCATACGGGATATGCCACCTTGCGTGACTGTTACTTTTTCAGCTAACTCCATTTGCGTGAGCGGCTGATATACATGAATTTGCACAAGCACATCAAATTGTGCAGTCGTTAAATTAAATTGCTTTAAAAAATCGTTCGACAACTGGTTACTGAGGTTTGTAAAACGCATTAAACGTAACCAAATTAGCGAACCCATCGTGTTATTACGCATTTCGTTTCCCTCCCCTTTGCTAACCTCAATATCACTTTACCACTCAAGTGAAAAGATATCAAGGAAAATATCTCGAATTCAAGATAATATTATTTTGACCAATACAAAAGTGCCTCTTTAAAAGCACTTTTGGTGTTATTTCCATATACTCATAATGGATTCGACCGTCTTACTTTCCCCAGCATGCGCTAAACCGTATAGATCCTCGAGGGTCCTTAAAAGATTATAGTGATTTAACTTTTCATTAAATTGGCCTGTCTTTACCATTGGCCCGAAAAAAAGGTCGCGATTTTGCAACGGTGGACTGACCCCAAAATTCAATTACTTAAAAACTCGAAGACGTTTGAACAGTCTCAATCGCTTCTTCCTTTGGCAGATGAGTAATCTTAATGCAAGAATAGCCATAAATAATCGCTCGCATTCTCAAACTCTCGAATAAATGAAATTTGATAATTTTCATACGAATCTCTACCTTCTTCAACTATAGGTTAATAGTTTGATCCATCCTTTAAACTTACCTATTCATTACAAGTATTATTTCAACGCATTTCTAATTTGTGCTAGGTGATGTTGACCATGCCAAGCATAAATGCCAATGTTTCGTTCAAGGGTAACTAGCCCAGAGTCAGGATGATGAAATGTTCGTTTCAATTGCTCTGCAGTTAAGCTTTGCAGTAAATAAGTCCAGCGTTCATGCAAACTATCAATGATTTTAAGAGAAACAGAAATTGGCATAGTAGAATCTGGCAGCTTGGCCCATTCGTCTTGTTTGTATGGCTTAATAGTAGGTGCATCTTCCGTTAATGCCAATTTGAATCGAATATAACTATTTGTATGACTATCTGCAATATGATGAACCACTTGACGAATCGTCCAGCCATTTTTTCGATATGGCTGATTTAACTCTTCCTCACTTAATTCACTTACTACTTCAGATAATTGACTTGGAAGCACTCGTATCTCTTCAATCCACTTTGCTACTTGAGCCATAGAAATAATATCTTCACATTCAAATTCACCAATTGGATATCTTTCATTCACCATATGTATACCTCACTTTCAAATGTAATTCCAGCTATGATAACATTAAATTAAACAGCTGTTTCAGGGAACTTGGATATGGCATCTATTGAAAGATACCCGCCATAGTTTAAAATATTTATAGACCTATCGTGTTAACTGAGGCTTTTGTAATAGATGTTAGTTGCCTGTGATTCACCATTTGCCGATTTCACATAGTTAGGAATCCGTCCAGCATGAATATAACCTATTGAAGTATAAAGGTGATTAGAAGGGTCTCCCTCTCTTGTATCGAGAACTAATAATGACCTGTCCTCCTGCCCTGCTCTTTCCTCAGCCTTCTGCATTAGTAACTTACCAATACCATTTCGTCGATAATTAGGGTGTGCCATTAATTTTGCGATATCGGCTCTATGACCACCGTTCTGCTTCGTACATAAATGTATTTGTATACTTCCGACTATCTGATTATTTATTTTAGCAACAAATAGTATTACTTCAGGGTTTAATACATTTTCCCAATATTTATTAGCGTCTGAAAAATTCAATGGGGGTAAAAAGCCTATAGATGCACCATCTTCCACTACTTGTATCAGAAGTTCTGAAAGCTCATCAAGATGTTCTACTACTGTTTTTAATTGTTCTATTTTAATATCACTAACCATCCACAAACGCCTCACAATAATTTAGTATCTTACCACAACAATTTAACCGGAAGAACTGTTTGCTTACAACAACACTGTTAGCTAATCTTACATGTATTTTTTTATCTAATTATAGATAAAAATATAATCATATTCATTGAAAAAATTAATACTAATAACTTTTATAAGTTCTGGCCATGAAGTTTCAATTTCCTTTGACCCGTTTGTTTAATATGTTAATGAAAGTTAGTTTATAAAAAACTCAAGTTACCTTTTACGACCAAGGACTTCGCCTTTCCTTTGTCAGTTGAATTACACAACTCAATCATTACCATTAAATGAATACTCTCTTACTACCTTACAAATCTGCACATTGTATTTACTGTACCACGTTTCTTTTCCTTTTTGTTGTACGGCTTGATGTGCAGTATTCTCTTTCCACTTTTGAATCGCTTCTAACGATTCCCAATAAGAAACGGTAATACCATGTCCTTCGGGATCTCTTGCACTCTCAACTTTAATAAATCCAGGTTGTAATCTAGCTAATTCTACCATCTTGTCTGACAACCTTGCATATCCTTTTGAATCGTCCTCTGTTCTTTGAGAAGTAAATATTACTGCATAATAGTGGTTCATCCTGTTCCCTCCTTGATTTGTTATGATTCATTGTATACGATAGACACTTCAACTATAATTGAAATATGAAATACAGAAAGGTTGATAAAAATGAGTATAAATCCAAATGTGGCGGAGATTGCCTCTCTCCTTGGAGAAAAGTCGCGGGCAACCATTCTAACAAGTTTATTGGACGGGCGTTTTCATACAGCCAGTGAATTAGCTTTTATGGCTGCGATAACACCTCAAACAGCTAGCTTTCACCTTTCTAAATTGGTTGAAGGTAACCTAGTTAACGTTGAAAAACACGGACGTCATCGTTATTTTCAGCTAGCCAATGGTGAAGTCGCGCGTATTTTAGAATCGTTTCTTGCAATTTCTCCACCTCCTGAAGTGCGTTCGTTAAAACAATCTAGCCAAGTAAAATTGCTTCAGGAAGCCAGAACTTGCTATGACCATTTAGCTGGAAAATTAGGAGTTGATTTAACCGAATCGATGTTGAACGCTGGTTATTTGAAAAAAGAAGAGAGAGAATTTGTCGTTACACCTAAAGGAGAACAGTTCTTTACTGATTTCGGCATTGATTTAAGTGATTTAAAAAGAAAACGGCGCTCATTTTCTCACACATGCTTAGACTGGAGTGAGCGTCATCATCATCTTGCTGGCGCTTTAGGGCAGGGACTTCTTACACATTTTTTTGATTTAGGTTGGATCGTTCGAGTTCCATCTATTCGCGCTGTAAAAGTCACAAAAATAGGGAAAGAAGGATTTAATCAAGTTTTTTCTATAGATGTAAGTTAATGCTGAGAAAAAACCTTCTTAGTGAACAGATAGTTTTCTTTTTTCTAGACACTATGAGTAGGGTTTTCTCAGTGACTGAAAGCATAGACCAAGTTATTCATTTAATGAAGTTCTTTTAACTAGATTATTTTTCTGCTGGAAATTGCTATTTACAAGGAAGATACCAGTAATAATAAAAAATCCACCAACTATGAGTGCAGGGTATAACGGCTCACCTAATAGTAACCAGCCAGATAATACACCGAAGAAAGGTGCCAAAAATAAAAAGACACTCGTTTTTCCAGGATCACCGTTTTGTAAAAGATAAAACCAAACGGCAAATTGAACAATAGAGGACATAATACTTAACCATAATAAAATGGATAAGGAATTACCGTTCAAAATGAAAACGGGTTTTTCAAGAATAAAGCTGCCAAGTAAAAGTAGTAATCCTCCAAAAAGCATTTGATAGGCGGATAGAACCCATGTATCGAAAAACCCTCCCCATTTTTTAGCTAATAATGTCGAAATTGCCCAAGATACAGCAGAAAAAATTCCGAAAAGAATGCCAATCTTAAATTCAATTTGCGCCCCCATTGTAATACTTACCCCTACTAACCCTAACAGAACACCCATCCATTGATAAAGTTTATAGCGTGTTTTTGAAAAGATGGTGCCGAATACAACAACCAATAACGGGTTCGTAAATGTAAGAATAGAGGATTCACTTGCTGTAATAGTCCGTAAACTCAAGAAAATACACCCCATAACACCAGCTGTTTGGAAAGCACCAATAATAACTATTTTTATCCAGGTGCCTTTAGATGTTGGGTGTGGTCTTTTTAAAACGATAACGATAACTGCCATTATGATTCCAGCAAGTGTGAAACGTAATGCCGCTAATAACAATGGGGATGAATATGGCAAACCAATTTTAACTACAGCAAAAGAAGAACCCATTAAAAATGTTGTTAAAAGTAGCAACAATGTAAATTTGAAAGTATTCATTTTTAATCTCCCTGCATATTATAATGACCAATCTATGGCTATTATAACTACTAAATACTTCAGCTATTATCGAAATATAGAATGCAGGTGGAGATAATTTAAAAATGATAACAGCTAAAATATATATACCAGAATTATTGAGACTTATTTCTTCTAGAAAAATAGAAATATCTCCTTTTAAATTCAAGAAGGACCACTATGATCCATCATTATTTCAGTAATATAGGAAGCAGACAATCCCTTTTGTATCAGCTGCTTCATCGTTGTTAAGTATGGATTAATATGCTTAAAATATTTTTTATAGGATGAGCATAGATAATTTAATCCTGGTTCATTTTGATCTGAAACTAGAAATCTATGTTTAGGACATTCGCCATGACAAGCGAATCGAACCTCGCAATTTTTGCATACTGTGGGAAGTGTATCTCTCTTTGTCTTACCAAAGGCAAGCTGTGATGGCAAATTTATCAAATTTGATAGGCCATCAGTAACATTTCCTAATCGGTATTCAGGATAAACGTAATGATCACAAGAAAACAGATCACCATTATGCTCCATCGCTACCGCTCGACCACACTCTTCCGAAAAAATACAGACCGGTGACGAGATCCCCATCCAGGAAGCTAAGGCCCATTCAAAATTCATGACAAAGATAGTCCCTACATCCTGCTTAACCCACTCATTAAATATTTGAATGAGGAATTCTCCGTACATTTCTGGTTCTACCGTCCAGTTCGTGACCGTTTGTTGGGATTCTTCCATCAATAGTGAAGGAGGTGTTGCATTGCTTAATGACAGGGCTGCCGCTCCTTCATTCATCTCTCTTTCAACAATCGGAATAAACTGTATATATTGAATGTCCTGCTGTTTAAAAAAATGATAGATTTCGAGAGGTTGATAGGCGGAATGTCTTGTGACACAGGTAAGAATGTTAAATTCGACCCCATGCTTCTTTAATAGAGAGAGTCCATTCATCACCAATTCAAAGGTTGGTTTTCCCCCACGGTCAATTCGATACCGGTCATGAATATGCTCAGGACCATCTAAGCTTAGACCTACCAAAAAACGCTGGGAAGAAAAAAATTCACACCATTGGTCAGTTAATAATGTTCCATTCGTTTGAATCGTATTGGTGATTTGTTTCCCGTTCGCATACTTTTTTTGCAGTGAAACAGCCTTATGAAAGAAATCTATACCGATTAAGAGAGGTTCCCCTCCCTGCCAGGCAAAAACAATTTCCGCTGTATCCTGGGCGTCAATATACTGTTTAATATACGATTCTAGCACCTCATCAGACATTCGGAAGGAATGCTCCTTAGGAAAATACGCTTCCTTTTCCGTATAGTAGCAGTAAGTACAATTTAGATTACATATCGGACCCGTTGGCTTCGCAAGAATGTGGAAATTATTATACTTACCCAATTTATTACCTCTTTTCTCTAGAGGGATAGACGCTGAAATGAAGGTCAGTTAAAGAATAATAATCGTTCCATTAATATTTATATGAATGGGCTCTCTTTTTTCCTTTTTAAAAAACTTGCTATATTCTTGATCATCATCAAGTTCAATAACTACTTTCTCTATGTGCCCTCTAAACGGAAATTCCGGCACTGGGTAGTTAGGACTCACAGGGGTTAATTGATCCCTGCCAATGTCCATCCCCTCAACAGAAATCACAAATGGTAATGTACGAGGCATATAAAGTGTGCCAGCCAGTTGACCATCGATATACAACTTCCCCGTTCCTTGAATGAACAGTTCACGTATAAATTCAAATCGAATCGTTGAATAACCAACGGGAACTTCCATAGAAGATTGAATTTTAAAGACAGTTCCAACAAAGTTATATTCATAAAATAAATAGTTATCTTTTATATATAATGTATACCCGCTTGAGTGATTGCCATGAGCTATTAATACACCTTCTTCTGTTCGCTTCGAACGGAAGATTGGAATGGTGATTGAGTAAGATGATCGTGTTACGTTTGGAGCAGCACTTGTTGGCAAATGAGCCATACCAGGATAGAAGATAAACGTTGTTCTCCCCTCCTGAAGACCTTGATACCCTTTTCTATATGGGTTGTCATTTAAAGGAAGGACACCGTATTTCCTCGCTTCCTGCCACCATATTGCCTGAAGCTCTGTTAATTTTCGTGGAAACTTTTCAGCTAGATTATACTTTTGCGAAAAATCCTGGTTTACATTGTATAACTCCCACTGATCTTCATAAAAAGGACTGCCTGTTTCATGATAGGTAACGGCTACCCACCCGACTTGCCAAATAGCACGGTGTCCAAGCATTTCAAAATACTGGGTTGTTCTCTTTGATGGAGCTTGCGGTTCTGTAAATGTATCCATCATACTGACACCATGAAGCGGTAGCTGTGGAACACCATCATATACTTGAGGAGCGTCAATGTTTAAGAGATCTAGTATTGTAGGAGTTATATCAATGGCATGATAAAATTGGGAGCGAACGGAACCAGGGTCTGGAATACTTGAAGGGCAATGGATGATTAAGGGAACATGAGTCCCTCCAAAAAACGTATTTTGTTTATAATATTTAAAAGGTGTATTACTTACTTGCGCCCATCCTTTCGGATAATTGGAACTTACGTGAGACCCTCCAATTTCATCTATATGATCAAACATTGTCTTCACGCTTTCCTCGATGCCATTAAAGTAAGCGGAATCATTGATGGAACCATTCCAGCCTCCTTCCTGGCTGCCACCGTTATCAGAAAGTAACACAATAATCGTATCATCCAGCTTGTTTTTCGCTTTAAGGAAATCGAGCAGTCTGCCAATCTGCTGATCTGTATGCGTAAGAAAGCCTGCATAGGTCTGTTGGAATTTAATAAACAATTCTTTTTCTTTTGTTGTCAATTCGGCCCATGGCTTAATCCCCGGATTGCGTTCAACAAGTTCTGTGTAAGGCGGAATCACCCCTAGTTCCTTTTGTCGCTGAAATCGCTCTTCCCTTATCTGATCCCATCCTTTATCGTATACGCCCTCATATTTTTTAATAAATTTTCTTGGTACCTGATGCGGCTTATGCTGTGCCCCGAAGGCTGCATACAGGAAAAAAGGCCGGTCCGGAGTTACAGATAGATGATCAGTCAAAAATTCCACTGTTTTATCAATCAGATCCTCTGATAAATGATAATTTGAGTTATCGGGCTTCTGTACACGATGGTTATCATATACTAAATCTGGCTCATACTGATCCGTCATCCCTAATAAAAAGCCATAATACCGCTCAAAACCTTTTGAAAGCGGCCAGTTTTCAAAAGGTCCGCTTGATGCTGCTTCATGCCCAGGAACGAGATGCCACTTTCCTACCATATAGGTAGCCATCCCATTCAACTTTAAGATTTCAGCAAGAGTGGCAGCTGTATCTGAAATTCTCCCTCTTTTATTAGGGTAGTGAGGTCCCCAATCTAGTTCAGTTACGATTCCCACCCCGACCGAGTGACAGTTACGGCCTGTGAGAAGACAAGCACGAGTAGGTGAGCACAAAGGGGTTACATTAAAGTTATTGTACCTTAGGCCGTTTTCAGCTATTGAATCAATATGAGGCGTTTCAATCTCTGATCCAAAGCACCCTAAAGCAGAGTAACCCACATCATCTAGTACGATATAGATGACATTGTGGCCAGATTTTTTGTCGGAACTTTCATGTCCTGCCCTAATCGCCATTACCATCTGTCCTTTCTACCTGAATAATAGTACAAGATTTGTAGACAATTAAGAGTACATATTAAGAAATTTATTAAAGAGATGATTTTATTATGAAAAATCTATTTAAAAAAGAAGCTCTTTTTAAAATTAATAACCTTCCCCAACAGTGAACAAAAATGAGTTGTTTTCCATCAACTTTTTACAATATCGAAATTGAATCAACCATTGAAAAAAGCACATAATAATCGAATACCAATCAATGAAAGGAGATCAGCATGAGAAAAATTCTACTGTGTTTTTTTGTGTTATCGTTATTTGGCAATCCTGATCTTTTTGGTTTTCAACAAAAGGCTGTAATTGCACAAACGGTATCACTTCCATCGCCTGGAATGAAGGTAGAACAAAAAAATACCGCTTTGGTGATTACAGATCCGCAAAATGACTTTTTAAGCCCAAAAGGTGTAGCATGGAATTTAGTTAAAGACAGCGTAGCTAAAAATCATACGATTGAGAACATTGAATTATTATTAAAAACAGCAAAGAAAAATAAGTTTAAAGTGTTTGTGTCCCCTCATTACTATTATCCTTATGATCAAAAATGGACGTTTGGGGGAGCTATGGAGCATTCGATGCACGATCTCAAAATGTATCAACGAAAAGGTCCATTATCGCTTAAAGGCTTTGAAGGTTCTGGTGCCGATTTTTTGGATAAATATAAGCCCTATATTAATGATGGTCAAACCGTCATAACAAGTCCGCATAAAATTTACGGACCCGAGGCCAATGATTTGGTTTTACAGCTGCGAAAACAGGGAATATCCCGTGTCATTCTTGCAGGTATGTCTGGGAACCTGTGCGTTGAATCTCATATGCGCGAGCTACTTGAACAAGGTTTTGAAGTGGCAGTAGTTCACGATGCCACAGCTGCTGCAAAAATGAACGACTTGGATGGGGATATGGCTGCTAAAATAAATTTCCGTATGATTGCTAGTGCATCATGGACTACAAATGAGGTTATAGATAAAATGAAATCAATTCATAGATAAAAGCCTCCTGTTTTGGAGGCTTCAATTTGATAGGTGGAAATTTTAGACAAATAAAAAATTTTGAAATAATGATTTTAATTTATCAAAGAAATGACCTTTTTATTTAACTAGGTGCTCTATGACAGTTTGAAATTCAACAATATATTAATCACCAAATGCAAAGATCAGTTCAAGCTCGCAAACTAATTCGCCATCAACAGTAGCGATACCTTTCCCTTTTCCGATAGGACCTTTTAGACGAGTGATTTCAACCTCGAGATGAAGTTCATCTCCAGGTCTTACTTGCTGTTTAAAACGACAATTATCTATACCTGCTAAAAGCCCTAATCGTCTTTGGTTTCCTTCTTTAGTTAACATCACAACTGCACTTACTTGAGCTAACGCCTCTACAATTAATGCACCTGGCATAACTGGGAAATTAGGAAAGTGTCCATTAAAAAAAATTTCATTTGCTGTCACATTTTTAACACCAACTGCTCTTTTTCCCTCTTCTAATTCCAAAATCCTATCTACTAAAAGAAATGGATAGCGATGTCTAATTATATTTCTAATTTTTTGAGTATCAAACAAAATTAAAGCCTCCATTACCAATACTATATTTTAATATTTTATATTCCAAGTTAAAACAAGCCCTAAATGTGTAAGTCCTCCTCCGAAGCCATAGAGCAATAATGTATCTCCACTTTGGACTTTTCCTTCTTCTATTCCTAGATTTAGTGCTAGTGGAATAGAAGCAGATGAGGTATTCCCAAAATATTTCATACTAGTTAATGTTTTTTCTATGGAAAATCCCGATTTTTCACATATTGATTCAACCATCCTTAGATTCGCGCTATGTGGTATAAACCAGTTAATATCCTCTATGTTTAACTCTGTCTTGAGTAATAATTCTTGTATTCCTATTGGTAAAGTACGGGCCGCCCATTTGTATACTTCCCTTCCATTTTGAACCATCTTTCCAGTTGTATTTAATGGTTTATCATCCATAGTAGTTGCAAAGGTTGTTCTATATACATGAATACCACCTTCTCCATTAGTTCCCATATGACTAGCCAAGAAACTAGGATTTTCCTTATCATATTCGACTAGCATAGCACCAGCACCATCTCCGAATAAAATACAGGTAGTTCTATCTTTATAGTCAGTTACTTTTGATAAAGTCTCGGCTGCAACAACTAAAATCTTTTTATGTGCCCCGGAAGTAATTAAATTGTTAGCTAAGTGTAAAGCATATGTGAAACCTGCACAGGTAGCATTTAAGTCAAAAGCTCCTGTACAAGGGATATTAAAATGACTCTGAATTTGACATGCCACACTTGGAAACGCATAGTCAGGAGTTGTCGTTGCTACTATAATACAATCAACATCTTGTATATCTTTATTATATTTTTCAATCAAGTTTTCTATAGCATTGATTGCTAAATGAGAAGCAAATTCTTCATCTCCTGCTATTCTTCTTTCCTTCATGCCAGTCCTCTGAACAATCCATTCATCATTAGTATCTACTATCTTTTCTAATTCTTCATTTAATAATTTTTTTTGAGGAACAAAGGTACCAATAGCTGTAATACGGGCTTTAGATTTAATCATTTTAGTTCACCTCATTTTTCTTTTATTATATCACCTAGTATTAGTACCTGGTATAAATTTTATGGATGAAATTGTACAATAACAATAAAAAGTTAGTTGATTTTAAACCTTAAATACACAAAACCCCGTTCTGAGGTAGAACGGGGTTAAATAATATTGTTTAATAACCCAAGGGGGATAAGGCCAGGTTTCTAAGTCAAAACTGAGTTGTATGAGTCAAATTAAAACATGCTCTTAAGGATTTTGCCATATCGACATTTTTTATGAAGAAGGAATAATAATAGAAAACCGTGTTCCCTTTCCTTTTTCGCTTTTTATTTCTATATCTCCGTTTAATTCTTTAATAATACTGTATGAAATCATAGTGCCTAGTCCGGTTCCCTTCTCTTTTGTAGAATAAAACGGCATAGCGATTCGCTTGATCTCCTCATGCGACATTCCAATTCCTGAATCAATAATATCAATCACAATATTATTCTTTACCTTTTTCACATTAATTCGTAGTATCCCTCCATTAGTCATGGCTTCAATTCCATTTTTTGCAATGTTAATTAAACACC